>Ga0222659_1000185_pt1 | contig 45634 bp, 47 predicted proteins | sample AntAcemetagen547_FD_179850 | JGI IMG/M metagenome (GOLD analysis project Ga0222659, IMG submission 179850) | Saline water microbial communities from Ace Lake, Antarctica - #547 | ecosystem: Environmental > Aquatic > Non-marine Saline and Alkaline > Saline | place: Antarctica: Ace Lake...
ACTTGGAACTTGGTGCCGGTGCCGACACTATGTTAACCGGAAAGCAGATTATTCCAGCCACAGGCGCACACCTAAAGAGTGCCGCCACCGACACTCTTTCAAGAAAGCTGGCGGGCATGCCAAAGGCTATCGCCAAATGTGCATGGGATGTGCATGGCCTGAAATTCGATGTTTTTGTATCTTGAAGACCGGAGGGTGAAAACGAGAAATATACTATGGAGAAAGTGGTACCGGAGGCCGGACTTGAACCGGCACACTATTTCTAGTATCGGATTTTGAATCCGACGTGTCTACCAATTTCACCACTCCGGCTTAGAGAGATAGGTGGATGCTGAAAAAGCGTCCCCCGGCAGAGGGTGCGATTATAGCAATCGGCCCTGAAATTTCAATATTTATCCTTAACTCGCGGTAAGTTTGCAGGTACACTCTCGTCCGGTTTCAGTCTGAACCAATAATCTGAATTTCGCCCGCATTTGGGCGAGTGATCTGAGTATCCCGGGAGAAAAGAACATGGCCATGAAATTAGTCAAAAAAACCGACGAATACAGCATTTACCAGCGTGGCGACAAGCGTTATGCCGTTGAAGATGCCCGCAAGAAAGCGATTAACGGTGACGAGAAAGTGCGCATTCTGGTTGCGGAAGATCTTCTTAAAGTGATGACTCCCGCGAAACCAGCGGTCGAGGAGGCTCCTGTGGCCGAAGCGGAAGTAGAAGCACCTGTCGCCGAAGCAGAAGCACCTGCGGCCGAAGCGGAAGTAGAAGCACCTGCGGCAGAAGCAGAAGCAGAAGCACCTGCAGGCGACGCAGCGGCTGAGAAGGCCGAATAGGCCCCCTCTGCTTGAGTCAGAGCCGGCCCTGCGTCGGCTTTTTTGTCTATGAAGCGCAGCGAATTCCATTACCAGCTACCCCCTGAGCTGATAGCCCAGCATCCATTGCCCGAGCGCAGTGCAAGCAGGCTATTGCGGCTTGAGGGTGTCGGCGGTGCCATAAGCCATCACCATTTTAGTGATCTTCTTGATTTTCTGAACCCCGACGATTTGCTGGTTTTTAACGATACCCGCGTTATCCCCGCCAGGCTCTGGGGACACAAGCTGACGGGCGGAAAAGTCGAAATCCTGATCGAACGTATCATTGGCAGCGAAAGTGCGACCGCACATATTCGCGCCAGCAAATCACCGCCTGAGGGCTCGTTCATTCAGCTCAGTGCGCAAGAGAATGGCGACCCCGGCCCCTATCGGTTGCTGGTCACCGGGCGCGAGGGGGAGTTGTTCACGATTTCATCACAGGACGGTCATGCATTGACTGACATTCTGCAGAGCATCGGCCACATGCCCCTGCCGCCTTATATTGATCGCGATGATGAAGCGGTGGACCGGGAGCGCTATCAGACGGTATATGCTCGTCGCGAGGGTGCGGTAGCGGCGCCCACGGCCGGTCTGCATTTTACGGACGCTTTATTGCAGAAGATTGATGCACGCGGGATAAGGCGAGCCACGATCACACTGCATGTCGGTGCCGGTACATTTCAGCCGGTGCGCGAAGACGATATCGAAAACCATCACATGCACAAGGAATTTATTGAGGTCGATGAAACGGTGTGCGCAGCGATACGCGAGACGCGCGCGCGCGGTGGCCGTGTGGTTGCTATAGGTACGACCGTGGTGCGCAGCCTGGAGTCAGCGAGTATGGCGACAGGGGAGGCGGCACCGCTATGCGGTGATACAGATATCTTTATCTACCCTGGATACCAGTTTCGCAGCGTAGATGCGATGGTGACCAATTTTCACCTGCCGGAATCGACCCTGTTGATGCTGGTGAGTGCCTTTGTCGGTCGCGAGCCTATGATGGCGGCTTATAGGCAGGCGATAGAGGCCCGCTATCGGTTTTTCAGTTATGGCGACGCCATGTTCATCACCGCTGCTCCGCAGGCACAGTCCTCCAAATGAGTTTCGCCGATGAGTGCCGCAACATGAGCACTGCACACGAGTACTGCCCATGAACAAGCCGTGTGATATGCAGTTTGAATTGCTCGGTAGCGATGGCCCCGCCCGTCGTGGGTGCCTGCAGTTTCCGCGCGGTGCAGTGCAAACGCCGGCCTTTATGCCAGTGGGCACCTACGGCACGGTGAAGGGCATGCTGCCGCGTGATATTCACGCCACGGGTGCGCAAATCATTCTCGGCAATACTTTTCATCTATGGCTGCGTCCGGGCACGGCAATCATTGAGCAGCACGGTGACCTGCACGATTTTATGGGATGGGATGGCCCCATCCTGACGGATTCCGGCGGTTTCCAGGTGTTCAGCCTGGGGGCTATGCGCAAGATCTCAGAGGAGGGTGTGGCCTTTCAGTCGCCGGTTGATGGCGCCAAAGTGTTTCTCGATCCCGAAACGTCTATGCGTATCCAAAAGAGCCTGGGCGCGGATATTGTGATGATCTTCGATGAGTGCACGCCGTATCCCGCCACTGAGGCCGAAGCGCGCGCGTCTATGGAATTGTCTCTACGCTGGGCCCAACGAAGCAAATCTGCGCATGGCGAAAGTCCTTCGGCATTGTTCGGGATTGTGCAGGGTGGAATGTATCCGCCGCTGCGCCGCGAATCCCTGACCGGCCTTGAGAACATCGGTTTTGACGGTTACGCCATCGGTGGGCTGTCGGTGGGTGAGCCGAAGGAGGACATGCTAAATGTGCTCGATGCGTTAGGGCCGCTGCTGCCGGAGAACAAGCCCCGCTATTTAATGGGCGTGGGCACGCCCGCAGACCTGCTGGAGGGTGTGCGCCGCGGTATCGATCTGTTTGATTGCGTCATGCCCACCCGCAATGCCCGCAACGGTCATCTGTTTACATCGCGTGGTGTGCTGAAATTGCGCAACGCCCGGCACAAGACGAGCACCCTTCCTTTGGACGAGTCCTGCGATTGCTATGCGTGCCAGAACTTCAGTCGCGCGTATTTGCATCACCTCGATAAGTGCAACGAGATTCTGGTGTCCCAGCTCAATACCATCCACAACCTGCGTTTTTATCAGCAGCACATGGCCGACATTCGCAGCGCCATTGAAGCGGGTCAGCTGGACGAGTTTTCCAAGGGCTTCTATGCGCAGCAGGAAAGAGGTGTGTGATGATCAAACTGTGCTTCTATGTGCCGCCATCACATTTGGATCAGGTTAAAACGGCAGTCTTTGCTGCAGGCGCAGGCCGCATTGGTACCTACGACAGTTGTTGCTGGCAGGTGCTCGGGCAGGGGCAGTTCAGGCCGCTTGCGGGCAGTCAGCCTTTTCTTGGTCAGAAAGGGACGGTTGAAGTCGTCGATGAGTACCGGGTGGAGATGGTGTGCGAAACGCAACACACAGGTGCTGTCGTGGCAGCCTTGCTGGCGTCGCATCCTTATGAGACGCCAGCCTGGGATATGGTCACCGTCTTTGCCAGCGCCACTGAGTTGCCCTCAGGGTGAGCCCCGCCAACAGCGTTTTGCAACGTATCGAAGCGGGTCTGCCGCTGCTCGAAGCGCCGTGGGACAGTCCGATGGAAAAGGGCGCTCGGCCACAGGCCGCCGTGTTGGTGGCGCTCACTGATGAGGCCGAGCCCAGAGTGCTGTTAGGGCGCAGGGCGATGCACCTGACCTTTCATCCGGGCGAGATCGCTTTTGCTGGAGGCAAGCGCGAGGTCTTTGACACCTCCCCATGGCAAACGGCAATGCGTGAGGCAATGGAAGAGGTGGGCATACTCGCAGAATTGGTCTATCCGCTCGGCGAGTTGGACCCCTTACTTACGCGGACAGGCTTTGAGGTGCACCCGTGTCTTGCCCGCATACCTGCAGCACCAAATCTGGTGGTTGATGCAGCGGAGTTCGACAGCGTATTTTTTGCGGCGCTGTCTATGTTTGCGGATGCAAGCCTGTTTCGACTTGAGACAATGTCTGATGGCAAGCACGATCGCAAAGTGCCGCATTATCAAATCGGCGGTGACAACGTTTGGGGGGTAACCGCAGCCATACTGGCACTGTTAGCTAATGTCGCCTACGATGCTCGTCTAGACTTGCAACGCGATTGGAAGCAATCACCATGAAATACAGCTTAGGAGATAAACACGTCACATTGGTGGGCAATGGCCATTTCATTGCACCCAATGCCGTGGTGATTGGCGATGTCACTTTGCAGGAAAACGCCAGCGTTTGGTTTGGCTGTGTCCTGCGCGGCGACGCCGATCATATCGAGATAGGAGCCGGCAGCAATATTCAGGACAGTGCAGTGCTGCACGCGGACCCCGGCTTTCCTCTCACCGTGGGTCAGAACGTAACCGTGGGGCACCATGCCATGCTGCACGGCTGTACCATCGGCGACGGTTCCTTGATCGGCATCAATGCCGTGGTGCTCAACGGTGCCAAGGTGGGTAAGAACTGCCTCATAGGTGCCAATGCCCTCGTCACTGAGGGTATGGAGATACCCGATGGTTCAATGGTGTTGGGCTCTCCGGGCAAGATCAGGTCACCGTTATCCGAAGAGCAGATGCAGGGCCTGGCCTATAGCGCCGAGCACTATGTGCGCAATGGCCAGCGCTATAGCGAGCATCTCAAGGAGCAGGAATGAGCGACGCCGAGCCCAAATCGCCTTGCATCTCGGTCTGCGTACTCGATGACGATGACATCTGTATGGGATGTTACCGTTCCGCCGCGGAAATCACCGATTGGTTTATGGCGTCCAATGAACAAAAGCGCGAGGTTTTGCGCAAGACAAAAGTACGCATGGATGCCAGTTTCGGTACGCGATTGGGCTAGCGTCAGGTTGCCAGCTGTGCCCGTACCGATTGCACGACGTTGCTCTCCAGTGCGAGAATTTCCAGGCGATAGCCGCCGATCGTCAATCCGGCATAAGCATCGGGAAATGACTCCAGATTTTCCAGTATCAACCCGCTAAGGGTCTTGGGGCCATCCGTAGGCAGAGTCCAAGCAAGAGATTTGTTGATATCGCGGATATTCGCAGTGCCGTCGATGATGTAACTTCCGTCGCGCTGCAAAAAGACACTCTCTGTCATTTCAGCCATATTGGATGTGAACTCGCCGACGATTTCTTCGAGGATGTCCTCCAGTGCTACCAGGCCCATTACTTCGCCATACTCGTCGACGACCACCGCTAGCGGCATTTTCTTTTTCTGGAAGTTCAAAAGTTGCGTGTGCAGTGGCGTGATCTCGGGAATAAAATAGGGCTTGTCCATTTCCCTTTCCAAGGCCGTCCGGTCGAGGCCTTCATGGTGAATAACGCGGCTGATGTTGCGCATATGCAACATGCCTACGATGTTATTGATGTCGTCACGCCAGACGGGCAATCGCGTGTGAACGCTGGATTGTATGCGCAACAAGATTTCTTCATCACTGTCGTCAAGATCGATGCCGTAGACCTCGCTGCGCGGCACCATGATGTCATCGACTGATACGTGTTCCAAATCCAGAATATTCAGCAACAGCTCGCGGTGTCTGGCGGGGATAAGGTGGGCGGCATCAGTTACGATAGTGCGCAATTCATCCGCAGAGACGTTAGCGTCGCTCTGTTTTTGGGGGTCGATGCCCATCAGGCGCAACAGGCCATTGGTAATGAAACTGACCATGGACACCACGGGAGACATTACTCTCATCAAGGGCAACAATATCAGGCTGGCGGGGAATGCCACCCGCTCCGGATGCAGTGCAGCTATGGTTTTTGGGGTGATTTCGCTAAAAATTAGAATGACCAATGTTAGGGCGCCAGTGGCAATATAAATGCCCGCATCTCCCCAGATGCGAATGGCGATAATGGTGGCGATGGCAGAGGCGAAAATGTTTACCAGGTTGTTGCCGATCAAGATCAGGCCGATCAGTCTGTCGGTGCGATCAAGCAGTTTGCCAGCACGGATAGCGCCGCGGTTATTTTGCTTCTGCAGATGTTTCAATCGATAACGATTGAGACTCATCATGCCTGTCTCTGAACTTGAAAAAAATCCGGAAAGAAAAATCAGTGCAACAAGAATGGAGAAAAGTATTCCCAGCGGTGCTTCGTTCAAAGCGGGTCTAGACCTCGTAGATGATAACGGACATTAGTTTGAAGAAAAAGCACAGTTGGGGCAAGCCCTTGTATCGGCTTTGTGCCGCCATCTGACTGAGCTTAAGCGCGATGTAATATCAGTTCCAACACGAGTTTTGAACCGAAGAAGGCCAGCATTAACATCACAAAACCCGCCAGCGTAAAGCGCACGGCCGTCTTGCTACGCCACCCCAGTTGATAGTGCCCCCAAAGTAAGGTGGAAAATAACAGCCAGGCGGCGATTGTCAGCACCGTTTTGTGCACCAGGCTCTGGGCAAATATATCGTCGATGAAAATAGCGCCTGAAACAATGGAGATCGTCAGCAGGCCCAAACCGATCCACAGCAGTTCAAATAGCATACTTTCCATCAGCTGCAGCGGGGGCAGAATCTGGATGATGCCGCGTGTGTGCCGCTGCTTCAGTTGGTGGTCCTGCAAGGATAGCACCGCCGCCTGGATTGCGGCCAGTGTGAGCATAGCATAGGCCAAAATAGAGCTGCTGATATGCAGTATCATGCCGCCACTGAGGTGGTTCAACAGTGGCGCCGTATCAGGTGCAAAGGTCGACACCAGAACTGCGAGGGCGGACAAGGGGAACAGCGCGATCAGCAAGTTCTGCAGCGGCCTGCGGGCAATGGAAGTTAAGCACGCAAGATTGATCACCAGGCAAAGTAGGGCTGCGATCTTGAAAAACCCAAGATCCAGGCCGCTGCTGGGAAAGACAATTTGCCAGACGATAACAGCGTGCAATAACAGCGCCGCGAGACCCAGCACAAACACACCGCGATCAATTTGCTGACGTCGTTGCGAAAGGCGCAATAGTTGCAAGCCGGTTGCGGCCAGATACAGCAGAGCGCAAAGCGGGGCGAGTAAAGTGATAGACATCTCTTTGGGGCTGGGTGCAGGGTAACGTATACTGCGCCCTTTTTACCGGCTTGTCACACCAGAAGCAATAGCGACCAACGTTGCCTCCTGTGGCAACAATGGAGAGGAAAAGCATGTTTGAGAGTTTGAGCGATCGACTGACCCATAGCCTGAAAAGCATTACTGGCAAGGCACGCCTGACCGAGGACAATATTCAGGAAACCATGCGCGAGGTGCGTATGGCGCTGCTGGAGGCAGACGTTGCGCTGCCGGTGGTTAAGGAATTTGTGGGGGCTGTCAGGGAGCGCGCCCTGGGCCAGGACGTGATGAAGAGCCTGAGCCCCGGACAGGCTTTCCTGAAGATCGTGCAGGCCGAGCTGGAAGCCGTTATGGGTACGGCGAATGAGGGGCTTAATCTCGCGACTACGCCGCCTGCGGTGATCATGATGGCGGGCTTGCAGGGCGCGGGTAAAACGACCACCGTTGCCAAGCTCGCCAGATTACTCAAGGAGCGCGACAAGAAAAAGGTCACTGTGGTCAGTGCTGACGTCTACCGTCCTGCAGCGATTAAGCAATTGGAAACGCTGGCGGCGGAAGTTGGCGTCGATTTCTTTGCCAGCGATATCGACCAGAAGCCGGTGGCGATCGTGCAGGCGGCACTGGCGCATGCCAGGATCAGGTTCAGCGACGTATTGATCGTAGACACCGCGGGTCGCCTGGCTGTTGACGAGGCGATGATGGCCGAGATTGCGGAACTTCATGCCGCCGTCAAACCGGTGGAGACGCTGTTTGTCGTGGATGCAATGACCGGCCAGGACGCGGCTAATACTGCCAAAGCCTTTGGCGCAGTGCTGCCACTGACGGGCATAGTGCTGACCAAAGTCGATGCTGATACGCGGGGCGGCGCCGCGTTGTCGGTGCGCTCGATTACCGGCAAGCCGATCAAGTTCCTCGGTGTGGGCGAGAAAATCACAGCTCTTGATCCCTTTCACCCGGATCGTCTGGCCTCTCGTATTCTCGGTATGGGCGACGTGCTCTCGCTGATCGAAGAGGTCGAACAAAAAGTCGACAAGGAGAAGGCCGCCAAACTGGCGCGCAAAGTTAAAAAAGGCCAGAAGTTCGATCTGGAAGATTTCCGTGACCAACTGCAGCAAATGACCAATATGGGTGGCATCACGGGGATGCTGGACAAGTTGCCGGGCATGGGTAATATGGCAAAGATGGCTCAGCAGAATATCGACGTTAAACTGTTTGCGCGCATGGAGGTGATGATTAATTCTATGACGCCGAGGGAGCGCCGTAACCCGGACCTGATTCAGGGCTCCCGCAAGCGGCGCATTACGCAGGGCTCTGGCACGCAAGTTCAGGATCTCAATCGTCTTCTGAAGCAGCACAAGCAAATGCAAAAGATGATGAAGAAGATGAAGGGTGGCGGCATGGAAAAGATGATGCGCGGTATGGGTGGGATGATGCCACCTGGCGGTGCTGGCGGCTCCGGCGGCGGATTCCCTTTCCGCTGATGCCTAAGTTGTCAATTGGCTTAAAAAATTATCGGGGGTGGGGTTTCAACTCACGCTCAATTTCCGTATGATACGCCACCTTTCCGGCTTGCCAGCTGGGTTTTGTCGTGGGCGTTGAAGCAAGATCGCTGCATATCCCACCCATTTTTAGGAAATTACGTCAAATGGTAACAATTCGTCTTGCTCGGGGTGGCGCAAAAAAGCGTCCTTTCTACCACGTAACGGTGACCGATAGCCGTAAATCACGTAATGGACGCTTCATTGAGCGTGTGGGTTTCTTTAACCCGACCGCGCGCGGCCAGGAAGAGCGGCTGCGTATTGATGCGGATCGTGTGCAGTACTGGCAGGGCCAGGGCGCGCAGGTGTCCGACCGCGTCGCCAAGCTTCTGAAGGATGCTTCTGCGGCGGCGTGATAGATCGGGCCCAGCTCAATACGGACATGTTCGATGAGCGGGACTGGCAATAGTGGCATGTCAAACGACACCTTAGTCGTAGGAAAGATTACCGGCTGCTATGGCTTAAAAGGGTGGGTGAAAATCTACCCGTACACCGAGTCTCGCAAAGGCTTCATAGAGTTCGGTGACTGGCAACTTAACCGCCGTGGCGTACTCGAAGTTGTCGAGTTTGACGGGGTCAGGCCGCAGGGCAAGGGTTTGGTAGCTCACATCCGTGGTGTTGATGACCGCACGCTGGCGGAACATTATCGAGGTCTGGAAATTGTAGTGCCCGTCAGCGCGCTGCCGGCGTTGCCGGTTGGCGATTATTACTGGCGCGACTTGAAGGGCCTGCAAGTGTGGTGCAGCGAGGGCGCACAGAAGGTATTGCTCGGCACGGTGGATTATCTGATCGAAACCGGCGCTAACGATGTGCTCGTTGTAAAGGCGAGTACAGGCAGTATTGACGAGCGGGAACGTCTTATTCCTTATTTGCCGGGAGACACGGTCACTCGGGTAGATTTGGAGGAGGCGCTGATCGAGGTTGACTGGTTCGTCGACGAGGATTGACGAGCCGGAGGCCGGAGCGGGACATGATGCACATAGCTCTGGTGAGCTTGTTTCCTGACATGTTTGCCGCCGTCGGCGAGCACGGTGTTACCGGGAGGGCAGTTCGCCAGGGGCAGGTGAATTTGATCTGCTGCAACCCCAGAGATTACGCCGTCGACAAGCATAGAACGGTGGACGACAGACCCTACGGTGGCGGCCCGGGTATGTTGATGAAGATTGACCCCCTGCAGCAGGCGATTGCCGCGGCAAGGGCAGTGGCAGGACAAGAGGCCCCGGTTATTTATTTGTCGCCACAGGGGCAACCGTTCCATCACGGTAAAGCGATGGCATTGGCACAGTTGCCAGGGTTAGTGCTGGTAGCCGGTCGTTACGAAGGCGTCGACGAACGATTGATCGAGGCCGAGGTGGATGAGGAATTGTCCATAGGAGATTACGTGTTAAGTGGTGGCGAATTGGCTGCCATGGTGGTCATCGATGCGGTGACGCGCCAACTGCCGGGTGTATTGGGGCACGAGTTGTCGGCGAGTGAGGATTCCTATGTGAATGGCTTGCTGGATTGCCCACATTACACCCGCCCTGATACCTATCAGGGCGTGAGTGTGCCGGAGGTGCTGCTGGGCGGGAATCACGATGAGATTCGACGCTGGCGATTGCAGCAGTCATTGGGGCGAACGTTTGAACGCCGTCCCGAGTTGTTGCAGGGCCGCGTGATGACGGTAGAGGAAGAAACATTGTTGGCGGAGTATCTCCGGCAGCGGGAATTAACAACAAAGCGCTAGCTGTGAAGCTGCACAGTTTTTAACAGGAGTTCCACATGAGCATTAACAAGATCATATCCGAGCTGAATGCTGAGCAGATGGGCAAGGAAATTCCTGAGTTCAGCCCCGGGGATACCGTGGTCGTTCAGGTGAAAGTGAAAGAGGGTGCCCGTGAGCGTCTGCAGGCATTTGAAGGTATTTGCATCAGCAAGCGTAACCGTGCGCTGAACTCTGCATTCACTGTACGCAAGATGTCGCATGGCGTCGGTGTCGAGCGTACCTTCCAGACCTACAGCCCTCTGGTTGAGAGTATTTCTGTGAAGCGTCGCGGCGATGTGCGTCAGGCCAAGTTGTACTATCTGCGAGATTTGAGTGGTCGCGCAGCGCGCATCAAGGAAAAGCTCTAAACAAAACCAGTCTAAGCGGCATAGGCATTTTAAAGCGGCTTTCGAGCCGCTTTTTTATGTCCGGTATTTTTCCGTTACGGTGTCCGCTAATGTGGCTGCATCAAGCACCGACGCCGCACAGCCAAATGCCGTCTGTGGCAGGCATGCGATCTCATTATTCATGATAGGGTAAGTGTATGCCTGCCAACCTTGCGATAGACACCGACCTTGAACGCTACATCGATGCGCTGTGGATCGAAAAGGGCTTGAGTCCGAACACGCTGTCTTCCTATCGTCGTGATCTGGTGCAATTCAATGACTGGTTGCAGCGCACCGAGGGCAGGTCCCTGCTGGAAGCGGATCGCTCCACGCTTCAGGGTTATCTTGGTGCGCGCCTTGAGCAGGGCCTGTCCCCGCGCTCTGCGGCGCGGTTGTTATCCTGTGTGCGCGGTTTTTTCCATTATTGGTTGCGAGAAGGTCGGCTCAGTGTTGACCCGACGCTGGAAGTGGAGAGTCCGCGTCTCGGTCGCCCGCTGCCCAAAGCACTATCGGAAATGGAAGTCGAGCGCCTGTTGCAGGCGCCGGATCTGGACATCGCACTGGAACTTCGCGACCGCACGATGCTGGAGCTACTCTACGCCTGCGGCTTGCGGGTTACAGAGCTCACCAGCATGCAGGTCGTTCAGCTGAGCCTGAACCAGGGCGTGGTGCGGGTGTTTGGCAAAGGCAGTAAGGAGCGTTTGGTGCCCGTCGGGGAGGAAGCTCTGCGCTGGCTGCAACGCTACCTGGCGGGTCCCCGCGCAGAACTGCTCAAGGATATTCCCTCTGAGGTGCTGTTCCCAAGTCGTCGCGGGACGCAAATGACTCGCCAGACCTTCTGGTATCGTATTAAAATCTATGCCCAGCGTGCGGAGATTAAAAAGCATTTATCGCCCCACACCCTGCGCCACGCATTTGCCACGCACTTGTTGAACCACGGGGCCGATCTGCGCGTGGTGCAGATGTTGCTGGGACACAGTGATCTGTCAACGACCCAGATCTATACGCATGTGGCCCAGCAGCGCATGCAAGAGCTACATGAGCAGCATCATCCGCGTGGATGAGGAACTAAAGTACTGAATGTCGCTCCAATGGGCGTAATATTAATAATGTGGGTGTGATAAGCCTGCGATGATAAAGGACAGCAGATGAGTTACCGAGTATTGAAGTCAGCATTGCTAGTGATTAGCCTGATCGCGGCCCCATTGGGTATGGCCGGAGAACCCCTGGACAAAGCGCAGTTGGAGAAGTTGCGAACTGCCCTGGAGGCGCCGGGTGTTGGTCTTAAGGTGGGCAGTGCCCAAACCAGCGAAATAGCGGGCTTGTACGAGGTGCAACTCTCTGACGGCCCTCTGGTGTATGCCACGGTGAAGGGCGACTTCTTTATTGTTGGAGATCTCTACTCTGTCACCTCAGAGGGTTACGTCAATCTGGCCGAGAAGCGCCGCGATGTCGAGCGCATGGGGATGCTGGCGAAGGTCAAGAAGGACGATATGATCATTTTCGCACCCGAAGGTGAAACCCGCGCCTTTATCTCCGTCTTTTTCGACGATACCTGCTATTACTGCCAAAAACTGCATCTGGAGGTGCCGCAACTGAACAAAAATGGCGTTGAAGTGCGCTATCTCGCCTACCCCCGTGCGGGCACGAATTCAGATGCATTCAAGCAATTGGCCAGCGCCTGGTGCGCCGAAAATCCTCAGGAGACGCTGACCCAGCTGACCTTGAAGCAGGTGGTGCCGGAAAATATTTGCGCTAATAATCCCGTTGCAGCCCAGTTTCAGCTTGGGCAGGAATTGGGTGTGCGCGGTACGCCAGCTATCATTACGCAGACGGGACAAATGATCCCGGGGTATCAGTCTGCAGATGAGTTGATGGTGACCCTTGGCCTGAACTGAGAATAGCGCCAATAATGCCTATGTGCCCCACGCTGCGTTGACAGTGTGAGGCGGACTCAGTACTGTTTGCTCCCATTTTTGGTTCATGGCCACAGTGCCGTTGGACCCTGCAGAGTTGGATTATCGTGGACGATCAATTTCGGCGTATTGAGCGCCTGCCGCCTTATGTTTTTAATATTATCGGTGAACTCAAGCAGCAGGCCAGGGCGGCCGGAGAGGACATTATCGACTTCGGTATGGGCAATCCCGATCAGCCTACGCCTGCCCATATTGTTGAAAAACTGATCGAGACTACCCGTCGCGGTGATACGCACGGCTACTCGCAATCGAAAGGCATTCCGCGCCTTCGCAAGGCTATTTGCGACTGGTACAAGCGTCGCTATGATGTCACGTTAGATCCCTCCTCAGAGGCCATTGTGACCCTGGGTTCAAAGGAGGGCCTGGCGCATCTGGCGTTGGCAACCACCGGGCCAGGCGATGCCATACTGGTGCCGAATCCTTCTTACCCTATCCATCCTTACGGTTTCGTTATCTCGGGTGCGGATATCCGCCATGTCCCCATGAGCGATAATGAGGACGAGTTTTTTGCCGAGTTGGAAAAAGGTATTCAGACCAGTTGGCCGCGTCCGAAGATGCTGGTTCTCAACTTTCCTTCCAACCCCACCGCACAATGTGTGGAACTGGAATTTTATGAAAGGGTGATCGAGATTGCCCGTGAACATTCCATCTGGGTGATACAGGATCTGGCATATGCGGACCTCTGTTACGATGGCTATGTAGCACCCTCGATTCTGCAAGTGCCAGGCGCCAGGGAGGTTGCCGTCGAGTTTTTCAGTATGTCCAAGAGCTACAACATGCCCGGATGGCGTATTGGCTTTTGCGTCGGAAATAAAGTCCTGGTGGCAGCGCTGGCGCGTATCAAGTCTTATCTGGATTACGGCATGTTTACGCCTATTCAGGTGGCAGCGATTGCCGCGTTGGAAGGCGACCAGACATGTGTTAGCGAAATCAGGGATATGTACCAGTCGCGTCGGGACGTATTGTGCAGCGGGCTCAATGCGGTGGGCTGGCCGGTAACGCCGCCCAAGGCGACGATGTTTGTGTGGGCGCAAATACCCGAATGCTATCGGGAGATGGGTTCGGTCGAGTTTGGCAAGAAGCTATTGAAGGAGGCGCAGGTGGCTGTGTCGCCGGGCATTGGCTTTGGCGAATACGGTGAGGGCTTTGTGCGTTTCGGACTGATTGAAAATGAGCATCGCACGCGTCAGGCGATTCGTAACATCAAGCGCATGTTAAAGAGTGACGGCTTCGCCTGAGCAGTGTCAGGGGCTGCAGCGACTCTTGAGAATGGTAATGAGTTTGAAACCAGTAAAAATAGGTATTTGCGGACTGGGTACCGTGGGCAGCGGCACCCTCGCCGTACTAAGAGATAACGCCACGCTGATTGCGGCGCGTGCGCATGCTCGGCTGCAGGTGATTCATGTGGGAGCGCGCCGCGACAACCCGGCCTGCGATCTCTCGGGCATCCGTGTCAGTCGCGATATCTTCGAGGTAGCGCGCGACCCGGATGTCGAGATTCTGGTAGAACTGATCGGCGGTACAACGGTCGCACGCGAACTGGTCGAAATGGCCATTGTGGCGGGCAAACATGTCGTTACTGCCAATAAGGCCTTGATCGCTGAGTTCGGCAACGAGATCTTTGCGCTGGCTGATGAGCACGGTGTAGAAGTGCGCTATGAGGCCGCTATTGCAGGTGGAATTCCGATCGTCAAGGCACTGCGCGAGGGGCTTGCGGGCAATCACATAGAATGGCTGGCGGGGATTATCAACGGCACTGGCAATTACATCCTCACCGAAATGCGCGATAAGGGACGGGAGTTTGACGATGTGCTTGCCGAAGCGCAGATGCTGGGATATGCCGAGGCCAATCCGGCACTGGATGTCGATGGTACCGACGCTGCGCACAAACTGGTGATTTTGGCCTCTCTGGCGTTTGGCATGCCCTTGCAGTTTGACAAAGTGTATACCGAGGGCATCACGGACCTGACAATACAGGATGTTGGTTATGCCATGGAGCTGGGGTATATCATCAAGCATCTGGGCATTGCCAAACAGCATGCTGAGGGGGTGGAGTTGCGTGTGCATCCTACCCTCATACCGGATAATCTCTTGCTGGCCGATGTCGATGGCGTCAAGAACGCGATACTGGTGGAAGGCAATGCAGCAGGCCCTACTCTGTATTATGGCGCCGGCGCTGGCGCAAAACCCACCGCTTCGGCTGTGGTCGCCGATCTTGTCGACTTGGCGCGTGATTTTGGCGCAGGTCAGAGTGGACGCGTGCCGGCCTTGGGCGTCGCCAGCAATAGCCTGCGCAACTTGTCGATGATTCCAATGGCAAAGGTCGTTACACCCTGGTATCTGCGAATGGAAGTGACAGACAAGCCGGGTGTGCTGTCGCAGGTGGCCAGTATATTCAGTGAGCAGGGCATCAGTATCGAAGCCCTGATCCAAAAGGCACCGGCCCAGGGGCAGACGTTTGTATCGCTGATCGTGCTCACCAATAAGGCGCCGCAAGGCAGTGTCGATATCGCAGTGCGCTCGATTGAGGCACTGGATACGATCAATGGTAAAGTGACGCGCATTCGGGTTGAACCACTGGAAGTTTGATACGGCGGGCCTGCGAAGGGGGTTAGCGGAAAGTGAAATACATCAGTACTCGCGGCAAAGCGCCGACACTCAACTTCGAGCAGGTTCTGCTGGCAGGGCTGGCCTCCGATGGTGGTCTGTATGTGCCTGAGTCTCTGCCAACCTTCAGCCGCGAAGACATCGCGGCAATGGCAGAATTGGATTACCCGCAACTGGCCGAGAAGATCATTACACCGTTTCTGGACGACTGCATCCCGACAGCCGACCTGCGCGTCATCATTGCCGACACTTACAAAGAGTTTCGGCATAACGCTGTGGCGCCACTGGTGCAAATCGGCGCGAATCAATGGGTGTTGGAGTTGTTCCATGGGCCGACGCTGGCTTTTAAGGATTTCGCGCTGCAGTTGCTCGGCCGTTTGCTGGACTACGTGCTGGAGCGCAAGCACCAGAAAGTAGTGATTCTGGGGGCGACCTCGGGTGATACCGGGTCGGCCGCGATCGAAGGCTGCAAGCACTGCAAGAATATCGATATCTTCATACTTCACCCGCATAACCGTGTGTCGGATGTGCAGCGCAGGCAGATGACAACCGTGCAGGGCGACAATATCCACAACCTGGCGATCGAGGGTAATTTTGACGACTGCCAGGCCATGGTGAAAACCAGTTTTGGCGATCAGAGCTTCCTGCCTGATGGCCGCAGTCTGGTCGCGGTAAACTCCATCAACTGGGCGCGAATCATGGCTCAGATCGTTTACTATTTTTATGCCGCTGTTGCACTCGGTGCTCCGGCACGCCCGGTCGCTTTTTCCGTTCCCACCGGCAACTTTGGTGATATTTTTGCCGGCTATCTGGCGCAGCAAATGGGCTTGCCTATCGAACGCCTGATTATTGCCACCAATCGCAACGACGTACTGCACCGTGTGATGACGAATGCGACCTACGGCCGCCAATCACTGGAGCACACATTGTCGCCCAGCATGGACATTACAGTGTCCAGTAATTTTGAACGCCTGTTATTCGATCTTTACGATCGCGACGGCACCGCCATTGCCGAGTTGATGCGAGCCTTTGATGAAGGCGCTATTCACTTTGATGATAATGCCATGCAGCGCGCGCGGGCGCTGTTCAGCAGCTATTGCGTGTCCGATGAGCAGACGTGCCAGCAGATCGCCAGTACCTGGACTGATTGTGAATACCTGCTGGACCCGCACAGCGCCATCGGCGTGAAAGCGGCACTGGAAAGTGATATAGCCTCGGGCACCCCGGTGATTACGCTGGCGACGGCACACCCGGCCAAGTTTCCGGATGCGATAAAGCATTCCGGATTGAACCAGGTGGTGGAGCTGCCCCTGCATCTGCAAGATCTTTTTGAGCGTGAAGAGCGGTTCAAAGTACTGCCCAATGAGCTGCCCGCAGTTCAGGCGTTCATTGCGGCCAATATCAAAGCCTGAGCGGGCCGCGGGTACTGTGCAGAAAGTCATTCGCCGCCGACCTCATGCCACCGCCGGGCAGTTTGTTGCCAGTAATATTCATCCATTACTGGCACGGGTCTACAGTAGTCGCGGTGTAGAATCGCCAGCGCAGCTTGATCTGGCATTGGCGCATCTTCTTTCACCGACGTTATTACTGAACGCCGATCGCGCCGCCACGTTGCTGGCCGATGCATTGGCGGCAGACAAGCGCATCGTCGTGATAGGTGACTTTGATGCCGACGGCGCTACCAGTACAGCGCTGGTTGTATCTGCACTGCGAGACTTTGGCGCATCCAACGTCGGCTACCTCGTGCCCAACCGCTTCGAGTATGGCTATGGGCTCACGCCGGAAATTGTTGCAATTGCAGGCCAGAGTCATCCCGAGCTTATTATTACTGTCGATAACGGGATTTCCAGCATCGAGGGTGTTGCTGCAGCGAACGCGTTGGGTATCGCCACCCTCATTACCGATCACCACCTTGCAGGTAGGGAGTTGCCACAGGCGGATGTAATCGTTAATCCCAACCAACCCGGTTGTGAGTTTCCCAGTAAGGCGCTGGCAGGCGTCGGCGTTATTTTCTACATCATGCTGGCACTGAGAGCGGAGTTGCGAACCCGAGGCTGGTTTGAGGAGCGCGCAGAAATCAATCTTGCACACTACCTGGACCTCGTTGCGCTCGGTACCGTTGCCGACGTAGTGCCGCTGGATCGCAATAATCGAATTCTCGTCGCAGAGGGTCTGCGACGCATTCGTGCCGGACGTTGTAGGCCAGGCATTCTCGCACTTCTGGAGGTGGCGTCGCGCCAGTGCCAGTCTGTGGTGGCCTCAGATCTTGGCTTTGCAGTCGCGCCGCGTATCAATGCGGCGGGGCGCCTAAAGGATATGTCTATCGGTATCGAATGCCTGTTGTGTAACGACATGGTCGCAGCGCGCTCACAGGCAAATCAACTGAACGAGTTAAACCAGCAGCGACGCGTCATCGAGCAGGATATGCAGGATGAAGCGATACAGATACTGGACGAGCTCTCTCTGCATGATGCATCTGACATGCCTGTTGCCATGACGCTCTACCAGAGTGGTTGGCATCAGGGCGTGATCGGAATTCTTGCCTCGCGTATCAAGGACCGCCTGCATCGCCCGACGATTGCATTTGCCGACGGCGATTCCGGCGAACTAAAAGGCTCTGCGCGCTCGATCCCCGGGATTCATATTCGCGATATTCTGGACGCGGTGGCGACGCGCCATCCCGGCCTCGTTACTCGTTTTGGCGGCCATGCGATGGCGGCCGGTTTAACCCTGCCACGCGCGGCTTATGACGAGTTTGCGAATGCCTTTGTGGAGGAAGTTGCGCTGCATGCACAGGCGGTGCACCTGCAGGCGGTGCTTGAATCGGATGGTGAATTGGCAGTGGATGAATTTCAGCTGTCACTCGCCACTGAGCTGCGCTTCGCCGGCCCCTGGGGCCAGCATTTTCCGGAGCCGATGTTTGACGGGCAATTCTCGGTGGTGACCCAGCGGCTGGTCGGCGAGAAGCACCTGAAGCTGGTCTTGACGCCTGTGGGCAGCGATCTGTTGCTGGATGCGATTGCGTTCAATATTGATCCGGGGCTGTGGCCAGATGACTCTGTGGAGTTGGTTGAAATTGCCTATCGATTGGATGTGAATGAGTTTCGGGGGCAGCGGTCGGTGCAGTTGATGGTCGAGCATTTGGTGGCGGTTTAAGTCTAGTTGATACGTTTGTCGGGCGGCTGGTGGGTTTGTGCCGGGGTCTGGTGGGTTGGCGCGGGCCAGTATCTTTTACTCCATTACGGGCGCATGCGGTGCGCTGGGTTAGGTGTTTTTTTTGGGCGGGCGTGAATTATTTTAGGAATCTCGTCTGGTGCCGCACTTGGCTTGTGACGTTGGAATGAGATTGGGTGGGAACCGGGGTTGGGTGGGGAGCCACTAAGGAGGGATGGTTTCGCACCGACGCCCTCCAAGTCCGTAAAAGGTACTGCCCCGCACCAACCCACGTTCCGCAGTAACCCTCACCAATAGAGGCAAATCTAAACGAACCCGAACCCCGAACCCCGAACCCCGAACCCCGAACCCCGAACCCCGAACAAGCCCCCCAAACCACCCACTTGACCTGACAGCCACAAGAAGGTTTACATTCACCCAATGACGAACCAGAGGTGCCCATGAATATCTCAGAAGCAGCCCGCCGCAGTGGGCTCAGTGCCAAAACCATCCGGTATTACGAGGAGATCGACCTGATCGCCCCCGCCAACCGCAGCGATAACGGCTATCGACAATACGACAACAAAGCCGTCGAGCAGCTCCTCTTTGTGGCGCGCGCCAGAGAAGTCGGCTTCGATCTGCAGGAGTGCAGGCAGTTGCTGGAACTGCAGCGCGACCGCTCTCCTGCGAGTCGACATACACGACAGTTGGTGTTGGAAGAAGAGCCACTAATTACAGCTGCGTATTGAGCAATTAGGAGCGATCCAAGAGGTGCTGTAGGCTTTTGCGCAGTGCTGCATGGGCGATGAGGGTCCAGATTGCAGCATCCTCGAAGATCTCTTGCACACAGCCTGCAAGGGACTGAATCGCCGCGTCGGAATTTAGCCTGTTCCCTCATTGTGCGCTGGGTTAGAATGCTCGACTTCCACTATGACAGGCTTGTGAGATGTTAGAGATCAACCCACTGCTTAACCAACTGAAAGACATTGAGGCGCGCACTGACGTGCTGAGGGGGTATCTTTGACTTCGATGTGCGCAAGGAGCGCCTCGCCGAAGTAGAACTGGAACTGGGGGAACCCAGCGTTTGGAATGATCCTGATCGTGCGCGGGAGTTGGGGCGCGAACGGGCGTCACTGGAAAATACCGTACACACGATCGAGAAGCTGGCTGTTGGTGCGGGCGATGCCAGAGATTTGTTGGAGCTGGCAGCGGCGGAGGACGATACCGCGACAGCAAATGAGATCGAGTCCGAGATTGATGGGCTGGTGGCGCTGCTGGAGAAGTTGGAGTTCCGGCGTATGTTTGCGGGCGAGATGGACCCCAACAATGCCTTTCTGGATATTCAAGCGGGATCCGGCGGCACCGAAGCGCAGGACTGGGCTGAGATGATGCTACGTATGTACCTGCGCTGGGGAGAAGCCAAGGGCTTCGACACGCAACTGGTCGAAGCGTCCGGTGGCGATGTCGCTGGTATCAAGAGTGCGACCATCAAGTTTGAAGGCGAGTACGCCTTTGGCTGGCTGCGCACCGAGACAGGTGTGCATCGGCTGGTACGCAAATCGCCTTTTGACTCGGGCAATCGCCGGCACACATCCTTCGCTTCCGTTTTCGTCGCGCCTGAAATCGACGACAATATTGAAATCGATATCAACCCGGCGGATCTGCGCACCGATACCTATCGTGCCAGCGGCGCCGGTGGCCAGCATGTTAACAAAACAGATTCGGCCGTACGCATAACGCATATTCCCACCAATACCGTCGTGCAATGCCAGACTGAACGTTCGCAGCACCAGAACCGCGACAACGCGATGAAATTGCTGCGTGGCAAATTGTACGAGCTGGAAGTGCACAAGCGCAACGCAGAGAAGCAAGCGATGGAAGACAGCAAAGCCGATATTGGCTGGGGTAGCCAGATACGGTCCTACGTGCTGGACGATTCCCGCATCAAGGATCTGCGCACCGGAGTGGAAACCAGCAACACACAGGCGGTACTCGATGGAGATATCGACAAGTTTATAGAAGCGTCGCTGAAAAGCGGCCTGTGAGAGAGTTATGAGTGAGCAGGAGCAGCAGAGCACATCAGGGTCCGTTGAGGTATCCGAAGAAAATAAGCTGGTAGCAGAGCGTCGCGGCAAGCTGACTGCGCTACGTGCGCACGGCAACCCCTTTCCCAATGATTTTCGGCGTACCGCGCTGGCGTTAGATCTACAGCGCGAATTTGGCGAGTGTTCCAAGGAGGACCTGGAGCAGCAGAACCAGACGTATTCGGTAGCGGGCCGCCTGGTGCGTAATCGCGGTGCTTTCTTGCTGCTGCAGGATGGTTCTGAGCAGATCCAGCTTTACGTCAATCGAAAGGGTCTCGCAGAGGACATCCTCGCGCAGATTAAAGGCTGGGATCTGGGCGATATCGTGGGCGCCAGCGGGCCGCTGCATAAATCTGGCAAAGGCGATCTGTACATCAATATGGAGGACGCGCGCCTGTTGACCAAAGCGCTGCGCCCGCTACCCGACAAGTACCATGGGCTCGCTGACCAAGAGCTGCGCTATCGACAGCGCTACGTGGATTTAATCGTCAACCCCCAGGCGCGGGAGGTGTTTCGTACACGTTTCAAAATTATCGGGTTTATCCGCGATTACATGAGTGGCCTCGACTTCATGGAAGTGGAGACACCAATGATGCAGAGCATCCCCGGTGGTGCGGCGGCCAAACCTTTTGTGACACACCATAATGCGCTGGATCTGGATATGTATCTCAGGATCGCCCCCGAGCTTTATCTCAAGCGCCTGGTAGTGGGCGGATTCGAGCGCGTGTTTGAGATCAATCGCAGTTTTCGCAATGAAGGCTTGTCGACGCGGCACAACCCTGAATTCACCATGCTGGAGTTCTATTGGGCCTATGCCGATTTTGAGGATGCGATGAATCTCACGGAAGATATGATGCGCAAACTCACCGAGACGGTATTGGGCAGCAGCACCGTGCAGTCGCAGGGCAGTACCTATGATTTTTCCAAGCCCTTTGCGCGCTTGACAGTTTTCGATGCCATCCTTAAACACAATCCCGCTATTGAGGCGGTGCAACTGTCAGACGATTCTGGCGCGCGAACGATTGCCGGTGGTTTGGGGATTGAAGTCAAAAGGAATTGGGGTCTGGGTAAGGTTCAGATAGAAATATTTGAAAAAACCGTCGAGCACTTGCTGGATCAGCCTACGTTCATCACCGCCTATCCGACAGAGGTGTCACCGCTCGCGCGGCGCAGCGATAAAGACCCCTTTGTTACCGATCGCTTCGAGTTTTTTGTTGGGGGGCGCGAGCTGGCCAACGGCTTTTCCGAATTGAACGACGCGGAAGACCAGGCAGAACGGTTTTTGGCTCAAGTGGCGCAAAAGGAGACCGGGGATGAGGAGGCTATGCACTATGACCACGATTATATTCGTGCTCTGGAGTATGGCTTACCGCCCACGGCCGGTGAGGGTATTGGTATTGATCGACTGGTCATGCTGCTAACCGACTCGCCTTCTATCCGAGACGTTCTGTTGTTCCCTCACATGCGCCCAGAATAGTGTTGTCACGGTTAGTTGCGCCGGTAATGTTTGGAACTGTGCAGCGCTTCCGCTGTGGCAGTGCCAGCGCGTTTCTTATGCGCTACACTGCTGCGTGTCGCTACTGCCTGAGGATGCCATTTTGCCCGTGATCCGTCTTCGAGTTCTTGTTGTCGGTGGACTCATATTTCTGCTGCAGGCCTGTTCCACCACTCCCGAGCCTCTGGTAGTAGCCCCGCCCGCCGCCAGCGCCCCGCCAGCGGTAACAAAGCGCGTTCCGGTGGGTGAGTTGACGCTGAACCTGCCTGAACAAGGCGCTGATTCATGCAACTGTGACCCACCAGTTGGCGTTGATCGCATCTTCCTGGAAAAGGGTTTCAGTTATCTTGCCGTGGGTGATTATCGCGAAGCTGTAAACTACTTTCGACGTTATCAACGGCTGGAATCCTCTCCCGGTGCAGACTGGGAGGCCAACATCGCCGTCGCCTATGTCAAGATGATTCCCGACAGCCCGTATTATAACTGGCGAGCCTCGCGGGAGTCCTACCTGCGGCTGATGCGAGCGCAGCCCACAGGCATCCAGTTAGATGAGCAAATTGTGCTGATGCGTGACATGCTCGCAATACTGATAAATCTCCACGTGCGGCTTAACGATTTGCAAAGCGAGAATGCCGTGGTGTCCGAGAATCTTCAGAAGCGCGAGGAGGCACTCAGGCGATTGCGAGAACTTATGCTGGGTCAGAAGGCAGAATTACAGTAAACGTCGAGCCTACACCCGATTTGCTTTCGGCGCTGATGCTGCCACCCATGAGCGTGCAAAAGTCACGGCAGATTGCCAGGCCCAACCCGGTGCCGCCATAGGTTGCGCTGGTCGATGAATCTGCTTGTACGAAAGCGTCAAAGACACGCGAGAGTTGCTCGCTGGTCATGCCGATGCCTGTGTCGTGCACAGTAAACTCCACCCATTCGGGATTCACAGGCAGCTCTCTGGCGCTCACCGTGATGATGCCTGCATCGGTAAACTTATTAGCGTTGCTGAGAAGGTTGGTGAAGATCTGCCGAAATTTGGCTGCGTCATTGTTGAATGTTGGTAGTTCGCCAAGCTCGCGCCGCAATTCATTGCTGTTGTTTCGCAGCAGCGGCGCCAGCACATCGAAGGCTTCAAGTAGCAATGCTGCGGGTTCGAAGGTTTCACAGTGCAGAGACATGTTGCCAGTCTCTATCTTGGACAAGTCCAGTATGTCGTCAATCAGGTTGAGTAGTTGCCTGCCTGATTTAATAATCGTGTCGAGGTCTTGCTGGAACTGAGCTCGATTTATCTCATGTTTGTCGCCCAGTTCATCGTGCAGCATCTCGCTGTAACCAATGATCGCATTCAGTGGGGTGCGCAGCTCGTGACTGACGTTGGCCAAAAACATGCTTTTGGCCTCATTCGCTTCGTCGGCGGCATCTCTGGCTTTGTGGACATCGTATATGGCATTACGCAGTTTGTCTGACATGTCATTAAACGCATCTGCTAGGTCGCCGAGTTCTCCGGTGTCATCTATATCAGTAATCCGATAATCAAGGTCGCCACTGCCGAATCGTTCAGTGCCTTTTTTCAAGCGCTTGAACGACGTGTTGGTATAGCTCACCAGGAAGTAGCCCAGTGTGGCGGTGAGAAATATGGACGCGAAGAATGCGATAACAGTGATGCGGTCGGTCAGTGCTATTGTGCGGTCTATAATATTGGCGCGCTGTGCAGCAATGAACGCCTGGCGTTCCTCCAAATCTTGTAAACTTTGGCTGACGTCCATGAAACGCAGGGGGTCGTTCATGTCCATCTCGATATTAGGATCGTTATAGCTGCGATAGAATTTGAGCCAGCGTTTGAGCAGGGCGCTGCTTTTATTCCACAGCAGTTCATAGTTCAGCTCCGTAACAGAATGGCTGAGCCTGCCGAGCTTCTGAATCTTACTGTTGATTTTCTCAATCGCTTCTTCGGCGCGCTGTAACTCTGCGTCACCTAGTTGGTCATCGGTAGTCTCGCGCAGCGTCGCTAGTATGAGGATCTGTTGACGCTGATCTTCTAGTAATTGCTCCACCTCCGTAGACAGTTGCGTAGCGGTGACAGAGTTTCGATAGGCAACCATGCTCTCGCCCCGAGCATAACTACCCCAGAAGTGTGTCCCCACGTTAACGGCAAATAGTATCAGTATAGTGATGAGCGAGAGTGTGAGCTGGCGACGTAAACTCATGCGAGGGCAAGTCGCTTTATGGTGATCAGCAGTGCTGGGAAATCTACCGGTTTGGTCGCATAGCCGTCACACCCGGCGGCCAGAGCATACTGTTTATGGGTTTCAGTGGCGTGTGCGGTGAGGGCGATTATTGGAATATGACGAATACGCTCATCCTCTTTGGCCCTGCGACTGGCGGCCCAGCCATCCAGAATAGGCAGATTCATATCCATCAGTACGATGCTGGGCTGCTCTGCTTGCATCATGTCCAGTGCTTGCTGACCATTGCCCGCAGTAATCACCTTCAGTCCGGCACGATTCAACCTGCGCACCATCATGTCGCGATTAAGCTCGTTATCCTCGACCAATAAAATGAACTTTTCCGCTGTCATTCCTCCTCTCCAGTGATCTGGTGAACGGTGATCGTCTCGTCTATGCCTTTGACGTTGATGTCCTCACTTCGGCCCAATTTAAAACTGTGTTTAAGGCTCTGCAGCGTGCTGTCAGAAATCAGGATTTCGCCACCTCGCGTCACATCTTCGATACGCGATGTCACATTCATAGGGTGGCCCACGAAGCCATACTTGCTGCGACGCTCCGAGCCGATGTTGCCGGCAATGACATCGCCGGTATTGATGGCGATGCCGGTAGAGACCGCTGGGAAACCCTCCGCCTCGTTTTGAATATTGATCGCTATCATGGCGTCCTGCATTGCCAGCGCGCACAGAACAGCGCGGTCTGCATCGTCGTCGCGATGCTGTGGTGCGCCAAAGACGGCCAAAATCGCATCACCGATAAACTCATCGATGGTGCCATGGTGGGCCATGATGATTTCTGTCATTGCCCCCAGATAGCGGTTTAGCATGGTGACGACTTGCGCGGGCGCAAGATGCTCGCTGAGCGTGGTAAAACCGCGTATATCGGATAACATGATGCTGACTCGGCGCAGATCGCCCCCAAGTTCCAGGCCTTCGGGGCGCTCCAGAATGTCGGTTACGATTTCATCCGACAGATAGCGGCCAAACGTCGCTCGAATGAATTTCTCATTGCGCTCCAATTGTTGGCGATACTGTTGTTCCTTGTCGTGCCAGCGCTTACGCTCGATACCCGCTTTAATGCGAGCCTGTAACAGAATAGGGTTAAAGGGTTTGAACAGGTAATCGTCGGCGCCCGCCTCAATACATTCGATGATGCCGTCCATATCCTGGCTTCCGGAGATGACAATCACTGGTGTGGCCCGCCATTGGGGATGCTCCTTGATCCTCCGTAGCACTTCACGACCGTCCATTCCGGGCATCAACAGATCCAGCAATACAACGTCGACGTCGCTTTGTTCGAGCGCGCGCAATGCTTCTTCGCCACTGGCGGCAGTGATCACAATATGGCCGCTGCGGGAAAGGTTTCTGGCCACAAGCTCCCGGTTCTCCTGTAGATCATCCACCGCGAGAATAAATCCCGGCTCTGACTGAATAAACCGGTTGCCGGGCGATTCCTGCTCCGTGTTGTCTTCATGGGCGGTTTGAATGCAGGTGAGGAGGGCTGACAGTCGCGTGTCAATGCCCAGATGTGTGGCGCCGATATCTTCGCGCAACATTTCCGCATAGCCGCGCGCGGCGGTAAGGACATTCATGAGGTCATGCTGATTGGCCGGTTGGCTGCCAGTGGCAAGCATCGTTTCAAGGCGGACGCCAGCATCCAGCAAGTGGGAAATATCTCCCGCGCTGGCCGCCCCAAACTCATCATGTGGATTGGCCAATTGCTGCCGCAGCGCTTTGATCTCGCCTAACAGCGAGTTTGCCCAGGGCAGATTTTTCGGATTTTGGGTGATGGTCATGATTTGGCGTATCGCGCGCCGCCCTGTGAGCGACGCCATGGCTTCCTTATTGTGAATTTGAGAGAGTGTACCAATATGGCCGCGGTCTTACACAGGGTTTTCCAGCTGCCATTTTAGTTAAACAAGCCTAGAAGGAGGGCTTTCGATGCGAGAAAAGCTCGAGTCCTAGGGATAATTCAGAAGGCTAATCAAATTTGGCTTCAAAGGTGCGCTTTCACAAAAGATTGGGTTACTATATTCAACTACGCTTGTTAGGGCCGCACTTGAAAGGGACTGGGTATTCTCATGTTGGAACAAGTTGAAATATTTCGAGGATTATCACCGACAGAGCTACAGGCGCTTGCGGACAGCAGCACAAGCCGCTCGTTTCCCAAAAATACCGTCGTCATTCATGAGAATGACCCCGCTGACTCACTGTTCGTAATAGAGACCGGTAAGGTCAAAGTGTATTGCAGTGACAAAAATGGGAAGGAATTTATTATGAATACGCAGGGCGCCGGTGATTACTTCGGCGAGCTTGCGCTGCTCGATGACTCCACTCGCTCCGCCTCAGTGCGTACGGTGGAAAAGTCGAGCTTTTGTATTATTTACAAGGAAGACTTTAATCGGGTGCTAGACCAACATCCGAATATCGGCCGACAGTTGGTGCGTAATCTCGCACAACGGGTACGCAAACTGACTGCGGATGTAAAAAGCCTTGCGCTGCAGGATGTCTACGGGCGTGTGGCTAACGTGTTGATGGATCTTTCGGAGGAGCGCGGCGACGGCACACTCTATATTCCCGAGAAGTTAACGCAACAGGATATTGCTGATCGCGTCGGAGCCTCACGTGAAATGGTCGCACGCATCCTCAAGGATCTCACCATTGGCGAGTATATCCGTTTTGAGGGGCGGCACATCATTATCAACTCAAGGCTTCCGGCGAAGTACTAGCGCTCCTAATGGCACTGCGCTTGTAGCTAATAAGCATTGCCGTGAAGCTATCGGCAGTTCAGGACTTCCTCAGTCTTTCTTGCTAATCACCGTCAGGCCGAGACGGCCGCTGGCCAATCTGGCCTCCACCTCATCCCCTACACTAACCTTATCGGCGCCGCGAAGCACGTTGCCGTGGCTGTCCGTTACGATGGCATAGCCGCGCTGCAGGGTGCCGAGCGGGCTCAGCGAGTCGAGCATCCGGGCCAGATTAGCCAGACGTTTGGTGTGGGCCGACAGGCGCTGTTGTATTGCTACATCCAGCCGGTTGCGCCACTGGCGGGTATCGCGCCGCAATTGCTGCAATCGGGCAAGGGGTGATCGGGCTCTTAGGCGGCTTTCCAATAAGGTGAGTTTGCTGTGTTGTCGTAGCACGTGGTTCTTCTGCGCCAACCGCAGTCGTTGCTCCAGATCATCGAGACGTTGCGCCTGTTCGCGCAGCTGCGCACCCGGGTGTTTCAGGCGTTGCCTGAGGTGTGTGAGCTTCAGGTTGGCATCGACTAGCTTGCGCTGAATCTGGCGCAGGAGGTCTCTTTCGGCGGCTTGCAGGGCCTGCTGCCACACGCGTTGATCGGGACTTAGCAGTTCCGCCGCCGCTGAGGGGGTGGGTGCGCGGGAGTCTGCGACAAGGTCGGCGATGCTGAAATCCACTTCATGCCCAACGGCGCTGACGATGGGCAGGGTGCTCGCTGCAATGGCGCGCGCCACTATTTCTTCGTTGAATGCCCACAAGTCTTCCAGCGACCCGCCGCCGCGGCCCACGATGAGGGCATCCAGCTGTATTTTGCCCTCTTGTTGCCAGCGATTGGCGCGGTTGATGGCGCTAGCAATCTGGGCAGCAGCACCCTCGCCCTGCACCGCAACAGGAATCAGGAAGACCGCTATAGACGGGCACCGGCGGCGCAAAACGTTAAGAATATCGTGAATCGCAGCCCCTGTGGGGGAGGTGATGACGCCCAGCTGCGACACAGCAGTGGGGAGCGGCTGCTTGCGAGCCGCATCAAACAGGCCCTCAGCCAGTAATTTTGCCTTCAGCTTTTCGAACGCCGCTTGCAGGGCGCCGGCTCCCGCGAGCTCCAGGTGCTCAACTATCAGTTGAAATTCGCCGCGACCCTCGTACAGCGATACACGGCATCGCAGGCGTATAGCATCACCGTTTTGCGGAGTGAACTTGACCCGCTGGTTGCGATTGGCAAACATGGCGCAGCGTACCTGCGCCTTGCCGTCCTTGAGGGAGAAATACCAGTGTCCAGACGACGGCACCATGAAGTTGCTGACTTCGCCCTCTACCCAGACAAAATCAAAGTGGCTTTCCAGCAGGCTCTTGGCCTGCCTGTTGAGCTGGCTGACCGTGAGTGGCGGGGGCGTGTTGTCCGGTGAGCTGGAACGGTTCATTACGAGGAGCGTGTCGGTCATTTCAGGCGTATTGCGTCAGTGTACTGCATCGGTCACCCTCAGGGCCATCGTGGCGCACATACTGGCGGCCATCTTGGCGGGCATGGCAGCGCATATAAAGTACATTTGCGGGCAACGGCAATTGTGCTGCAGGTCGCTTGGATTTATACTTAACGGTTAACCTCAACCTTGCCCGCCGGAGAGCCGCCCCTATGCTGCGTATCGCTCAGGAAGCCCTTACTTTTGACGATGTTCTGCTCTTACCCGGCTACTCTGACGTTGTTGCCACCGATGTATCGCTGCGTACGCGGCTTACCCGCAATATCGACCTGAATATCCCCTTGGTGTCGGCGGCGATGGATACTGTTACCGAATTTCGTTTGGCGATTTCCATGGCGCAGGAGGGCGGTATCGGCATTATCCACAAGAGTATGACGATCACCGAGCAAGCCGAGCAGGTGCGCAAGGTCAAGAAATTTGAAAGTGGTGTGGTGAAAGATCCGATCACTATCCAGCAGGGTGCAACCATTGCCGAGTTGATTGAATTGACTAGCGCCCACGGCATCTCTGGCGTACCAGTCCTTAGCGGCACTGATCTGGTGGGTATTGTTACCCGCCGCGATGTGCGTTTTGAATGCAACCCGCAAAAGCTGGTTTCTGCGATTATGACGCCCCGCGATAAGCTGGTGACGGTGAAGGAGGGCGCCAATCTGGCTGAGGTGCAGGAACTGTTGCACCGCCACCGGATAGAGAAAATTCTGGTAGTGAATGACGCCTTCGACCTGTGCGGGATGATCACCGTAAAGGACTTCGATAAGGCCGAGAGCTTTCCCGATGCCTGCAAGGATTCCTATGGCCAGTTGCGCGTCGGCGCGTCGGTCGGAACGGGTGCTGACACCGATGACCGTGTGGAAGCGCTAATAGCCGCCGGTGTTGATGTGTTGGTAGTGGATACAGCGCACGGGCACTCGCGCAATGTGATTGACAGGGTCAAGCGGATCAAGAGGCTTTACCCCTCGGTGCAGATCATTGCGGGTAACATTGCCACCGCCGCTGCGGCAGTGGCGCTGGCCGAAGCGGGTGTCGATGGCGTCAAGGTGGGTATCGGGCCAGGTTCTATCTGCACTACCCGCATTGTCACCGGCACGGGAGTACCCCAGATCACGGCGATTGCCAACGTCTGTGAGGCCCTGAGGGGAACTGAAATCCCCATTATTGCCGACGGCGGTATCCGCTTCTCCGGCGATATCGCCAAGGCCATTGTGGCCGGGGCGCACTCCGTGATGGTGGGTAGTATGTTCGCCGGCACAGAGGAGGCGCCCGGTGAGGTAGAGCTTTATCAGGGCAGAACGTATAAGGCATACCGGGGCATGGGATCACTGGGTGCCATGGCGCAGACTCAGGGTTCCTCAGATCGCTATTTTCAGGACGCCAGCCGCGGCAGTGAAAAGCTGGTGCCCGAAGGCATCGAAGGGCGTGTCCCTTACAAAGGCCCGGTATCGGGCATTGTCCAACAGTTAATGGGTGGGGTGCGCTCCGCTATGGGCTATACCGGCAGCGCCACGATGGAAGTCATGCGCACGCGACCGGAATTTGTGCGGGTGACCAGCGCCGGTATGGCCGAAAGTCACGTGCACGATGTATCGATTACGAAAGAAGCGCCGAATTATCCAGTACGTTAAGCCAGTACGCTAACCCAGTGCGTTAACCCAGTACGCGAAACTCGTGCGTTGCCGAAGCTGGATAGAGCTCGGCATTGCTATCTCTTCCAGTAGTTACTGAGAAGTTTATCGCCAGCTTTTTCAGCAGGACAAGACATGAGCGCAGATATCCACGCCCGGAAAATTCTTATTCTGGATTTTGGTTCCCAGTACACACAGTTGATCGCGCGGCGCGTTCGCGAGGTCGGCGTTTATAGCGAGATTCGTGCATTCGATGTGAGTGACGACGATATCCGCGCCTTCGGCCCCAGCGGTATTATTTTGTCGGGTGGGCCCGAGTCAGTCGTTGCAGCGTCATCCCCGCGTGCGCCAGCCAGTGTGTTCGAATTAGGCGTGCCCGTCCTAGGAATCTGTTACGGCATGCAAACGATGGCTGAGCAGTTTGGTGGCGTGGTGGCCGGTTCTCCGATCAGCGAGTTCGGTTATGCCCAGATCCGGCAGGTAGGCAGCGGCGGCTTACTGCACGATATTTGCGATCATATCGACGAGCAGGGCAGGGGTCTGCTGGATGTATGGATGAGCCATGGCGACAAGGTGGTGGAACTGCCCCCCGATTTTGAACTCATCGCAGAAACGGCCAGTTGTCCTATTGCCGCGATGGCGCACAAGAGCAAGCCCTTCTACGGCATTCAGTTTCACCCCGAAGTGACACACACCTTGCAGGGTATGCGCATATTCGAGCATTTTGTGCTGGAAAAATGCGGTTGTGAGGCACTTTGGACTGCGGCCCATATCGTGGAAGATGCGATTGCCCGCGTGCAAGCCCAGGTTGGTACCGATAAAGTCCTGTTGGGCCTGTCGGGTGGTGTGGACTCCTCTGTGGTCGCCGCATTACTGCACCGCGCCATCGGCGATCAACTGACCTGCGTATTCGTCGACAATGGCTTGTTGCGCCTGAACGAAGGCAATGAGGTGATGGAAATGTTCGCGCGTAACATGGGCGTGAAGGTACTGCGCCGCGATTGTGAGGACATGTTCCTGGACAGGTTGAAGGGCGTGTCCGACCCGGAAGCCAAACGCAAGGTGATTGGCAATTCCTTTATCGACGTGTTTGATGAAGAGGCCAGCAAGCTCACTGCAGTGAAGTGGCTGGCTCAGGGCACCATTTACCCGGACGTCATCGAGTCCGCCGGGGCCAAGACCGGCAAAGCCCACACCATTAAGTCCCACCACAACGTGGGAGGCTTGCCCGACGATATGAAACTCGAACTGGTGGAGCCGCTGCGCGAATTGTTCAAGGACGAAGTACGCCGCATCGGCCTCGAATTGGGCCTCCCCTACGACATGGTCTACCGCCATCCATTCCCCGGGCCGGGTCTTGGTGTGCGCATACTGGGTGAAGTGAAAAAAGAGTATGCCGACCTGCTGCGACTGGCGGATGCGATTTTTATCGAGGAACTGCATCGCGACGATTACTACCACAAGACCAGCCAAGCCTTCGCGGTATTCCTGCCGGTCAAATCCGTGGGTGTGGTGGGCGATGGCCGCCGTTACGAGTATGTGATTGCGCTGCGCGCGGTGGAGACGGTTGATTTTATGACCGCGCGCTGGGCCCACTTGCCCTACGCACTGCTGGAGCGCTGCTCGAATCGCATTATTAACGAGATATCCGGCGTGTCGCGGGTGACGTACGATATCAGTAGCAAGCCGCCGGCTACTATTGAGTGGGAATGATTTCGCGTCTGGCACTGGCTGGCACCTGCAAGCAATAAAGCTCGTTAAAGTACTATAAATATAGAGTTTTCCTCCTTTTCGTCTGGCAACGGCAGGCACTCCCTAGCACCGGCAAGCAGACTTTTTTAATGGTATGGTTGATGGTATCTTCAGACCTACTTCTAACCCCTTTCAGAAATACCATGTGACTAAACTTAGACGAATCATGGTATAGGTTTTCATTAACCTATTGATTTTAAATGATATATATGCAGAAAAACTGCCATTTTTAATCATGGTATCAAGAATGTGAAAGAGAGGCATGCCATGCTGACCGACACTAAGCTTCGCAATTTGAAACCCAAAGAAAAGCTATACAAGGTCAACGATCGAGATGGCCTTTATGTGGCGGTTACACCAGTGGGGACAATTTCCTTTAGGCACAACTACTCAATCAGCGGCCGCCAGGAAACCCTGACGATTGGCCGTTATGGTAGCGGGGGTATCACGCTCGCTGAAGCTCGGGAGCGACTCAACGAGGCGAAAAAAATGATCGCAGCCGGGAAGTCGCCAGCACGAGAAAAATCCCGTGATAAGGCGCGTGTGAAGGATGCAGTAACGTTTGGCGCGTGGGCCGATAAGTGGTTGCGAGGTTACCAAATGGCTGATTCGACACGCGATATGCGCAAGGCAGTCTACAACCGAAATTTGAAAAAAATATTTGGCAATCGAAAATTAGCTGAGATTACACACGAAGACCTGCGCGCATTGACTGACGCTATTGTTGAGAGGGGCGCGCCGGCCACTGCTGTACACGCTCGTGAGGTAGTCTTACATGTTTACCGGTGGGCGATTGAGCGTGGGCAGAAAGTGGCGAACCCTGCGGAGATGGTCCGTCCAGCAAGTATTGCCCGATTTGAGCCGCGTGACCGTGCATTAGGGCCAACCGAGATTGGGTTGGTGTATCGCTATATGGATAGAGTGGGAACGTCGCCGCAGTACCGCGCAGCGATAAAACTGCTATTGCTGACATTGGTTAGAAAGTCCGAATTGTCCAACGCTACCTGGTCAGAGGTCAACTTCAACGAAGCACTTTGGACCATTCCAAAAGAGCGAATGAAACGTCGAAACCCGCACTTGGTATTTCTATCTCGTCAGGCTCTGGATATCTTCATCGCACTTAAGACCTTTGCTGGGGGGTCGGAGTTCGTGCTTCCCTCTCGCTATGACTCGGATTTGCCGATGAGTAGCGCAACGTTTAATCGCGTTCTTGCGTTGACCTATCAAGCTGCTCAAAAAGAGGGGGAAGATCTCAGTAAATTTGGCCCGCACGACCTGCGCCGCACCGCCAGCACGCTACTGCACGAGGCTGGTTACAATACTGACTGGATCGAGAAGTGTCTTGCTCATGAGCAAAAAGGGGTGCGTGCCATCTATAACAAAGCAGAGTACCGAGAGCAGCGTGTTTCTATGTTGCAGGACTGGGCTGATATGATTGATGATTGGACTATCGTGAAGCGGTAATTAAAACGGGGCTGTCAGCCTGGTCTTCAGCGCGCTTTCGGGCCTCGATCCAGTCCTCCACCGCTGACAACTCCCACGCCACGTTGCGGCTTGTTAATGCAATTCGACGTGGGAAGTCCCCGCGTTTTTCCATGTTGAAGATAGCGCGATCTGAAAGCGGAATCAAAGCCAGCAGTGTCTTGCGATCGATCAGCGCTTTTCGGAGTGAACTTTGGCTTTCGTCATTCATGGATTTCCTCTCTTTGCCGGGTTGGCTCAGCTGGCATATCAGGGTCTGCAATGCCCGAACGTTAGCATGGTGCAAACTAAGTTTGCAAAGAGATAATCTTTAGCACAGTGATAATAATCAAATGCTCATTGAAAAAATGACAAAGGTCTTTCACCCGAAGTTAGAAAGCCCCAGCGCGAGCATTTCCTTCAGATCTGATAGTTCCGTAAGGGTCCGCTGAAGCTGCGAAAAGAGGGCAGTTTTGCTATAGAGTCTCACCTTTAAATACGATGACCCCGCAAATTGTCGTATCTTGGGTAACGCTGACAATTCGGTCTGGCCAATCAGGGTTGAGTGTTTGTAAGTATTTTTTACCTTCCTCCAAAATCAATTGTTTGAACGTTACCTCATTCGATGTCTCTAACCGTACGACAACAAATTTTCCGTGGCCGACCTGTGCCAGTGGATCGACAAAAATCAATTCGCCCTCCCGGAACTTCGGTTCCATGCTTGCGCCACGCACACGCAGAACAAAGGTTTCCGGGCTACATTCTACCGGGCATCTTAAAAGCGCTGTGCCATAAGGGGGTGGCAGATCTTCTGAAATATCGTGCCCTTTGCCGACCTGGTCCCACGGTATCAACTGATGCTGACTGCCTGTATTTGATCGATCGTGCTGGGCTGTCAGACCTGAGCCAGAAGGGTGATCTTCATCCATCCAGCCCGGGGGTTTGTTCATCGCCGCCTCTAACTTGGCTGCCAGGTCATCCCCGATTGCGCGCGGAGTTCCTTTCTTGGTGGGCAGCTGATTGCGTACCTGGCTGAGGTAGGAGCTATTGGTTCCCGCGGCGCGAGCCAGGCGTACGGCCGAACCCGCTTCGCGAATGAGGGCCTCTAGATTCTTTAGACGTGTGGGGCTTTGTTTACGTGTCATGACAGGAGTTTAGCAAAATTTAGCAGAATGATAAATACAAAGTTATCACTTTAGCTTGAGAGCCAATTTGCTCAGTGCTAATGTATGTTCGCATGGAGCTAAAGTATTTTCTCAAGATGGCAACGAAAAGGGAGCGGGCGGAAGTCGCCGTTGCCTGCAATGATTCGGTGTCCTACCTGTATCAGATTGCGGGCAATCACCGATACGCTAGCCCCTTGCTGGCGACCCAAATCGAACAGTGGACGAAGCTTGTAGCCGAAACGTCGGGTGGCCGTCTTCACCCTGTACCTCGCGCCTCAATGGTCCGCCATCCTCAAATCTTCTATGGAGTAGACGAGCAAGACGCGCAACGATGTCCTGCGATGGTGTGTGAAGCCGATGGCGCAGAATAATCAATCCGCTGCGTCCACCTCTGACGATTTCGTCGCCACACGGATCGAGGTCACCCGTATTTACCACTACGGTCGCAATCCCCGCCGTCAGCAAAATCCGGAGTATGACCGTATCAAGGCGTCTATCCGTGCTGGGGGTCTGGATCAGCCGTTAGTGATCTCACAGGAACCCGGCGCGACCGATTATGTGTTGCACACGGGCGGAAACACCCGGCTACGCATCCTCAAAGAACTGCATGAGGAGACAGGGGAACAACGGTTTTACTGGGTAGACTGCGTCATTAGATCCTGGTCTCAGGAGTCGGCGGTGTTGTTCGCTCACCTGAGAGAGAATGAACTGCGCGGCAGTTTACCCTTTATTGATAAAGCCCATGCGGTCTTCGACGCTAAATCCCTGCTGGAAGCGGAACTGTCCGTAGATACCCTGTCGCAGCGGCAACTGGAAACTCTATTCAAGGAGCGAGGCTTTAGCCTCAGTCATAGCATGATCTCCAAGATGGGGTATGCCGTTCAGACACTGTGGCCGGTGATGCCAATAGCACTGAGTGCCGGTCTGGGTCGACCTCAGGTTGAAAAGATCCGGGCTTTGGAACGTGCTGTACGACACATCTGGCTACACCGTCAGCTGGGTGAGGAAAGCCTGTTCGATGACGTGTTTGCCGAATTGTGTCGACGCTACGATTGCAGCGAGTGGGATATACAACCACTGCGCCATGCGCTGCAGCATGAGATCGCGGTGGAGTCAGAGCAGAGCGAACAGATCATACATCTTGAAATCGACGCTAGCCTGGCAGGTCGACCCTTTGAGTATCCTGCCACTTTCGAAGAAGACAGCGAGGAAGCGCTGCAAGAGGGCGAGCCAAACAAACCAGCGGTTATGGGCGAGGAGTCGCAGGTCAGCACAACGGCTCCCAAGCCCCGGGCGCATCAAGATGCGCCAGAGCGGCCTGTGTGGGAGGAGGAATCACCGGACCGCTCGAATCATACCATCGAGGTCCCTGCCGACCGCGCGACGGGTGCTCGAGATCTGGGTTCACTGGATATCCCGTCATTGCGCCGCCACCTGCATGCCACCGCCGCACACCTGGCGCAACATCACGGCCTGGGCGATCGCGTGATTCCCCTGGCGGATCACGGGTTGGGCTTTTTGGTGACGGATGTTCCGCCCACGGAGCTGACGGAAACGCTGGATCAGGAGATGCTCGGGTTGGTGTCGTTACTGTGGTGGCAACTGGTGGCCTGTTCTGAGGTTACCGCAGCCCCCGTAGATATCCTACTGAACTACCTTGACGAATCGTCGATTCTGCACCGGGCACTGGCATCGCAGGATGCGGAGCTGTTGTTTAGCAATGTCTGGACGCTCGACCCTGGTCACATGGGTTGTCAATTGTGGCAGCAACTCAATCCCGAGGATTGGCAGCTGTTGCTGCAGATGATGGAGACTTATCGTGCGCTAAAACGGCGTGCCTTTGACGCGGGCTTTCCGTTGTGGGACGCCGCGGAAGGTGGCAGCTGATGTCATCCAACAAGGAAGCGGATCTCACCTCTGCCGTCCTGCTATACGCGGTCCGTTGCCTCGCCGAAGGTGACCAGCAGGCGCTGAGAAGCATGAATTTTGGCCCCAAGGAACTCGATGCATTGCAGGGCATGAACCTGGCAGATCTGTATCGAGCCGATGCCCTTCGAGTGCATTGTCTGAAGATAGACCTGAACCGGGAGGTGTTCTGGCCCATGCTGGCACACCTGCGCCATCAGCGGGAGTCTGAAGAGCTACAGCGCACGCTGATAGTGGCCGATGCCCCCTTGGATATGATGCAACAGTTATTCGGGATGAGCTCGCGTGAGTACACCCGATGGCGTCGACTGTTGACGCTGGCTCCCTCTGTGGGACGGCCGCCTGAGCTAGGTGAGACCGATACGCATACTCTTTGGTATGCCTGGCGAGAACGGGTTCAGGCGCGTGCGGAAAGCGCGCTGGCGGCAGCAGACTATCTCAGTATCCAGCAAGAGACGGACATCGGGCTGCGCTGTATTTGGGTACTGGTGCAACGTTGGGAGGAGTACGGCGAGCCTATGGCAGGCGCCGATGTAAATCAGGTCATAGAGAATGGCACATGATGATTCCATTCCGAGACCGGAAACCGTTGCCCTCGATGCCTTAATCAAAGCGACCATTGCTGGATTCAAAGGGGAGGGCGCAGCATCTTCGCCTGACGCCATGCTGTTCATGGGCAATTGGCACCAGGCGATTCCCTCTATAGTGATTCAGGATCCCATTCTGGAGCCGGTCGACAAAGTGGTGTGGATGGTCATTATGTCTCACGCCAGAGAAACCGGAGGGCGTACCGCTTTCCCGGACTACGACACCATTGCTAGTCAAACCAATGTCTCCTCGACATCAACCGTATCGCGAGCCATTGCAATATTGCGCTTAACACGCTGGCTAACCCTATGTGCCCGGTTACGACAAAAATCCGGCCGCTTTACCGGTAACATCTATGTTCTGCACGATGAGCCATTACCGCTGGTTGACGCCCTGCATCTCGACGATGCCTATATGGCATTTGTCTCGCAGTCGCAGCATCATCACCATGGCCGCGTGCGTCTCGTTGCGCAGGCCATATCAGAAAGTCTGGATGAAACGATTCGCGGCGGACAGAATCTCGCCGGTACTGAATCGGGAGCTGAGCGTCGTCTACAGGCGGCCCAGTTTCTGACAGAGAGAGGGAAAAGCACAGAAGGCACGAGTCGTTACTTTTCTTTCACAGGCGCATCTGTCAACCGACTTAAACAGCCGTTGTCGGATAGATCTGACAGGGTCACTGACCGTAGCCAAAATTCGAAGGCGGAGGAAAAAGGTCACTACAGTAGTGGTTGTAGTAGTGATTATAAAACAACTACAACAACAACCCCTACACTGAATTCCAACAGCAAAGAAACTGCTTTACCGGCAGCCAGTTCACTTTCCGATAAACCGCTGATCTATCCGCCCCGGTTGTCGGACAACCAGAAACTGCTGGCAGATCGGTATCTTGGCATGATCGCCCATGAAGGCCGCCAATCTGTTTTGGATGAGTTGCAGGGTCGGCTGGACTCAGAGCAAAGAGGCATGAAACCGGTCTACGACGAATTGCGTTTCCTGCATTCGTTGTGCAAGGCCGCGGACAAGGGTGAATTTATACCCAATCTCGGCATCAAGGTGGCTGAAGGGCGGGTGTCTCGTGCGCAGCCAGCCCCACCACCTGTGGACCCCCAGCAAGAAACGCTCAACGCCGAAGAGCGTGAACGCTCGCGTGCCTACGGCATTGAACAGATTGCCAAACTGCGCCTCTCCTTCAACGCGAAGGATGACCCCTGATTCAACCGCACTGCCAAGTCATTCGGTTTCTGGTGCGCTGTTTTCAAAGTCTTCTTGATGTGGTTCCACTGTCACCAGTACGGATGTCCAATATCCAATAGCAGGGCCTAAACCTCTACGGCACTCGACGAGATACTCCGTGGTCGGAGGGCGGGTTTCGTGGGTTCATGGCGTGGTGAGAAATTGATAGGAAACACGCTGATGAATACCCATGCAGGCCTCCCTGGCGAACAGCCTATTGATCAACCGGACAACGCTGCTCCGGGCGCGTTGCGTGGCGAGGTCTGGTTGAACGTCCAGACTTACCAAGCACAAAGCTTGATCAGGGGCCGGCGTGGCGGCGAAGGCAAGCCAGCGATTATGGGCCTGGTTGGATTTGCGGAACGGCTTAAGGTGCTGTGGCAAGCCATCCGATCGGATGACCCGTTCGCCGACTGGTGGCTGGTCAAGGTGGAAGACAGCGTTGCTGATGTGCGTTCTCAGTTGCATCGCCTGCAGGAACAACTTCAGGCGGTGCTGATGAGCGTCGAGTGCTTCGAAGTAACTTTCGCACAGTCGAGTCGACCCCAGCGGGTTTCCCTACAGTTTGCCAATCCCTATGCCTTTCGGGCGGCGCAGATGCTCGCTGACTATGACCGCATGATGTGCACCTGGATGACGGCCCGACATTTGGGACTGGCTTTACCGACGGAAATCGCTGAACAGGTGAGTGGGAGTGGACGGTGGCTGCGGCGCGTATTTGCACTCCCACAAAGCTACCAGTATCTGGAAATCAGTCGCAGCGACGTACATCAAGGCACCGCGCGAGCCGAGAAAGCGCGTGAATGCATGGGGGACCTGCCGCAGGAGATACTCGACGGTGAGAAACTTCCATCGCTACGTCCCGTCACGTTCCAGCGTGCTAGTACGCCTTCTAGTCCCGCTCTCCAGGATGGATAACCGCCATGCTAGCCGCGACTCAACAGCGCCTGAATATCATTCTGGATACGCGCATTCCGCTGGAGGCGATGATTCTCAATCGTTTACAGCGATTGCCGCAGCGGCGGCGGAACGATTGGCTAAGAGGCTTACTACTGACCGGCTTCAATACAGAGTGTCAGATGATCAAATCACAAACGTCATCGATCCCTCAGCAAGAGGGTGATACTGACGATCGCCGATTTTTGCATTGGCGTATGCCCGCAATGCGAAGTGGTGCGCGCCGGTCCAATAGCGATGCATCTCCTGGATCTGGCGATCAGCAGAGTGTGGAAAAAGCCCAGAGTTGCCCCAGTACCCATTCTGAAAAGCTCTTTGCGCAGTTGAAAAACGTGATAGGCCACTAGCGTACATGAATAGATTGCGAGGAAATGGACAGTGACAGAACGCACCGATGAAAAACCGACACAGGATGACAATACGTCCCGGCTGTCCTCGGATCCCATGACTGTGGTTCAGGCGGGACTTGATGACGGATATGCCTATACCAAGGTGGCGTTAGCCGATGGGCGGCTGTTTAGCGTGCCTTCCAGAGCGCGCATTGGCGCTGCCGGTGTCACCTGGATTAGAGAGCAGGAGCAACGAATTTTTGAGTACGAGACCGGCGGTACCGTCTATTCAGCGGGCGCCGTCGATGGAGAGCCTACCCAGTTTGACGAATACCCCGGGTCTGCACTCAACCGTGTGATTGTCCAGCACGCTTTACAGCAGGCTGGCCTATCGGGTCGCTCTGTTCATCTGGTGACGGGTTTACCGGTGGCCGCGTTCTACCGCAACAATGGCCAGCGGCGCGAGCAGGGCATTGATCAAAAACGGGACAAGCTGAAACTGGCGGTAGAGCCGGTTCCTGGGAACCCAAAATCGAGCCGGTTGTCGGTAAAGGCCAGTATAGGCTTCCATGAGGTGATTCCTGAAGCCCTTGCCGCCTGGTATGACCATGTCATCGTGAACCAGGACGATGGCGTCACGCTGGATGGCGATCGACTGAGCGCGCCCATTGCCATCATCGATATCGGCGGACGTACAACCGATTATGTAGTAGTGCAGGATCAGGGCGTCGTTCACGGTTCATCCGGTTCCCTCAACCGGGGCATGCTGAATGTGAAATCTCGGGTCGCCGATCTTATTCAGCAAACCTTCGACGTGAGCGAACTGGGCGAGCAGAGTGTCTCAAGAGCAGTGGAGAGTTCCCGATTACGCCTGCATGGCAAGGATCATGATATCTCAGCCATGGTAGCTGCTGCGAAGCGAGAATTGGTGGAGCTACTCTATGCTGAAACCCGGCGCAAACTGGGGCTGGGTGTCGAGCTTGATCGGGTGCTTTTTGTGGGCGGTGGCAGTGCCGCGCTCGCAGCCGATATCACCAACTGGTTTCCGAACCAAATGATAGCCGACCATGCAGCGTTTGCGAATGCGCGGGGGATGCTCAAGTACCTGCAATTTGTGTGTGATGACACCGAGAAAAAGTTCTAACGGTTTTATACGTGGTCACTGCGGTCTCAGTGGCAACAAGTATCGTCGGATTGTGCAAACGATACCGCGGCTACGCCGTCAATCCAGTGTCAGGACTCGTCCTGATATTTACTCACCCTGCCGGGAAATCGTATCCCGACAGGGATTCGCGTTCCCCGGCAGTTCATTAGGTTCAAGGAGAATGTGTTATGAACAACAAACAGTCTACGACTGAAAAACCGAAGTATTTCGATCTTGATATCCACGGCATCGGTTACCTCAACCGTGTGCGCGAAGTCACGCCAGAGAATGGATCTCCCTTTCTCAGCGTCACCATAGCGGCACTTCGAGGTCCCGCCGACAACGTCCAGCATACCCATTTTGATTGTGTGGTATCGGGCGAGGAAGCGAAGGACCTGGTGCGCCAATTGATGCCTGCGGTCGAAGCCGACATGAAAGTGTTGGTGGGGTTTCACCTCAGCGATTTGCAGGCGGAAGCGTTCACATTTAAACAAGGTGAACGTGCCGGTATGACAGGCATTGGACTGAAATCCCGACTGCTTCGTTTTCAATGGATCAAGGTAGACGGACAACCGTTTCCGGCGCCTGTCGCCAGAGACGCCACCGCCTAACCACAAACCCTGGCAGCATCTACCGATGCTGCCAATCTTTCAACCCCGCGAGGAAACCTCTTCCTCGCGGGACTGGTCTCCCCGCACCATCGAAGGAGACCAGTCATGGTTTCGAAATCATCGCCTGCAAAGGTGAACCCTAAAAACCGTTTGGTGAAGCTGAAGATCGCAACGCTTAACGACGATGAAAAGCAGTCTCTGATGGAACTGGCTCTTGCGGTTCTGCAGGACCTGCATCGACCGGGGCTCGAGCTGCCCAGTCCCAACAGCACTCGCGACTATTTGCGTGTGCTGTTGGCCGACCGGAAAGCAGAAGTGTTTGGTTGCATGTACCTGGATAACCGGCATCGAGTGATCGAGACCGCTGAACTGTTCCAGGGAACGATTGACGGTGCGGCAGTGTACCCCCGTGTGGTGGTGCAGCAGGCGCTAACCCTCAATGCCGCTGCGGTGATGTTTTTTCATAATCACCCCAGTGGAGTTGCCGAACCCAGTAACGCGGATGAGGCAATTACCCAGCGGTTAAAGGATGCTCTGGCACTCGTGGACATACGCGTGCTGGATCATTTCATCGTCACAGCCGGTGAGTCATTGTCGTTCGCAGAGCGCGGACTGCTTTAGCTCACTATTTACTCAACCCATTGGGGAGTCGCTGCTTCCCAATGGGAAGGAGGGACTCCCTGAATTCTCAAATCAACTCCTCAGGGAGAAACTTTATGAAAAATACAGAGAACGCTTCATTGGAAGAGGTCTTTGGTCCTGTCATCTCATGCTACAGCCGAGCACAGGCGATTGAAGACGGTGTGTTGGTCGATGTCACCACCATGGCGCGTGAAGCCGGTTTCAAGTGGCCAGTGGCTCTAACACATGCGGCATGGTGTGATTGTGTCGCCTGGACTGAACAAGATAGCCGGATTCAGACGTATCAGGATGAGTCCGGTCGCTTGTGGGATGTGTTGTTCATGGCGTTTGTTGCCATACGCACGGCCACGGATTCAGGTGATCAACTGCGCTTCTCGTTGTATCGGGTACCCAGTGATGGTTGCACGATGAACGCTCAGGAGGTGACCTTGAAACTGATGGTGGGTCCCGGTGATGCCGGAGAGCCCGTTGTGACCATCATGCTGCCTAACGAAGATTAATGTCGCCGATGAAAATCGGCTCCTTGCCCTGGCCACTTGGGATAAAGTGGCATTTCTTTCATCCGCGTTCTCTTTAGCTCTGATAAGCGTCAATTACCGCATCTCCGTATAGTATACTGCATGGCGAATAGTTCATCATAATGATGAAGTGCGCATTTCAAGATATACTCTACTAGATAGTGTTGATATACTGCACCCTGAATAGTTCAGTATAAAGCTGAACAAAAATGGTTATGGTGTACTTTTGACTTACGCAAAACAACAATTGGGCAAGATCATTCGTGAAGTCGGTGATGTTTTTACCGTGGCCGATGCTGCGAGCTGCTTGGAGGAGCCCAGCGATAAAATGGCTAAATCCTTGTCTCGTTGGGCCAAGCAAGGGTGGCTCACGCGTGTAAAGCGAGGGCTCTATGCGGTGGTGCCTCTTGACGCATCAACAACAGAAAGGGTGCTGGAAGATGCCTGGGTTTTAATTCCCGAGTTATATGGCTCTTGTTATATCGGTGGATGGAGTGCAGCTGAATACTGGGACCTTACAGAACAAATTTTTCATAATATATGTATCGTGGCCGAACGCCCCCCAGCAAAAAAACTGGAGGAGATTCAAGGGGTGAAATTTGTCGTGACTAAAATGAAGCCAAACTTGGTATTTGCTACAAAAACCATTTGGAAGCAGAACAAGAGAATTCAGATATCAGATCCCCATAAAACAATAGTCGATATGCTTTATAAGCCTTCTCTAGGGGGTGGTATTGCGCATGTGGTCGATTGCTTTAAAGAGTATAAGAATAGCGAACACCAGAATTTTTCCACACTTGGAGATTACGCCGGACGTATGGAAAATGGATCGGTATTCAAACGCCTGGGGTTTCTGGCAGAACGATACCTGGGTGAAGAACATGAACTGGTCGCCTTGTGCAAAGACAATCTGAGCCAGGGGAATGCCTACCTTGACCCGTCGCTAAAACGTGGACCGCTGGTGACACGGTGGCGTTTGTTTATCCCGGAACACTTCAAGGACCTAGCGTGATTCCCAAGCGAGAGATTTTAGAGCTTGCGACGAGTAGCGGCATCAGGCCGCACGTCATCGAGAAAGACTATGTATTAGGTTGGATGCTCGCGGGGATTCATCAACACGAAATTGGTAAGACATGGGTTTTCAAGGGGGGAACCTGTCTCAAAAAATGCTATTTTGAAACCTATCGATTTTCGGAGGATCTGGATTTTACACTGAGTGATCCGGCACAGATTGATAATGATTTTCTAAATTCGGTATTCTCCGAAATCAGCGAGTGGATATATGAGAACGCTGGCATAGAAGTGCCTGTCGAAAAACTTACTTTTGATATCTATGAAAATCCACGCGGTGTGACTTCCTGCCAGGGAAGGGTTTTTTATCGTGGCCCCATTTCCCCGGACTCTCACAAGAGGTTACCAAGGATCAAGCTGGATCTGACGGTCGACGAATTACTGATTGAATCGTCGGTGACGAGCGCAGTCAAGCATGACTATTCGGATTTTCCAGATGATGGCATATACATTCAGTCTTACAGCTACGAAGAGGTTTTTGCAGAGAAGACGCGCGCGCTTGCAGAAAGAACAAGGCCACGGGATTTATATGATGTGATCAATTTCTTTCGGCGACCAGAATCCAGTCTGCTGGCAAAAAGCGTTAGAAAAATTCTGGAAGCCAAATGCCAATTCAAGTCCATTCCTATGCCCAATTATGCCGATCTCCTTGAACACCGAGACCAATGTGATGCGGGATGGGGGCAACAGCTGAGCCATCAGATTCAATCGTTGCCGCCATTTGACTCATTCTGGAACGAACTTCCGAGTTTCTTTGAATGGTTGTATGCACCGGTGATTTCAACTCGGCGGTCATTGGCGGCAATGCCGCCGCAACAGGGGGCTCGAGCTTCTATTGGGCCGATAGATTTTCGTAGTTATGCTACATCAAGTCTGCCATTAAGTTTGATGGAGCGTATTCGCTTCGCTGCGGCTAACCATTTGTGTGTAGAGTTAGAATACCGAAAAGAGAATGGCGAGCAGAATACTTACTTAATCGAACCGTATTCCTTGAATGAGACATCTGCCGGGAATCTTCTTCTTCATGCTCTAAAACATCAGACGCATGAGATTCGGGCGTTTCGTACGGATCGAATGATCGGAGCAAGAGCCACGGATATTCCTTTTACGCCCAGCTATAGAGTCGATTTGATACCGCAGGGGCCTCATAACGCAGTGTCGGAAATGCCACAATCTGGTCTTCGAATACCCGCACGGCAGAAAGCGTTAAGTACAACAAGACCAGCACGGAAAAAATCTGCAAAATCGACTTGGTCAAGTTCAGGGCCCGTCTACGTGTATCAATGCCCGATGTGCCAGAAGAAATTTACTCGTAAAAAGATGAATGGAAAATTGAATTCGCACAAAACCAAGGATGGTTTTCCCTGCTCGGGGCGCACAGGGATGTATGTTGAAACGAAGTACTAGAGTCTTCGTTCGCGGTTTTTTTTCTGGTGGTTCCACTGTAACCACTCGTGTGCCTGGTGCGCAGCCCTCGTCACTGCTGAGCGAAGCGGGGTAGTGACGAGGGCGGCGGAGCCGCGAACGACAACGGATTGCGCTCGGATTGATGCGTTCCCAGCGAATTCAGTCTGGATATACTGATGGCCATTGATTGAAAGCAGGACTAAACGCGGCCACGGCGGTAACGTGGATGGGGGAAGTTGCCCTCGCCATCAAAAATGGCAAAAACAGCAGTAGCGTCAACAGAGTTTGAAAGGCGCACAGTTTCGGCTGCAGCTCATCTTCAATGTTACTTCAACATAAGGACGGTCGTCCTCTCTTCAATCTGGCAATCGCCACTTCAAACCCGGTTCGCAAGTAGCCGATTTTCAATGTGCCGTTCTCTCGACGGTTTCTTTCAACCTGCGGACTAATGGTTCCGCTCATTTAAAAGGAGGTGAAACACTCACCATTCAATGTGGGCTCTTAGAGTCCATTGGTTTACCCGGCGCCATCTTCAGCAGAAGAGCAGCCAGGTTGCCTGCGACCAGGCTTATCAGGTCGAACGGGGAGTAGTGTCCCTTGACCCTTCCGCCTCGGCGGACCCAGTCAGGCTAAGCGCCTGTGGTTGGTCATAAACACTTACCAGAGTTGGAAAGTACACGATGAGAGACCTGAACTACCAATTGAAGCAAATGTGTCAGCGCAACCGGGATGGCAGCTACAGTACCCAGGCCAACCGGGCGCGCATGCTCAATCAGATTGCGAATCAGTTACAGGAGATGGGCTATCGGCGCATGACCACCCGTTCGC
>Ga0222659_1000186_pt1 | contig 45443 bp, 40 predicted proteins | sample AntAcemetagen547_FD_179850 | JGI IMG/M metagenome (GOLD analysis project Ga0222659, IMG submission 179850) | Saline water microbial communities from Ace Lake, Antarctica - #547 | ecosystem: Environmental > Aquatic > Non-marine Saline and Alkaline > Saline | place: Antarctica: Ace Lake...
AACAATTTTACTTTCTGACGAATCAGTTAAGAAGCTCCCAATAATATCACTGTAGTAAATTGGACTCACTTTGGAGGAGCGAATCGAACTTCCTTGGTTGAGAATCAAGTGACGATAAGGTCTTACAGGCTGACCGTTAAGGTTCAACTCGCTGTTCCCTAAATATTTAAAGAAATGAAAATTAACGCTTTCAATTTTTAGTACACGTAATTGGCCCTCTAGATTTTCGGCATAAATATGCTTAGCCTCTTTAAACGTCTCTGTTTTATTGGGCGTAATGTATAGCAGATTTCCGTTGTCTGTCATCACACCAATCGGCTCTTCAACGAAGTCTTTAATTTCGTTATACTCTTCCATTGATACATTAAATGTATCGGCTACTGTTTGTGCAAATTCGCGTTCTTGTTCTGAAACGGATTCGTTGGCATTGATGAATTCTAAGATTCTCAGCAACACAATCATCTTTTGACGTTGTGCAAGTTCTTCGTTAATTTGCGTACAGATGCGAAGTACCTTAACCGAATGTACAGAGGTTTTCTTTCTTACGCCGTCTTTTTTGGTTGTTTTACCTTGATACGCAATTAGAAATTCGTCGAATAGCGTTAAATATTCTTCAACAGCCTCAGATCCTAATTCTTGATTTAAAAAGGATTGAACAATGTTTCGTCCATGTCCTTTAGTTACAGGGTTTTGAATGTCAATTTCCTCGTCAACTCGCGCAATTATTGCGAACAGTTGCATTAAGGCTTTTAGAATTCGTTGGCTCATTAAGTGGGGAAAATCTTATTTTTGAAATCCAAGAAGTACAACAATACAACCTGAAACTTTTTTATCTAGATCGAGGCTAGCCACGATATAACAATCTAATGTACTGTCTATTTTAAAGTCCCAGTATGGTTTGTTTTCGAAATCTTCATTCGTAAACAATAAATTTCTGTCTTTATCATATACACTAAAAATAACATAATTCGCTTTTTCACCAGCGGTTGCTGCAATTCTGTACAAAGACCCCCCATATAGGGTCACTTTAAATTCAGCCGATTGCTCTGCATCAACAAAAGCTTTGTATACCTGACCGTCCGAAATGAATATTTTTCCAGAATTGGCATCTATCGATAAGTATTTATAGCAAACGTTGGCTAAGGAGTCGCATTCTTGCCCAAAAGTTAACCCAGAAAATAATACGAATAGAAGTGATGTAAGTATGTGTTTCATGGTTATACGATTAGTTTATTACGAATTGCTGTGATCTTTTTGACAATGTTGTTGAGCACTGCTTGGTCAATTTCTACCGAAGATTTACTCTTAATATGCGTAAGTCCTTTCTCAGGAACCGTCACAGGTGCAATAAATGTATAGTTGAATTTAATTTGATCAAAATCTACTTGCACATCTTTCAAGTCAGCAATGAGTTCTGTATACGTTCCTTCGGTATTAAAGTCAATCAATAGATCAATAATCGTTTTTAAGGCTGTTTTTTGCTCCCCAATACGATTCGCAATTTCTTGATCCTTCGTTTTCTCGAAAGAAGTTGTTGCGAAGTACATAGATTCTATCCAACCTCCCGTTAAAATAAGCGAAGCAACATCATGTTGCTCGTTGTCTTTTAAAAATTGATCCCCCTTGCGATAGCCTTCTGACATGATCACTAGCATAGAATCTTGGTTACTACCATTGTCAATAAAGCGTTGTGTTAAGTCAGCGTCGAAAGCACCTGCAATACTCAAATCAGTTGAGAGTTTATCAATTGATTTGAGATACATAGCAGCCTGAAGATTCTTCTCATAGATTGTTGCATAACCTAAATCAGCACCATATACCCCCATGTTAATAGCACGCATAAAAGTTGTGGTGAAATTTTCCACTTTATTAGGATCCGTCAAAACGGCCTCGTTGAAAACATTGTCTTGACTTTTAATCAAGCTCACCATTTGAATCGGTGAAGGGATACTGAATATTTTTCCGTTAATATTTGTTGTAAGCGATTGTGCAGAATCGATCGTCGAATCTGATACAATAACTAATTCGGTTCCGTTAGGATCTTCCGTAGGAATATCTAAACCGTCACCCCCGCAAGAAAACAACGCGAAAAGTGGCAATGCCGTTAAAAAAAACTTTTGGACAAATTTCATAGCACTAATTTAATTTCAAAACTAAAAAAAATAAATCGATTTCTCGTAAAAAAATGGCTTAGCTTGTCATAAAAAAAAGAATCACATGGGGAGAGATGGATTTGGTGGCGAAGGATTAGGTCTAAATGATTCGACTTAATATTCTTCTAACGTCCTGTTATCACTCAATTTCAGGTAAATAATTCTGTCTAATTGGCACGCTAAGACAGGATTGATTAGATCTCTTTTTTCTCTCGTTTATCCAAGAAATAAAAGGCAATTCATATTTCTTTTTTAATTATCCGCCATAAATCCTAATTTTGTACTTAAACTGAATAAAAATGCGCAGTAGACCGAGAAGGAATCGAAAAAGTCAAGTGTTAAGGGATATGGTTGAAGAAACCGTTCTGCGTCCAGCTCACCTAATTTATCCGCTATTTCTTCAAGAGGCGAACTTGAAACCTTTTGCTATTGCATCCCTTCCCGGAGTCTTTAGATTTAATCAATCGGATTTAGCAAAGGAGATTGAAGAATGTATTGCACTGGGAATTCATTCTTTCGTCCTTTTTCCAGCCATTCCTGACGGTCTAAAAGATGAAACAGCTTCGTATAGCTGGCAGTCTAATAATTTTTATTTAGACGCAATCCGTTTTCTTAAAGATCGTTTTCCATCTATTAATTTGATGAGTGATGTAGCAATGGATCCCTACAGTTCTGATGGACATGACGGATTGGTGCAAGATGGAGAGATTTTAAATGACGAAACCTTACCGATCTTAGCAAAAATGGCGATTGCCCAAGCTCAAGCAGGAATCGATATAATCGGGCCTTCTGACATGATGGATGGTAGAGTCGGGTATTTGCGCGATTCATTGGATCGAGCAGGTTATAGTGCCACTTCTATAATGGCCTATACAGCTAAATATGCAAGTGCTTATTATGGACCGTTTAGAGATGCGTTGGAGTCGGCCCCAAAAGCAGGAGATAAAAAAACGTATCAGATGAATCCAGCGAATAAGCGAGAAGCCTTAATCGAAGCGCAACTAGATGCTGCCGAAGGAGCGGATTTTTTAATGGTGAAACCAGCTCTCCTATATCTAGATGTGATTCATTTACTGAAGTCAGAGCAATTATTGCCTATTGCAGCCTATAATGTGAGCGGTGAATACGCAATGTTAAAGGCGGCTTGTGAAAGAGGCTGGTTAGATTATAATACGGCAATGCCTGAAATGTTGCTTAGCATGAGACGAGCAGGTGCAGATGTGATCTTGACCTATTTCGCAAAGGATTTTGGTGCCCTGTATAAGGGAGGTTTGTAATCCAACTATCGAAGCGGTAAGTATCGAATAGGTTCTTGAAAACCGTCTAGTTTTAGCACGATTTCATTGTCGTCATGAGCAAAGGCAGAGATTTCAAAAACAAGGACTTCCTCAATAAGCTCGCGGCAACTATCACCAAAATCATTGTGATATAATTTTATCGAACGTTGCGGTGGAATCGATTTTGAGATCATTTTATGACCGATTAATTTAAATTCATGCTTTTCGCATCCTCCACTGTATTTCACGCTAAGACTCATTTTATTCCCTGTGATGGTTACCTTGTCAATACCTATCGGAGCAGATCCTCCATACGTATTCATGTCAAGGACCAATTCTGCACTTGGTACTGAAAAAATGGCTTCAGGTTCCACAATTTCTTGCGGGTTTTTGCAGCCAATCAGACTGAATAAAGCTCCTGTGAAGAGTAGTGATTTCAATGAAGTTAATTTCATAGTGCTAGTTTTAATGTGCAATGAATGGATCAAAAATCGAACCAGACCAAAGTTACGGATCATTTTTTTGATTTCACGAAGAAGAGGACGAATAAAAAGAGAATGAATAGGCCAGTCACGATAATTAGTTCACCTGATACAGGCAAAGGATCCTCCTTTGGTGGTAACATTAATGAAGGCACTTTTTGAGTTGTAGTATCTTTATTTTTAGCAATTTTTTCTTTCAGTACTTCGTATTCAAATCGCCAATTTTCGGTGAGTGGGAAATAACGCGTGAAAATTGGGATTTTATACTTTTTATTACTCAGCTTAAATTTGACGACCTTTAAATTATTCAGAATTTCTTTGTCCCATTTATTATAATGCCGAGCAATACTGTATGCAATGTATGCATCTGTTAGCGCAACTTGATATTCAAAGATTTGACCCATTTCGTAGCAAGCTGAAGCAATTATGGGGTCGTCTTTATGGATGTGGTGAATAAGTAATTTGAGCACAAAGTCCAGGTTTTCAAGCGGAGCGATCACCTCGTTTTGATAACGCTCTCCTGTTCTGTCTATTCCAATCAGTGATGAGTCAACCGGGAAATTAAGTACTTTGTGCGTTTTATACCATTTATTATCTTTTGCATTCGCTGTGTATGCTTTTAAAAACTGATCAAGAAAATAGATTTTGGAGAATTTAAGTATGCCTGGACTTGATGCGTAGATGCGTTCGATTCCTTCTGGAAACTCTTCATTCAGTATGTAATTTACACTTTCGTCCCACCAGTATTTTTCTTCGTCGTAAAAATCAGGTTTCAGGTAAAGAAAGTAATAGGCAGAAACGTCTGTACTTCCTGTTTGTAGTAATGTTTCTGCAAAGTGAAGGCTGTCAATTCGAGTCCAATCTTTTCTTGGCTTTGCTTCTAAAGTGTCCAAATTTGAGCGTAGGGAATCACTGTCAAATCCGCGTTGGAATGTCGTGAGTTTATACCAAGGATTTGGCTCAGTCCGATAAGGGGACTGATGTCGTGCTGTTGAATCTGATAGTGCAAAACTTACTGTATTTGCACAAAGAAAACAGATGAAAAAGACTAAATTAAAATGATTTCGTAAATACATATTCAATGATATTTGCGCCCATTCTTAACGCTTCTTCTCTTTTTTCAGGACTGTCTCCATGAACTTCGGGATCTTCCCAGCCGTCACCTAAATCTGTTTCGTATGTGTAGAGGCAAACAAGGCGTCCTTGATACACAATACCGAAAGCTTGACTTCTTTGATCGTCATGTTCGTGAATTTTTGGCAAACCTTTTGGAAATTTATAGGTTTGACTGAATAGAGGATGATTAGCAGGCAGTTCAACCCAATCTAACATTGGGAAAACCTTTTTGATCTCTTTCCGGATAAATTGATCCATTCCATAGTTGTCATCTATATGTAAAAATCCACCACCCATTAAATAATTGCGTAAGTTTTCTGCATCAGATGATGAAAAAACCACATTTCCATGTCCTGTCATGTGCACGAATGGATAATTGAACAAAGCAGGATCTGAGATGTCAACGGTAGCAACATCTTCGTCTATAGATGTGCCCAAATTTTTATTGCAAAACTTGACCAAGTTGGGAAGGGCAGTAGGATTTGCATACCAATCTCCCCCACCTTTATATTTGAGCACAGCAATTTGATAGGTCGGCTTTTTAACTTGTCCAAAACCAATTGAAGATAGGCTAATTAAAACCAATAATAAGATTATATGAGTGCTACGGTATGACATGCTACAATTCCTGCAGTTTCAGTTCTTAGGCGACTTTCTCCGAGACTGACTGCTTCAAATTTATTTTGTTTTGCTAAGATAATTTCATCTGCGTTAAAATCGCCTTCTGGTCCTATTAAAATTACCACTTTTTTTTGAGGTAAGATCGCGTTTTTTAGTTCTTTTTTTGTCTGGTCATTCTCGCAATGCGCGATAAAGCATTGGTTATCATTGTGATCTAACTGAATAAAATCATTTATAGGCATCAATTCGTCTATTTGTGGGAGAAATCCTTGACCAGATTGCTTCATGGCGGAAATGGCAGCCTTTACAATTTTTTCAGAGTTGATCATTTTACGCTCCGAATTTTTGCATAAAATCGGTGTAATCCGATCGACTCCAATTTCAATCGCTTTTTCTATGAAGAAAAAATAGCGATCTAGGTTCTTTGTCGGTGCTAAAGCAATATGTGTGTAAAATTCGTGTTGCGCTTGATCTGTGATTTCAATAACCTCGAATTTTAAAGCTTTTTTATGGGCATGTACAATTTTTGCTAAAATTATTCTGCCTTTACCGTTCATGATTGTGATGTGATCATTCTCTGCTAAACGTAAAACACGAACAGCATGATTGGACTCTTCTTCAGAGAGCGTTTTTCCTTCCAAATCTGGACAAAAAAAATGATGTTTGGCTGTAGTCATAAATCAAAAACGTACTTTTGTAGACGATAAAAATCAATGGTGAGAACAAAAATAGCATTTTTATACAGTGAATTGGCAGGTTATTTTTTAGCCTGTGCTGAAGAGCTCGCGAAACAAGCAGATGTGTTGATTGTCCATTGGCCGATTAATCCTGAAGCACCTTTCAAATTCTCTCCTTCTAGTGGATTGAAATTAATCGCTAAATCTTCTCGCTCAAATCAAGCATTACAGGATGAAATAAATCACTTTGCACCAAATACAATAGTGTGCAGCGGTTGGGTGGATAAAGATTATTTGAAGATTGTTAAAAGCTTGCCCAATTCAATACATAAAATAGTAACGCTCGATAATCATTGGACCGGATCGTGGAGGCAACATCTCGGTGTGCTCAGCTCACCCTTTTTTTTAAAACGGATTTTTTCGCACGCATGGGTGCCAGGGCCGGAGCAGGCTAAATTTGCGAAGAAGTTAGGTTTTGGTGGCAAAGTTTTAGATGGGTTTTATTGTGCAGATACCGATTTATTTAATGAAAAATATACAGCAACTTTTAAGGAGAAACAGGTCGATTTTCCGAAGCGCTTTTTATTTGTTGCGCGTTACGTCAAACATAAAGGTATTTTTGATTTATGGAGGGCTTTTACAGAATTGCAAGAAGAAAATCCAAATGAATGGGAGTTGTGGTGTTTAGGAACTGGTGAGGAGTGGGAGAATCGGATCTTACACGATAAAATTAAACATGTTGGATTTGTGCAGCCTGAAGAGATGAAACAATATCTCTCGTCAACTGGCGTATACGTTTTGCCAAGTAGGTTTGAACCATGGGGGGTGAGTGTTCAAGAAATGGCAGTTGCTGGTTTCCCCCTTGTTTTAAGTGATGCGGTCGGTTCGCACGTTCAATTCTTGCATGAGAATGGCGAACTATTTGAATCGGGTAATGTAGAGGAGCTGAAATTAAAACTGTTAAAAATAATGCAACTTTCTGCAAACGAATTGATTGCTTTTGCAGAACGAAGTCATAGATTGGGCATGGTATATACGCCCTTGGATTGGGCAAATAAAATAATGAAGATCAATGAGTAAAGGAATGGAACAATTGGCGATCAAACTTTGTATGACGAAGGATATCGGTGTGCATGGCAATTTATTTGGCGGCAATATGTTGTCCTGGTTGGATGAGGCTGCAGCGACATGGGCCTGCAGCGTGTGTAAGAACCCAAATATGGTTACGGCCAAAATTGACGAAATGGTTTTTGAAAGACCTGTAAAAAATGGCGAACAAGTCATCATCTACGGTCAAGTTAGACGTGTCGGAAAATCCTCAATTACGGTGTATATTGAAGCCAGAAAGAAAGATTTTTACAGTGGTGAAGAGGAGACGGTTTGTTCAACAATTTTTATTTTTGTTCGAATCGATAGCAACGGGCGGTCCATTCCAATTGACGACTCGGTGCGAGAAATATATGCAGATTTAGCGAATTAACGTGAGGAAAATCCTTCTTATACAAACGGCCTTTATTGGTGATGCTATTTTAGCTACTTCACTAATAGAATCTATTCATACAGCTTATAAAGGTGCGTGTGAAATTTCCATTGTAGTTCGCAAAGGCAATGAATCATTACTGCAAAATCATCCAAAATTAAATGCAGTCTATGTCTGGAATAAAAAGGAGAAGAAATACCGCCATTTATTGCGTTTGATTCACCAATTAAGACAAATCCACTTTGATGCTGTCTATAACTTGCAACGATTTGGTTCTACAGGTTTTATGACATGGCGCCTGCGTGCTAAAATAAAAGTTGGATACGCCGAAAACCCATTCTCAACAACCTATACTAGAAGGTATAAACATGTGCTTGACGGAAGTCATGAAGTGACGCGTAATTTTGGTCTTGTTCGTGCCGACCTGCCTGCTGATGCACAATTGATTAATCCTCGCTTGTATCCGAGCCAAAAAGACGAAGATTTTGTCAATCAAAAAATAAACACAACTGAACCGTATATCGTTCTCGCTCCGGCATCTGTATGGTTTACAAAACAATGGCCAAAACATAAATGGATTGAGCTCATTAACAGCCTTGACTCGCATCTTAAGGTTTATTTAATTGGTGCTCCTTCAGATAACGACTTAATTGCCGAAATTATGGACTTGGCATCTCACAATCGCTTGACAAACTTTGCTGGCGTATTCAGTCTGTTGCAGTCTGCCCATCTCATGAAAAATGCGGCTCATGTTTTCGTAAATGATTCGGCGCCTCTTCACCTTGCTTCGTCTGTAAATGCGAAAGTGACAGCCTTCTTTTGTAGCACAGTACCCTCTTTTGGATTTGGTCCTCTTTCGGAGCATGCGACTATTGCTGAAACAGTTTTAAAGCTCGATTGCCGACCATGTGGTTTGCATGGGCATAAAGCTTGCCCAAAAGGACATTTCAAATGTGCTGAATCGATTTCCATTCCAAAATTCGATTAATTTTCCTTGATTTTGAGTTCCAATTTTACCTCCAGGTGTATCGATCGTAACCATTTTACTTTTAAGCCGTAAGAATTGCAAGGTTGTGCGGAAAATAATAGGTATAAATACTTACTTTCGTAGATCGCAATTCAAGTTGAATCTTGAGCTGGGTGCGAGAAGAAAATAAATAAAATGACTAACGAAGGCGGGTAAGCCTGCAAGTGAAAAATGAAAAAAGTTGCGTTGATCCTCTTTCTTGGTTTACAATTAACGTCTTTCGGGCAAGCGGATTCATTGCTGCGTGTCAAAATTGAAACACTTAAAGGCTATTTTACGAATTTTGATTATCATCCATTCGAATTTAATGATACGTCATTATCCCTGATCAGGGATATTTCAAAATTAGAGGATTTAGGACTTTTCCCTGACCGATCCGTCTATCTCGAAAAACGAGCAGAGCAACTTAGAAATGACCTCGGGTTGGATTTCGTAGGAAGTTATTTAGAAAACTTTAATTTAGATCCTGTTGAAGATCTCGAAGAGAATATTAGCTACCAAAGACGGGTTCAATTGGGGATGCGTTGGGATCTTATTTCGAATGGTTATCTCGAACATAGAATTCAGGCGCAGATGCTCGAGGATCGCCTAATTCGCGAGAAATTGAGTAATGAAATTGCCAAGGAAAGTCAGTATTATCTGAAGCGTTTTGACCAAACAATCTTTGCGTTTAATAATGTGAAATTGAAGATGCTTGAGAAACGCCAGGTCGAATTGGAGAAGCAACATGGGTTAATTCGTGACCTCGTTTATTTAAAAAAATTGAAAAAAGAGCAGCTAATACGTATTGAGATTCGTCTATCAGAAGTTGAAAGCTTAATCAATGTGTATAAAAGCTATAATGATTATTTAGGGGTTCAGGAAGATTCTCTTCTCTTTACTTCAAGTGATTTACCGCTCATTGATTTAGATTATGATGCCATTTTTAAAAAGGTTGGGATTCAAACGGATAGTTTGCTTGCCGGTAATAATTATGCAAATTATTTTAAATGGTATCATGAGATAGGATTGCAACCATTTATGAGATATAATTATTTTGACATATTAGCTTCAACTGATCGCGTCTACTTTTCAGCAGGGATTAATGTAACAGTGCCTTTAAAGTTTGATACAAAACTCAATAACGAAGTAGAACAAGAAAGATGGAAATATGAAAACGAACGCTTTACGCGCGATCGCGCTCAATTGCATGAAGACGTATTGAATACGGCGTACGAATTTAGATATCAAATGAAACGTTTTGTTGAATTATTTCAGAAACGGAAACTCACAAACGAACGTTTGCGGATTGAAAAAGCGAAAATGCGTTTGAGTGAAGTGTCGATTGATCCGTTTCAAGGCCTGGAATTGTATGATGAACTCTTGGTTTCGGATATTGAATTGGTGGATGTGATTCAAGGACTTTACTTGAAGGCGTTAAAGATCCATACGAAGATTCCTGGAACTGAAATTGACGAAATTATCAAGAGTCAATCGGCAGGTGACTTGTTTGAATATGTGACTTTTAAAAAGCGAGACGTTTATATCTGGAGCAAGACCTTTGAAAATAATACGGGTGATTTTTTGGCTGAATATGCAATTTATAATGAATTCACCAAATTAATTGTGGCTGTAAGTGATAAAGATACAAGTGTTCAGAAGAAATTATTTATGCAATACGCTTCTGAAAATAGTGATGTCTATTTTATGTTGGGCGATAATCGTTTATTTTACAACAAGGATATCACGGGCTATTTAGGCCATGTTATTAAAGCATATGATGGCGTTCAACCACATGGTATTCATGTCGATATTGAACCGCATACGTTTGATAACTGGGAAACGGATCGGCGTGACTTATTAAATAAATATGTGGTACTTATTGCCGAAATAAGTCGCTTCTGTAAGGCAAATGACTTGAAACTTGAAATTTCCGTTCCGAAACATTATGATGATTTTATCATGGAGCAACTATTTAAGATCGTTGATAAGGTTTATCTCATGTGCTACGAAAATGTTGATACTGATTTTTTAGTAAGAAAAGTTGGTCCAATGGTTGAAGCGCATCCAGATCAAGTTGTAATTGCCTTACGAACAGAGGATTTTGACAATCGTCTCGAAATGGAAAATAAAATTGACGTTCTTCAAGAAAAATTGAATGTTACTGAATTTGCATACCATGATTTGCAGCGAATAATTAATTTTGATAAGCGCGAACGATATTAAATGAAAAGTCTAAATTTTAAAAGACAGGAAAATGCACAACTCCGTTTTATAGAGGAGCAGGTGACTGGAAAACGGAAGACGCGATTCAATTGGGATCGTATTGTTTATCTCACCATACTGGGTTTGATTGTTTTCTTTGTTTTGCGTTATTTCTTTCTCCAAAATTTTTACATAGCGGCAGATGGGCAGATTATTTTTGATAGTGTCGAAATAAGTGAGACGGAAGATTTGCGAATAGAGAAATACTATTTTGATGAAGGTGACAATATTCATAAAGGTGATACTTTATTTACGTATTTGATTCAAGATCCTGAATTAGCCATGGCAAATGCTGCTTCTGAAGAGGCCAATTCTGGAAGTTCGTGGGCGAATAGAGAAATTTATTCACTCCAGAAAAGTATTGAATTGAACAATAGTCAAGCGCGTGGAGATCGTGATCTACTTGAATCTTACAGAAAACAATTAAAAAGAATGGAAAATGATGTGATTTTGGGCACGGCATCTGAAAGGGATCTAAACAATCTGGAATATCAAATTAGTAAATTAGAAACGTCAATCAGCTTGGTTAAATCGGAAAATGGTGTCCTTATCAAACAGTTGAATGCATTAAAGTTGGATGGTCAAGCGATCCTTGAAAATTCGGCAGAGGGATTACAAAATTTTTCGCCTTACAAGGCTTTTATTTCGCCCGTAGATGGATATGTCGCTCGAATTTATAAAGAACCCTATGAGGTTGCGCTAAAAAGTCAAGTCATTCTAAATATTTACCAAGCGGATTCGGTCTACGTTAAGGGCTATTTTGAACAAGAAGATTTGAAATATGTAAAAGTTGGCGACATTATTGCAGTCAATTTTCCTGATGGACAGGTAAGTGACGGTATTATTAAACGATTTTATTCGTCTACGGTGCTGATTCCGGAAGAGTTTCAAAAGAAGTTTGAACCCGCTAAACGAACAATAGCGGTGGATATCATACCTGCTCCTGACAGTGATTTAGAATTATGGAAACGCTATTATAAATTAAGCGTTAAACTAACAAAACGTACATTTTAATGAAGCATGTTGCTCAACATAAGGATAATACCCAATCGATTCTCGAATACGGAGACTATACGTTTTTGTATCTGAGTAATTTGAGTTTGGTGCAGATTGAAGAGGTTCAGTTTCACAGTGCTGTAATTATTGAATCCAAGAATCTTGATTATGTCCGACTATTGGTGTCTAGTATTCGCAGTAGCCAAAGTCCAGATATTTACCTAAAACCAATTGTTTTATTGAAGCGCGAACCAGTTGACATTCCTGTAATTGATGAACTCGCAGATGGGAGTATCCGTAACTTGGATGAATTGAAAACGGTGGCGCAGATTACGGAGCGTATTTCGAATCGAGTTCACGATTTGACCTTCACCAATTCAATTTCTTTTGAGGCGGAGATGATCACAAAATTGATTTCATTACTTTACACAAAAGAGCAAAAAACAATTGATCCGGTGCCGTATGTGTATTCGAATATCAATTATTATTACCCCTTACTTTCGGTTAACTTTAATCGAACGGAAGAGCATTCAGCACTTAGTGTTTTGCAAATTGCTGAGGATGAAGGGATTCTCAGATCTGAATATTATGATCGTGTTTATCTCTGTTCATCTTGTTCTAGCGCTCATTTAAGTTATCGCGAGGTGTGTCCTAAATGTAGTAGTTCGAACACCACACCGGATGATATTATTCATCATTTCCCTTGCGGGTATGTGGGGCCAATGAAGGACTATAAGAATCAAATTGACGATAAATTAGATTGTCCAAAATGTAATAAACGCCTGCGTCATATTGGAGTAGATTATGATAAACCTTCGGTGATTTATGAATGCAATCATTGTGCGCATAAATTTCAAGATTATTATGTCAACGCGAAATGTCTTTCGTGTGCGTCAGACAAAGCTGTTGATCAGTTAAAATCGATTGAAATTCGCTCATATCGTTTAACTAAAAAAGGGGAGCTGGCGGCAGTTAAAGGCTTTGTAACGACCACAAAAGATATTGACGAAACGGTTGGTACAATTAAGTATGACACGTTTAAAACCATGCTTAAATATGAAATTGAGCGATTGAAACAATCGCAGGGTGAAAGTAATCTCTGTGCAATCAATATTAGCAATTCTTCACAAGTTTATTCTAAATTAGGAAGTGAATTGCAAAAGAGTTTATTAAAAGATTTGGTGAGTGTCATCCGAAGTAATATCCGTTCCTCGGATGTGATTGCTTTTGAAAGTTCATCAACGATCGTCGTTTCTATGAATGATTTACCGCAGCGTATTGCGAAAAAAATTACGGTAGAAATGGTTCACATTCTAGAAGATTTGATCAAAGCAGGCTTCGAAGATTTAGATGTCATTTTTGAAACTAGAATTGTTCAATTGGATCACAGTAAAACACATGAAGCTCACTTAAAAGAGTTATTGGCTGATTTGTCTTAAGTCGTGGAGGATCTACTCGATAATTATATCCGATTTTTAGCAACGCTAACACCCGCTTATTTTGTTGAGTTATTTTGGTTTTATTTTGTTTTCGAATTTATTCGTTACTTTTTATTGGAGTTTATAGTCCTCAATTTGGCAAAAATTAAAGCATGGGTAGATCGACCTAAACGTGCAGATGCCCGTCGCCGATTGTTCATGGAAAACCCACTCGTTTCTATTCTCATTCCTGGTAAAAATGAAGGTAAACACCTTTATAAATTGGTGACTTCATTGGGGGAGCAAACGTATAAAAATATTGAAATTATTGTTGTGGATGATGGCTCTGATGATGACACACCGATTATTGGAAGATCGCTCGAACGCGCTGGTTTAATTCATCTTTTTTTACGCAATGAGGTGCGCGGAGGTAAGGCGTCTGCAGCTAATTTAGCCTTGCGTTTCGCGAAAGGAAAGTACATTATTCACTTGGATGCCGATTGTTCGTATGATAATGACGCCATGGAAAAGATCTTAATTCCGTTTTTTATGGATGAACGTGTTGGGGGAGTGGGGGGAAATGTCAGTGTGCGAAATTATAACGAAAGTCTGGTTACAACTTTACAGGGTATAGAGTATTTTAATACGATAACAACAGGACGGGTTGTGACTTCTTATTTGGGAATCTATCGTATTATTTCTGGTGCCTTCGGTGCCTTCAGAGCGGATGTGATTAACGAGCTCAAGGGATGGGATATCGGTCCTGGTTTGGACGGTGATATTACAGTGAAGATTCGTAAAAAAGGATACAAGGTGCGTTTTGCTCAAGATGCAAATTGTTTAACGTCTGTTCCAAATACCTTCAAAAAACTGGTTAAACAACGACTGAGATGGGACAAATCTTTGGTGCGCTTTAGGATGCGTAAGCATAAAGACGTGCTTTTTCCAACGCAATCGTTTCGCTTACTCGATTTCTTTGCCGCCTTCGAAAATATCTTGTACAATGTGATTTTGAATTTCAAGTGGTATGTTTATCTTGGAATTATGCTCACTTTTTACCGTCCTCTTTTCCTAAACATCTTTATTACGAACGTGCTCTTGTATACGACAACCAATTTTGTGAAATATATTGTCTATTCGTTGTACCGCGAAAAAGCCCATGTTTCCATGTCCTATTTTTTACCTTATATTCCTTGTATGGTGCTTTATTTTGGTATGTATCTCCGTGTCGTTCGAACGATTGCCTATATGCAAGAAATCTTTTTTAAGAAGTCGTATAGCGATCCTTGGAATCCAAGTAAGACTTCCGTTCACGCCAAACATTTGGGCCTCTAATCGCGATAATGGAATGTGATAACGTAGCTTGTAGCGGGGTCTTTTTCAAAAACAAGTTGTCCATCAAATTGATCCACAAAGTTTTCGATCAATTCTAATCCAAGACTTGAGGCGCCAGGCGCTTGTTCGGTCCAAGTACCATTGTCACGATAGGAAATGCGCACCAACTCATTCTCTGCGATTTTTGTACTTATAAAAATTAAGCCTTCGCACTTGTTCGTAAAGGCGTGTTTGATTGAGTTGGTTACTAATTCGTTAAAAATAAGGGCAATCGGAACAAGGTCTTTTGGCTGAATAAATTTAATATTCGAATCAATTTCTGTCTTTATTTTTTTTCGTTTGCAGTTGATTGAAGAATGTCGTGAATGAGATCTTCTAAGTAGTCTTTCAAATCAATTTGGCTTGATCAAATGGGGATTTGAATGTTTCTTTTGTATAGGGTTTGTTTGTCATTGATTTTGAGTTTTTTTTCAGGCTATTAAGGTCATTAAATTGTCTTAACGTGTGGTCCAGTTGTCCCAAAATTCTGGATAGCTTTTTGCCACGCTTTCCGCTTCTTGAATTGTTAAACCATTGGGCGTGAGGGAGGCTGCAATCGCTCCCGCCATTGCAATGCGGTGATCATTATTCGAATGGATACAGCCAGAATCCAATCTACCATTCCCCTCAATAACGAGTAAATCACCGATATGCGCAATATTGAGTCCAACGGATGAAAATTCTTTTACCAACACCTGCGCTCTATTGCTTTCTTTGTGTATAAGTCGATTTGCACCTTTAATTTTTGATTGACCTTTTGCGGCTGCGGCCAAAACAACGAGAGCAGGAAAAAGGTCGGGGCATTGGGAGGCATCAAAATCAAAGGGTAGTATGTTCGACTTTTCAATAGTAAGGCTGCTGTTATTCCAATTGAATTTAACCCCTGCTTTGGACAAAACGTTTAGCATAGCCGAATCACCTTGATGTGTAGCGGGATTTAGACCTTCAATTTGTATGCCGTCATTCAAAGCTCCATATACGATCCAATTGGCGGCGCCGCTATAATCGCCCTCAACGAGGTAAGATCGCTTTCGGGAGTATTGCTGTCCACCTTGAATTTTAAAATGTTGGTATTGATCGTGTGTAACATGAATACCGAAATCATTTAGTACGGCTAAAGTAATGTCGATATAAGGTATACTGCTCAGGGAGGAGACGAAAATTTCACTATCGTCTTCTGCGAGAGGCAATGCCATTAGAAGACTCGTTAAATATTGAGATCCCGAACTCCCGTCCATGTGAATTTGTCCTCCTTTCGCTCTTCCCTGAATGTGAAGGGGTAAAAATCCATTTTTTGTGGTACATGAAACACCGATTTGAGCGAGGAGATGCTCGAACTCGCGAATTGGACGTTTTTTCAAACTTCCCTCGCCAATAATCTCATAGGAAGATCCTAAAACAGCACAGATTCCTGTGATTAAACGTAATCCCAATCCAGACTCTCCCGCGTTTAATTGAGGTGATCGTTGATTTTGAAAGCCTTGTATAATGAGGTTGCCATTTTGTTCGAGCTGATGGGTTGCGCCCAACTGTTTCGACATGGTTAGGAAATAACGCACGTCTTCACTTTTTCCAAGGTTCGAGAGCTCAACGGCATCTTCGCACAAACTAGCCGCTAAGATAGCCCGCTGGGCGTAACTTTTTGAAGGTGGAATAATGACCTTTTTACACGTGTGATTTGTTGGAACAAAATAATCCATTATTTATTCATAACAGCTGTTTGGTGTCGAATTGATTCTTGGTGCAATGCTTCAAGATACTTCACTAAAAACTTTATGGAAAGTCCTTTTTCTTGTCCATATTCCAATTGTTTTTTCTTAATTACTTCCCATCTTTTTGGTTGCAAAATTGTGATTTGGTGTTCTTTTTTATAAGCGCCAATTTCTTCGGCTACTTTCATTCGCTGAGCAATAAGGGCTGTGATTTCTTCATCAATTTCATCAATCGAAAGGCGAAGTGATTTTAGATCCTCATTAATTGTACTTTCATTGGCTTGTTCTGACCGTAAGATGAGACTGCTAATTAGTTCTGTAAACCGCTCCGGTGTTACTTGCTGTGCAGCATCACTCCATGCCTGATCAGGATCAATATGCGATTCAATCATCAAGCCATCATAGATTAAATCCATTGCTTTTTGCGCAACGGGTTGTAATAGATCTCTTTTCCCTGTAATATGGCTAGGATCGCAAATGAGCTGAATGGATGGGAATTCGGTTTTTAAAGCCAATGGAATTTCCCACATGGGATCATTGCGATAGGTTTTGTGTTGCACAGATGAAAAGCCGCGGTGTATTGCATTTACATCCGTTAAGCCAACATTTTTCAATCTCTCTATTCCACCGATCCATAAGTTAAGGTCAGGATTTATCGGGTTTTTTACCCATATTTTTGTTCCTGTTCCGCGCAATGAATCTGCAATTTCTTGCACAGCAAATGGGTTCACTGTCGTTCTCGCCCCAATCCATAAATGAGTAAAACCAGCCTTCAAGGTAGCTTCTACATGCTTTGCATTGGCCACTTCGGTAATGACTGGGAGGTTGGTCTGCTTTCCTGCACGAATCAGCCATGGCAAACCAATTTCTCCCACGCCCTCAAACGAATTTGGGCGTGTTCGTGGTTTCCATATTCCTGCGCGCAATAGATCAACCTGACCACCTGCTTTTAATCGCATTGCCGTTTCCATAACTTGCTCTTCAGTTTCTGCACTGCAAGGACCAGCAATGATGAATGGACGTTTGATTGCGTTTGAATTAGTCATGTTGTTTACCGTTTCCTTTGTTAAGGAACATATTATAACCGCTTTGGTTTTAATCCTTTTACAAATTTAGGCAATAACTTTTTGTGAGAGGGGGCTGATGCGATAATTTCTGTACTTATTGACAATAACTTAAAAAAAGAAGCCCTTTTGGTTTGTTTAAAGATTGACGATATTCTTTAAAACGCTCCTTTTGTGTGTGGTGTGTGTCGATATGTAAAAGCATAGAAGAAGAATGAAATTTAAATAAACCCTCAAGATCAATAAACGAGTTGAAGTGTATGCCTGTTTTTTACTGAGCGAACAGCTTAAGGATTGCAGCCTTGTTTGAGCTCTCCTGACGACGCAGTGTCAGGAAGCGAGGGCGTAAAGCCTGACCGAAACTGTGCGCAGCAAGAGTTTGGGTAAGCCCCAAAAACGAATTAGATGAAGACTAAATAATAAATACTGAAAAAGAGGAGGAATAGAAAGCCGGCGTAGGCCAATAATCGCATTAGTAAGTTCGGGACATGTGATGTGCCGACGTATTTTGATTGCATGAGGATGAGGTTATAGATAGCAATGACTGGCGCGAGAACGAATGAAACGGAGGTTGCTAAATTGATAAGTTTTTTGAAACCTGCGGGATCATTTTGAAAGGCGTAAATGATGGCAAATGATCCAAGTGCAATGAGAAGTAAAAGCCAACGATAGGTTTTTTTTGAAGCGGATTGAATGGCTTGTTTTTTTGTGAGAAGTGGCAATGTAGCAGCCATAGCACGAGAATAACCGTCAAAAACGGCAATGCACGTTCCAAACATGATTGAAAAGGCAGAAATGGCCATGATAGAAGTGGCCCAATGCCCAAAAGTGGTGCTGTACAATTGGATGACCTCATTTGAAAATTGCGCTGGAGACATTGAAAAGCTGAGCGAGGTGCCATACATGATGAATGCGCCGAGGGTAATGAAACAAATGGCTAAGAGCGAGGAGAGGAGGTAGCCGATATTAAAATCGAGTTTTGTTTCGCTTAGGGTAGGGTGATAGCCGGTTTGTTTGATGCGCTCCAAGGTCCAAAGGCTGCTCCATGCAGAGAGGTCTAGTGCGGTTGGCATCCAACCCATGAGGGGAATGAGAAAGGTAAGATAGGCCTCTGAAGGGATAGCGTCCATACCCAGCAGTGGACGGTTGCCCTGCGGTCCTTTGATGATGACCATTATGAACGCGATTAGGGTTGAAATTAAAAGTACAATCCCAATGATTTTTATTAATCCATCTAATACTTTAAAATTGTTGAAGACAAGAATGAGCACGCAGAGTGAAAAAAGCACGATCAACGTGAAGGTATTGCTCTCTAACTGAAATAGGTTTTGCATGAAACCTGCCGTAACACTTCCCACTGCGGCGGTAACAAGAAACATAGAGATGAGTGTGATACCGAAAAAACTCCAAAGGGGCACTGTACCGAGTTTTCGATAACCTGAAATAAGACTTTCGCCTGTTGCATTGGCATATCGTGCTCCAAATTCGAAAAAGGGATACTTAAAAAGATTGGCAAGAACAACTGCCCATAACATGTTAAATCCAAAGTAGGCACCGGCTTGTGTAGACTGGACCAAGTGAGAAACACCAATTGCAGTACTGGCAAATAGAATTCCTGGACCGAATGTTTTAAGCAAATTTTTCATTCTGTTTTTTCAGAATATTTTAGTTTTTTTCGTTTTCCGTTGGGTGCCCATTCATACCAAATACCAATGCGTTCACCGAGGTTATACATTCCTTTTGCTTGAAGTGCACCATTGATATACCACTCCTCCCACAAACCTGACTTTACGCCTTGGACATAGAGACCTTTCGATTGAAGCGCACCTGCAGGGTAATAAATTTTCCATTCTCCATCTTGCACGCCGCTCGAATAGTTGCCGGAGGTACTCACTGTTCCATCCTCAAAATAGGTGATGTAGGTTCCATTCCTCAGGCCATTCTCATATTCGATAAGACTACTTTTTCGTCCGTTTTCGTAGAATGATTCATACCTCAAATCGAATTGATTTTTTAGATATACGCCTTTCTCCTTTGTTTTTCCGTTGATCCAAAATAATTCGAACGGGCCATTTTTGTCGCCGTGTTCATACGTGTATTCTGCCAAAAGAACACCTGTTTCTGACCATGTTTTGGATGAGCCATGGAGTTTGCCATTTTGATAGTTAGACTCCGCAATGAGTTGTCCCTCAATTGTGTAATTGGAGACCATTCCATTTAAATGATTGTCGGTATAAAAGGCTATTGACTTTTGTTGACCTGTTTTGTACCATACTTTATAAGCACCGTCTAAGGTTCCATTTTTATAGGATACTTCTTTAATCAATCGATCTTTGCGGTCATAATATTTCCACGTATCTTGTTTTTCATTGCAGACTAAATTTCCTTTGCCATAGGCTCGATTGGAGAAGGTTTCTAAGCCTTGTTTCGTTTCGCATTGACCATAAATTTGCTGCTGTATCGCAAAAAATAAGAGGGAGAAAATAAATTTTGTCATGGTAGAAAAATTCAAGGCAAATTCAAACGAGCCAAAGATCGAAAAAAATATTGAATCACCTTGATATACCTAAAAAAAAAGCCGCTGCCTTGCAGCGGCTTTTTGATGTTTATTGCTTAAGGACTTTGATGGTATTCGTTTCACCATTTGTGTTGACAGTGACGAAATAAACACCGTCAGCAAGTTGTGCTAAACTTAGTTCTGTTTTATCAACCCCTTGTCCATTTAATATTAGATCTCCATTAATCGCTGTGATTTCATACGAGAATAGTCCATTAGACAATATATTGATTCCGTCTACAGTTGGATTAGGATAAACAGAAATTTGAAGTCCATTTAACGGATCAATTCCATTTTGGCTTTCAACGGTTACAGAAACTGTCTCTGTGCAACCTGCGCTGCACATGACAACAACGTTATAGGTTCCACCCGTTAATCCTGTCAGGTCTTCTAAATCGTCAAAATCACCCGTTCCGTCATTGTCCCAATCAAAAGTGTAGCTCGGTGTTCCTCCAGTTACTGTGAGATCAATTGATCCATCAGATCCTAGCGTTTCTTCAACGGAAGTAGCAGAAAGAATGATTTCTTCGTTCATAGTAACTGCAACTTCATTCGTTCCTTGACAACCAATGTCATTTGTTCCAATTACCGTATAAATTATTTCACCTGCCGCAATTGGAGTATACGGTACACCATCTTCAATTGGTCCTGGTGACCATTCATAACTCGTTGCACCAGTTCCGGTGAATGTAACTGTTTCTCCATAACAAATCGAATAATCATCTGCTGATCCAGAAACAGTTGGTGATTCTAAAACTTCAATTGTGATTGTGTCCGTGCTTACACAACCGAGCCCTGTTGTTCCTGTAACCACATATGTTGAAGTCCCTAAAGGTGGAACAAAAGGCTCATCATCTATGACAAAATCTGGAGACCAATCAAAAGTTGCGGCGCCCGTTCCATGAAGGGTGATTTCGTCTCCATCACAGATAAAATCTTCATCAACATGCGCAACAATCGTTGGTTCTGGCATGACTGTAATCGTAACTGCTGCTCCGCAATCTTCACCATCAGAACTAACTCCAATGTAGGTGATAAAACCCGTTTCGTCTGGAGCAAAGGGAACACCGTTTTCGAATCCATCTAGCCAAGTAATCGTCGCATCCGCGTCTGAAATGGCCTCTATGGTCACAAAATCACCAAAGCAGATGGTGTAATCCGAGACTGTAATCGTGAGTGGGTTACACAATTCTGTTATTATAATTTGGCCAAGACCCGCATTGTTTGCCGCTACATTTGCCTGATTTTCGCCACTATTGTATGACCCGCCAGCACCACCGCCACCGGTTCCCCAACCTGAATCCATATCAACACCGCCACCGCCTGAATAGCCTCCTCCGGCACCACTGGCATATGTTGTACCATAACTGCCTTTACATTGAATACCTCCGCCTGGAGATCCAAGTCCGGCCGATCCAGCTGCAAGCCATCCACCACCACCGCCGGTTCCCCATGCGCCAATTCCTGCCCCGCCGCCTCCGCCGGCAACACCTGGAGCACCATCTGTATATCCAACGTGACTGACAGAGGCTGTTCCGTTATTTGTGGTAGGTGCACCATCTCCAATTTGACTGTGCGTTGCGCCACCTCCGCCCCCAGCAACGATTAACAAGGTTCCTGAACTTGTGTTTTCTACCCATGTTCCGTCTCCACCTGCCTTAATTCCGGCTGAATTTCCGCCGACATAATAGGTTAGAACATCACCAGAGGTTACATAGAATTCACCATACATGGTTGCGCCATTACCGCCCAAGGCAGGGGCTCCATCTAATCCCTTTGCGCCTTTTGTTTCTATACTTATGTGAGACACCCCGATAGGCACCGTGTAAGTACTTGTAGCACCTGTATACGAAAAAGTCACTTGCGCGTCCAATTGTATAGACGTGAAGAGTGGGAGACAAAGCAACAATTTTAAGTAATTTTTCTTCATAGCGATTAGATTATAAAAATTTATAAATGAGTTGGTTATGTTTGTCTAATGTAAGATTTTACAAAGAATAAATCAACAAAAAGGTAACACATTTTTAAAAATTGCGTTAACCAAACCATAGACAGATAAGAAATGAAAGGAATTGTATTAGCAGGAGGTTCAGGAACGCGGTTATATCCATTGACCAAAGCAGTTTCAAAACAGATTTTACCGATCTATGATAAGCCAATGATTTACTATCCTTTGTCTGTATTAATGCTCGCGGGTATTCGCGAGATCCTGATTATTTCTACACCGAGAGATATTTTGGTTTTCGAAGAATTGTTTGGAGACGGCAGTAGCCTAGGTTTGGATATTTCATATTGTGTGCAACCTTCACCCGACGGTTTGGCGCAAGCTTTTATTTTAGGAGAAGATTTTATAGGAGATGACAATGTATGCTTGGTATTAGGGGATAATATTTTTTACGGATATGGTTTGCCAAATATCCTAAGAAATGCAGCAAATTTGGAAAGTGGTGCGGTTGTTTTTGGTTATTATGTAAACGACCCTGAACGGTATGGTGTGGTTGAGTTTGATGCCGATCGAAAAGTGGTTGGGATTGAAGAAAAACCGAGTGATCCTAAATCAAATTACGCAGTAACAGGATTGTACTTTTACGATAATACAGTCATTGCGAAAGCGAAGTCCTTAAAGCCTTCAAAACGCGGTGAGTTGGAGATCACAGATTTGAATAAGTGTTATTTAGAGGAAGGAACTTTGCAAACTGAATTATTGGGAAGAGGGATGGCATGGCTTGATACAGGTACGCATGAATCCCTTATTCAAGCTTCAAATTTTATTGCCTCAATCGAACAAAGACAAGGTTTAAAAGTTTCTTGCCTTGAAGAAATTGCTTATCGCAATGGTTACATTTCTGCCGAACAGTTGACCGAATTAGCAAAGCCATTAATGAAAAATCAATATGGGCAATATTTAATGAAGATTTTGGATAAACGAAATCAATCGTTTTAACCCTTTCTTTTGGCGTAAGCATGACTGGGCTTCTCAATTAGACGATACAATACATAGGCCGCCACAACGCTAATTGTAAATCCAAGTAAGACAATCAATACCTTTTGATACGGGGCTGTATAAAGATGCGAGAGGTAATTCACGAAAGCACCTCCAATCATAGCGTGCAACAAATAAAGTGAGTAGGATATTTTCCCTAAAAATAATGTGGCATTGGTTTGTGCATTCGCAAAATAGTGAATGATCAATAAGGTAATTACTGCGATCCCTAAATCAACTCCTCCCAATAAGTAATAGAGGATGGGCGCTAAAAAGGCGTTCATAATCCAAAATTCAAATGTGCCAATTTTACCTTTAAGCCATAAGATATAAAGAATGCCCGCTAAGAAATAAGGTGCCCAATGTGGAAAGAGTCCGTCTGATAAACCTAAAAAACCTCCTCCAATAAAAGCGAAATAAAAAAGGATGCGGAAGGCGATTTTAGAAGATAAAACAAGCGGAAAAAGGATCGAAAGAGCTAGATAATATTGGAATTCAACTGCGAGTGTCCAAAAAACAGGTGAAATCCATTCGTGTCCATCAAAAAAGGGAATGAGGTAACCTATATGCATTAAAATTGTTGCGAAACTTGGCGTTAAATCGTTTGCGACAGTGCCTGGAATGTAGTTGCGAATGATGAGGTAAAAAATGCCTATTGCAACGGCGACGAGATAGGGAGGTTCGATTCGGATGAAACGTTTGAGCATGAAATTCTTCCACCTCATAAGACTGTATTCACTTTTGATCAAGGATAAAGGGATCACTATACCCGAAATGATAAAAAATAATTGCACCCCTTTCTGTCCAAAATGGAAAATGTCCAGTACAAATTGGTTGTCCACAAAATCAATTGTAGTGCAAACAAAATGATAAAAACAGACCGCCGTAGCCGCTATTCCTCTTAGGCTATTGATAATTGCTATTTGATCCGTTTTCTTATCCATCTTGCTGTGCTAATTCCATGAACACGTTTCTGCGCACCAAATATAATCAATTGCTGATGGTAAATAAACTCTCATTTGCCTTTGCGCAGCCGATTGAACCATTTTATTAATGCTTTTCGAACCTTAATATAATGGTGCCTGCACTTTTTTTAACTACTTTTACTTTATGGAAATATGGCCTAACGGGATGTTTCTAATGGGTTGAATTGAGCACGCATATGGATAAAATTATTCTTTTCGAATTAAATGAAGTACCGATTCGAATTATTGAGTACTACTGTAAAATGAGACCGAATTCTTGGCTCTCAAAAAATTTTGGCAGTCTCAAAAAGTTTGAAACCTATTGTGAAAATGGTGGACATATTTCACCTTGGAATACGTGGCCAACACTTCACCGTGGGGTGACCAATCAAAAACATTTTATTTCCGATTTCAACCAAGACCTGAAAGAAGTAGATGCGGAGTTTCCTCCACTTTGGCAAATGTTGGCTGAGAAGAATATTAAAACAGGTGTTTTTGGTTCCTTACACTCGTATCCTCCACCAAAATTGCAAGGGAATTATAGCTTTTATGTACCGGATGTTTTTGCGGTTGGGAAAGAATGCTTTCCTAAGGATGTTGAGCTTTTCCAAGATATAAACTTAAAATTAAGTCGAAAATCAGCGCGTAATGTCGATTCTTCTATTCCCTACAAAGACATGCTTCGTCTTTTTGGAAAAGCGGGTAGTTTGGGTTTTAAAATGAACACACTTGCAGCGATTGGCAGTCAATTGGCGCAAGAAAAAACAACTCCATGGAAGACTGTGAGAAGAAGAACTTATCAAACAGTCTTGAGTTTTGACGTTTTTTATAAATTATTGGTCAAAGAAAAACCTGATTTCACAACTTTTTTCACCAACCACGTCGCATCAAGTCAACACCGCTATTGGGCAGCTGTTTTTCCAACGGAATATAAAGATTTAAAATACGATCAAGAGTGGATTGAAACCTATGAAAATGAGATCATTTTTACCATGTCTAAAACGGATGACATGTTAAGAAGATTGGCCTATTTCGTCGATAAAAATCCAGCCTATAAATTAATGATTACCTCCAGTATGGGACAAGAAGCTGTCGAATCAGAGCCGATAGAAACCCAATTGTATATTGAGAATCATGAGGCCTTTTTTGCGAATTTTGGTGTCTTAAAAGATGATTTTGCTTTTCTACCTTCTATGCTGCCACAGTTTAATTATTTTGTCAAGGACGGAGAAAAATTTGCAAGTCAACTTGAAACCCTCCGAGTGAATGATAAAAAAGTTCATTTCCGGGATTTAGGGGAAGGTCGTTTTTCAATTGATTTGGGTCAGCAAAATTTGAAGTCGACTGAAATTAGTTTAAATGGTAAAGTTCTTCCTTTGGATCAATCGGGTTTAAAGAATGTTGTAATCGAGGACAAATCTTCTGCAACGGCTTACCATATTCCTGAAGGTCATTGTTTTATTTATCACCCAAGTTTTCAAAAATCGGCAATTCATAGTCATCAAATTTCTACGCAAGAAATTATGCCTACGATTCTTCAAAATTTTGCGGTAGACATTCCTTCATATGCCGCCCTTCCAAGTCAAACTATTTTAACATAATTCTGTATGAACGCCTTACAAAATTTTTTCGTCGACAATCTTAACGGATTTTCTTTGGATCAAATTCCTCTTTTCTTATTTCAATTATTAGCAGCTGGCTTATCGGCCTATGTCTTCCAATTTTTAGTGAATAAAAAGATGGGAGAACGTGTTGTGGAGCATGCAGTCTTAACGGCCGTTGCCGTGGCATTGCTAACAGCTGTTGTAAAAATGAATGAACCAACCGCTATTCTTGGTGCTGCTGTCCTAATTCTCTTTTTGCGTCACACGGCTCAATCTAAAATTGAATCGATTGGACTTGTCGTTGTGGTCTTATTCGGAATTGGGTGTGGCCTTGGTTCTGTCGTATTAACTGCACTCGGCGCTCTAATTATTTACGCTGTAGTCTTCTTTACTCCGCTTAAAAAATAAGATGTTAAGACGATTGAAAATCAATCCTTTATTCCTTTTTTTAGTCTTGGCAATGACCTTGCTTTGGGTGGCTTTTCCGAATCTGAAATCGCAACTATACGGAGACGCGAATTATCGAATAATTGGATTGGACATAGGGGAACAAGTGGCAATTCCTACACAAGGATTATGTCAAAACCCGGTAGTGAAAGTCTATAATCCATCCTACACATTACTTTATTCGCTTGATGGTGGTGATCATTTTGAAAAGGTATGCGATTCTCTCTCCATTAATCTTCTCGATAATCCAGCGATTTTGTATGAAAAGACTTCCATACGTTGGAGCCATCCAAGGGGTGAATTTCCGAGGTTGCAATCGCTGGTCATTAAGTTGAGAAATGATGAAAAACGAACAGAATCTGAAAAGAAACACATCACTTATTTTCAAGAAATCCCAAGTAAATTACCCCTTGTCAGTATCACTATTTCTGAATCAGATTTGTTTGATTGGGATCTTGGAATGATGATTTATGGCGAATCAAGTTCGCATGATGAAGGTTTTCAAAAGGAATGGTGGTATCGGTCTGCTAATTTTGCTGAGCGCGGAAGTAAATGGGCTAAAAAAGTACATTTTCACTATTTTATTGGGGGTGAATTGGTGATCGAGCAGGGGTGCGAAATGCGAATTAGTGGGAATGCGACGCGCTATTTTCCACAAAAATCATTAAAATTTTATCCTTTAGATGATGAAGGTAAACACAGTAAGCTTGATTATCCTCTCTGGGGGGAAAAAGGGAGTAAAAAGGCAGAAAGTTTTTTATTGCGCCAAGGGGGGAATGATAACCTTAAAACCATGTTTGCCGATCTAATGATGCATGAATTGGCGGATGGCGCAAACGTGATGGTGCAAAATGGTTTTCCAGTTTCTGTTTATCTGAACGGTAATTATTGGGGTATTTATAATTTGCGTGAGCGAGTAGAGGATTATTTTATTGGCAAAGAAGAAAATATTCCATCCGATTCTGTCACTATTTTATACTGTGAGGTATACGGCGATAAAAGTTTGATGAAAAGTGGAAACGAATCGGATCAAATTGAATTTGATGCAATTATGGATGAACTTAAACTTCAAGTCGAGCTTTCGGATGAAGGATACGAAGATCTAAAGAGAAAAATCAGTACTAAGTCGTTCATTGACTACATCTTTTTCGAAACGTTTTACGGGAATCAAGATTGGCTTCACAACAATACTACTTGGTACAAGGCCGGTCATAAAAAATGGAAATGGCTCTTGAACGATTTGGATTACAGTCTCGCTTACCCAGGCGACCAAAATCTACATGCAAATTTGTTTGAAGAGCTAAAAGGAAGTGCTTCAATAACCGCAACGCTATTTAATCGACTAATGACGGTGAAAAAATTCAAGAAGAAATTTAAAGAACGTGTAAACGTTTTACTCGCTGATTTTTTTAATGACGAACGGATCGATCGTGTCGTGGGTGAATTAAAATCGACCTATGCTTCCGAAATTCAGCTACAAATCAATCGTTGGCGAATGATTGATTCAATCGAACAATGGGAAAAAGATGTGGCTAAAAACGTGACTTTTTTGAAAAATAGACGTACAATTTACCAAAAGCAAGTCGACGATTTATAATGATTATAGCCTACAAAGAACATTCACAGTTTATCTTGATTCTTGCGATCATGTATGTGCTTGGTGTTTGGGGTGGGCCGCTCGTCTATCCGGTCTTCTTACTTTTTATGTTCCTTTTCGGGTTGCGAGGACGTTATTTCGAAATGTTTATTATAACCGTTTGGACCTTAATGTTAGCAGATTATGTTCCCGTAGAAGGAGCAACCATTGATGATTTGAAGTTTGCCAAGGTTTTGAAACCCACTGTCCCCCTTTTTCTCTTTTTGTTTTTTCTCAGGGATCGCGATAATTTCAAACCTTATCCTAAACTCTTTGTCTTTTTTGTGCCTTTCATTCTTGTGGTTACGCTTGCCTTAATGGATTCTGTCAATATCCAAATTGGAATTCAGAAAACTCTGTCCTTTGTGCTCATCTATTTTACCATTCCAGTTTTTGTCTATTATTTGCACCGGCATTATCAAGAGCGTTTTTGGAAGGCCTTACTCACCTTTATTATTGGAATGCTTTCGATAGGTCTTGTTTTACGATTTGCAGCGCCTGATATCGCCATGAAAGTTGGGCGTTTTAAAGGGGTTCTAGGAAACCCTAATGGACTTGGTGTATTTCTGAACTTAACCTTCATTTTGTGGATGCTCATTCGGAAATTTGAACTTGCCACTTTTACCAAAAAAGAAAATCTTTATATCCTCTTTGTCATCCTACTTTCCCTTATTTGGACAAGTTCAAGGAATGGTATGATGAGTATCTTTCTCTTTTATGCTATGTTTAAGGTGATTCAAATCAATTGGTTTTTGGCCGTCGTCGTCTTGGCGGGTATTTTAACGTTTAATGACCAATTATTCGAAGTTTTTGTAGGTGTCGTTAGTTTTTTTGGGTTGGAAGGATATTTCAGGATTGACTCAATCGAAGAAGGATCGGGTCGCATTATTGCATGGGCATTTATTTGGAAAGAAATTCAACATTACTACTTTATTGGCGGAGGTTTTGGACACGACGAAAATATCATTCGTCCACATTATGCCATGCTGTCTCGTATGGGACATTCGGGTGGTGTTCATAATTCATATCTTTCCATGTGGATGGATGCCGGAATTGTTGGTTTAGTGGCTTATTTTGGAGGGATTTTTGCAGTGATTAATGCAGCTATAAAGAACAATTATATTGTCATAGCATTTGTGACTTCTATTGCGTTTAATATCTATTTCGAATCGTGGCTGGTAGCATCTTTAAATCCATTCACGGTGATCTATTTAATAATTCTAACCATCTTTGCGAATAGCTTAAACGGGGGTGATTATGGAACGACAGAACCAAGTACAGCCAATGCCTAGAAAATTAAATAAAGCGCGATTATTTCGCAATGTTATTCTTGCCGCTCTTGCTGTCGGGTGCATTGCATTCTATTTTTCAAATCGATTTGTGAAATCGAAAGGTTTTGAAAATTTAGGTGATTTTATTGCTAACTACAGCGAGAATAAAGCACTTATTGACGGTTCAACTACCGAATCAATAAAGATTGATTTGTCAAAAGCGGATTACCAATTTTTAGAGGAAAAAAGACAAATTGCACTCGATCGTGGAATTCAGATAAATGAAGGGGACAGTTACGTGCCGTGCAAGTTGGAGTATAAGGATCAGAAAGTAAAAGGTGAATTGCGCCTAAAAGGGCACATGACCGATCATTTAGAGGGTCAAAAATGGTCTTTTCGCGTTAAAACAGACGAGGAAGTGATGGGGATGTATCGTTTTTCGCTGCAAAATCCAGCGACTAGAAATTATGCTTATGAATGGATCTACCACCAACTACTGGCTTACGAAGGCATCATCCATCTAAAGTATGACTTTGTTCATCTTCAATTGAATGATCTAGATCTCGGAATTTACGCCGTTGAAGAACATTTTGGACAACATATTTTACGTGACAACAATCGTCCGAAAGGAGCTATTTTAAGGTGGAATCCTGAATTGTATTGGGAGCAACGAATTGACGAATTGAATGGCATGTATATGGATGAAGGGTATTCTGATTATTCCGCATCTTATCCTGAAGCGTATGATGAAGGGGTGGTAAAAAAGGATCCCGAATTAATTGAAACGTATCGAATTGGTGCGGCATTACTTGAAAGTTTTAGACGGGGAGATAAAACGAGTTCGGAGGTTTTTGATCTAGAAAAAATGGCCCGTTTTCACGCAATTATTGATTTGGTAGGTGGCTATCATTCGCTGGATTGGAGTGATTTGAAGTTTTATTATAATTCCGAATCAAAGCGAATTGAACCTGTGGGCTATGAAAGTTTTTCTGTGCGTGAAACGGTTAAAATAGCAGGGCAACGAACACCGGATGACTACGCAACAGTTGGGTTTAATTATCATGACCGGCTTTTTGCCGATCCTCTTTTCTTTGCAGCTTATATTCACGAATTAGAACGTATTTGCGATAATGCTTACTTCAGTGCTTTTACAGAATCGATTGAAGATGAATTGAAATTGAAACGTGGTATCTTGGCAAAAGAATTTGCCTATATCAAGTTTTCGTTTACACCGTATTATGACAATATTGAACGGATTAATCGTAATTTAAACCTCCCAAAAGCCTGTCACGCCTTTCTCGAAAATAAATCGGATTCCACTGTGGAAATTAGTTTGAGTCCTGTGAGTGATTATCCCATTGAAATTGTCGGATTAATGGTAGGTGAGAAAGAATTTCTTACCATTGATTCAGCCTTTGTTTTACCACCTAAAGCGCGTGATACTTATGCGCATTATTATTCGGTCTATTTTTCACATGATGATCTGAAGTTGAAAAAATTAAAAATCCAGGCTCGAATTCCAGGTAGTAAAAATGTTTTCGAAGTGGAGGTTTCTGATTTGCCTGCTTATAAGGGGGCAATTGAGTGGCAAGTAACCGCCAATGTGGAACAAAATAAAACAGATGTTTTAACGTGGCTAAATGATTCGGTTGCCCAATTTAAAGGAACTGATGTGGTGGTGTCTGCTCCAATTTTTATTGAGGCACAAAAAAAATTGCTGGTGCAAAATAATCAGTCGATTCAGTTTATAGGTGACGGTCAATTGATTGTTCAAGGTCAAGTTAAATTCTTCGGAGGTTCTGATCGCGAAATTAATGTAACCGCCGACGAAAGTTTAAAAAATCGAATTTTTATTGATGGTGGTGAACTTCTCGCTGTCCACACCGTGTTTCACGGAATGGAGGATAATTTTATACAGGTACAAAACGGAGAGCTTAATTTTCAATTCTGTAGTATCGCAGATGCAAGACTTCGTTTTATTAAAGCATTGAACTCAACGATTACACTTATTGATTGCGCAAGCGGCAGTATGAATTCATTGGGGTATTTCGATCGTAGTTTGGTGCGTATCAAAAATTTTACTGGTAAAAAAGGGGAAACATTCATCACTGGAGCTGGAAGTGATATCGAGATATACAGTTCGACTTTTTCAAATTATGATCGTTTTGCTGATTTAAATTATACATCAAATTTAAGTAATTGGTCTTGTTTATTTGATCAAATTGATGTTTATGGCTCCTTGAATAATGATTCGCAACTCAATTCATTTGCAGGTCAAGTTACGGCCTGTAGATTGGGATATGAAATGAATTATGAGAGTGGCGATTTATTCTCTTCCTACCTGAATCAACGTATGGTTATGGGGGTTGAAGAATTGGAAAAACACGGAAAGAGATGAAGAAGTTTTTGACAGTACTTTTACTTTTATGCGTCTTCATAGGACATTCGCAATATACCTCTCCATTCAATCAAAAAACAATTGATTCAGATTCATCCGGCTCGTATAGTTTTATTGTAAGTGGCCATTTCTATGGAGATGGAACAAATAATTCGCGCTTTCCAGCAAATTCACTGTTGGCTAATTTGGATTGGATGAATAATTCAAATGCGTCTATGTTAGTGTGTTTGGGCGACTTGTTCAAGGATATTTCAAATGATAGACCAACATATCAATCCTCGTTTTTTGATCAGCTCAATATGCCGCTCGTCAACACGGTTGGTAATCATGATTTATCGGGTACGGTGTACCAAGATAATTATGGCGAAACGGGCTTTCTTTTTGAAGTGAATCAGGACATTCATTTAGTGATTGATACGGAACAGGATAATGGTGATGTATCGGGTGCACAAATGGAGCGGTTGAAGACGATTCGTGAACAAGTAAAAACAGGTGAAATTAACAATGTTTTTATTTATACCCACCGCACTGTTTGGAGTGATGCTTATGATGAGATGGACGGCTTGTTTTTAGATAATACACAGGGTCTGACGGCGACTAATTTTAAAGATCAAGTAGTGCCTGTTTTGAGAGAAATTAGCGCTTACAGCGAAGTGTTTTGGTTTTCAGGTTCGCTCGGTACAGCTCCCAGCTCTTTCTTCTATTTTGAGGATCAAGAAAATAAATTCAAAATTATCGGTACTGCGATTCGTGCCTTACCGCGTGATGCCGTGTTAAAAGTAAATGTTAATCAAGGAAAGGTAGCTTTCGAAACGCATAGTTTAACACATCAAGAGCTCTTGCCACTCGAATCATACTCTGTCGATTTTTGGCAAACAGAGGTAGGGGTGGAGCCTTTTAACTGGAAACTCATTGTCTATTATATGCAAGTGGCACTTACCCACCGATTCTTTTGGTACGGGGTGCTCTTTGCATTATTTTCCACCTTTTTTTTCTTTTATATTCGAAAAATCTGGCAAAAACGTGAGTTCACAAAGGTGAGGTAATTTATTCATTCATTTAACCCATGAATTCTTGTCGTTCGAAATGAACAAATGAGGAATTATTTTTTTATTCAATTCACTATCCCGAAACTTGAGAATGAGAATCATAAATCGTAAGACCTAATGAATCGCAAAATGATTTAACTTTTTCAGTGGCTGCTGGAGTTAGCGATTTTGTAACTCCCGGTTGATTAAAAATTGCTGCACACAAAAAGCAAATGTTCGCTTGTCCAATAATTACATCTTCTTTGAGATATAAAAAAGCGATATGCGGCGTGAAACACATGGGAGTCATCTCTTCGTAATTTGCCGTATCTGTTACCAGTGTAGCCCATTTTGTGGTTTCTGTTGCATTCAGTTCTTTAATTTTTTTTGCACTTTTATCCATTCTATTTTCTCGAATCATATAATGATACGTGTTCGCTGGATTTCCTTCGTTTCCATTCCAGTTGTACGCAACAACACGATCCGCCGAGCGTATCATTGCATTCCAATCCGCAAAGTTGATAAACGTTTCATGGGAATTTGAGTCTTGCATCAGCCGCCCGCAGGCCACTTCCTCACCTAAATCATAATCCGTATAATCATGCACAAATTCTTCATCTTCGAACGGTTTTGTTTCCTCATTCTGTGTTGTTGATCGTAGATCGGATTCGTCGCAAGCCAAGAAGAAAATAAAAGTAAAAAAGATGAGTCCGTTTAATTTCATTTAAAGGCGGCTATTGTTCCAACAATTCATCATCATTTCCTTCAAACAGAAGATCTTTTTCAGGCGGATCCAATGTAAGAGGACCCTTTTCACTCTTCGGAATAAAGAACAGGGCCACAAAACCAAGGACGAAGAAAACGATCAAGGCTAAAACAGAAGTCCGCATATTACCCGAAGAAGCTTCGACGTAACCAAAAATAACCATACCGATTACGATTCCGATTTTTTCTGTGATATCATAAAAACTAAAAAATGAAGCAGTGTCCTTTGTTTCAGGTAGGTATTTAGAATAGGTTGAGCGAGATAGAGATTGCGTTCCTCCCATTACGAATCCTACAATCCCTGCCAAAATATAAAAATTGATTTCGTCATAAACGAATAAGAAGGCATAAGCACAACAGAGACACCATATGAATAATGCAATCCCCAAGGTTTTTATATTACCGATTTGCTTAGCCGCCCAACTAAAAGCGTAAGCACCGGGAATGGCAATAAATTGGATTAAAAGTACGGCGATAATTAAACCAGCAGTATTTGCATCAGGTCCAACAAATACTTCTTTTTTAGCGAAGAGCACTGCAACCAACATGACAGTTTGGACCCCCATGCTGAATAAGAAAAAAGAGATCAGAAAACGACTCAGTCGCTTTGTGCTCTTAACAAATTTCCCAACTTTCAAGAGTTCACGAAATCCATTGCCTAAAATTTTGCGTGTAACAGGATTTTTAGATTGAGAACTGGGCAAATAGCGATAAGTAATTTGGCTAAAACCAATCCACCAAATACCAGTTAATACAAAGGCATATTTTGCAGGCATACCGAAGCCTTGAATGGCAACTAAACAGGCAATTAATAAGAGTGAAGCACCTGCATATCCCAGTGAAAATCCTTTTGCACTTAAACGGTCATGATCGGCAGGTTCGGCCACCTCTGGTAAATAGGCATTGTAGAACACCAAACTATTCCAAAATCCCAGACTGGCAAAAAACAGCGAGAGCATGCTGAGTTCCATCTGGGCGGGATTAAAGAAATAAAGAGTAGCTGTCGAAATTGCTCCTAAATAACAAAAAAATTGCAGGAACCGTTTCTTGCTTCCGCTATAATCGGCGACACCAGAAAGAATAGGAGAGAGGATGATTACCATGACAAATGAGGCAGCAACGACGTACGAATACAAAACCGTATTTTTGATCTCAACCCCGAAGAAATTCACGAGATCAGAAATCATATTGCCATCAACATCCTTCGTACTTGTTATACTTTCGTAAAAAATAGGGAAAATTGCCGTTGAAATGACGAGCGGATAAACCGAATTTGCCCAATCGTAAAACGCCCAAGCATTCATGGTCTTCTTATCACCTTTTTTTATCATATCAAGTAAGTTAGTGCAGGCATCTTAGAAATCACCTAGAAGATGCTCGAACAAAAATGCTAAAAATTAACCATACTCGCTCAGAATAAAACATAAAAAATCCCACCCTGAAATGATCAAGGTGGGATTTCAAAATTAGATTCTTCCGATTAAGGAATATAAGTGAATGTTACACGTCTGTTTTTAGCATCTGCTAATTCAGTACCTGATTGATCAGCAGGACGACTATTCTTAACGTCTTCTGTCATGATTCGTGTATAACTAATGCCATTACTCATTAAATACAATTTAATTGCCTCTAAACGCTTCTCACCGATTCCAGCTAGTTCTGGATCTTCAGCTTCACCTTCGTCGGAGTGACTTGTGATCATAATTTTTGATCGTCCATTCGCCAACATCATATCTAAGATGTTTTTCAAATGTGCTTGGCTGTTCTTAGAAATTTTTTCGTCACCGTATCCAAAATAGATAATTGTGTTAGTCGCAACTGAAGCGGGTTCCATTCCTTCAATATTCAATGGAGCAATCTCATAAATGAAGTTTGTTTCAGGCTTCCCATCATCAGCTGAACAATGACATTGTGATTCGTCATCAATCGCAATTACAGAAATATTATCAATAAAGTAATACGCACTTACCACTTCACTTCCAGAAAAGTCTTTACTTTTCTTTAAACGTTGGTTTTGTGTTTCCCCATTTGAAGAAAAGTTACCGATCGTGATAAATTTTTCTCCACCTTCTGCTCTGTATACTCCACAAATTTGATCCCATCCAAATTGCCCATTAAAAACAGGGTTGTCTTGATGCATTACATTGTTTGTAGAAGTTAAGATACTTTTTGCTTCACTGATATTGTATTGCTTTTTAGAGAAATTGATCGCAATATTATTTGACGCATATTTAGAGGCCTCTGCTAAATTTACATAGAAGGTTACGCAATATTTTTGATCCTTCTTCAAAGGCATTTTAAGTTTAGATGAAATATAGTTACGAGCCTCTTTGTCATTATAACTGAAAGCTCTAATGCCCGCATAATTTTCACCATCATATGCTTCTTCAATACCCAAATTGTTGTCTGGAGTGCCATAACCATCTTTAACTTTCCCGGAGAATAAATCGGCAGTTGCAGTTGTTGGAGACATCCAACCAACAGCTACAGCAATTGCACCTCCTCTTTTAATTCTTCCCTCAGTCTGTTCGAAACTCGGGTTTTCCACCAAGTTGTTCATGTCTTGTGCAGCAACTGTTAAGATACCGCTTATCGCTAGAAACGAAATAATAATTTTTTTCATTTTTCTTTTTTTTTAATTAATTGAATGTGCTTTCACAGTTTCAATAAAACATTTAACCTTTTCTGGGTCAGTGTCCGGATAAACTCCGTGGCCCAAATTAGCAATATGCCGTCGATTACCAAAGGAATTCAGTAAGTTTTTTGTACTTTTTTCAATTGAAGCGAAGTCAGAATATAGCACACAAGGATCTAAATTTCCCTGTAGTGTTTTATCCATTCCAATGATCTTCCGACTTTCTTCAATATCCATGTTCCAATCCAAACCGATTGTTTGACAATCTAAAGCAGCGAGCTCTTCTCTAGCGTAATACGCACCTTTTGCGAAAACAGTTACAGGAACTTCGCTTATTGCTTCACATATCCTCCTTACATATTTCGTTCCAAACTCTGAATATGCAGCAGGAGATAGGGATCCAGCCCATGAGTCAAAGATTTGAATGATGTCTACTCCGGCTTCAATTTGCTTTTTTAGGTAAGCAATGGTGACGGTTGTAATTTGATCGAGCAAGGTATGTGCAAGTTTAGGATCTGAGTACAAAATGCGTTTAGCCTTTGAAAATGTTTTTGATCCTTCTCCTTCAACCATATAACAGAAAATCGTCCACGGTGCTCCTGAAAATCCAATTAAAGGAACGCGTTGGTTTAATTCTCGCTTTGTAATTTTAATCGCTTCGTAAACGTAATCTAGGTTGTCAGCCGCGCTCGCCGTTCCATTGATCGTTTTTAGATCTCCTTCATGGCGAATTCTTTTTTCAAAGTAAGGACCTTTCGCCTCAATCATTTCGTAAGGCAAGCCCATTGCTTCTGGAACAACCAAAATATCGGAAAAAATAATGGCGGCATCAACGCCTAAAATATCAACCGGTTGAATCGTTACTTCTGCCGCTAATTCAGGCGTCTCAACAAGTTCTTTAAATCCACTCAGTTTTCCTCTTATCGCTCGATATTCGGGTAAAATACGGCCAGCTTGACGCATAAGCCATACCGGAAATCGCTCCGTTTTTTCGCCGTTAATCATGCGAAGTATGAGGTCATTGTGATAATTTGTCATGGTATTTACCAGTTAATGTGCTGTTTGTTCTGCAAAGCTAACAGTTCATTTGTTTTGCTGAAAGGTTTTGACCCAAAAAAACCACGATATGCGGAAAGTGGTGAGGGATGTGACGATTTTATGACAGAATGAAGCGATTCGTCAATCAATGCTACTTTCTTTTCAGCTGCTTTTCCCCACAGTATAAAGATAATCCCTTTTTTCTCTTTTGACAAGATGGAAATCACCTGATCCGTAAAGAACTCCCATCCCCAATTTTGATGCGATTGTGGTTCACCTGCTCGCACAGTTAATACCGTATTCAATAGTAAGACTCCCTCACTTGCCCAATGACTTAAATCGCCACTTTGAGGTGGTTTTCGGTTCAAATCACTCGCATATTCTTTATAAATATTTTGGAGTGATTTTGCTAAAGGACGAACGGTTGGAGGAATAGAAAAGCTTAGACCGTGCGCGTGCCCCGGTGTTGGATAAGGATCTTGACCCAAAATCACGACTTTTACTTGATCGAAAGGACAAAGATTAAAGGCGGCAAACAAATTTTCTTGTTTTGGCCATATATCCTCATTCGCGTAGGCTGTTTCGATTCGTTGAATCAAATTGTTGAATACTGACGTTTCCATCACGGCCCTAAGTTTGATCTTCCATGAACGGTCGAGATTCAATTCCATAGTTCAGACTAGTTTAAACTGAAAAAGGTCTGACGCTTGCGCACCAGACCTTAAACGTTTTATTTAAAAGGCTTATAATTTGTTTACAAGCACTGTTAAGCTCGATTTTAAGTTACCCGCTTTGTTTTTGTGGATAACACGTCTTTTCGCTAATTTGTCAATTAATGAAGCAACTTTTGGAAGCAAATCACTTGCTTCTTTTTTGTCTATTGTATTTCTTAGAACCTTAACAGCATTTCGCATAGTTTTATGCTGATACTTGTTTCTTAAACGCTTAGCGTTGTTTGATCTGATTCTTTTAATTGCTGATTTATGATTTGCCATAATTCTATTGTATAAACTTCTTTATTTCAATTATTCACTCTTGTTAAGCTGCGTTGCATGTTCAATACGACTCAACCCTCACACTTTTTGTAGCCCATAGGAGAATCGAACTCCTGTTTCCAGGATGAAAACCTGGCGTCCTAACCACTAGACGAATGGGCCAATTCAGCGTCGAGATTTGAATAAGGAGCAGGAGGATCTCCTCAATACTCATTACTCACACTCATTACTGTTTCTGTAGCCCATAGGAGAATCGAACTCCTGTTTCCAGGATGAAAACCTGGCGTCCTAACCACTAGACGAATGGGCCAAAATCGCAATCAGAAAATTTTCTTCCCGATTTTGGAGTGCAAATATAATTCTAAATTATTTAACAGCAAACCTTTTTTGAAAATTTTATGTAATATTTTCATGTGTTTCAAATTTAAAGCCGAGTCGTTTACCTGTCTTTAATTTTGAACTGTAGTTAAGTGTCTGTAAATCTTGTACTGTAGCAGTTTGAACAGCTTCGTAAGGTGGCGTGAACAAATCAAAATCTAATCCATGGATTGCGAGACGAAGAATGATATCCTGAATGAATTCTTTGTTTAAAATTTGATGCATGAAGTCTTTATACATGAATCCAAGTTGTCCTTTTCCTTCAATTAAAAAATGATCTTCACGATTAATGAAGATACGACTAATCAAATATCCTATGTCATACGAGCGATTAAATTCATAAGAATCGGCTAAGAAATCGTACACATTTATGATCCCGCAAAACGCATTTGAAGGATTGCTTTTTACATAAGAAGTCTGCGTCGCATAATTGCTATCACTCAATTGAAAGATATTTGTATGCATGGTGAAAACCAAGACGTCACTCCCTATGAAAAGCTGCACTTCTGTATCTCCTTTTTCAACAACATACAAACGAATGCGAGGGTCGGTTACGTCCTTTTTTATGGTGTCTATGCATTGTGCAAGTTCTTCCTTAAAAACCTTGAACCAGTTGATCGTGTTTTTATAAATATCGAGTTTTAGGGCAGATTTATTATTCAATAAATTGACCAAGTATTCTCGTCCTTTCTCAATATGCTCTGTGAATTTTTCGTTTGATTCCATATTTAATATGCTTTAGCGAAAACAACCCTCTTCTTTGATGGTTTGCCCGTCACCATACAAAATCCTGCTTCAGCAGCTGTTTCTAAAGGAATGCAACGAATCGTTGCTTTTGTTTCTTGTTGAATGAGTGCCTCCGTCTCCTCAGTACCGTCCCAATGTGCCATGTAGAACCCTGGTTGTGATTCAATTTTTAACTTAAACTCATCATAATTATCAATGAGATATGTTTTTTGATTTTGTCGCTCAAGTGCCTTATTATAAAGTGATGTTTGGATATCTTCTAATAAAAATTGAACATGAGCAACCGTCTCTTCCAATGCAATCGTTGCTTTTTCTTGTGTGTCGCGTCGAGCAACCTCGATTTGATTATTTTCTAAATCTCGCATCCCAACTGCTAATCGAACAGGAACGCCTTTGGCTTCATATTCTGCAAATTTCCAGCCTGGGCGTTTTTGATCGTCCAAATCAAATTTTACAGAAATAGATAGTGTGCGTAATTCATTAATGATCGGTTCAATCTTTGCTTTGATCGCGTCCAATTGTTCCTCACCTTTATAAATTGGTACAATTGCAACGTGAATAGGAGCTAATTTGGGTGGTAATACCAATCCAAAATCATCCGAATGCGACATGATTAATGCGCCCATTAAACGGGTAGAAACACCCCATGATGTGGCCCAAACATATTCCTGTTTGCCTGCTGCATCCGAAAATTTAACGTCAAATGCCTTTGCGAAATTTTGACCTAAAAAGTGTGAAGTACCCGATTGGAGTGCTTTACCGTCCTGCATCATTGCTTCAATCGTATAGGTCTCATCTGCTCCGGCAAATCGCTCACTGTCTGATTTTACACCTCTAATTACAGGCATTGACATGAAGTTTTCTGCGAATTGTGCATACACTTCCAACATTTGCTCAGATTCTTCGATTGCTTCTTTTTTTGTCGCATGAGCGGTATGCCCCTCTTGCCATAAAAATTCAGCCGTTCTTAAAAATAAACGCGTTCGCATTTCCCAACGGACAACATTGGCCCATTGATTAATGAGAATCGGTAAGTCTCTATAGGATTGAATCCATTTTTTATAGGTGCTCCAAATGATCGCTTCAGAAGTTGGTCTCACCACAAGCTCTTCTTCTAATTTTGCATCAGGATCTACCATTAGTTTACCCTTGTTGTTTGGGTCCGCTTTCAGTCGGTAATGTGTTACAACAGCGCACTCTTTTGCAAAACCTTCTGCATTTTTTTCCTCTAATTCGAACAGCCGTTTGGGAATGAAAATGGGGAAATATGCATTTTGATGACCTGTTTCTTTGAATTTACGATCCAGTTCATCTTTCATTTTTTCCCAAATGGCATAGCCATATGGTTTGATCACCATACAGCCCTTAACCTCCGAGTTCTCTGCTAAATCAGCAAATTTAATGATGTCAAGGTACCACTTAGAATAATCCTCTTGGCGTGAAGTAATTTTTTGAGCCATTTTTTGGTATAATTTTTGTATCTTTCAAAAGTGAAAACAAATGTAATTATAAGTTTCATCCATTCCAATTGATAAAGCTATGAAAAATTTAAAATATATGATTCCACTGTTCGTTCTTGCGTCTTGCGTGAGTACAGGGGAGGTCTATGATGATGTTTACACGAAAGTAGAAGTTGTTGAATCCGATCCCGTGAATGAGGATTTGGGTTATGCTGACTATATAAAGGACAGCGAAGCGGATTATGTTGTAGAAATTGACAGTTCTAAACAGCAGACAAACCAAAGGGGTGAGTCTTACTATACCAATTCTGGCGATATTAACGTAAATAATTATAATTCGCCATCATCAAATGGTTTTGGATCTAACAACAATTATTACAATGGTTGGGGCAATAATTATTACGGTTATCCGAATTATGGTTGGGGCGGTAATTATTATGGAGGTTGGTATCGACCTTGGAATTATAACTACGGATGGAATAATGGTTTTTATGGCGGTTGGGGAAATAGCTGCTGGAATGGAGGTTATTACGGTAATCCTTATTGGGGATGTAACAATGGTTTTTATGGTAACCCATATTGGGGTAACCCTTATTGGGGGAATAATGGTTATTGGAATGGCTGGAATAATGGCTATAATAATGGTTGGAATAATGGCTTTAATAATGGTAGTTGGTCAAATGGTAATGATGGAACAGTTACAACAGGCGGTTCAAATCATATCTATGGTCACAGAGGTGCGATCTCAACAACCTCTTCAAACACAACAGCTTATGATCATACCGTCAAGGCTTCCTTAGGTGGAGATGTTTCTACAGGTGGTGGTTCTGCCGATAAGCCATTTGTCGCATTCAGTGAAAGCAAGGCTGATGTTACTTCTAATATAGGTCTTGGACAAAAAGTGAATGAAATTAATAAAGGAGATAATCTTACAGGAAATGTTTCAAACGGAAATGGTCTTGGTAGTTCATTTTCCCATACAAATTCAGGCAGTAATGCGCTGAGTGGAAACATAGGCTCTACTTCGGGTAATCAAGAAGGAATTATTAATGGAACAATTAAACCACCCGTAAAAGCAGGGAACTCAGTTCCATTTTCTTCAGGGACAACGAATAACGGAGTGTCTAATGGCGGTGCGTTGGCGGGAACAACAACGAATTCATCCAGCACATCTTCAACAGCAACGAATAAATTTGCTACTTCAGGAGGAACACAAGGGGTGAGACCTTCAGGTTCAGTTGCAACTGCAAATGGAGGTGCTAAATATCCAGCCAATACAGCAGGAAATCAAAACTCGTCGCAAGGAAATACGACGGACCGTTCGGGCACAAGCAGAACGACGACAAATAACGGTACAACCACGAATGGAGGTTCTAATCGAACCACAACGACGACAACGACAAACACGCGAACAAATACTGGAAGTACAACATACGGAAACCGCACTACCAATTCAGGATCTAGCTCAGGAAGTTCTTCTCGCAGTAGCGGATCTTCTTCAAGTGGAGGTTCATCAAGAAGTGGTTCTTCATCAGGAGGTTCATCAGGAGGTTCGTCACGTAGATAATTTAACCGGTCATTTATATTACTAACTAGTCTATTCAAGCTAAAAAGCAGGCTGGACCCGAATACTATACCTATGAATAAGTTTATATTATTACTTGGTATTGCACTAAGTATGCAAACCACTTACGCACAAAACGAGGAAGACGCCCTTCGTTACTCGCAAACCTACTTTGGTGGAACGGCAAGAAACACGGGGTCGGCTGGTGCCTTGTCTGCAATAGGAGGCGATTTTTCATTTGTCTCACAGAATCCGGCAAGTTTAGCTCGAATTAGAAAATCAAATTTTTCGACCACACTGAATATTGAAGGACTTTTCGCAAAATCAGATTTTTATGGAAATAGCACGAAGTATTCTGGTAGCGCAGGTAATTTGAGTAATTTATCCTACGTAAAGGCATATGAGTTAAACCCAAAGAAATTTAACAATTGGTACAGTGTGCAACTCGGAATGGGAATGACCCGAATCAATAGCTTTCAAGAACGGATTAATTATGCTGGAGTAGCAGATTCTTCCATTTTGCATTCGTTTATTAATGAAGCGAACGGCACACCGGACTCGTTGATCTATGATTATTTTCCATTCTCTGCGGGCTTAGCTTATGATGTTTTTGCAATAGATCCTGCTGGCGGCAATCAATATTCAACCGATTTTAATTCAGGAAATGCTTTACATAACCGAACCATTACTCGCAAAGGTGGCATGCATGAATACAGCTTTAGCTTGAGTGGCAATTATGCGAATAAATTATACCTAGGAGGGTCGTTCAATTTGACACGTGTAAAGTATACGGATGCTTTCCAACATAGAGAATCATATACAGATACGAGTTTATGGTTACAGTCCATAAATTATACCGGTAATCTTGAGGTTGAAGGCTGGGGATATGGACTAAGGCTAGGTGCTTTGGTCTTACCAAATGATTGGCTCTCTTTTGGTGTTTCGGCTCAATTGCCGACGTTGTATAGATTGTCCGATAGTTACACGAATAATATGACTGCTGAAACAGATGATGGGGGGAAATTTGTTAGTCCCGAATTTGTGCCAACTGGAAGTTATGATTATCAAATTATCACCCCTTTTAAGGCAAACGTATCAGTGGGCGCACTCCTTTCTAAATATGGATCGATTGGAGCGGAGGTTGAATTTGTCGATTATTCAACTGCATCCTTATCGGATCGAAAATTTTCTTCAGCACCGTATTCATTTAATAGTGAAAACTTCCAAATCGCGAATTTATACACCACTGCACTGAATGTTAAAATCGGTTTTGAGGCGAAATTAACTTCGCAGCTATACTTGCGCGGCGGTTATGCAAGATACGGTTCTCCTTATAGAGAAGATAAAGGTAATTTGACAATGCCAACACAATTTTATACAGGCGGAGTAGGTTATAATATGGGTAGTGTCTATGTGGATTTTTCATGCGTAATGAGACAATCGTCTTCTAATTTCTATGCCTATGATCCAACAATAAATGGAAGTAAAGCATTGATAGATTCTAGGAATTTGAGTTTTAAAGTCTCGTTGGGGCTGAGATTTGATGATTAACAATTGACAAAAAAAGAAAGCCCATCTTGAATATTCGAGATGGGCTTTTTAATTTTTTAATGCTTTTATTACTTTAAAACAATTCGCTCCGTTGCTGTAGACGAATTTTGAGTTAAATTTAAAAGGTAAACGCCCTTGTCTAATGAAGACAGGTCAATTGTTCCGTTGCCATTCCCAAATCCTGACAGCACAACACTTCCTTTTAGATCCAAAATTTGATACGTATAGCTATCAGCAATTGTAATGTTTACAAAGTCATCTTGCGTTGGGTTCGGATAAATATCAAAAGCAATTGTGTTTTCCGAAATTGATTCCGTTTCTCCACCACCTTCACTGAACGTCACACCGTGTTTAAATGCTGTTGCATTCGAAAAAACAACTGCGCCAGCTCTTCCTGGAGGTAGTGATTCTATTTTGTAGGCAATACCAATAGCTTGATCACTCATCATTGAATAGCCTTCAGTTGTATTTAGTCCTCCGCCACCGTTCCACATTAATGAACCGTCTCTATTTGAGAATCCACCTGTAAATCCACGCCAGTTTTCTCCATAAGCATGAAAAGTCATGATCGCTTCCCATCCGCTGTCTTGACTAGCGATTACGCGAACTGAATCGTCTGCCATTCCTGCTTGAGATTCGATTGTATTCGTCGTTGAAAAACCCCATAAAATATCTTGATTGATATCTGGATCTAAATTTCTATAATAATAAACATCAGTAAATGATTCAGAACCAATATTGTCTAATGACATTGTCGTGGTATAGAAATGTTGATCTTTTTGTAATTCATAAACGACTGTTAGTTCAAGACTGTCAGGTGTTACACCTACCCATTTCACCATCACTGAATCTGCTGATTCTGAAAAGTCGGTGATTGATCCACTAATCTCAGCAATACCCGTGGCATTGTTTCCTCTATTATAGGTTACTCCATCAACAGTATAGGTTAATCCAAAACCATTTTCAGGAGAGCCAGGTAAATAAAAGTCGCCATTGTATTCAACCCATCCATCTGCTGCGGGATTCGCAACAAAACCAAGTTTACCTGTTGCTCCTCTGTAATGTGTTGGAATGGCGTCATCCAAAACGGCTCCTTCGTAACCATGCTCGCTGATGCCAACTTCGACATAATCGCCGATCATAAAGGCGTTAGCCCCTGATAGCTGAGCATTTCCTTGCTGCAAGGCAAAGATTGCAATCACAGCAGTTGCAAATTGTAATTTTCTTTTCATAATGATTTGTTTTTATTAATAATTTAGTAAGGTTTTCTTACTAAAGGTTCTTATCAACTTGAGATAGACCGTGTTCTAATTTATCTCGCATTGCCAAGTTTTTTAATCACTTTATGTGCTGTAAACTTTGAAGTTGTCAAGTAACCTTCTTTTGTCAACTCCAAGCACAACTTCTTCGTCTTATTTTTAATTTTTAACCTAAAGCTAGTTTAATCATATTTAGTTTACTGACCAATTGTACTGTTTTTAAAAAAGGAGTAAAGTACAAAAAGCCAAACGCTACGTAATTATTACGCATTGGTCTAAAATTTAATTATTTCTACAATAGAAAAACATAATGATATTTTTCAATAACAAAAGTAGTAAAACTAGAAGTTGCGACGTGAAGATAAAACCTCACGGATGGCAGACGAGAAACATACCTAATAGCGTAATTAATACTTGGACACAAAGTTTAGTAATAACTTTAAATTTGTGTCATGAGTTTACACCGAAGAAAATGGAGTCAAAAAGAGAAGGAAGAGATTCTTCTTTATGTTGATGAGCAT
>Ga0222659_1000187_pt1 | contig 45419 bp, 44 predicted proteins | sample AntAcemetagen547_FD_179850 | JGI IMG/M metagenome (GOLD analysis project Ga0222659, IMG submission 179850) | Saline water microbial communities from Ace Lake, Antarctica - #547 | ecosystem: Environmental > Aquatic > Non-marine Saline and Alkaline > Saline | place: Antarctica: Ace Lake...
GGCTCGTCGTTCTTTCTGTGCCGAATCGTGTTCACTTTCGTTGCGGTCGATCTGTTTTTCTCCGTTGCTTCCCACCCCGCCTCGCGGCGACGCAGTGACTTCAAGTTCTCAGCCGGGCAACGGTCCCAACTGGCCGAGGTCTTCCACCCCGGAGGGTTGCGCTGCTCCGGAGCGCACGAGGGGCAACCTCCGTGTTGCCCAGCTTGAGCCCCGGATGGATATTGACGAAGAATCCAAAGAAGAGGTCACTCCACGCGGAAGGATGAACCCCCATCGCACTTCCGCTTTAACCCTGACCGAGGTCTTGGTCTGCCTAGCCATTGTTGGAGTTTTAGCCTTTCTCGCCACATTCACCGAATTGGAAACGCACCAAGCATGACCTTCCACCACGGATTGTCAGAAGACACTTTGGGCCGGACGGTCGAGGTACTGGAGTCCTTTCGTAAACTGGAGAAAGCGGTGCTTTTCGGCTCACGTGCCAAAGGCACCTCCAAACCGGGTTCCAATATCGATCTGGCCCTGAGTGGTTCGGCGCTTGATGAACGGATCGTCGGGAGAATTTATGATGCCTTGGATGATCTGCTCCTGCCGTACCAATTCAGCCTGATTCGGTTCGATGACCAGATCGATCCAGAAGTGGCTGCGCATATCAATCGGGTTGGCCTTCCTTTCTTTGAGCGCCAGGCGGGCAATCTTATCGCAACGGTCTCGCGCTCTTCCTATGACAACTGAAGCGGAGAGGACGAAGGTATCGACTCTCAGCCCGTGATCAGCGTTTCTTGTTCGAGAGCTTTTCGCCTGCGTTTGATCTTGTCGGCAACGGCTTGCACCTCTCCGTGCGCCGGGAGAGAGGCCAGCATGTGTTCCTGTCGCAAAAAAAGTTCACGGTTTCCATGTTCCAACAGGCGATCCAGATCCTTCGGAATCAGCAGTCGCGCATCCGGTCGAGAGGAAAGTATCTGCTGGGAAAAAATGGCCAGCCCGGCGGGATCATAGTCGGGAAACCAGGCGAAGGTTCCGCTGAGACCTCGGAGCCACTGCTGCCACTTGCCTCCCCAGCTCCATCGCCAGATCAAGGCGGCATGGCGAATGTCGAGGTCCGGGAAGTGGGCCGAGCATCTTTCAAACTTCAGGAACGATTCGGCATTTTCCACCCCAATCAGCAGCGCTGCTGGGGGTGAGAAAAGAGAAATTTCGGAAGCCGCCAGGAAGTGAGCGCATCCATCCGGTGTCGGGTTCAGCAGATGTCCGCCGAGGTTGGCGGCATCCGTCAACCTCAGAAATATTCCATCAAGCGGGTGGGCGGCCAGAGCCTTGGTGTCCCCGGCGACACGCGCCAAATCCGCTCGGGTGCGAGTCGCCGGATCCAGCGCGGCAAAGGCGGCAAGATCCGTAATTCCCCACTCGCGCCCCGCTAGTGCAGCGACCCGGCCCGGGATGCCCCGGACCACATAGCTCGACCCCGACGGCTCCAGCCGCACCGCTCTCCCATCCTGGAGTGCCCGGAGGAGAGGACGCGAAAGAGCGCTTCGCGCCATGGATTCGCCGGCCTCCAGACGCAGAAGCGTCTTCGCCTGCTTCGGCGTCAGTCGCATTGCAATACCTTTCGCAGTACCTCCTGCGCATTGAATCGCGACCCGTGCTTGCGAACCAGCATCCAGTGGTCGAACCCAATATTCCCCTGCGAATGTCCGGCGGTGATGAGTACGATGCCGCGTTCGGCCGCGTATTCCAGAACCTTGCGTACATAACGCGGAGCCAGCACGCCGGTCTCATCCATCACGCAATGCACGGTGGCGCTACCTTCAATAGCCCGCTCACGGTAAATCTCAATCAGAGCGAGATAGATGAGCATTTTCAACAGGTAATCAGTCCCGGTGGAACCGATGTCATTGAGGGATTTTCGCCACCCCATGTCGTGTCCGTTCTCATGGACACGGATAAGGAAATCGAATTGATCCGCCAGCGTAAGAGTGGAGCGTCGGCTGTTGTCAATTTCCCGCAGTAGCCGATCGAAGCTCGAGATGGCACGTTCGATGGAGGCCTTGTCGGCGCGCTTGCCAAACAAATCGCCGCCGCTGGTGAAGGAGATGTCCGCAAACTCCTCCAGCCCGCGCAGGGTGCGCGTGAGGCTGTCGTCCACATCTTCGATTTTCAGTTCGATGGAATCGAGCACATCGACAAAGTTATTTTCGCTCAAGTGCTGTTCGACCAACCCGGCTGTTTGTTTCACCTGACGAATGCCTTCGCGGAAATCGGCGTTCGTATGGCAGATCTTGCGCACCAGCTCCTCAAACTCCTGCGTCTGCACCTTCGTCATCGCGTGAATCCGCTGCTGGTTGACGAACGGTTTCAGCTCGCTCCCGACGAAGATAAACCAATCGAAATGCTCATGAATCGGAGAGAATCCAAGCACCTTGCGGTCGAGAATTTCAGCATCGAATCGGTTGAGGAATCGGCGGGCATTTTTGTTTCCCTCGGCTCCGGTTCGTTCGCGCTCCTGATGGGCGGACGCAGCTTCTTGCAAATATTCCACCACGGCACCGGGACGCCGGATGGCCGACGGCGGAAGGTCCTCGCGTTCCGGGTAGCCGAACTCCTGCACGAATCGGAGATCTTTTTGAAACTGTTCGAACGCTTCCTGATCCCTCCGCAAGATGCCCTCATGCTCGCCGAGCGCATTCCGACGACAATCAAGATCGGCCTCCGCTTCCCGGTGACGGGCCATCCGTTCACTGCGGGCTTTTTCCCGTTCGTTGAGCGCGGCCTGTACGGTATCCCTTTGGTGCCGCCACTCCGGCAGAGGATCGATAAATTCTTTCTTCTTGGCCGTGAACTCTGCAACTTTCTCCCGGAAGCCCTCCACCTCTTCCCTCCGTTTCTCGGCCGCATCCAGGCGCTTTTTCGCCGCTTCAATACGCTGACTGTCCGCTCCCTTGCCACCAAGTGACCGTTGAAATTCCGCTTCGATCCGCGCGGTCTCCGTGTCCCTTTTTTGGTTCGCCTTGCGGAGTGCCTCCTCGCTTTCCGCCTGCCGCGTTTTCCGATCCGCGTCGAGTTCCTCGCATCGTTGTTTGAAGTGCGCATCGATGGACCGACGACGATGCGCAACCTTCTGCACCTGATTTTCTGCATTCTGTTCAAGCACGACTTGCTGCCTGCGCCATTCGGCTTCCCGTTCACCGAGCTCCCTCTGGTGCTTTTTCTTCATGGCCTCAAACTGGCTGCGCAAAGTCGTCGCGTCGTTCTCCAGCCGGACATATTCGTCGCCAAGTTGCCCGCATTTTTCGATGCTGGCCTGGAGGTCTTCTCCGAGTTTCACGAGAACATCGTGGCTGCGTTTTTCCCCTTGGTCTGCCGCGGTGAGGTAGCGTTCCTCCGCCGCCCTCAGTTGGTCCTTTCCATCTCGCAGTTCCTTCTTCAACGCCGCAGCCCTGCCGGCCAGGGCATCACGATCAAAAGATTCCCCACTTTCGGGCAGGTTTTCTGTCTCAAATTCCACCCCCCACACCGCGTTCTGTTTGTCCCGCTCCCGCGCCTGCAATTCCGACGCAGCCCGGAAGAGCGTGTTCCGGTTCAGCGTCTTCGCGGCTGCAGGCCAGGTATCCGGAACCTGGGTTTGATAAAATCGTGCCAATGACACATCGAAGGTCGCCACCTCCCGGTCCGCCTCTTCATGCTGGGCCTCCAGCTTGAAAATCATTTTCTCGAGATGCTCCTTTTCGTCCTTGGCGTCGCGATCCAAGGTCCGGCGTCTATTCTCGGCATTTTGCTTTTCGAGAGAAATCTGGTTTCGCAGATTCGCCTTCCGTGTCTCCTCCGCGTTCGCCTGGCGGTCCGTCTGCGCGCGTTTGGTCTCCAAGGCACCCAATTCCGGTGGCGGTTCCAGTGCCCCCCAGTTTTTGTAATCCCGATCCAGCGCCGCCCGCATTTCATTGACGACGTTTCGCTGCGGCAAAAGAAGCTCTTCTTCGCTTTGGCGCTCCCGTTCCGCTTCGGCCTGGGCCTCGTCCTTCTGCAAGTTCAATCCTTCAAGACTCGCACGCCCCTCGCTTTCCCGGACATTGCGCTGTTCCTGAAGCTGATTGCGCGCCTCGGCACAGACATTTCGCACCTGCTCAAAGAGAGCCGTTTTCCGAGCGTTTTCATCCTGAAAGTGTTCGGTCAGCACGCGGTATTCGTCCCGCGCGCCTTGGGCATCCCCCCTGATCTCCGGCAGCTTCCATAGATCGGCAGTTTTCTCCGCGATCCGCTGCTCCTCATAAGCTTCTGCCGCCGCCTCTCCGTGGGAAATTTTCGTCTCGAGTTCCGTCTTCTTGTTTTGCCGTTCCTGGATCTCGGTCGCCAATTGCGAGATCACTTTCTCGTATTGCTCCTCAACCACTCTCGCATTCTCCTCCAGCGTGCTCTTATCCTCTGCGATCTGCCGTGCTTCCTCCGGCAGTAGTTTCGCCTCGCGGACGAGGCTCTCAATCGCTTTCTGACGCTCCTGCCGGATACGCTCGTGTTCTGCGGCGGCATCCACCAGATCATGCGCCTCTTGCTCGTGCCGCAGATAGTCCTTCACTGCCCGATGGACCCGTCGGAAGCCTTCCAATTGATTCTTCAGCCGCACCAAATCGAGTTCGGTCGCCAACGCTTCCTCGCGTACACCGCAGGTGAGCGCTGACTTCAACTTGTCCGCATCCAACTGGCTCACGGTGAAGATTCCACTGATGATCCGCGGCAGCACGGAGATCTGGCTTTGCCCGCGTGTGGCCGGACGGAATACCGCGAAAGGCGACTGGATCAGGCCGTAGATGCGGCCACGGAAGTCCTCGTAGGAATTGTAAATGTGAAACGGCATCTGAGCATCGCGCAGATTTTCCTCCAAGCGTTCAACCGGTAGGACGAAATTCCCCTCACGATAACAGGCGCGTTGAAAGGGTGCGTCGATGAAGTAAAACTGAATCCGCCCAGCCGGTCGCGTGGCCGCAATGTGAAAGTCGGGCTGCCCGGGACCCCGGCTCACCTCGTAGATGAGATACGACGGCGGCGTGCCAAGGTAGTGACTGACGAAGTCCGCCTTCGTTTCATGCAGGGCATAGGGGGCCTTGTCATTCGTGCCGAGATAGAAAAAAAGCAACGTCCGTAGCAGGGTCGATTTCCCGTGGCCATTTACGCCGAAGACCTGACAATGACCACCGACGGGAAACGAGACATCGTCGAAGCCCGCCGCGTTGATCAACCGAATGCGCTCAAGCTTTGGCATGTTCCTCCTCCGTTGCCTCTTCCTCTTGCAGATCAATGCGACCGGCAAAATCAAACAAATAATTAATCGCCGAAAGCACGCGAAATTCCTGCCGCTGGACTTCGACCAGCGAGAGATAGCCCTGCCTTTGCAAGCGCAGCAGCAAACTCTCCGCCTGCTCCGCACGATTGCTCCCGGTCCCATTTTCTTGGAGAAACCGCTCCGCTCGCGAGTCGCCCTGACAGCGAGAAGTCAAAGTTGCGGCGGAGAAAACGACGCCCTCTCCGAAATTCTCGATGTGCGAAGAAAGGAAATCGAGCAACCTGAGCATGCGGATCATCCGTTCCAGCTTGCTCTCCAGCGTGGTTTGAGGCTCGTCCTCGAGGGAGAAGAAATAGCAATTGTCACCCCGTTCGAGTCGATATCCCAGGGGCATGAAATAAGCCCGGCAGGCGTCCTCACCGGCTTCGACCTGGCGGAAAAGATCGCCGTCACTCTCTGGACCATTGCGTGAGAGGATCAGATTGTCCCCCCGGCACAATCGGGCGAAAAGCACTGCGACGAATGTTGGCGCTTCGCCGTTCATGCCTCCATTCGCTCCGGCGGCGGCACCACTGCGTAGCGCCAGTTTTCATTTCCCGACATCTCGAATACGGTGCCGCTCCAGGCGTCACTCCACTCCTCATTGGCAAGGATGGCGCAAAAACCATCCAGCCATTCCGACTCTGTGAGCAATCGTCCCTCGACACGTACGCTTCGCAGAAAGGAATAGAGATCCCCCTGCTGTCCATTGAAGGCCGCAAAGACATCGTGCCAGTCGATGACCGGAGGCAGTTCCTCGACCGGATAGTCCCGGATCTCGGCTGGGCGCGTTGCTCCGCGCGATTTCACCACCCCCGACCGCGCCAGAGCCCGTTCCAGCAGTTCCGGACGTTCGTCGAGAATTGCGGGCGCGATCAGCGTCCGTACCCGCAAATCGTAAAACCATGGGCCAGTGGCACCGGCCGCGACCTCCTCGATATTGGTCGTGGAGAGATGATCGTGGCGATCGAGCAATGCGCGCAACCGGATCAGTTTCCGCGCCCGGGCGAAGTCCCGCTGGATCCGGTTCAGATACTCTTCGATCATCTGATACACCGTGATCAGCGCATCGCTGACCAAGCGGCAGCGTCGCAACAGGCGCGTCCGCAATTTCAGAAGCCCCAGGTCCTGCTGCACCTGAAAAAACGGGTGATCGCGCAGCAGCAGATCAAGCTGCCCAATCCCGTCACCGTAGCTGCGCGCCCGTTCCAGATGCCACTGGAGATTCTGCAACTTCACCTCGAAATCCGATCCCGCCCGGTAGTCGAAGTCCACCGCCGAACGGATCTGATCCAGATGCCGCTGCGTCCGGCTGTCACAGTGGCGGAGCAATCGAACAATCCGGCGCAAAAACGTTTCGCTCTTCCTGCGGTCGCCGAGGTTCTGGCAGGCTTCAATCAAGCGCCGCAGTTCCTCCAGCAGGCTGCCGAGCCAATCCGCATGGGCCACCTCCGCCGTGCCAAGCATTTCCTCCAGAAAACTCTCCAGCCGCCCATCAAGCCGGTATTCTCCTTCGCCCGAATCGTACTCCAAAAGTTCCAACGCGAGCAGCCGGTCCAAGGTGGATTGCTCGGCGAAGTTGGTCGCAAGGTGGGTCGCAATCCGCTCATGCCGATTCTCGTAAAATCGCCGAAGTGCCACGCGCGCATCGGCGGAAAAGACCCGGAAAAGACTGTCGGACGGAACGGACATTCTTTCCGAGTGTTTACAATGAATCCGAGCAAAGGCAAAGCTTTGGGTGAGTGGCCAGCGGGATACACGCATTTGGACCCGAGGAGAAACGATCCATTGCGCTCAGACGCAGGGGCGTGGTAAACACACGCTGCGATTGCCCCGACGGATCGGGATTAGGCGGAATCTCTGGTCAGACGGTTACCAAACCGCCTCCGGACCATCGCGACCAAGCAATCGAACAGCACATAAGCTCCTGTAGTTCAACGGATAGAACGGAGGTTTCCTAAACCTTAGATCTGGGTTCGATTCCCGGTGGGAGCAAATCATCTTTTATTTTTGTGGAACGCCGCCTGCCTTTTTTCGTCAATATCCTCCTCTTTCTCGTCGCCATGGGTTGGTTTTCCCGTGGAATCGATTTTCCGCCGTTCTACCATCCCGACGAGATCAACAAGGTGATTCAGATCCGCAAGGACTATCGGAATTTCAATCATCCTCAATTGATGCTCAACTCGGCGGATCTTCTCTACCGTCTGGGGGGAAAGCCGGAGAGCCGCACGGAAACCGCCGCGCTCACCCGTTGGGTCTCGGTGTTTTTTGCCTCGGCCACGGTTGTGATCATGGCCTGGACGGCCTTTCTGCTGGCAGGACCGATTGCTCAAATTTTTTGCGGCTGGCTCCTGCTGACCAATCCGCTGCTCTACGAACTCGCGCACTATCTAAAAGAGGACCCTGCGCTGGCCATGGGGTTTGCCCTCCTCGACCTGGCCTTCTTACTCTATGCGCTCCGCCCTTCCACGGGACGCGCCCTCGGGGTGGGACTGGCGGTGGCTCTGGCCATCTCTGCCAAATATATTGGAATTTTTCCGGCGGCGATCGCTGTCGTCGGCGTTTTCTGGGTGGGACGGAAAACTCCCCGCCATGGCGTTTGGATGCTGAGCCTCGCCTTGCTCGCCCTCGCGGTGATCAATTGGCAAATCCTCGTGCAATTGAGTCAGTTCCAAAGTGGGCTCAATCGGGAAATTGGTATTTTTGCAGAAAAATCCACCTCTCTCATCAACGCCAAAAATCTTCAGGGCGTCACCGGCCAGATCGGCCTCCTTGTCGTCCTGGCCGCGGCCATTTGGCTGGCGTCACCCTGGATGCGGCGCCGTCCACGCAGTGCCGGAGAGATCTTCATCCTCATCACTACCTTTGGCTATGCTGCAATCTTGCTTTTCTCCAGCCGAAGTGCCGATCGCTACCTCCTTCCCCTCGCTGTCTCCATTCCCTTAATCCTTTCCGTGGCGGCCTGTTGGCTGGGAATCCGGGTGGCGGAACGCGTCAAACTCCGTTCCTCCTGGCTCCAGGCGGCCGCCTGCGTGCCCGTCCTCCTCATCCAGGCGGGCGGCGATCTCCCCGGCGTCTCTCATCTCGCCACCGGATTTCAAACCGACAACCGCAAAGAGTTGATCACCTATGTGCGGAAGGAACTCCCTCCGGAGGCCGTCCTCGCTGAGGACTATGAAGTCAAGCTCCCCGACGGCACTCCCCGCCTTGAAACCGACAGATGGAACCTACCGAATCGGCGGGTCCGCTCGGAACCCAAATCTCGACTGGGCGAAGAATTCACCTTGAACGAACTTCGTCAAGCCGGAGTCACCCATGTCATTCTCTTTGCCGATGGTACGACCCGTGATTTACTCGCGGGCAAAGAACGAGGAAAGCGCCATGAGGTCCTCGGAAAGTTCCTCCGCGACCTCAAAGCAAACGCAAATCTCGTCTGGGAACAAACCCGCAGTGAACCGGCCTACCTCCACCCGCCGCTGCAACTCTACGAACTCATCCCGGCCACGATATTTAACCGGAATTCAACCCTCAATCGGCCCGATCTTTCCGGTCCGGCTTCTTGGCCGGAGCTTCCGCCAGCGCCCGCACCTCGCGCGCCTTGAGTTGACGCCATTGTCCGGGCCCAAGCGTTTTCATCTCCATCGCCCCAATGCGGGAACGGAGAAGCCTCTTCACCTCGTATCCGTTTTTGTAAAACATGAGACGGATCTGACGTTTGATTCCCTGACGCAAAACCACCTTCAAAAAAGTTAATTTCACCAAGTTCAGACGTTCCATTTTCGCCCGGCCTCCTTCGATATGAAATCCACGAAGGAATTTCGGCTTGTCCGCCAGGTCGAAGGGCTTATCGAGCAGGACCTCGTATTCCTTCTCCACTTCGTGGGAGGGGTGGGTCAGACGTTGGGATAAGGCCCCATCGTTGGTCAAAAGCAAAAGCCCTTCGCTGTCCTTATCCAATCGGCCCACATGAAACAAAGTCCCATAGTGGGCCGGGAGAAGATCAAAAATCGTCTTGCGCCCCTTCTCATCCGAACGCGTACAGACAAATCCACGCGGCTTGTGCAACAAGATGTACGTGAGGGCCATCGGCCGTACTGGCCGGCCGGTCACCCGAACGTCGTCATCGGTTTCCACCGTCGTGGCAAGATCACGGATATAGTGTCCGTTGATCGAAACCTTGCCGTCCGTGATCAGCGTCTCGCAGGCCCGGCGCGAACCGAACCCTGCCGCCGCCAAAAATCGATTGAGTCGCATGAGATGTGGTCTCTGAAAAGTAACGAGAGCGCGCGAGCTTATGGCCCCTCGGCTCATCCCCACCTTTTACTCGCCACCCATCGCTCGACTAATCTTCCGGCTTGGTCTTGGGCAAGCCGATGACCCGCTGGCCGGACTCGTGCTGACCGCGCTTTTTCAGAAGATCGACGCGCTCGAAACGCTTCAAAACGCTGCGTTTCGCTTTAATGGTGCCTTTGCCCTTCAGGCTGGGATGTTGACTCATGGGCAGGAAAATCTGGACAGTTTCTCAGGAATTGCAAGAAATTCAGTGGAAAATCATTGGATCCCATCAGGATGAGCCCCAGGAGTCGTCCAGAAACAGCCTGATCTTTGATCGGCTGATGAAGTGAAAACGGCCCACCAAATGCCCACATACGATGACACCCGAAGAGTCATCCCTCCTTTGCCCTAAGGGGCTTTCGCTCTCAAAGTGTCACCCTCATGAACACTCCTCGCGATGCCGCCATCAATGCCGGTGTTGGTGATGAAGGTCCGGGTAGTGGGGATGGGAATGGATCAGGCGAGGATGACGGTGTCGATGGGCGTGCGGCTCTCCCTGCGGATCATCCGGGAGGTGGACATGTTGATGATGGTCGTCATGAACATGAAGGTGTTCGTGCTCCATGGGGTCATGTTCATGGGGGTGCTCGTGGCGTTCCGTCATATGAAGCCAAACCCCAATCAGCATGAGGACACCGGCCACCAAAAACATCCCATCAAGAACGCCCTCCCCAAGCGTGAAAGAAAGGGCCGCGCCGACAAAAGGAGCGAGGGAAAAGTACGCACTGGTCCGCGCCGTTCCGAGATCTCGGAGCGCGAGAACAAAAAAGACTAAACTGAGCCCGTACCCGAAGAAGCCGATGATGAGCGCACCACCCCAAACCGAAAGGCTCGGAAGTTTCGCGCCCAGAAAAATGAAGGCAACTCCGGTGTTGACCAAGCCGGCCACAAGGCCCTTCCACATTACGATTTGAAACGGATCGCTTCCGGAGATTTTTCGAGTCAGATTATTATCAATTCCCCAAGCCAAGCAGGCTCCGGATATGAGGAGGGCCCCAGAAGAAAATTGCAACCTCTGCCCATGCGGCAGGGAGAGTAAAAGTCCGCCGAGGAAGATGAGAACAAAACCAAAAAAGATCCGTCGGTCGACGTTCTCCCGAAAAACCACCCAAGCGATGCTGGCGGTAGCGACCGCCTCGAGGTTAAGCAAGAGGGACGCCGAACTGGCCGGAGTCGAAACCAGCCCGAATAAAAGCAAGACAGGCGCAATGACTCCGCCGGCCAAAATCGCTCCGGCAAGCCAGGGAAGATCTTGGCGAGAAACCGGGGTTTCCTTGGGACGATTCGATCCGGAGGCCCTGAAGATCCGCAAAATTGCGAGCCCCGCACCAGACCCGAGATAAAGCAACCCGGCGACGAGAATCGGGCTGGCCTCAGCCAAGACCAACTTGGCGAAAGGCGTACTGGCCCCAAATAACAGGGCCGCGGCCAGGGCGGCTAAAATTCCGCGATAAGAACCGGCTTGGGGAATCATTCGATTAATTTGAAATCACCGTACGGCAAACGGCACAAATTCCCAGCATCAAACCCCCTCCCTCATCTTATCCCCCGCCATCGCATCTCGTTGCCCTGCCGCGCGCGAAAATTTCCGCAGTATCAGCCCGAATATTCTCCGTGTCCTTAGGTCCTTCGTGGTTTATACTTTCGTCATGCTTAAGCGCCCCACGATGATTCTCCTTGGCATTCTTGCCCTCGCCTTGCTTCCCTCCTGTGCCACCTCGGAAATGATTGCCCGCGCCCAAGGTCGACCCGGTCCCATGGACCCGCCTAATCAGCAACCTCCGCCCCCCATGCCGGGTTATTACGCCCTCGTCCCCCTTGTCCTCCCCTTCGACGCGGTGGCCTGGCCCATCGAGGTCGCCATGGGCTACCGACCCTGACGAGGCACCGCAGCGGGGTTTCAATCTGCGAAAGAGCTGGAGGAACTTTCCCGCCTTGGCCTGAGATTCCCTTCCCGGTGAGCAATCGACATGATCTTCCGGAGCTGGGGGTCAAGGGGGCGCATCTCGTTAGGTGCAAATACTAATTTTCTCACGGCGCGGGAGAAGAAACTACGATGTCGCGGAAAATGGAACATTTTTCGACCTCCCTCTTTCCTGATTCTGCATTTTGCACTTAATGGAGATGCGCCCGGGTCAAGGTCGGCTGAGAAAATTTGCGCGACGATCAAGCGATCCGCTGTCAGAATTTTTCCATGCGGATTCTGATTGCCCCGGACAAATTTAAGGGTTCCCTCACTGCCGTCGAGGCGGCGGAGGCCATTTACGAAGGGTTTTTCCGCGTCTTTCCCGACGCTCACTTTGACCGTACGCCAATCGCGGATGGCGGGGAAGGTACGGCTTCGCTTTTTCGCGAGAATATGCAGGGCGAGGAAGTCCGGGTGCCTGCGCACGACGCCCTTGGACGCGAGATTTCAGCAACCTACAGTTGGTTGCCCAACCAACAAACCGCGGTGATCGAAATGAGCGAAGCGTCCGGACTCTGGCGGCTCCAGCCCTCGGAACGCAACCCGCTCCATGCCTCCACCTTTGGCACCGGCGAACTCGTCGCCCATGCCTTGGAGCGAGGAGCCAAGAAAATCCTCGTCGCCCTCGGCGGCAGTGCAACCAATGATGCCGGAGTCGGCATGGCTAAGGCCCTAGGATGGAAATTCTTTGATGCCACCGAAAACGAGATGGAACCCCAGGCTGGAAATTTCTCCATGATCCAGCGGATCCTCCCTCCCCCGTCAGCTGCGACTTGCGAGATCACGGCCCTTTGCGACGTGACCAATCCTCTCTTGGGACCGCATGGGGCGACCCGAATTTTCGGCCCACAAAAAGGGGCCACCCCCGCCATGATCGAAACTCTCGAAATGGGCCTGGAACACCTGGCGAACCTTTGCCACATCCAACTCGAATCTGACTATCGGAACATTCCCGGGGCGGGTGCTGCTGGCGGAATGGGGTTTGGACTGCTGACCTTTTGCGGAGCTAGTCTGGAACCGGGGTTCCAAGCCGTGGCGCGGCTTTTAGGTTTGTCCGAACGGATCCTTTCTTCCGATTTGGTCCTTACAGGCGAGGGCCGCCTGGACAGACAATCGGAACACGGCAAGGGACCGGTGGCCCTCGCTCGCATTGCCCGGGAACACGGAAAACCGGTCATTGCCTTCGCCGGGAGCATTGAGGGTTCGACGGAGGCCTTTGATGCCTGTATTCCCATTGCCGACGGGCCGCTCCTGCTGGAAGAATCCCAACGCCGTGCCGGAGAATTACTTCGTGCCGCGGCCGAGCGCACCGCCCGACTTCTCCGAATTTCCTTATGAATAAAAAAATCGCACTTCTTTTTTCCGGCCAAGGCGCCCAATCCGTGGGCATGGGCCGGGACCTCTTTGAAAAATCCCCCGCCGCCGCCAGGCTCTTCCGCGAAGCGGACGAGATTCTTGGTTATTCCCTTTCACAGATTGCTTTTGAAGGCCCGGCCGAGGAATTGACCAAGACCTCGATTTGCCAACCCGCGCTCTATGTCCACGGGCTCGCCTGCTTGGCTGCCCTCCGGGAAAAACTCCCCGGGTTTGAATTTGGAGCCACGGCGGGGCTGTCCCTCGGTGAATTTACCGCCCACGCCGCGGCGGGCACTTTTGATTTTGCAACCGGGCTCCGGTTGGTCGAACGCCGCGCCACGGCCATGCAAAAGGCCTGCGAGGAGACCGGAGGCGGGATGGCCGCAGTCATCGGCGGCGAGGAAAACAAAATCCGGGAACTGGCCGCCGCCGCCGATGTTGATGTCGCGAATCTCAACAGTCCCGGTCAAATTGTGCTCTCTGGTGAATCGTCAAAGGTTATCTTGGCCGTTTCGCTGGCGAAGGAATACGGAGCTCGCAAGGCGGTGGAACTCCAGGTGGCGGGAGCCTTCCATTCCCGCTTGATGGAAAGCGCCTATCAAAGCCTTAGCATCGCCTTAGCGGAAACTCCCATCCTCACCCCGCGGGTTCCTGTCGTCTGTAATGTCGATGCCCAGGCGGTCGAGGACGCCGAGATGATTCGTCGCACCTTGGCGGATCAAGTGACGGGCAGTGTACGATGGGCCGAGAGCATCGAATATCTTCTCGATCACCTCGATTGCACCGAATTCGTTGAACTGGGCCCGGGTGGCGTCATCGCCGGTCTCGTCGGTCGGATCCGCAAAGGCACCCCGGTCCTCTCGATTTCCAACGCAGCCAGTCTGGATGATGCCGTGCAAGCCCTGACCTGATCTTCAAAGCAGGTCAAACCGAAGACAGAAGAATCATAAATATTGTCCACAGATTTCACAGACGGACACCGATTAAAAATGCCGTAAAAAACTAGCTCCAAGCGGCCAGGAACCAAGCCCCGGTCAGGGACGATGCGAACTTCGTCAATTTTTGAAAGCGCCGGGTCCCCTTCGGAAACGGGTGGCCTCTCAGCAAACTGGACCCGGTGCTGGAACTGCAAAATCCGCTCATCAATGGCTTCGAGTCGTTGCCGAAGGTCTTCCTGGGTTGCCTGCAAAAAGAAGAGCCCGGGAAGACCTTCATCCCCAGACCCACCGACCTCTATGCCTGCAATGGCTTTCGGCAAATGAAAATAAACATCTTGGAAAAACTCCGCGACGCACTCGATTTCCTCCAACCTGAGATCCTCATACCCGAGGACATCCGCGTCGAAGCTGAGCAATCCGTCCGCCGCAGCCTCGCGCTCAGCCAGTAGGAGGCTCAGAACGGATATCCGCTTCGATCCGGGGGCGGGGCGGAGACTTCCCATGCTTCCATCAACGCTTCGGGAATTTCATGGAGGAATCTCGACGGACGCTGGTACGGGTCTCCATATCCCCCGTGGGTGCGCAAGGCGGGATAGGTCAAATGGAGTTCATCCTGACAGCGGGTGACGGCCACATAAAAGAGCCGACGTTCCTCTTCCACTCCCTCCGGAGTCTGCATGCTGCGGGTGCTGGGAAACATCCCTTCGGTCAACCAGGGGATAAAGACCACCTTCCACTCCAACCCCTTGGCCTGATGGACTGTCGAAAGGGTGATTTGTTCCCCTTCGCCCGCAAAGGCGTCGGCGGTTTCCACCGATCCCAGCAAGGCGAGTTGGGAAAGAAACTCCCCGGTGTCTTCGAATTGCTCGGCATAGCCTTCGAGCGTACTGAGGTCGTCACGCCGAATCTCGTAGTTGGAGAATTTTTCCTTCATGTATTCGTCGTAGAGGGCCATGAGAACCGTCCGAATCATCTCGGAGGGAGTCTGGGGGTTTCCGTCCGGAACCAACTCAGCTGTGGTGAGCACAAGTTGCTTCCAATCCGCCGCTGCCTTCGATGGCACCTTCAAATCCAGCAGGAGTTCAAAAGCGCCACCCTCCTGCAAAACCCGGGAGGTTTGTCCCCAAAGGGATTCGGCCGACTTCACGCCAATGCCGGGAAGCAATTTTGCCATCCGCTTGAAAGCCACCTCATCGGCCGGATTGACGGCAAATTTCATGAACGCGGCCACATCCTTGATGTGGGCTTGTTCGAAGAAGCGCAATCCGCTGGTGAGGGCAAATGGAATCCCCCGGCGGGTGAATTCCAACTGCACCTCCATGGAGTGATAGTGCGCCCGGTACAAGACCGCCATCTCGTTGAGCGAAATCCCCTCGTCATGAAGTTCCTGCACCCGCTGCCCGATAAAGACCGCCTGTTCGGTGCTGGTAGCGAGCGAGACGAGCGCAGGGCGGGCGGTGTGGGGGGAGCGGGCGGGAGTCAGGTTTTTGGGAAACTGTCGCTCATTAGCCCTAATGGCCGCATTGGCCAGATTGAGAACTTCCGGCACGCTTCGGTAGTTGGTCTCAATTTTAAAGACCTGAGCGCCGGGATAGCGCTGGGGAAACTGGAGAATGTTTTCGAAATTCGCTCCCCGCCAGGAATAGATACTCTGGGCATCATCCCCCACCACCATGATGTTCCCATGTTTGCTCGCGATGGCATCGACAAGTTCCGCCTGGAGGAGGTTGGTATCTTGGTATTCGTCCACCAGGACCTGGCGGAATTGAGTTTGATAACTGAGAGCGACATCCTCACAAGTCCGGAATAATTCCACCGACTTCGACAAGAGGTCATCAAAATCCATCACATTGGCCTCCTTGCGCCGCCCTTCATAGAGCGTCTGTACTTTGACGATGGGTTCGAGGTGCTCGTAGTGATGAAGATGTTTTTCTCGGAGGACCTTTTCAATCGGAAGTCCGGTATTGACGGAATAACTAAAAATGTCGGCCAGAACGCCTCCCTTAGGAAACCGCTTATCGCTGGTCCGAAGGCCTTCCCGGGCCACGATCCCGTCGATCATTTCCTCCTGGTCGCTCCGGTCCATGATCGTGAAACCAGGCCGGAAACCCACCCGCTCGGCATGCTGGCGAAGGATGCGATTGCCGATGGAATGGAACGTTCCGCCCCAAATCCCCCCGCCCGCTCCCGGCAGAAGGGTGGTCACCCGTTCCAACATCTCACGAGCAGCCTTGTTGGTAAAAGTGAGCAAAAGAATGTTGTTGGCCGGAAGCCCCTGCTCCAGCAACCACGCGACCCGATAGGTCAGCGTGCGGGTCTTCCCGCTGCCGGCTCCGGCGATGACCAATGAGGCTCCGGACGACGAAGTGACTGCGGCCAATTGCTGTTCATTTAGCTCCGCCGCATAATCGATTGTTCCCCGGGTCGGCGCTGGGGAATCAAGGGTGTATTTCCGAGCCACGTGGTCGTCCCGCTATTTCCGCGATCCCTCGCGGCCCACCTCGAGGGCCGCCATTTCGGAACGATCGAGACCCAGTCCATAAGCGAGCAGTTTGGCCGAGTCATCCCAGATCCGAGCCTTGGAGTCGCCAAAGACGACCGCGATGACTTCCTTGCCGTCGTGAACGCCACTCGAAATGAGACAAAATCCAGCCGCATTGGTGTAGCCGGTCTTCATGCCATTGCAAAACGTATAATTCCGCAGGACCCGATTGGTGTTTGTCAGCAACTTCGTTTTCCCACTTGCAAAGCGAAAGGTATAGGTTTTCATCTGGATAATCTCACGAATTTCAGGATGAAAATAAGCCGTCCGGGCCACCCTGGCCATATCCCGCGCGGTGGAATGTTGGTTCTCGGCCGGGAGTCCATTCGGGGTAACGAAATGGGAATCTTTTCCTCCCAACTGACGCATCCGCGCATTCATCTTTTCCGCAAATTTGGTCACGCTTCCCGCGTTGTCGCGAGCCAGCGCCCGGGCAACATCGTTCGGGCTTTTGACCAAAAGAGCGGTAAGCAATTCCCGGCGGGTGTAAGTATCTCCCGGATTCAAATACAATTTCGTCGGTTCGGCCTTGGTATCGGTCGCTTTGATCGTTACCCGCTGGGAAAGATTCCCTGCCTCCGCGACCAAGAGGGCCGTCAGCAGCTTCTGGGTACTCGCGACCGCCCGGGGAGCATTTTCATTTTTTTTATAAATGACCCGCCCGCTATTTGCATCAAAGAGGATCGCAGAGGCCGCATTGATCGTCGGAGTGGCTGCCTGAAGACTTCCGCAGAGGGCACCGAGTAAGAGGAGGACAGCGCGCAAAGTCATGAGGAAAATTGGGGTGAAAAAACAGCCATCTTTTAGGCGGAATTCCGTCGCAACTTGATCGTAATCCGTTTGACTTTGGCCGCATCCTTCGGGCTCACGGTCATGAGGTCGGGGTCCTCTTTGAAGGCGTTATGAACAATAAACCGGTCGTAGGAGTTGAACGGCTCGGTCTGGAGCGAGTGCCCGGTGCTTTTGACCGCCTCGGCCAACTGGTGCATTTTGGCAATGAGGGCATCGTCCCGCATCGCGCGATGGTGATCCACGTCCACAACAACCCGTAGGGCCTTAGGGTCTCCGCATTGGATCATCCGGTTGACCAAAAATTGCAGGTCGTCGAGCGTCTGTCCCCGTGGTCCAATCAGGGCCTCGGACTCATGGGTAATAATTTGCAGAACCAGGCGACCGTCACGCTCTTGCTCTTCAATCTCGAAAACAAACCCCAAATATCCCAAAAGGGTATCGAGCGTTTCGCGAGCGGAGAGAGTGGGGCGGGAATTTATCATTGGCCGGGTCGTTTTTTCTTTTTCTTCGCGGGAGGAGCCCCTTTTTTGACTGCCGGAGTGGCTTTCTTCTCCAAGGTCGGCAGAGGTTTGTTCCGCGTCAGGTAGAGCTGCACAATAGAGAAAATATTCTGAGTTGTCCAATACAGTGCCAAACCGCTGGCGTAATTATAGCAAAAGACGAGGAAGATGACCGGCATGAAGTAGAACAACCGCTGCTGCATGGCATCGCCGCTCTTGGGCGAAATCGCCATCTGCCAGATCATCGTGCCCGCCATGAGGATGGGGAGAAGGTTGACGGGGAAATTAATCCCGGGAATGTGCCAAATGGTATCCGGCTGGGACAAATCCGTAATCCAGAGAAAGTGGCTATTCCGCAACTCGATCGCGCTGCCCAACATGGTGTAGAAGCCAAAGAAAATCGGGATCTGGATGAGCATCGGCAGACACCCGCTGAGAGGATTGACGCCGTAGTCCTTGTACAGCTCCATCATTTTGGTGTTCATCTTCTGCGGGTCGTCTTTGTACTTCTCCCGCACTTCGGTCATCTTGGGCGACAGAAGCGACATCTTCCGCATTTGATTCGTCGCCTTGTTCTGAATCGGCCAGAGGGCTGATTTGATCAGCAGGGTCAGCACAATAATCGCCAGCGCATAGCTGTGCAGCACCCCCTGGAGGCGATTCATGGCCCAGAGGAGAAACTTGCTGACGATGCCAAACATGCCAAAGCTCATCACTTCATCCTGACCGGCGCCCAATTTCTCTAGGCGCTGCAATTCTTTCGGCCCTATATAGATGAGAAACGATTCCTTCAGTTCCTCACCCGGAGCGAGAGTGAACTCTGGCATCCCCAGCCCGCCCTGAATCCCCTGCACTTTGGCCCCGTCCGCCCGGGAGGCGTCGAACCGCGACGCCCAGGTCGAGCGACCCTTCGTCCGCTCGGTGGTGACAATGGTGCAGAAATACTGACTGGCGACCCCCGCCCAGGCCACGTCGGGTTTTTGCTCATCGTAGAGCGCACGCGCCTCCCGTATCGGGATGCCCAACAGGGGCACCGAGCTGGCATTGAACCAGTTTACATCGATCTTCTCAAAATCGCCGTCGCCATGCATCCAGTCGAACTTCGTGTACATGGGAAGATCCTTCGGATGGATCGGAGCGGCTCCCCCCGTACTCACAAAGTAGCCCTGGCGCGAGACCTGGCCTCTCCCGGTGTTCCGGAACGCCAACTCCAGCCGCAGCCGGTACAAATCCGCCTTGTCGTCCCCGGAGGAGATGTAAAAGCGCTTGATGGTTTCCAAACCGTCCTCGTCGGTCCGGGAAAAAACGACTTCCCCCTTGCCTGCATCGGCCACCATAGTGAATCCCCCCCAAGGAGACTCTGGTTTCTCTCCGATGGCTCCGATGGGCAGCGCGCTGGAATCATTGATAAAGACCGCATTTTTATGTTCGCCAAAATGCAACAACAACGTGGCCTGCTCGATGCCGCCCAGATCATTGCTGAAAACGTATTCCGCATTTTGATTGCTTAAGCTTTCCCGCCGAGCGGTCATCACCGGGATCTCGGAACGAGTCGGAGTGGTCGTCGCCGTGCCGCTGGCAGAAGCAGTCGTCTCCGGGGACGTCGCAGTCGGCGGAGCCTGGGGCGAAGCTGCGGCCACCGTCGCAGACTCAGCTTGAGCGGCTTCGGCCGCGGCAGCCTTTTGCTCCGGGGTGAGGCTATAGTTTTTAACGTAAAACCATTGCCAGGTTCCCAGCCCGATAACGGATAAAATGATGGCGATCCAAGCTTTGCGGTCCATTAAAGATGTGATGTAAAATTTTCAGGCACGGGATCATACCCACACCCTCCCCAAGGTTGACAGCGCGCGATGCGCTTTAGGCCCAACCAACTCCCCCGCCCCGCGCCATAGCGTTGAACGGCCTCCAAACAATATTGCGAACAACTCGGTTCGTACCGGCAACCACACCCCGGACCACACAGCGTGTGCAGGAAGGGCTTAACCGTCCAGCGGTAAGCGTAGATGAAAAATACGACGAGAGTTGTCATTCAGGAGCCTGGCAAAATAGAAAGCCGACGCGCGAGAAGCAACCATTCCTCTCGTAAATCTTCGTACGCCGCGGTGGCCGCCGCCGGTTTCGCGATCACGACGACCAGCCGATCCGGAAATACCTCCCGGCGATGCAATCGACAAATCTCCCGCAACCGCCGCCGCACCCGATTTCGGGTGACTGCGCCGCCGACCCGTCGGGACGTAATTAGCCCAAAGCGGGTTTCCCCAGTGAGAGGCGCCACACTTAAACGCAAAAACTTTCCCTGCGTCGAACGCCCAATTCGCCGGACAAGGGCAAATTCTCGCCCCTGCCGGATCCTCGCGCTGCGCGGAAATCGGTTTCGATCAGGCTTCGGTATGCCGGGCGAAATGGATTTCGACTCCCTTGGGCAAAAGCCGCTTGCGACCCTTTTGGCGCCGCCGACTGAGGATGGCCCGACCGCCTTTTGTTTTCATGCGAGTACGGAAGCCAAATTGCTGTTTACGCGTGCGCTTGCTGGGTTGATAGGTGCGTTTCATGGAAAAATCTGAATATGCTTAAAGTGGAACTGAACAGAATCCCGCTTTTCCGCCATTTGTCAAATAGATTGAGGAAATCTTCTTCACCCGATCGCTCATGGAACCGCCGGATAGGGGGGAACAGGGAAGGATCTTAAACGAAGTGGCCGCGCTCGGTGAGGCCGGATGCATCCGTTCGACAGCCACCGACATCGTCTCCAAAAAAATGATTACCTCGGGCCATGGCTAGGCCCGGGGAAGCCGATCCCAGGGAAAAGCGTTCGGCACTTTTTCATTCCTCTCTCCTTCAACTCTGCTAACTCAGAAGCGGATCCATCAACCTCCGCATATTTTGAAAATCCTCGTCTTTGTTTTCGCGGCGTTTTGTTTCGTCTTATGGGGTCAAACGAGTTTTGGATCCGAGCTGCGCGCGGGATGGACCGAACGAATCCCCTACCAATATCTAGAGATCGATGCCTCCGGACAGGAGGCGCTCCGGGGGTTTGATATCTCCATTCTTCGGGTCGCTTCGCGACTGGCCGGACAGCGGGTGGATTTTCAACCTCACCAGTGGTCGGGTGACCTCACGGCCCTCACCGATGGACAACTGGACGTCGTGGCTGGAGTGGCCCGCGAAGAATCGCGAGAAGCAGAGGTCTGGTTTTCAGCGCCTTATCGGTCAGATTCCGCCTTTCTCTTCGGTCGCCAGGGGGAAGCCGCTCGCTGGATCGCCGCGTCCCCCCTGGAAAGTCTCCGCGCACTTCGCAACGAAGGCGGCAGCCTAGCCATCGAGGAAAATCAATTTTACGGCCAGGACGTGGAGGCCTTCCTGAACGAGCCCTTCGAAAGGCCCTGGGTGGTCAAGACCCCCAACGCAGCTGCCTCTCTGGAGGAATTATTTACTCGTCGGGTCGATGCCATTCTCGCAGATCGTCTGGCAGGTCCCCGGGTGGCTTGGGACATCCGGGACCGGGGACAATTGGCAGAAATTGCCGGGCCGCTTTATGAAAGCGAGCGCGCCTTGATGTTCAGCAAAGAGACGGTCACTCCAGAGATGGTCGCAGCCTATAACCGAGCCTTGGAGACATTGGCCGCTTCCGGCGAGATCGAACGCATCAGCCGGAACACGCTCGTCCCCCACCTCATGATGATCACGCTGGGTTCAGGTTGGTTTTCTCTTTTGGATTTCATCGGAACGATTGCCTTTGCCATTTCCGGAGTCCTCATCGCACGCCGCGAACGATACGACATCATCGGCGCCACCGTGCTGGCCTTTCTTCCCGCCTTTGGAGGCGGCATCCTTCGTGACCTGATTTGCGGACGTTCTCCTATCGGCTTGCTGCGCACTCCGGATCTGGTTCTCGCGGTCATTGGGACCGTCCTCGTGGGATTTGTGTTTTACAGGATTCGGGACAGGTTCCAGAAGCCGGGATCCGTTTCAAAACCCACGGAGACATTCCGTTGGCGGTCCACCCAAGGATTGCTTGAAGTCACCGATGCGCTCGGGCTGGCCACCTTCACCATCATTGGCGTGATGGTGGCCGTAGAGCAGAATTGTGAGCCCCTCTGGCTCTGGGGTCCCATCATGGCCTGCCTCACTGGCGCAGGCGGAGGGGTTCTCCGGGACATCCTCCGAGCCCAAGCGGATATTCCCACCCTGAAAGGTTCGGTCTATCCGGAGATCGCTCTGGTCGGCGGTTTTTTCTATTCGGTCGCCATCATCCGCCGCAACATGGGCCTTGATCTGAGGGAACTCACCCTGACGACGATCTTTATCGTTTGCGCCGTTTTTGTGACCCGTTTGTTAGTGGTCAAATTTGGCGTCCGGAGTCTCTTTCTCGGGAGAGCAAAATCGGTTTCATAAGAAACATAAGGGAAGGTTGACCAGTGAAGCCGAATTCATCCCTCTTTTTTCCGATGGGGAAAGCAGAAAATAGCCGACTCCTCTTGCCGTCATAGGGCCACAAGGGATTCCCGGCCCTTGGCTGAGAGGCTGGCAAAAAATATTCCTGTCCCCGCGAAGGGTTTTCCCATTAAAATACATCTATGCTCCTGGGTTCCACGAAAGCTGAACTGGACCGCTTGCTGGGAAAGCCGGTCATGGCCCGCAACATCTTTGGCCTCCCCGGCGAGAAAGCCTTTTCCTATTCCCAAGGCGACTTCCGGGTCGTCGTGGGATTTCTTCACAACATTGCCCGCTATGCGGCGGTCGTTCGGGATGGCGGACCCAACACGAACTTCACTCCCGCCGAGCTGGCCGGGGCCCTTGCTCTCAATGCACCGGCCAGCCTCTGGACGATCGAAGTCCCCGACGCCCCCAAAAAAGCCCCTCCCGCAACACGCCGAAAGTCGGCCACTCCGCCAGTGCCCACTTCTTATTTGAAGTATGTCGAACCTTCGACGAAAAAAAAGGGTCCGGTCGAAACCGAAATTTATGGCTGGATGCCCGGCAACGAACCCTATGCCTTCTTCTATCTTCCCCACCTCGAAGGTCAGCCCCCCTTGCTGGCCAGCGAATGGGGCGTCCATCAGGCCTTGGGATGAGAAGAAAATTATGAAGTATGAATGATGAAGTATGAAAGCGATTCGCGTACATCAATTCGGCGGTCCGGAGGAACTGAAACTGGAAGAGGTTCCCGACCTGAAACCCGCCGCCGGACAAATCCTCGTCGCGCTCCACGCGGCCGGAGTGAATCCGGTAGAAACCTATATTCGCTCAGGGTCCTACGCGGCCTTGCCCGACCTCCCCTACACGCCCGGCGGCGAAGGCGCCGGGGTCATCGCCGCGCTGGGTGAAGGGGTCCAGGGCCACCACGTCGGGGACCGCGTCTATCTGGCCGGTTCGCTCACCGGCACCTATGCCGAAGCTGCGCTCTGCAGTTCTGATCAAGCTCATTTCCTCCCGTCCCGAGTGTCTTTTCTCAAAGGAGCCGCTGTCGGTGTGGCGGCCACAACGGCATATCGCGCCCTCTTTCAACGCGGGGGAGGCCAAATGGGCGAAACCGTCCTGGTCCATGGGGCCAGCGGAGGCGTGGGCACGGCCGCAGTGCAACTCGCCAAGGGCGCCGGGCTCCGGGTGTTCGGGACTGCCGGGTCAGAGGCCGGCCGGGCGGTGGTCCGGAAAGCTGGTGCGGACGAGGTCTTCGACCATTCCGATCCGAATCATTTCCAGGCGATTGACGAGGCCACCAAGGGCCATGGAGTGGACCTGATTTTAGAAATGCTGGCCAACGTCAACCTCGATGGCGACTTGCGCCTGGTGGCAAAATTTGGACGCATTGTGGTGGTTGGAAACCGGGGGCGAATCGAAATCAATCCCCGCGATGCCATGCTCCGCGAAGCCGACATCCGCGGGATGCTCACCGGACATGCTTCCGAGGCCGACCGCATCGCCATCCATCAGGGCCTCGGGCAGGCCTTAGAAAAAGGGCAGCTCGACCCGCTCATGGGCGGCGAATTTCCACTCGCGCAAGCCGCCGCCGCCCACGAGGCCGTCATGGCTCCCGCCTCGATGGGAAAGATTGTCCTCACCACCTGATGACGCCCAAGCCGTTCATACTTCATCACTCATACTTCATAATTCTCTTCAGTATCCTAAAGCGATCCGGCTCCCATTGTCGGCGGGCAACCCAGCCTTCTTGAAGCGAGCCTGGGCTCTTTCGATATCGTACTCCACGCGTCGATGGATCAAAATTCGCTTCTTCTCATCATAGAGTACATAACACGCCCGGGGGTCTCCATCCCGCGGTTGCCCGACGCTGCCGACATTGACGGCATGCCGGTGGACCTGATCGAGTTGCATGACACCTTCCGACGCGTCGAAGCAGGCGATGGCCTTTCCGGTTTGTTCCCAAATCACCGGCACATGCGTATGCCCTTGAAAACTGATCGAGGTGGATTGAACCGAAAAATGGTCGCGGACCAAATCTTCATCGTGAAGATAGTGGAATTCCGGCGGTTCAAACAAGGACCCGTGAGACAGAGTGATCGGGCCGAGGTTGACGGAGACCGGCAATTCGCGCAGCCACTGGATTCTCGAGGCCGGCAATTGCTCCAGGGCCAATCGGAGCGGCTTACCTATGGTTTCACGGAAGGCATTCGCAGGCAGCTGATTGATCATTAAAAGCATGGCTTCGTGGTTGCCAAGGATGGTGGTAGCACAAACTTCCATCACCCGCTCCACACACTGCCCGGGAGCCGGACCGTAACCGACCACATCCCCGAGACAGAGCAGTCCGGAATAGGGCCATTTTTCAACATCCTTCAGCACCGCATCCAAAGCATCAATATTCCCGTGAATATCACTAAAGATCACAAAGTAATTGGGTTTGAGGTGGGCCGTCATAAAGAGGAAAATCGAAGAAATTGTCAGTTCTGGCCGCGGCCGGAAAGAGACCGTCTTGTCAGACGAACGGTAACCGTGTCAATTGAGGATTCACGCTTCATGTCTGATCTTTCATCCACTGCCATCATCCGGGCCCGCGGCGTGACGAAACGCTTTGGAGATTTTGCCGCACTGCAGGATTTTGATCTTGAACTCAACCGGGGCGACTGCGTCGGTCTGCTCGGACCCAACGGAGCTGGAAAATCGACATTGATCGGTTGCCTCCATGGGGTCGTGCGGCGGACGGCGGGAACCTTGGAAATTTTTGGTCTCGATCCCAACACGGACGCCCGACGGATCAAACAACACCTCGGGGTCGTGCCCCAAGAAAACGCTCTCGATGAAGGACTCACGGTGCAGGAAAATATGGAACTTTACGCTCGCTTCGGCGGTCTCACCCGAGCAACGGCTCGGACCCGGATCGCCGAGTTGCTTGCACACATGTCCCTCGAGCACAAGCGAGCCGCCACCATCAAGACCCTTTCCGGCGGTATGAAGCGCCGCCTCACCTTTGTCCGCGCCCTCCTGGCCGACCCCGAACTCCTCATCCTGGACGAACCCACTACGGGGCTCGATCCGGCCGTTCGCCATTTGCTCTGGGAAAAAGTTCACGCCTTTCGGCGGTCTGGTCGAACGGTTCTCGTCACCACCCACTACATGCACGAGGCGGAGATTCTCTGCGACCGCATTGTCATCCTCGACCGTGGCGCAGTCGTGGGTCGCGGGGCTCCGCGGGAATTGATTGCCCGGGAGACCCCGGGATTCGTCGGAGTCTTCCCCAACCAGGCCGCCAAGGCCCTCCGTCCACACTTGTTGCCCACCTGGAGGGACTTTCCCCAAGGCGACCACATCTGCATCCGCACCCCCCACCTGGAAGATCTGCTCACCCTCCAAAAAGCCGTCGGCACCCAGGCCCTGCAATTGCGCCCCGCAAACCTCGAAGACGTTTATCTCAAACTCACCGGAAGGGAACTTGGCCATGACGAATAAGGTCCCCCACACCCTCGAACTGGCCTGGTGTGTCGTCGTGCGCAATTGGGTCGTCTATCGGAAGGACTTCCTCGCCAATATCTCCCCCACCCTCGCCGATCCCGCGCTCATGCTGGTGGCGCTCGGAATGGGGCTCTCCCCCTTTGTCGGACAAATTTCCGGCCTCAGCTATGCGCAATATCTGGCCCCAGGCATGGTCGCCACGACCGTCTTATTTTCGTCATTTTTTGAGAGCAGCTATGGATTCTATGTCCGGATGACCTATGAGTCGGTCTTCAAAGCCATGCTCACCACGCCTATCGGGGTAAAGGAAGTCGTCCTCGGGGAATTCTTTTGGGGTGCCATCCGCACGGCGATGATGGGCGGTGTGGTCGGCTTGGTTTTGCTCGTCCTGGGACTTTTGCCCCGCCCACAAGCGGTCTTCTTCTTTCCTTTCATCGCCGGTTTGCTCTCCATCCCCCTGAGCGCCATCGGGCTTCTCGCCTCGGCGCTGGTCCGAAACATCAACCAATTCCAAACCGTCTATTCGTTTTTGATCGCTCCCATTTTCTACCTCTCCGGGATCTTTTTTCCCCTTGATGGTCACCCGGTCATCGCCACCGTGGCGCAAATCTCCCCCTTTACACATGGTGTCCGCCTGCTGCAAATAGCCACTTGGGGCCACGCGACGACGACTGAGATTCTCTATCATCTGGGCGTGCTGGTGGTTGCCAGCCTCGTGCTGGGGATGTGGGCCAACCGCAGGATTTGCCAAAAGCTCACCAACTGACTCCAAAACACGGTTTGCATTTCCCAAGGCGACTTGCGAAGACATCCCTCCTCCTGCCTCAATTATCTTCTTAGATTGATCCGTTTGCTCTGAACCCATGGCTCCTTATCTGATTGTCATCCTTGCTGCCCTCTCGATGCTGGGAGCGTTCTCCATTGATGCCTACTTGCCGGCCTTGCCTGCCATCGCGGAACAATTTTCGGCCACCTCGCATGCGGTTCAGCTCTCGCTCACCGCATACGTCTTTGCGTTTGCGGTCATGACCCTGTTTCACGGCACCTTATCGGATTCCCTCGGGCGCCGTCCCATCATCCTCGTTTCCCTCGTCTGTTACCTTCTTGCCACCCTGGGGGTCGCTTTTTCCAACTCCCTCGAAATGCTCATCGGACTTCGTCTCCTTCAGGGGCTTTCCGCCGGGGGCGGTGCCGTGGTGGCGCGGGCCATTGTCGCGGATCTCCTCTCCGGGCGCCGGGCCCACCGGGCCATGTCGGCCATCAATGTCGTTTTCGGACTTGCTCCGGCGATCGCTCCCATCTTGGGCGGGTGGCTGTTGTTCGCCTTCGGCTGGCGCTCCATCTTCATCGCCATCGCCGTTTTCACCGTCATCCTCTTGATCGCATGTTTCTTTTTTCTCGCGGAAAGTCTGCCTCCCGAAAAACGACTGCCGTTTCACCTCCGAACGGTCCTGGGCAATTACTGGACCGTCGGCAGCCATGGATACTTTGTCCTCCGCTCCGCCAGCACCGCCCTCGCCTTTTCAGGGATCATGATTTACGTCTCAGCCGCCCCGAATTACGTCCTCAATATCCTCGGCCTGACGGTGACCGATTTTGGCTGGCTCTTTCTCCCCTTGGTCGGAGGCATGATCATCGGATCCTTTCTGGCCGGATGGCTGAGCCACCGGATGAAAACCCCGCTCGTCATCAGCCTCGCCTTCGCCATCATGTTGGTCTCGGCTCTGGCGAATATCGCCACGTCCCTTTGGCTGACTCCCCACCTGCCTTGGGTCGTCATTCCCCTCATAACCTATTCCCTGGGTTCGGCTCTGGGCACCCCCGCCATGAGCATGATCTCGTTGGAAATGTTTCCCCGTTTTCGGGGGATGGCCGCCTCTCTCCAGACCTTCGCGTTCATGATGCTCTTTACCATCATCTCGGGTCTCATTGTCCCGCACCTCTTTGACAGTCCGGTCAAACTCGCCATTGGAAATGCCATCGGGGCCCTTCTTAGCGTTCTCTGCTGGATGGCGGCCTCAGGATGCCGAAAACCCGAAAAAATCAGCAACCACCGTCTCAAAGTTGAGCCTCCGGGAGCAAGGCAAGATCCTGAAGGTAACGCGATCGACGCTGGATGACCTGCCGGTGAAAGCAAGCGAAGAAGACAGGAGAATTATGAGAATCATGGACGAGATTGATATGAAGGATCCCTGCGCGGTGATGGATTATCCTTCGCCATTGAGGAAGCCGCTACCGCGGTTGGCGGTGGCATTCGCGGTATGTGTTGGGCTCGGCATAAAAAATGGCACATCAGAACCGACACTTTGTGACTCTTGTGGATATCGCTGCTTTCCATTCCTCATTGTCGAAACAACTCAAGTTGCAAGAATAAAGATACAACCCCCTCTGCTGCGACCCCCTCTGCTGCGTGCCGAGCACTATTGGCGGGACGCCCACGCTCCTTTGGTTTGCACTTTTCGGAGATGCGCCCCTGCCGACCTACTCGGTGGACGGCGCTATCAAGGACCCTCTCCTCGCCACCATCAAGGAGCTGCGCTGCGCCACCCTCCCGGCCCTAAAGCACTCCTGGAACGCGTCCGCCATCGGCGTTCGCTTTGCCACTGTCGCTAATTGAGTCGGAGTTGAGAATCCCCTTCGGTGCGGTGCATTTTTTTCCAAAAAAACTGGAGGGAAGGTGACGCCGGCGTCAGCTGGGTCGGACTGAATTGGGCCATTGGGGTCAGGGTGCAAAAATCAAAAACTTCCATCAGACATCGACTTTCCCGCCACGCTTCGCCGAGCCTTTTTCAGATCCAGAGTTCGCAACCGCTGACTCACATTCGCCGCACTCTTCAATTGTAGCCGCTCCGCCAGCCAGCCGTTGGTTACAACCGTCCTTTTACGTAACTCAACCGCCAGCAACAGCTTCCGTTGATCAGAACTCTTCATGCTTTCAAGATCCCGTTCGCTAAGATTCATCTTCTCCAGACAGGCTTGAAGAATTTTTTCCGCCTCGTTCAGGTTGTGTGCCTTCCGCTCATTTGCTGAACGATAGCCCCGCGAGCGTTGCCTTCTGAGGATTTTGTTCCCGATTTTCAGCATCTTCTCCGAAAACGCTTGAGTCCCCCAATACCAACCTCTCCTTAAATGGCTGCACCTCGCATCCACTTCTTCCGGCAGGAGAGGAACCCCGCATCGTTCAATTTCCTTCTCCTCCATGGCCTGTCGATCCAACCTCTCCACCAACTTTCGGCGACCCGACACGGTGTCTGGAATTTCCAGAATCTTCATTCCCTCCTCGCACGCCATCCACCTCGCCCGCTTTCCAGGTGCCAACGCATAGCCTCCGGCCAAGCTGCTCCAGCGATGGTCCAAAACACTTTGCCCTGCGCTTAAGTCCACGATTCCAGCCCTCACCGGATTCAAATGGATATAATCCAACAAGGTCTCGTAGTATTGCGGTTGTTCACCCTCGACCAAAATCGACTTATAGCGGTCTCCGAAGAGTCGCCCCCACTCCCGATGCCGGACATTGAATCTTCGCGTGTACGTGTTCTGAAACCAACTCATCCCCGCTACCAGATTCGCCTCCGGCGTCTCCAAAAAGAGATGGTAGTGATTCCCCATCAATACCCACGCATGCACCCGCCATCCCGTCCGTACACACACCTCCCCCAACGCTCCAAGAAAGAAACGCCTATCGTCATCATTCACAAAGATCGCCTGCCGTCGATTCCCTCTGGCCATCACATGGTAATACGCCCCCTCAAATTCGATTCGGATGCTCCGTGCCATTCCTCTCTCTATTCACTCCACTGGATTCCGTCAATTTTTGATTTTTGCACCCTGACCCCATTTCCATTTCCGCGTTTTATCCAACCATGACGAAATTGTAACCTTGTCGGCATTGTCGGAAGAGCCCGAAATCAGATTCTTCATCGGTACAACGCCACGTTGACACCCACAGCAGGCTCTTCCATGCCTAAAAATCACTCATACTCTATCCCACTCCTAAGACCGGGCGGAATCGCTCTGATTCTGTTGCTGGCCTGTTGTGGCCTCGTTCGGGCGGAAGACATGCTTGTGGTGGATTTCCCCATCCAAGCGCCGGTTGGTGCCGTCCCGGAACGACTGGAAGGCCCGCCCCGTCAGGTGGTCGCGCCAGATGGAACCGGATATGCCGAATTTTCTCTTCTCCCGATTCGGGAGGATTTCGACCTCCTCGTGACGGTGATTTTCCGGGAAGATCAAGAGAAAGGTCCCTCGCTCTTTTGGATCGGTGACACCCCCTCGCGACAAGTCAATCTCTCCGACGATTTGGCGGAGGGGGTTCGCGGCTACAATCAACGCTCGGTGATGATTCCGAAAGAGGTCTCCTCGATGGCGGGCAAGCTGATCGTGCATGGGGATCAGTCCAAGATTCTGCGCGTTCGGCTGGATTGGGCTCCCGCCCGGAAGGTTTATGCTACCACCGACCAGAGGCCAGTTACCTTCATCATGAGTGACAGGTTTTTGCAAAACACCGATCTGACAGGACAGCGCCCGCTGGGACTTCCAGATATCTGGTTCGGCCGCGTCCTAGAGGCTTCCCTGCAAGAGGAACCGGAATCCCTTGCGGAAAACCTCGAATTTGTTGTACCGATTGAGCAGCCAGTGGCTCAGGGCCTCTTTTCGGCCAAGTTTCTGGGCCTGCCCTTGAATCAAGCGGTTGAAGTGTGGATCAATGGCACCAAGATCGGAAACTTGCAGCCCTTTTTGCCCGCACTTTCAGATCCTGGATATCTCAGCGATGAGTCCGGAAATCCCGTGTATGCGGGCTGGCGAACGGGGGCCCTTCATTTGGCTCCGGATCTCTTAAAGGCCGGAGAGAATTCCATCGTCATCGTGGCTCCCGACGGAGAGGTATTTCTTCGGGATGCCGTGCTCCAGTTGCGCGCCTCCGGGGAAGTGGGATCTGCCGAAAGTGACGAAAATGACGTTACGGCCTCTCTCGATATCTTATGAAATCCTTGTCTTATTCTTTAGCCAACCGACGCCGGACCGCGCCAGGATTCCGAAAAGCAGATGCGTACACGCTTTTTGAAATCATGCTCGTCCTCGGCATCATTGCGGTGCTGGTGGGGTCAGCGATTTACCTTCTGGTTGGGAACGTGGATGTGGCCAAGGAACAACGGGTCGATACGGACATTCAGGCCATCACGACCCAGTTGAAGGTTTACGAAATGCAAAATTACACCTTTCCCAGTACGGAGCAGGGGTTGCAGGCCTTGGTGACTCGGCCGACGAGCGAGCCCCTGCCACGGAAGTGGCGCCAAATGATGCAATCCGTTCCGCTCGATCCCTGGGGCACAGAATATCTTTATGAAAATCCAGGAAAAAGGAATCCCCAAGGTTTTGACCTCTATTCCCTGGGGCCAGATCGCAAACCGGGTCAGGATGACTTGCCGCAGGAATAATTTTTCCCACGGACAGCGGGCATACACTTTTCTGGAGGTGGCCCTGGCTCTGGGCATCATCGTGGTCGTCTTTGTCACGATCGTGCCGGTGATTTCGGCCGGAGCTCGGGAGCGGCGTCTCCAGGACACCATGACGGCCATGGGCGAGGTGGTCCGGGACCGCCGGATGGAAGCCGAGAAAATCGGTCAGGAACAAATGCTGATTGTGCGGCCTGGAGGTCTTGCCCTCCGGGAAAAGGATCAGCTTGTTTTGAAAGCTACCGTCCCGCCCGGAGTCCGACTTTCTGTCCGTTATCCCCAAGGAAAATGGACCCCGGCCGACGGACAGGAATGGCGGATCTTCTCTTGTGGTTTGGTCGCTCCGGCCAGCCTCCGCCTCCAAGAGGGAACGGCGTGGATCGAAACCGACTTTGATTTTCTCACCGGCGTCCCTTCGGCCGAACGCTATTCGTTTTAGACCGCCATGTCCAATCTTCCGATTTCTGCCACGCGGCCATTTTACCAAGAGATACATTTCGGCCGGACGCATCTCCAAAAAGTGAAATTGCCAGCAAAACACAAGGGTCTGCCCGCTCTAGCGGGAGGGTCGCCCGCGTTCCCAGGGACCGTTTGCAATGATCGGAGATGCGCCCCTTCCGACCCCACCGGCTTCACCTTGATTGAAGTTCTCACCGCGATGGGGATGTTTTGTTTCGCCGTCCTCGGGCTTCTCTACGCGCTCAATGTCACTCTCGAAGCCTCCCGGGACGTGGACCGGCAAAAGGTGGTCCGCGGGGAACTCGAGAACCGTCTCGCCCGGTTGTCCCTGCCACCGCTGAAAGAATTTTCCGCCACCATTGGTGAAGATGGGGTCCAATATATCGAAGAAATCCGCCGTGAAACGGTGAAGACCGAAGACCTCAATCTTCATCCGGGATATTGGCGGGTCCGGGTTTTGGCGGCTTGGAAAGTCGGGACCGAACCTCAACAATGGGATGTGTCCCATCTCATCTGGAGCCCGTGATGTCGCCCTTCCATCCCGACCACCACTCTCCCCGCTCCGCAGGCGTTGGGGTCCGGGGGTTCACCCTTCTGGAGGTTCTTCTTTCGGTCAGCATCTTCCTCCTTCTCGCAGGTGGAATCTTCACCGCCGTGACCGTGACAACCAAGGCCTCGGCCGAAGTGGCGCTGGTGCGGAGGGAGACCGAACGGTTCGATGCCTTGCAACGATTCCTTCGGCAGGTTTTCTCCAATCTGCCGGCGTCCACCCAATTGGAACTGCGCGTCCGCCCGGTGCCCTCGCTCGGTCGGGCGGTGGAGGTCTTGATTGCCCCAGCCCCGGAATTTGCCGATTTGTCCGCTCCGACCGAACAGGCTGGTGATCTGGCCCTCGGGGCAATTCCGGACGGAACGGGAGCCCTCACTTTTTCCCTGACCAATTTCAACGGAACCCTCTCCACGACCGAACGGGACCGACAACTCGAAAACGCTTCGTGGATCCCTCTGCTTCCCGGAGTGGCCGATTTTCGCTGGCGATTCGCCGGCACGGAAACCTCAGGGCTTCAGGAAACTTGGGAACCCGCCAATGGTCGGCCGGCGCTAGCCGATTTGGTCGTCACGATGACCGACGGCACCATAAAACACTGGCAGTTTCTGATTCCGGAGCTTGCCCGCCCCACCAGTGAAACAAGCGCCCATCGATGAAAACTCGGTGCCACCTTCTTGACCGCCGGCAGCGCGGGGCCGCTTTGTTGCTAACCCTTTGGTGCATTGCCATCGTCGCGGCGACTGTGGTTTTAACCGCCCGGATGGTGGACTCCGACGTCGAGGGAGAAAGCACGCGCTCCCGGCGTTTCGAGGCCCGCGAACTCGCGCTCACCGGCATCGCCCATGGCTCCAACCCCAGCCTCAAACGGAACAGCGCCCTCCTTCATCAACGCCCGGAGACCGGTGGAGAATTGCTCGTGCGCGTCACCAGCGAAAATGCCCGCCTCAACATCAACCTCCTTCTGCGCCAACCGGGCCGGTTGACATTGAAGCAACTTTTTCAGATCTGGGGGATGCCGGAAGAGGAGGCCCGCATCGCCATCGATTCCCTGATCGACTGGACCGATGGAGACGAGCTTCGTCAACTCAACGGGGCGGAGCGGGAAAACCTTCTCGACCAGCGCCAATACTCCCGGCCAGAGAACCGGGACTTTCAATCCGTGGCCGAGATGCGCCGAGTGCGAGGAATGGACGCCGTCGCCCGACACCAGCCAGATTGGAAGGAATTCTTCTCGGTTTTCAGCGGGGAACAGGTTGATATCCAAGATGTCTCCCCTGACATCCTCCGTGCCTTGGGCGGGTTCTCCCTCGATCAGACTTCGACCTTGCTGACCTTGCGCAATGGCCCGGACGACCTGCCGGGAACCCCCGATGATCACAAAATTGAGACCTTGGATGAAATTATCCAGTATCTGGGACTCAGCGAAGCGCAGACGGAATCCTTGCGAACAAATTTTCAGGTGGGGGCGGAACCCATCCGGATCGAAAGCACGGCGACCCTCGGCGGCACCCGGTATTATATTGCGACCGTGGTCAACCGCAGCCGGAAGAAACCGGTCAGCTTAAGTTGGGAGGAACGATGAAAAATCCGCCCGCTCATGAATTGATTCGCCTTTGGGGTGCCACCTGGGAGGCGTGGGAACTTTCCCGAGGCCCCAATCCGCAGTCCCGTCTGCTTGGGCCCGCGGCTGGCCGCAACGCCTCCGCCAAAATCCGCATCCTCGCCCTGCCGACCCGGCTGGTCATAGCCGCTCCTCTTTGGGTCGATTCGACCGGCCCGGAAGTCATTCGAACCTCCATCGAATTGGAGCTGGAGGTGCGAGGACTCCTCCCTCGCAAAAAATCCGCTGATGCCGTTATGTCACGCTCGCTGGAAGCTGACGGCAAAACCCTCGTGATCGGCGCCATTTTTCCGGTTGAACCTCCCAAGCCTTATCATGAGGAAATTTTTGCCAATTACGAAGCGAGTCCCTTTCTCATCGATCCGGTCGAAGACGGGGTCGCTTTATGGCGGGAGGGAAATGATCTCGTGGCCGTCTTCGCACGAGGAATGCGGGTGGTCTCTTGGGCCACCATGGACTGGCCAGCCCGTTCCGACGAGGTCACCGCTTGGCTAGAAATGGTGCTTTTGCAACTCACCGCCACCAGAGTTTTGGAAAGCCGACCCCGTCGGGTGGTGATCGACGCCTCTCTGGGCGACGGAAACCTGGCGTCCCTCCTCGCCGACGTTCCCCAGGAAACTAACGATTTTTCCCCGTCCTTCACTCAGGCGGATTTCCGCTGGAAACCCGAGCTGGCCAGACAGCGGGAAGACAAAGCCGACGCCACCCGGAAGATCCGTCGTGTGGCCTTGGCCCTCGCCGCCCTCTATCTGATCTTCGCGCTTGCCGCCGGCCTGCACCTTGGCTGGCTCCAATGGAAATCCCGACAGGTCCGAGATCGAATCACCACACTCGAATCCGCCACCGCAGAATTTCAGCCCACCGTGCGGGAATGGCGACATATCGGACCCGGTGCGGAGACCGACTATTTTCCTATTGAGATCCTCCATCGCGTCGTTCGCAATATGCCACCTAGCGGGATCCGCCTCACCATCTACGATCTGGCCAGCGGTCACGTCACGATCGAAGGAGAAGCAGCTTCCGCCTCCTTGGCTTCTCAATTTTTTACCGCCGTTTCCCATGATGAAGATTTGCAGGTGATGAACTGGCAAATGCCGACTCCCACTCTTCTCCCGAGCAGCGCGGCGCGATTTCAACTCAGCGGCCTCATCCCATGAGAAAGCCCAATCCTAACGAACGCCGACTCCTCGCCATCTTCGGCGGGATGATCTTCCTGCTTCTTAATATCGTTGCCGTCCGCGGGTATTTGACCTGGCAACACTCCCTTGCCGCTCAGGTCGGGCAACTCGAAGAAACCGCCGCCGCCTTCGAGTCGCTCCTCGAGGAACGTCCCCACTGGGAAGCCCGCAAGCAATGGATCCAGGAACACCCGCTCGAACTGCATCCGGGCCAAGAAGCGGAGACCCAATTCGCGGAGGAAATCCAAAAAACGCTGACGGAAAATGGTCTCAACATCGACGCGCAACAAATGAAGGAACCGCTACGGGCCGGCCAGATTGTGGAAGCCCAAATGGAATTCAGCGTCAGAGGTCGACTCGAGCAAGTCATTCGCTGGTCCAACCAGATCCAACAACCCGGCAATCATATCGTCATCCAATCCCTAACTCTCCGCCGTCCGGATGGAAGCGAAGACTTAACCGCTCAAGTGCTGGTCGGAAAACTTTTTCGCGTCGCTGGAGGCGTGCCCACCCCATGAAGGTTCTCACAACCCATCTCGTTTGTCTTCTGACGGCACTGACCGGGCCCGGTGGGCCGCTGTCGGCGGCCGAGCCGGCAGGAGACAATCCCTTTGATCCCGCCACCGTGCCCGTGGAACGCTACCGCGCCATGTGGGAAAAATCGCCCTTTGTCGCCGAGACTTCCGCCGCTCCGAAGTCCGGGGGACTAGCGGAACGGTATGTCCTCGCCGGGATGGCCTCGATTCAGAATGAACCCGTGATTTTTGTATTGGATCGCCAGTCGCTTTCCCGATTGGTGGTCACCCGGACGCCCAATCCGGACGGTCTCGCTCTGGTTTCTTTGGATGACGGATCCGCCCCCAAATTAGCCAGGGTCACCATACGTTTGGGAGACGAACAAGGCGTCATTCGCTACGACCCCGCAGCTTTGGATAGTGTCAATCAGGCTCAAACCGCCGCCACCAACGTCCCCGTGCCCTCCGAAACCGCCCAAGCCGCCATCGAAGGAAAGACGCCCCCGCCCCGCGGGTCGCGTATCATCATCCGAAAAAAGAAAATTAACCTTTCCAACTAACTTCATGAATATCCGATTCCTTTGCACCTTCCTCTTTCTCCTCATTGCTCTGGCCGCCGAGACCCCCGGCCGGGAGCCCGAGACTTCTCCCCAAGGCACCGTGTCGCTCCAATTTCCCAACAACCCGGTCACGGATATCGCAACATTTTATGAGATGCTGACCAAGAAACGGCTCATCCGCGACTCCAACCTCGCCGGGCCCAATCTCTCCATTGTTGTTCCCGGTCCGCTTTCCAATGAGGAAGCCTCCTCGCTCATTGAAGCCTCCCTCCTTCTCAACGGCTACACGCTTGTGCCGGTGGATGCCAAAACATCCAAGTTACTCGGCCCCACCAAACAGGCAAAAAGCGAATCCCTCCCCCTCTATGCCCGTGCCGAGGAACTGCCGACCAGCGACCAAGTGGTCAGCTTTTTCATGCCGTTCCGATTCCTCTCCAGCAAAGATGCGGCCAATATCTTCTCCACCTATATCACCATCCGTCCCTACGGATCCATCGTTCCTGCGCCCAATGTCAACGCCCTCATCATCACGGAAAACGTCCCGCTCATCCGACGGTTGATCAGCCTCAAGGAAATGATCGACGTGCCCGGAGCTCAGTCTTCCACTGAATTCTTTTCTTTGAAACGCGCCGACGCGGAAAAAGTGGCCGAGATTCTGGGGATGATCTTCGAAGGCAAATCGGGCGACGGCACGAAGCCATCACCCGCACCGGCCAAAGAAGGCGAAGTCCCCCTTCCTCCCAATCTGAGCAAACTTCCCGTCCAGGTCGTCGCCGACACCCGCACCAATCGCGTCATGGTCATCGCGCCCGAACAGGACATGCCCTACATCCGCCAGCTTGTTGCCAATCTCGACGTCAGCGCACCATTTGAAGAGCCCTTTGAACGCCCCTTGCGCTTCGTGGCGGCCGGCGAGGTTCTTCCGGTTCTGGCCAATTTGCTGACGGACGGGGAAGACAAAGCAGCAACCCCCGGAACGACAGATTCCGCTTCTTCTTCGTCAGCAAGCAACACCTTGGCCGATAGTTCCCCGAACTCGAGTTCCCTTCAAGGCAGCGGGGGCGGCCGTTCCAAGCCTGACCGCTTGCGCGACCCCGCCCAGAACACCGCCCCGCTTTCCGTCATTGTCGGCAACTCCCGGATCATCGCCGATCGCAGTTCCAACAAAATCATCGTGATCGGCCCGCCTGAAAGCCGGGCCAAGGCCGCGCGGGTTCTGGACATGCTGGACCAACGCCCGAAGCAAATTTACCTAGCCACGGTCATCGGGCAACTCGCCTTGGGCGAGGGAGAGAATGCCGGGATTCAATATCCCGGTTCCGTCACAGGTTCGGTCTATATCAGCGGCGGCAACGGCAATGGTTCCTCCGTCTCGGCCTCTGAGAGCAACAGCAATGGCAATACCGGAACGGATATTTTGCCCGGGACCACCCAATTGATGAATACCGCAATCAACATCATCGGCGGATCCATGTCCGGACTCTCCATCTACGGCGTCATCGCCGACTCCATCGACGTCACCGTCAATGCCCTTCAGTCCACCAATCGCTTCAAAGTCATTTCCCGACCCGTCATCTACACGGCCAACAACAAAAAAGCGGTCATCAGTTCCGGCCAGCAGGTCCCCATTCCCGAAAGCAGTCTGACATCCTCCCTGGCAGTGGGAAACCAAGGAACCTCCATTGCCTCCAACATCCAATACAAGGATGTGGTTTTAAAATTGGAAGTCATCCCCCTGATCAACTCCAAGAACGAGGTGACCCTCACGATCGCGCAGCAAAATGACAACATTCAGGAAACGGTCCAGATCTCCAACAATCAGGTTCCCGTCATTGGCACCCAGGAACTCCTCACCACCGTGACGGTCCCCAACCGCCATACGGTGGTCCTGGGCGGCCTGATCACCGAAGAGGAACGGACCATAAAAACCGGTCTGCCCTTTCTCAGTGATATTCCCGGCTTGGGCTACCTCTTTGGATCCAAGGAAAAAAATACCGTCCGGCGCGAACTCATCATTATGATCCAGCCGTTTATCATCGAAAACGATGAACAACTCTCCGAAGCCAACCTGATCGAGCGGGCCAATTCCAGCTTTCACGAAAACCTCTTCGAGGAGCAACTCCCGGTCATGAAGGCCGTCCTCCCCGATGGCCCGCAGGAGAAGTTGCCGGTCTCCACCAAAACCTCCGTACCTGCCTGGCAGGGGGAACCCGCCACCGCCCGACCATGATCGACTTGCTCCTCCATTCCGGACGCGAAATCGGCTTCCCAGACCTCGCCACCCTGCGCGCCCATGCCGAAGAGGCACTCCAGCTCCAGCAGTCGCCCCTTCGAGCCATTTTGGAACTCCCCTCCCTGCCGGAAAAAGAATTCCTCCAGGCGATAATTGGAAATATGAATATCGAGTGGTTTGAGCCTGCGCTTTTACCCGAGACCTCGTTCTTCGAGAAGTTTCCCGCCCGGCTTGCCCTCCGTCACCATCTCGTTCCCGTCGCGCGTTCCGAACAGTCGCTCACCCTCGCCGGGTACGATCCCTTTGACACCACCGCGCAGGCGGTCGTCCGACAGCAATTTCCCGACCATCGGATCCAGTTTGTTATCTCGACCCGAAAATTCATTCTCTCCACCCTGCGCGAACGATACGGGGTCGGAGCGGAGACTTTTGAAGAACTGCTCGAAGGGCGCGACGACGAATCCCACCACGGCGAACCGGTCGAAGAAATCAACGTCCTTGATGGCGAAGATGCGGAAGCTTCGGTCATGAAGTTTGTCAACCAGATCATCCGTGAGGCCCTCAACGAAGAGGCCACCGATATTCATGTGGAACCTCTCGGAACCGACCTGCGCATCCGCTACCGCATCGACGGAATTCTCCACGAAATTCCCATTCCCCAAAATATTAAGGTCCTCCAGGCCTCCGTGCTCTCCCGGCTGAAGATCATGGCCAATCTCGATATTGCCGAACGGCGCATTCCTCAGGATGGCCGCATTAGTCTGGAACTTTCCGGAAAACCTATCGACGTCCGGGTGGCCACCATCCCCTCGATCACCGGCGAAACCATCAGCCTGCGACTTCTCGGTCAGGAGACCTTTGATTTTTCACGACTCGGTCTCGATCCAACCTCGGAATCCACCGTCAAAGGTTTTCTTGGCATGCCCAATGGCATCGTCCTCGTGACCGGCCCGACCGGATGCGGAAAATCGACCAGTCTGTACACCTTTCTCTCCTCCCTCAACACCCGGGAACGGCGCATCGTCACGATCGAGGATCCGGTCGAACACAAACTTCCCGGGGTCATTCAAATTGCCATCCGCCCCGAAATCAATTTGACTTTCGCTAGTGCCCTCCGCAGCGTCCTTCGCGGGGACCCTAATGTCATCATGGTCGGGGAAATGCGGGATCTGGAAACCGCCGAGATCGCGGTACGGGCCGCCCTCACCGGGCACTTAGTTTTCAGCACCCTCCACACTAACGACTCCGTCGGAGGGATCACCCGTCTGATGGACATGGGAGTCGAACCCTTCCTCATCGGCACTTCAGTCCGCGCGTTTATCGCCCAGCGTCTCGTCCGACGCCTCTGTCCTCAATGCAAAGAGCCCACCGCCCCCAGTGCCTTTCTTTTGCGGGAAGCCGGATTTGCTCCCGACGCCGGCACGACTATTTTTAGTCCCAAGGGTTGCGACGCCTGCCGCCAGACCGGATACCGCGGCCGCACCGCGCTCTATGAGATCTGCACCGTCAGTGCGGACATGCAGGAACTCATCCAACAGAAAGCCTCCTCCAAAGTCCTCCGCCGCCAAGCGCACACGGAGGGAATGCTCACCCTCCGCGACTACGGCTGGAAGCGAGTTAGCGAAGGAACCACCTCCATCGAGGAAGTCCTCAGGGTCACCGCGGCCAACGCCGAAAATTCCACCGACTAAGTCATGGGAAGCTTTCTATTTAAGGCCACCTCGGCCAAGGGCGAACTCGAAGACGGGGTCATCGAAGCCCGGTCCAAAGCCGAGGCCTATCGCCATCTGGTCGCCCGGCGGCTTCGTCCGGTCTCCCTTCTTCCCCGGGATGGCGCCACCCCGAACTCCGGCCCCGATCCAGCGGCCTCCGCGCCCGCCAGCTTCCAGGGACGCATCTCGTCCAATGATCTCCTGCTTTTCACCGAGGAACTGGCCGAGTTGCTCGAGTCCGGCCTGCAGCTGGAGCCCGCCCTCAAGATCATCGAATCCCGGAAAGAAGCCGCCGTCCTCCGGCAGGTCTCCGCCGCCCTCCGCCAGCGGGTGCGGGACGGCTCCAGCTTTTCCGCCGCCCTTCGGCATGGAGGCGGCTTTTCCGAACTCTTTTGCAGCATGATCGCCGCCGGCGAAACCGCCGGAGCCCTCCCCAGCATCCTCCGCCGTCAGGCCGACTACCTCACCATGGTCATCGAACTGCGTCGCAAAATCAGTGCCGCGCTCATTTATCCCAGCATCGTCTTTACCGCCGGCATCGTCCTGCTTTTCATCTTCATGATGTTTCTCCTCCCGCAACTGACCGTTTTGCTCAGCAAGACCGGACAGAAACTTCCCTTCATGACCCGTCTGCTCATCGCGGTGAGTGAATTCTTCGGACACTATTGGTGGTTGGTCGGGCTGGTGTTGATCGGTTTGGGATTCGCCTTCTGGGCCTGGCGGCGCACCACGGAAGGGCAATTGACCTGGGACCGCATTTCCCTCGGCATCCCAATCATCGGCGAGGTGGTGTCCTGTAAATTCCTCGCGGAATTTTGTCAGACCCTGGCCACCCTTTCGCTTAATGGCGTCACCCTGCTCAACGGACTGACCCTTTTCCAACGGGCGACCGCTAATGTCTATCTCAAGAGTCTCCTCGTCAAACTCGTGGAACGCGTGGCCGAAGGGGCCCCTCTTTCCAGCGCCCTCCGCAACTCGCCATTTTTTCCCGGGGTCCTCTGCGACATCGTCACCGTGGGCGAACAAAGTGGCAATTTGGCCATCGCGCTCCAACGGGGTGCCAAACGCTACGACCGGGAATTCGCCGCCAAAATTCAAAAACTGACCGCCCTGATTCAGCCCCTGACGATTCTCGTGGTTGCCCTCTTTGTCGGACTCGTCGCCTATTCCATGATCACCGGCATTCTCACTTCCGTTTCGGGGCTTCGTTCCCGATAATTCCATGATCGCCTGTTCTGACACCATTTTTCTTCGCTGCTTCGTTCTGGCTTTGCTGGGCGCCGGCATGTGGACGGACCTCGCCGCACAATCCACCCGGGAAGATTTGCTCTTCACCCTCCGCAGTGCCGTCAAAACCGGCAATGCGGCGGCCCTGGCCAAATGTTTCAACTTCGCAGGAGCAGATGTCAGCGTCACCCAGCCGATTGATCGCACCATTGAAGCCATCGCCGGTTGGAGCAACGCCATCGTCAGCGTATCCGGCCGCTCCGGCCAGGGACCTTTGGAAATCGAACGCGGGGGCGAAACTCTAACCCTCAATGGAGATTGGACTTTTCAGATTCACATCCACCGCGGTCCCCCGCCCAGCAAAGGATTTGTCTTTCCCGCCGGTCGGACGCCGTCCGGAGAATACCGGATCCTCCTCACGGTGGAAAAGTCGCCCTAAATTTTAGCGACAACCGCGAGCTTGGGACCCTTCCCCTTTCCGAGTTTGGCAAAGAATTCCTTATCCCGGGGTTTCTTACGTTGAAGGATGCTCATCCGTCGGCGCCGGTCTTCGCCGGAAAGAGGCACTTTTTTTTCGGTCGTGGTGGCATTCATAAGTTTTCCGGAGCAAACCGCTGCCAGAAGGAGCTGTCCATTCCCGCTCCGTCACAATATTGTCATGATGGCGGGACTCCCCAGGCCTACCCGCCAAAAAATGGTCGCAGCTCTGGGCGGTCCACATACCTCCGCAAGGCCGGGTCGTTGACCAAATAGTCAAACGCATCGATAGAAAGGGCATCTTGACACCGGCGGAGCAGGCTCGCGGCGAGGTCAAAATCCCCTCGGCGCATGGCCGAATACGCGGCAGGAAAAAGCCGGGCCGCATCCGCACTGGCCGGGACCTCGCTGGGCAGGTCGCCAACGGGCGTTTCTTCGATTTCCATGAACGCAAGCGTCACCTCCATCACCAAATGACTGTCAATGGGGTTGAGCCGAGCTTGGGCCGCACGGATCTCCGCCTTCGCTTCCTCCGTCTTGCCCTGATAACGCAGCAAAGTGGCGAGTTCGAAGTGGGGATAAGGATTGGCCCCATCGGCAATCATGGCCTGCCGAAGGAGCGCCTCCGAACGCATTTTGGGGTCACCCATGGACGTCATTGAGGGATCGGCGGCTTTTTGGGTTTCCAAGACCGACTGAAGAGCGAGCGCATCCGAGATTCGCTCCCGTTTGGCAATCGTTTCGCTCACTTTCCGCTCGGCCAGGGTGATGTCGCCGTTTTGCATGGCCGCAAGCGCGACTAAATAACTCAGAGAAGCCACCCCATGTGGAAGTTCCTCCAGCTTTTGCAGTCGCTTCAAAGCGTCCGCGACCTCGCCCTTCCGCAATTGGAAAAGCGCCTCATTCAATTCTTTGGCCACCTCCGGCGAAACTTCCATCTTGCTTCTGGTGGCGGCATCCTCCGCAAGTTGCAGGCCATTCGCCACTCCGCGCTGGTAGCTCCAACGACTAAACGTCCAGGAAAAGAGGAAAACCAAAAGCAGAAGGACGGCCCCCGCCGGCAGGAGTGGCACTTTCCTGCGGGAAAGCTTCTTGTAATACACCGGAACCCGTCTGAACAGGGCTCTCCAGGTCAGGTTCTTCTTCGGGGGCTTGGTTTTGACGGCATCTTCGACGGGCTCTTTGACCGACTCCTCCACTGGTTCCTTGACGGACTCGACTTTCGCTTCCGGCGGGGTTGCGGCTTTTTCCTCCTTCCTGAGGGGAATTATTTTCTTCGGCCCCCGCCCGGGGAAAGGCGTCTTGCCCAGTTTGAGCCTCGCCGTCGCGGGAATTTTTTCCTCCGGGGAGTCATTCTCGGTTTCGTCCTCCTTTTCAGGCATTTTTGCCGCGATGGATCGGGGCCGAATCTTGGATGATTTATCGTGTTTTTGGGACATGTCGTTGGGACTTCATACGTTATGTATCGGCCTTCAAAATTGGGAGTAATTTTTCCCCGTATCCGGTTACGAAAATGTCACAAGGTATCCCTTCCTTCAGAGTCATCGACAACTAGAAAGGAACCCGAGGTGGAAATCGCCGAGAGTTCTTCCATTCGGAGCTCCGAAGGTGACCGCATCAACCGCAGAAAAACCCAAACAACAAAAAATAGAAAAATAGAAAAATACAATGACCACAACAAAAAAACTACTCCTCGGTCTGATCGCCGTTGGAATGGCCGCAGCCACGCCCACGAGGGCGGCGCTCGTGACCACCCAAGGCGATCTGCTCTTGAGTTTTTACACTGTCAACGGCAGTTCTGTCGGAGCGACGACCTATACCATTAATTTGGGTTCGGGCACGAGCTTCCTCGCAAGTCCAAACCGGGGCTTACTGATTAATATCAATACGGACTTGGAGTCTGCTTTTGGTGTCAATTGGTTTGATAACTCCGAACTCCAAATGAGTCTCGTCGGAGGGTACAACGGCTCCATTCCTGCCAACGGAGACGGTGCTCGCACCATCTATGCTGGTTCGAAGCTGACCACCTATACTCCGGGAACATCCACCCCGCAGCAGGTCACCGCTTCTTCAAACCATCGTAGTTGGGCTACCGGCATCTCTGGTTTCAGCGATGGATTGAACGACACAGTGGCGAATGGTGCAACCGCATCGAATTCGGCAATTATTCCCACATCGGCAAGCGGTGACGTCACCGACTTCAGTTCTCCGGTGACTAACGGATTGTGGTTCAACGTGGGAAACAATCCTTCAACCGCGTTTGCCTCGGGCAATATCGGAGGAGGACAGGAAGCGGCCTTAGATATCTGGCGCGCACCTTACAGCTCGAGTTCGGCAAGTCTGACCACGTCTTACGTGACCACGCTTTCCCTCGATAATTCAGGCAACATCAATGTCGTCCCCGAACCCTCGACGGTCACACTGCTTGGTCTCGCCGCAATCCTTGGCAGCGGACTCCTTCGCCGCCGCTCTAGAAAACAAAGCTAATTAACTCCTTAAAAACACAAAAAATATGAAAAAACTCCTTACAGTTCTCGCATTGACGGTCTTGGCCGCGATGGGAGCCCATGCTCAGACGATTGTCAATCTCGGCGGTTCGACCGCCGGACGGACAGCCGTTCACAACAACATCCTCGCGTTGCTCACCGGTGTGACCTACGCCTATGATGGCACCTCCTCGGCCAGCAAGGCCACTCGGGCCATTTACCACGGCACCTATAATAGTCAAGCCTACATCATCCGCACCTATTGGTCCGGCTCGGTGAACGGCATCACCCCGGTGGTTGCCGGCACCCAGTTGGATCAATTCATCGCCACCTCGGTGCTGGGAACCTCCGGTGGAGAAAACGTCGTGAGTCCGACCTTGGCCCCCGCCTCGTCGGATACAGTGCAACAGATCGGGTTTTCCGATATTTTTGCATCGACGGTGAACGAAACTCCAGCCGATGTGGAAGACGAAGTCGGTGTGATCACCTTCAAGTGGTATGCCAACAAGGGCAGCACAGGGATCACCAACATCACTCCTGGGCTTGTCCGATACCTCTACCAAAGCTCGGAGGGACTTCTCTCCCAGTTCACTGGAAATCCTGCTGACAATGGAACTGTCGTCTATCCTTTGGGCCGCAACAGCTCTTCCGGAACCCGTGGCACCGCCATGGCGGAGAGCGGTTACGGCAACGTTGCGGCGGTGGATCAATACACCGCGACTGTTTCTGCAGGAGTTGTGACCTCGCTCGACTATGCGGGAAACAACGGCTTCAGCAGCGGAAGTGGTGTCAAAGGCGCCCTCAATGCCACCTTCGCCGGTGGTGTCATCATCGGCTATGTGGGCGCTTCCGACTTCGCGGTGGACGGCGTTGAGCTGACCTGGAATGGCGTAACCTACAGCACACAAGCCATCCAAGAGGGCGAATACTCCTTCTGGGGTTATCTCCACATGAACCGGATGAACTCCCTCACTGGTGTGGGATTGTCCTTCTACAATGGGCTCAATACTTCCATCGAAGCCACTCCGTTGGATTCCGGCCTGTTGCAAAGAAGCACGATGAATGTTGCCCGCGACGCGGACGGCGCTCCCATCTATCCTCTCTAATCCGAAACCCGAACTCCTAACACTGTGAGCCAGTGCGGGTCCCAACCCCGCACTGGCTCTTTTTATCTTCCCACTGCGACCATGAAAATCCTTCCGAGCCTCTTTCTAGCCATCGCCGGAATCTGCGGCGTTGTCATCATCTGGCAACTGAAGCAACCGTCCGCGACGACGGCTCCAACGTCAACTTCCGA
>Ga0222659_1000197_pt1 | contig 44149 bp, 47 predicted proteins | sample AntAcemetagen547_FD_179850 | JGI IMG/M metagenome (GOLD analysis project Ga0222659, IMG submission 179850) | Saline water microbial communities from Ace Lake, Antarctica - #547 | ecosystem: Environmental > Aquatic > Non-marine Saline and Alkaline > Saline | place: Antarctica: Ace Lake...
CCGTCGCAAGCAAGGAGCGGAGCGAGCACGAGCGACACCTTGTCGCCGACTCCGCCGGTCGAGTGTTTGTCCACCCGGGGGGGCGCATCTTCGGGCCAGGAAAACACTCGCCCGCTATCCCGCATCGCTGCGGTGAGGGTGGCGGTCTCCAGCGGATCCATCCCTCGAAAATAAATCGCCATGGCTAAAGCGCTCATTTGGTAGTCCGGAATTTCGTCCTCGGAAAATGCCGTGATGATTTGGCGAATTTCCTCGGAGGTGAGAGTGCCGCCGTCCCGTTTGCGTTCGATCAGTTGGGGGAGGTGCATTCGCGTATCTTGCCTTCGAATGGGTTAAAATTGAAGTTAATTGCAGCATATTTTGGATTCGGTTTAGGGAGAAAACGAGCAGCCGAGAGCCCAGGCCCTTCTCGATGAGCCTCATTATCTCGGGGATCTTCAGGCGGTTGGCGAACAGACCCGGTATGGAGTGAGGAGCAACGCAGAAGGCGGCTGGCCTTGGTGGTCAACAATGCGCGATTTTTGCTTTTGCCGGATCGGACCTCCTCCAATCTGGCCGCACGAGCCGCCCGCCGCGTCCGTGTCACCAATGGTAAAGAGACCGATTCGGTCGAAGTCAGTCATCTCGACGACCTCAGCCGCGTCCGCAAGCCTTCCTCCATGCCTTCATGGGAATGTTCCGCCGTCTGAGCGACCGCCTTTGCGTTCATTGGATCAGCAAGCAACCCCGATCCCAGCACAAAACGACCACTGACTTCTTCTCGGCTAGGAAGGCCAGACCCCACCGCGATGTCTTTCAATCCCTCTTCGCCTCTCCCCGGCGTTTTCCTTTTCTTCGTGAATTGGCCGTGCAAGCGGAATGAGGGCGCAAATTTTCGCTTGCCCTGCACGACGGCTTCTCTAGCTTGCTCTCCCTTCGTGACCGATGCCCGGTCCGAGGTATCGTCACATCCCATTTCTGCCCATATGTCTGCAAATCCTAATTCACCTGATCGCGCATTCCTCCTCGAACGCACGCGCAACATCGGCATCGCTGCTCATATCGACGCCGGCAAGACCACACTCACCGAGCGAATCCTTTTTTACACTGGGATGATCCACAAGATCGGCGAGGTGCATGAAGGCACCACGGTGACCGACTGGATGGAGCAAGAACGCGAACGCGGCATCACCATCACCTCGGCCGCCACGACCTGTTCCTGGCTCCAGCGCAAAGAAGAAGGCATCTACAAGATGTATGAAGACATCAACATGCGCGTGAACATCATCGACACGCCCGGGCACGTGGATTTCACCGCCGAGGTGGAACGTTCCTTGCGTGTCCTCGATGGCGCGGTGGCCGTCTTCTGCGCTGTCGCCGGAGTCCAGCCCCAATCGGAAACGGTCTGGCGTCAAGCGACCAAGTACAATGTGCCCCGAATCGCCTTCGTCAACAAAATGGACCGCACCGGAGCCGACTTCAATGCCGCCGTTGACAGCATGCGCAAGAAGCTTGGTGCCAATGCCTGGCCGATTTTGATCCCTCTGGGCCGCGAAGATTATCTCAAAGGCCAACTCGACGTCATTAATAACAAGGCCGTCATCTACTTGGACGATGACACCATGGGATCGGTTTACGAAGTCCGTGATATTCCCGACGACCACAAAGAACTCGTCGCCAAGGCCTATCAAGATCTGGTCGATCAAATGTGCGACCTCGATGACGAGATCGGCACCCTTTTCCTCGAAGAGAAACCCATCTCCAAGGAAGCTCTCAAGGCCGCCATCCGGCGTCAGACCATCGCCAACCGTTTCATTCCCGTCGCCGGGGGGTCCGCCTTCAAAAACAAAGGCGTCCAATACCTCGTCGATGCCGTGATCGATTATTTGCCCGGACCGCTGGATATTCCTCCCGCCAAGGGGCACAACCCCGATACGGACGAGGCGATCCCCGTTCATTCGGATGACAATGGCAAATTTTGCTCCCTCGCGTTCAAGCTCTGGAGCGATCCCTTTGTCGGCAAGTTGGTCTTTTTCCGGGTTTATTCTGGAAAACTCTCCAAAGGAGACACGGTGTACAACCCGCGGACCAACAAACGCGAACGCATCAGCCGCATCATCCAGATCCAAGCCGACAAACGCGAGGATGTTGCGACTTGTTACTCCGGTGACATCGCCGCCATCGTCGGGATCAAAAATGTGACCACCGGCGACACCCTTTGCGATGAGGATTATCCGATCTTGCTTGAGCCCCCGTCGTTCCCGGATCCGGTGATTTCCATGTCCGTCGAACCCAAAACCAAGGTCGATCAGGAGAAAATGGGCATTGGCCTTCAGCGTCTGGCGGAAGAAGATCCGACCTTCCGCGTCAACACCGACGTCGACACCGGCCAAACCATCATTGCCGGTATGGGTGAACTCCACCTCGAAATTATCCGCGACCGACTTTTCCGCGAATTTAAGGTGGAAGCCAATTCCGGCAAACCGCAAATTGCTTACAAGGAAACCGTTCTCAAGTCCTCCGAAGGCGAAGGCAAACTCGTCAAACAATCTGGCGGACGGGGCCAATATGGTCACGTGGTCGTCAAGATGACCCCGAACGAACGGGGCAAAGGCATTACGATCGAAAACAAGATTGTCGGCGGTGCCATTCCCAAAGAATTCATTCCGCCCGTCCTCAAGGGCCTCAACGAAGCGACTCTCAACGGCGTCGTGGGCGGATATCCGGTCATCGACGTTCATGTCGACATCGTGGACGGCAGTTTCCACGACGTGGATTCCAACGAACTCGCCTTCAAAATGGCGGCAATCTTCGCCTTCAAGGACGCTTTGAAGAAAGCACAACCCATCTTGCTCGAACCTGTCATGAAGGTGGAAAACATCACTCCCGATGAATTCCAAGGCGACATCATGGGCGATCTCAATCGTCGCCGGGCCCGCATCCAAGGCATGGAAACTAAAGGCAATCTCTGCACCATCGAGGCGGAAGTGCCTCTGGCGGAGATGTTTGGATACGCCACCGCGATCCGTTCCCTCTCCAAGGGCCGTTCCTCGTATTCGATGGAACCCAGTCACTTCGAGCAGGTTCCGACCAACGTGCTCAACGCGGTCCTCGATGCCCAAAAAGGCTGAGCCGGACTCCTCGAAAAAAATTCCCACCAAGAAAAGCGGGCGTCTCGCAAGAGGCGCCCTCTTTTTGGTTTCACTGCCTCAACATCCTGAGCTCTAGAGAATCTGAATGCCTCAACGTGGTCGGCTACAGGGGGGCACCCTGGAGCGTTGTCGCCGGAAAGGGAAAAGGGATCGATCTCTGAACTCGTCACCGCCGAGGGTGCGGCCTTCTTCGACGCGCTCCGCTGGGCGGCATGTTCGTCCCGTACCAATTGAAGCAATTCTTCCTGCAAGACGCCCAGCATCATCTGATCACCAGAATTCATCTCGTCCCGGTCGCCAGATTCCCCCGGGCAGATTTTCTCGGCCGGCGCTTTTCCAGATCATCGGATTCAGGCGTCACTCTTTGTAATTTTTCGAAGACAACAAGTGAAGAGGGAATTCCCCATTACCGCCGCCCACCCCGCCACAAGACGACGCCAGCCCCCAGGGCCAGGAGCACATCGCGGCCCAAGGTCAGAGTCATTTTCAGGGCGGAGGGCGCGTCATCCCGTCCGAAACAGGAACACGAAACGATAATCCCATTGGCCAGGGCCCAACCGATGATGAGGATAAAAGCCAGTGACAATCCCAGCACGAGAACCGCCCCCACCCTCTGGGTCGGACCAATGAGGAGCAAGAGTCCAGCCAGGATCTCGATCACCGGAAGCCCGAACGCAATGGCGGGCAACAAAGTTGCCGGGAGGATGGTGAAGGGGATCAGGGTGACCGCAAACTGGTTGCTGGCCGAAGCCTTGAGAACACCCGCCGCCAAAAATACCGCCGCCAAAATTATTCGCAGTCCGAGGACTCCATAACGGTCCAGCCGCGACCCGGAAGCCGAGGCCTTCACGACGAGATTTCCTCTTTGGGCCGCGATCCAGGGACCGGTTCGAGCGGATAAATGGTTCGAATGGTTTCCCAAGCCATGCCCACATTGTGGACTCGAAAAATGGCGGCCCCCCGGCGCATCCCCGCGACCAGACAGGCGACGGTGCCGGCATCCCGATCGGCGGGATTTTCCAATCCCAACACATCGCCAATGACTCCTTTTCGCGAGATCGGCAGGAGAATCGGCCGGTCGAATTCGCAGAGAGCGTCCACCTCGCGGTAAATCCGCAAATTGTCGGCCGTTTGCTTGGCAAAATCAATTCCCGGATCGAGCACGAGCGCCTCGCGAGGCATCCCGGCCCGCTCCGCCAGGGCGATTTTTTCCTGAAAGAACGTTCGCAGAGTAGCCATGATATCCTCATGCTTGATATGGATATGAGGCACTTTGGGAGCCCCCACAGAATGCATGATCAAGAGGGCGGTGCCGGCCTCCGCGCATAGTCGGGCATTGCGGTCGTCCGGCAGGGCGCTCATATCATTGAGAAGATCGGCTCCGACCGCCAGTGCCGGCCCCGCCACTTCCGGACGCCAAGTGTTGACCGAGAGCAGAGGAGGAAAGACCTGCTCGCCATCCCGGGGCGCAAGACCGGCCACGGTTTCGGAAAATGCCTCCACCAGAGGAAGGAGGCGACGGCATTCCTCCTCCGGAGAGATTGCTTCCCGGTTCGTCCGGGCACTTTCACCCCCCAGATCAATAAAATCCGCCCCGGCGGCCACCATTTCCCCAATCCGCCCCAAGGCCCATTTTGTGTCGATCCGCCCATCGCCCGAAAAGGAATCCTCGGTGATATTGAGAATCCCCATGATGAGCGGACGGCGGGGAAATTGAAGGCGTCGGGTTCGGGTTTGCAGTTCCATCTTGTTTCAAACGGGATTCTCTTTCAGGCTGCCGACCAGTGCAACCATCATGAGCTTAATCGAATCGGTCTATGCCAAACTCAAGCGGCACCCCAAACGGATTGTCTTTCCGGATGGGGCGGATCCCCGGGTCATTCGCGCTTGCCACATTTTTTACGAAAAAGACGCCGGGATTCCCATCCTCATCGGCAAACGCGTCGTCATTGAACGCGTCGCCCTAGCCGAGAAAGCGAATCTCGACCATGTCGCCATCATCGACCCGGAGACTTCTTCCGATCTGCCGCAGTTTTGCCGGATCTTGGAACGCCTTGGTCGCTACAAAAAATTGGAAGTGACGGACGCGCGCGCCCTCATGCTCAATCCCAATTATTTTGGAGCCATGATGTTGCAAAATGGCCAAGCCGACGCCCTCGTGGGTGGCATGAGCAGCTACGCCGGATCGCTCCTGCGTCCGCTCATTCAATTGGTCAAACCCATGCCCCACGCCTCCATCATCTCCGGATGCATGATTGCGGAAATGGCGGACAAATCCTTCGGCGACGATGGCGTCTTGTTTTTGGCGGACTGCGGCGTCGTGCCGGACCCCACGATGGAACAACTCGCCTCCATTGCCCTGCAGACGGCTCTGGTTGCCCGTCAGGTCTTCGGAGCCCGCCCCCGAGTGGCCATGTTGAGTTTTTCCACCAAAGGCAGCGCCCACACCCCTTCGACCGAAAAAGTTGCCGGGGCGGTTGAATTGGTGCGGGAGTTGGCGACAAAAATGGGGGTCGAGATCGCCGTGGACGGTGAAATGCAAGTGGATGCGGCGTTGGTCCCCAATCTGGCCGCAACCAAGATGGGCGCAAGCCTCGTGGCCGGTCGGGCCAACGTCCTCATCTTTCCCGATCTCAATAGCGGAAATATCGCCGCCAAAATCATCCAATATATGGGGGGAGCCCGGGTTTACGGTCAGATTCTTCTCGGTCTTTCCCATCCCGCCGCCGAACTCTCCCGGGGGGCCACCTCCGAAGAAATCGCCTCCGTCGCCGCCCTCGTCGGACTCAAAGCCATCGAGTATCGAAAATTGTACCCGGACATCGGAGCCTAAGGGACGGTCCGAAGCGGCGAAGCCCAATTTTCCCACCTTCCCACCTTCCCACCTTCCCACCTTCCCACCTTCCCACCTTTCTACCTTTCTACCTTTCCCCCTCTTCATGAATGCCAGCACGCCTCGGCTTTTCGTCGCAGCCACAGAGCAAAACGCGGGCAAAACCACCATCTCGCTCGGACTCTACGCCGCCCTGAGAAAAGCTTTCCCCAAGATCGGGTTCATCAAACCGGTCGGCCAACGATTTGTTGATGTGGAGGGACATCAGATCGATGAGGACAGCGTCCTGATTCGCGACACGTATGGGACGGAGGTGCCCATCGAGGACATGAGTCCCATCGCAGTCGAACCGCAGTTCACCCGCCGTTACATCAATCACGCCAACTCCGACGCCTTGGTGCGGCGGATCGCCCATGCCTTTGACCGCGCGGCGTGGGAAAAAGATTTCGCCATCGTCGAGGGAACCGGCCACGCCGGCGTCGGCAGTGTCTTTGATCTTTCCAACGCCCGGGTCGCTCGCATCTTAAAGAGCAAAGTGCTCCTCGTCACAGGCGCAGGGATCGGGCGCCCGATTGATGAGGCCGCCCTCAACAAGGCCCTCTTCGATCAGGAAAACGTCGAAGTCATCGGAGTCATCATGAACAAGGTTCTCCCCGATCGCATGGAGTCCATCGCGGATATCGCCCGGCGGGGTTTCGAGCGACTGGGGCTGGAACTTCTCGGGATGATCCCCCGGGAGCGGATGCTCGCCCAGCCCACTTTGGAACAGGTTTGCGACCGAATTTTTGGCCGCTTCCTCCATGGGAACGAGCTGGGCCGCAAGCGAATTCACAAAGCCATCATCGGGGCCAAAAGTTCCAAAAACCTTCTCGCCGATGTTGAGCCGGACAGCCTCCTCATCATTCCTGGGGACCGGACGGACGCCATCGCCGCGATTCTCGAACGCTCCCATCAACCCGACGGCGGCCCCTTTTGCGGCGTGGTACTCTCGGACGGATTGCCGGTTGAAGAAGCCCTCATGCCGCTGATCGAGAATACCCGCCTGCCCGTCATCACCTCTCGGCATGACAGCTATGTCATTGCCAGCAGCATCCATTCGATGACCGTCAAAACCCAGCCCGGTGATACCGAAAAAATCGAGCGGATTCAGGGCTTGGTTAACGACCATATCAACATCCCCCGCATTCTGGAAAAAATCCGCTAACCACCCGAAAATTCGGGCGGGGACTCCTCATGTCAAAATCTCATGAATGGCGTTCAAACCGATGACCAGGCCATGATGATTTTGTTGCCACAGTGGTCCTGACCGCCGACGACCAAGTCGCCGGGTTTCTGATCAACTGAGGGCAAGGTGGAACTTGCCCCTCCACCAATGCTTGCGCCCGATCCCTGGCCGCACTCGGCGGCGAAGCCGCTCTGCCGTCAGCGGATGATCTGAACGGGAGTTCCTGACTCCACGGAATAAAACAAAAGCCGGGCAAAATCCGGAGGCATGCGAATGCATCCATGCGAGGCCGGCTCGCCAGGTCGGGGAATGTGTCCGGCGTGCATCCCAATTCCGGTATTGGTCAACCGCATCCAATACGGCATCGGGGCGAACTTGAAGGAACCTCCGGCCGGCGGCTTGTCTTTGCGCACATCGGCATTTTCGTTAACCAAATTGCCTTCCGCGTCAACAGTGACTCCGTAAAGATTGGAATATTTGTCCGCCACTTTCTTCAGGATGGTGTAATCACCCGCAGGGGTCCCATACCCTTCCTTTCCCGTGGCCACGACCGCCCAGCCGGCGAGTTGTCCCCCGATAGTGACATCGGCCCGCTGCGACGTGAGGTCAATCACCACCCGAGCCGGGCCAGAGAGACCCTCCCCATTCCATCCATACAAGGACGACTCCTCATAGGACGACACCGGATCCGACGTCGTGCCACATCCCACCATCACAAGGAGACTCAATCCGCAAAAAATTGTTCGGGAGACCTTTCCCATAGTGCGGAGGGTAGCGCATTTCTGCCCAGGAGGGAATCCCAGAAATTGCATCCTGCCACCGGGGGCGCATCTCCATTAAGTGCAAAATGCAGAATCAGGAAAGAGGGAGGTCGAAAAATGTTCCATTTTCCGCTACATCGTAGAGGAACGCGGAACGCGTTTCTTCTCCCGCCTAACGGAGATGCGCCCGTCACCGGGGGGTGTGATTAAAGCTGGGTGCGATTGCCTTGCAAAAGTGGCAGAGGCGTCCCGCCGCTGGTTGTGCCGATCACCGGCGGGACGCCGCTGCCACTCTCCCTCACCCGCTTTCAATCACCCCTATCACCGGGCCAAAATCGTCGCCAGGACTTGATCCAACTCGCCATGAGGGTCCTCTGGGCAGCGAGAATATCGCGCACCCACATAGCCATCAGGCCGGATCAAAACTGCGCCCCCCCTCTCAATGCCATAGAGAGTTTCAAATTCCGGGGCGGAGAATTCCACCTGGTTTTGCCCAAGCCCCATGTCGGTCTCCGTTTCCTGCACGGCCGCCCGCCAAGCCTTGCCGTCCCGGCCAACCAGAAGACAAAACCTGCCACCTAGAAGATCCAGCAGCGAGCTCCCCTCGCCTTCGATTTCCAAATGCGGGGCCCTGTGTCCGGGCCGGGCCACGGGCAGATAGTCATTAATCGGGTCGGCCAGCACAGGCTGTTCGCTTCCATCGGGTACCAACGCCCCGCGCTCATAGACCCCACCCAAATCCTGCCCAAAACCGGCCCCCCTGCGCCGACTGTGCGCCACTTTCGCGCGAACCGAATCCCAATCTCCCTTCAGGCCGGCTTCGACAATGGAAAACACCTCCTCGGAGCTCTGGTTGGTATTTTCCATCGTTTGGAAGGCCATGGGGCTGCGTTCGTCCTGATAGGAATCGAGGAGGGCTTCCCCCGCTTCGCCCCGGACCACGGCGGCCAATTTCCAGGCCAGATTGTGGGCCGTTTGCAAACCGGTATTGAGCCCCAATCCCCCGGCAGGGGAAAGCCGGGCGGCGGCATCTCCCACCAAAAATACGCGCCCCTCCCGCAAGGAACGGGCCGCCTTCGGGCTCATCACCCAGGGGCTCAGCCCCAGCACTTCGACCGGCACATCCGGAAGGCCGGAGGCCTGACCGATAATTTCCACAAACCGCTCCGGCGAGTAGTCTGCCGCCGCCTCGCCCGGCTCAAGAAAATGATGCATGAGCCAAAGGTCCCGACCATTGACCGCGACAAAGTTTTCAAAATACTCTCGGGACAGAGCGTGGTAGAGGACCGCCCGGCGGTCTCCCAGAGCCTCGGCATAGTCGGCCCGAAAGAGGACATTGATGAAGTGTCCCATATCTCCCGGCCCCACCGTCTCAATCCCGAGTTGGTGGCGGATCCCGCTCCCGGCCCCGTCCGCCGCCACCACCCAAGTGGCCTCCACAGTCTCCCCTTCGGAAAGCTCCAGTCGCACGCCATCCGCTTCCGGCACCACCGCCGTCACCTCAGCGCCAAACCGCATCCGAGCCCGAGGCTCCTTCTCCAAAGCTCCCAGAAGAACCCGTTCGGTCCAGGTCTGCGGGCAGTGCATGGCCTCACAAGGAGAAAATTCACTGCGGCGTCCAGCGACCGGCACGCGACCCCATTCCTGACCGACGAGGGATTGGGCCCAAATTCCCAACCACCGATCCTCCAGGTCCAAGGCTTCCTTCTGGAGAGCGTCCAACAGCCCAATCTGACGGAAGATTTCCGCACTGCGTCGGGAAACGCCCATCGCTTTGGGATGGCGCGAAAGTTCGGAATTTTTCTCAAAAACCTCCACCTCGACGCCGCCCCGGGCCAGCAAGAGCGCCGTCAACATTCCACAGGGACCTCCCCCAACTACGGCAACAGCAACGGGACGCGAATTTGACATGCCGAGAAATCTTCTCGAGGACGAAAGTCCCGCTAACTCTCAGCGTTTACTAGTCACAATCGAAGCCACCACCATGGCCGCGCCTGCGGCGACCGCGGAGACGCCAAGAAGCGAGGGGATCGGGAGCGATTTTTCCTTGTTCGCCATCACCTCAATCGGGCCGATATCGATCACTTTTTCTTTTTGCGTCAATGGGATGCTCGGGACCACGAACGCGAGGATCCCAATGACGATTAAAATGATGCCGAAAGTTTTCATGGTTGGGAGATTATCCTTTGGGGCCGCGACCGGCAATCAACGAAATCACAAACAAGACGAGAAAGACAAGGAACCAGATCTTCGTCACCCACAGGCGGCACCAGCAATTCAGTTAATGCCGAGAACCCCCGCAATCATCGCGATGATTAAGAAGATCGCCGTGTTGTGAAGCATGGGGGGGGAAACTTAAGAACTCTCGGAGGCTCGGATCCGCTCAATCACATTGGTGGTCGAACGTCCTTCCACCATGTCCGCGAGAACCACCTTGCCACCGTGGGCCTCCACGATGTCGCGTCCGCTCACATAATGGGCCCAATCCCGGCCTTTGACCAAGACGTGAGGGAGGATGCTTTCAATCAACGCGCGGGGCTCATCTTCATCGAATACAACCACGCCATCGACGGCCCGCAGAGCCGCGAGCACATGGGCCCGATCCTCCTCGGGATTCACCGGGCGGGTGGGTCCTTTGTACCGTCGGACGGAATCATCACTATTCAATCCCACCACGAGGGCATCCCCCTGGGCGCGGGAAAACTCCAGATAGGTCACGTGTCCACGGTGCAAAATATCAAAACTCCCGTTGGTAAAAACGAGCTTGCGCCCCTCGGCCTCGAGGCGATCCCGGAGTTCACGAGCGGACGACACCGTAAGAATCCGGCTGTTCATGCTCCGGATTTCCCGACGGGAAGGCTCTCCAGATTGGCGCGAACCGCTTTGACCGCAGGATCATCCGCCCCGCAAAATCGCTCGTAAATCTGGAGCGCGCCAAGATAAAATCTCTGGGCTTTGTCATAGGCCCCCATGGCGTGATAAACGACGGCCAAGTTGCTCATGGATTGCGCAACCTCGGGATGAAGCGCGCCGAAAGTATTTTCCCGAATGGCGAGAGCCTGCATGTGCATGTTTTCCGCCTGCACGTAGTCCCCCATATCCATAGAGGTCACCCCGAGGTTGTTGGCCGCAATGGCCGTTTCCGAGTCCATCTCCCCAAGACGACGGGTCGCAGTGACCAGAGCCTCCCGGTAGTGGGTGGCTGCTGCCGCGAGATCGCCTTCGCATTTGCAAAGGGCCCCAAGCTGATTGAGCAGCATCACCCGCAGGGAGGGGTCCCGAGCCTCATCATAGAGCGCGAGCGCCTTCTCGTAATGGCTCCGAGCGGCGGCGGCGGCGCCCAAGCGCTCATGAAGCATGGCAATCTTGGCCGTGAGACGGGCTGCGGAAATCGGGGGAGCGGCCGGCAAAGCCTCTTCGAAATTTGCCAGGGCCTCTTGATATTGGCCAGCGGCCTGACAGGCGTCTCCGGCAATTTCGATCGCATCACCCAGCCGGGGACTGTCCGCCGAAAAAACCTGGCGGGCGGTGGCGAGAAATTTCCGAGCAATCTCCTGATACTCCTCCGCCTTAGCGGATTGCTTATCCGATTCGAAGTCTCGGCAGAGCACTTCCCATAGATTAGCGGTTGTTTGCATGATCTAAGGAAACATACCGCTCAATCTGCGGATTCTGCCAGAGGATTTTTGGGCTGGAAAAATGTCACCGCCTGCGCCCGGGAGCGAGGCAAGGTTCCGCACAGGGTGGCCAACGCTCTTTGGGACGATATTTTTCCCTCCGAGTCAAAGATCCCGAGGATCCGACACAACTCCCGCTCAAAATGCTTCAGGGCCACCTCGCTGGCGGGGGCCTTTTGGAGGTGAGCCAGTCCCCGGGTGAGCAAATCAAAGATCTCCGGAGCGGGATGCATGGGAGCAGCCACCTGACCGGCGAGTTCGGCAAAGTAGGCCCCCAAGTAGAATCCCCCGCTTCCGGACCGCCCAGGATCGAAGGGTCGAACGTCTCCAACCTCACACAACGTGTGAAGATCCCCCCGACGACTGGGTTGGAAGGAAATCTCCGCCTGATAAAAAAGATCAATCCGTCCGGCAAAGGCGCTCCCGGGTTTGCGCGCCCCCCGGGCCACCGTGCGCAGGGTCCCGAGGCGCTCAGTCAACCAAGTGATGATCATGCTCGTCTCCGACCAGGACGATTTCCTCAGAACAATAGCGGGAGTCGATTCCATACTTTCACTCCGCCGAAGGCGGCGGCTCCACCAATTCGACCAACCACCCCAGAATGCGCTCGTAAAATCCCATCTGAAGGCGGAGCCAATCGTCTTGGGTCGCGATGACCTCGGGCGGCCAGGAGGCAGATTCATCCATGGTCAGCTCATGGTGGGTGACGAGGGCCAAGCGGGCCTGATTCAAGGCATGGATCCACGCCATGACGTGACTTCGGGGAATGGTCAGAGTAAAGAACCCGCCCTCCTCGGCCATGCCCCGAAGATCGGCCTCCACCACCTGGCGCGCATCGAAAAAGGCCTCATGCAGACCCGGCTCGACAAAGGCCTTCCAGTCCTCGCGCAGGGTCTCCTCCGTCTGATCGGAGGTCGGACTGGGAAAAAATCGCTCCGCCACTTTCGGGCAGTCCAAATTCCCCACCGTAGGGATTTCACGCAAAAGTTCGCCGAGGACAGGCGGAATCTCCCGCATCTTCAGTCGATCTGCTGATGTGGCATCGAATTCCATCAGGCGGCTTCAAGGGTGGCGAGCAAGAGGTGCCCGTGAAGTTGCTGGACGTAAAACTCCGCCCGCTCCCGCCCGCCGGTCCAGACGATCGAGCGTCCGTTCCGATGAACCTCCCACATGTGGTCTTCCGCTTTTTGCAGAGAATGCCCGAAGACGCGCCGAAAAACCATCGTCACATAGGACATCAAATTCACAGGGTCGTTGTGGACAACCACATTCCAGGGCCGATCCAACCCCACTTCTTCCTCGGTTTTCTCGAGTTCTTCGATTTCGGTCGCGGCTCTCATGAAGACTTCGAAAACATGACCCGAATCATACCACTGCCCGAGCCGACTTGAAAATCTGTTCCTGTCGGTCGGCCATTTTTTTTGCGGCTCCGGGAGTGTCGTCCCGCCACCCGGCGAGGTGGAGAAGCCCATGGACGAGACAAAGAGCCGCCTCGTCGTCGGGTTGACGTCGGAAGCGGACGGCATTTTCCCTCACGATGCCAGCGCCCAAAATAATCTCACCGTGATGAAAGGTAATCACATCGGTGGGTGCAGGGTTCCCGAAAAACTCGGCATGAACCTGCCCGATCCGCCGATCACTAAGAATCGAAACCTCGACTCCCGTGAGCGTTCGCAAGGGAGCGTCCGGCTCTGCGGCCGCTGCACGACAAGCGGGATAGGCGGCTAGCCCCATCCGGACCAAAAAACCCCGGTCAAAGCGCAGACCGCGCTGGCGGTTATAGATCTCCAGCGCAAATGGCATTTCCACACTCAAGCTCTTTTCGATGCGTTTGCCCTACCCCGGATCAGGCGGCGGATTTTTGTTCGCTCGAAGGCGATGACGACCGTTTTTCCTCTCGCTTGGCCGGATAGGCGATGCGGGCATGGAGCATATTCACGAGAGAAAACTTGAAACTCTTGGCCACCTTGCCCAGTTCCGCCAAGGTCAGCGGAGCGTCGTCCAATTGGTGATCGGCCATCCGGGATTCGATAATCGAGTTCACTAGGTCTTCAATCCGTTGCGGATTGGGACGATCAAGCGAGCGCGAGGCGCTTTCGACCGCATCGGCCAGGCTGACGATGGTCGTTTCCTTGGTTTGCGGAATCGGCCCCGGATAACGAAAACTTTCTTCCTTCACCTCCGGGATATCTTCCGGACGCATGTTCATGATTTTGCCGCCGAGACGGGCATCGTCCTGCTGCTGGAGCGCCCGTTGATAGAAATAAGACACCATCGAGTTGCCGTGATGTTCCTTGATCGCATCGACGATCTCCGGCACCAATCGGTGCTTGAGCGCCAGATCGACGCCTTCTTTGACATGGGCAATGATGATGAGGGCACTCATCGTCGGGGTCAAATCGTCGTGCGGATTGTGCCCTGGGGGAACGTTTTCCGTAAAATACTCCGGCTTCACCAACTTGCCGATATCATGAAAATAGGCGCAGACGCGAGCCATGGTGTCATTGGCTCCGACGGCTTCGGCCGCCGCTTCCGCGAGGTTGGCCACGGCCAGACTATGGTGATAAGTGCCGGGCGCCTCCATGCTCATGCGCTTGAGCAGGGGGTGGTTCAAATCCGCAATCTCCAGCCAGGAAATATCCGTCGTGATCCGAAAAAAATGTTCCAAAACCGGGAGCAAGCCACTGACCAAAATGGCAGTGCCAAATCCCGTGCCGATGGCGGCCAGACTTTGGTAGCCAATCATTTTCCAATCCGTCTGGCCGATAGACTCCCAAACCACCGGACCAATCTGACCAAAGGCAGCGGCCAGGATCCATGTGGCCAAACCCACATAGACGCCAGCGCGGATGAGTCGACTGCGACGCCGCACCTGAATCGTCACATAGACGGCGATAAACCCGGTGATGAGCGAGACAACGAGCAAAATCGGATCGATTCTGCCCATGATGAGAGACCCCCAGAGGCTAACAAAGACCGCCGCATAGAGGCCGTGGTTTTTCCCCAGGAGGACCGAAAGCATCAAGGGAGCAAAGGCATAGGGGACCAAAAGCGGGACCAACTGGAGGTCAATCCGATTGGTGGAGGCCTGCAGGAGCACAATCTTGATCGCGACAAGCTGGAGCAGAAGAACGCCGAAAACGAGGGACAAGCGCGAATTTCGCAGAAGCGTCTCGGGATGATTGATCCACAGCTGGGTCAGGGCGGTGAGAAAAACCAACAAACAGAGAAGGAATTTCTTGGCTGGCTCGTCCTGATGCCCGGTAAAGACGAGAAGCGCCAAGCCGCCCATGAACGCAAGCAAGATGGCGGCGCGAACCGGCCATCCGCATTCCAAACTGACCCGAAAGGGATGTCCCCCCACTTTGCGACGGGTTTTGCCGCAGGCCATGCCCCTCTCCACCAGGCGACGACGTTGTAAAAAATTCCACATGATTTTTCGGCTTGAGAAAACTTAGCCCTAAAAGCGGCTCTCCTGCAATCCGCGGTGTTCGCGATAGGCATGGATAATCGCCTGAACTAGCGGATGTCGAACGACATCCGACTCATCAAAAAATAAAAATCCGATGCCCGGAACGTCCTCTAAAGCATCCACCGCCTCGATTAGGCCGCTCCGTTTGTTGCGCGGAAGATCAATTTGGGTCCTGTCCCCCGTGACCACACAAGTCGAGTCCTGGCCGAGGCGGGTCAGGAACATAAACATTTGTTCGGTCGTGGTATTTTGGGCCTCGTCGAGAATCACAAAGGCATTGCTAAGGGTGCGGCCCCGCATGTAGGCCAGAGGCGCGATCTCGATGACCCCTCGGTCCATAAATCGCTGAATTTCATCCACATCCAGCATGTCATGCAGAGCATCGTACAGCGGACGCAAATAGGGGAGAATTTTTTCGTGCAAATCGCCGGGCAGAAATCCCAGCGCCTCCCCAGCCTCGACGGCCGGTCGAGTGAGGATGATGCGGCTCACTTTTTCCTGCTTTAGGGCCGAAACCGCCATCGCCATGGCCAAATAGGTCTTTCCGGTGCCAGCCGGGCCGACGCCAAAAGTGATATCCCGCGAGCGAATGGTCTCCAAATAGGATTTTTGGCCCTCGGTCTTGGGCACAATCGGAGGCTTGCGCGGCGAACAAACGATTTTTAAATCGATCAAGCGTCCGAGGTCCGCGTTCCCATGCTCTTCGACCGAGCGGAGGGCATAGCGAAATTCCTGGCCGGTGATGGCAACGCCGCTTTTGCAAGCCGCTTCCAGTTGTTGAAACACTTTCTTGGCCCGGGTCACCCCGACGGCCTCGCCTTCGATCCGCAACCATCCGTCGCGCGAAGCCACCTTCACGTCCAAGGCCGCTTCCAGTTCCCGCAGCAACTTGTCATCCCCTCCATAGAGGGCCTGTACCGCCCGGGCATTTTTGTACTCCAGAGTGAGCGACTCGGGAGGAGTGGTGTTATCTGTAGCCATAGACGAGCGCCCAGTTTGAACGCTCCCGGGAGGATTTTTCTACCGTGACAATGGCGTAATAGGTGCCGGTTTTCGCCGGAGTCACCTTGGCGGCGGCAAAGCGTCCTTTTTGCCAGTACGCGCTCTCGACCAATTTTCCGTCGGAATCGTAAAGATGGACTGTGATGACCGCGCCGGGGGTGTCGGTCCCCAGCCAGAACCAATAGGTATTGCCCTTGAAAAGCTGGGCCGTGACCGCCTGTTGATCTTTGACCCCGAGGTCTCCGCCCCAGGCATCTTCGCGGACCGTGAAGCCCTCTTTTGTATAGGGATCGGCTGCCTCATGGGCAAAAGACAAGGCATCGTCCACCCGGGCCACAGCCACCGAGAGGCCCAAGCCCACGACCAGCGTTCCCAAGAGAATTTTTTTGACGTTAGCCACGATTTAGGATTCCTGGGTGGTGATGGTGACAACCACTTCGTTCGTCATGGTATTGATTTTCTGAACGGTCTCGACCGTGATGGTATCACGTTTGATCAGGGGGCGAATGTCCTTGAGAAGCCGACGGACCTTCGTCACCAGCCGGGATTTTTTCAGACGCGTATTGCGCATCTCATCGACCCGACGGCTGAAATAGTTGACTAATTCCGGCTGACACAACAATTGCGAACCATCCGGGGTATAGTTTTTCCCCACGATCGAAGTGAGCACCTCGGTGCCGCGGATCCAGCCTCCCAGACTGACCAACTGGGCCAGGTCGTCATCGCCCAATTGTTCCATTGCGCCCCGGACATCTTGGAGGGCTCCGTCAAATTCCGAACGGACCGCCGCCCAGTCCCTGGCATCGGCTTTCTCGGTGATACTTTTGCTCCGGGCTATGACGGCACTGCGTACATTAATGGCATCGGCCAAAGTCAAAACCTCCTGCCCGATTTTCTTGACCCGCTCCGCGTTCTTCGCCTGGACGGCAATAAATCCCTCCGCAATCACCGTACCCAGCAACAAGGCCACTTGGGCGCGATCGCCACTGCTTTGACCCAGGTTGTCTCGCAACTCCGCGCTCCAGTTGGGCGAACCCAATTTGTCGAGCACATTGAAAACCTCGCTCGGCACCGGCACGACGACATCGTCGACCGCTGCAGCGGGAAATTTCGTCAGGTCAATTTGCTGCGGCGGGGCCTGGGCAGGAGCCTGCGCGAGGGCAATTCCACATAAAACGACAGGGATCAGACGTGACAGCATGGCAAGAATAAGCTTCGTCTGGAGCCGCGGCCCCAGTAAAAGCACTGGCACTATCTGATGAATTCCGAAAGAATACAACACCTTCTTGAGCGGTCCGCCCGCCAGCGCCTTTTGGTCATTGGCGACGTGATGCTGGATGAGTTTGTCTGGGGAAAAGTCTCCCGCATTTCACCGGAAGCCCCCGTGCCAGTGGTGGAGGTTCAAAGCGAGTCCAGCTATCCCGGAGGAGCCGCCAATGTGGCCCGCAATTTGCGACCCTTTTGTCAATCGGTCCAAATTAGCGGCGCGGTCGGAAGGGACCCTCACGCGCTTCACCTGAAAATGCTTTTGGCCGGGGAACAAATCGACACCGACGGGTTGATTGAGGTCGCCGACATGCCCACCATCGTCAAAACCCGGATCATCGCCCGCCAGCAACAGGTCGTCCGCGTGGATCGGGAGAAACCCTTTCCCGCCACGAACGAGGCCCGCGATTCCGCCTGCAAGCGCATTGCCGAAATCCTTCCCGACGTGGACGGAGTGATTTTTGAAGATTACGGCAAAGGGTTTCTCAACCAGGACTTTGTCAATCGCGTTAGCAAAATGGCCGGGCAGGCTAAAAAAATTGTCACGGCCGACCCCAACCCTGGAAACCCCCTCTACTGGCCCGGCATCACCACTCTCAAACCCAATCGCTCGGAAGCCTTTGCCATGGCTGGGCGACCCGATTTGGGGGCCCACAACGATCCCCTGCGCGACGACGCCCTCCTCGCGGTGGGCAAACTCCTCCTGGAGCAATTTTCCATTCCGTCCCTCCTCATTACCTTGGGAGAACATGGCATCATGCTTTTCGACCGGGACGCCCCTCCATATCACACCCCCACCCGGGCCCGGGAGGTCTTCGATGTCTCCGGAGCAGGCGATACCGCCATCGCCTTGTACACCCTCTCGCTCTGCGCCGGAGCCAGTGCACAAGAGGCAGCCGAAATTTCCAATCATGCCTCCGGCGTCGTCGTCGGCAAGCTCGGCACCGCCACCCTCACACCGCAGGAACTTCTGGAGAGCTTCCATATCCATGCCTGAGCATCCCGGCCGCCGCGCCGTATTTTTCGATCGGGATGGCACTCTCATGGAGGAGGAAGACCACTGCGATCATCCCTCCCGGGTCCGCGCCATCCCCGGGGCGGCCGCGGCCATCACCACGATGCAACAAGCGGGTTGGTGCCCGGTCATCATCACCAACCAAAGCGGCATCGGCCGCGGGTATTTCACCGCGACCGACTATGAATCCGTCAATGCCGAGCTCTTTCGCCAACTCGGTCACGCCCTCCCTGCCTACTATTGTCCGGATCATCCCGACACTCCGAGCCCCCGCCGCAAACCCGGCACCGGCATGATCGAGGAGGCGGCTCGCGATCATGGCCTCGATCCGGTGCGCTCCTGGTTCATCGGCGACAAGGCCGTTGATATCGCCTGCGGACGCGCGGCTGGTTGCCGGACCATATTGGTTCTGACGGGCTACGGCCGCCGGAACCCGGATTGCGGCGCCGACCACGTCGTCAAGGATGTTGTCGAGGCGATTACCGTCATTCTGGCGGAAGATGGAGTTCAATAGTCCGTTGCGTTTCGGGCTTCGCCGGAAGGGAACTTCGGAGTTGGTTTTACGTGACAAGTCGCTCCCGCCAAAATTCGGATTGCGGCTGCCGACCACGTCGTCCAGAAGTCGATCAGGCCGATTCAAAGACATTCCATCGACAGAAGCTTGAGACCGAGGGGTACGAAGGGCTTAAAATCTCCCGGGTTGACCGTGGCCAATTCCGCTCCGGCCAGAATGGCGGAGGCGGCGATCATCGTATCTAGGCGGGTGCGGCGGTTCGAGCCGGTTTGAAAAAATAGCGCTCCGGCCAGCGCAGCGGTGGATTCGTCAACGGGGAAGATGCCGCCGGACAGGATGTGCCGCAAAGCCTGCGTGTGAATGATGTCCATCGGGCGCGAATGCGCCTCCATCCACGCGAGGGCCGAGGCCGAGAATGATCGGCTTTTCGCGAGGACTGAACAGGCGATCGGGTGATGAAGGTCGCGGGGATTCACGATCGCAATCAATAAGTTGGCATCCAGATGAATCATGGTGAAGATGGAGGACCGCTTGATGCGCCCCGCGAGCGATCCCGTTCTTCCTCAATCTCCGCGTCCCGGTCGCGCAGATCTCGGAGTTCGACCTGAGAATTCTCCCCCCAGCCGCCTGGAACCGGCGGCTGCGGGTGTTCCCGCAGCCAAGCGAGAATTTCCAGCGGAGGCATGACCTCAAAACGCGGTTCGCCTGTCGGCGAAGTTCCGGACTGGTTCTCCGCCGCTTCGAGCGCACGCCGGAGCGCTTCCGACTTGGAAACCCCCCACTTCGCGGCCAACCGCTCCCACCGGGAAACAGAAACAGGGTCAAACGCAACCGATGTCCGAATCGTCATTGTGGCCATAACTAAATAAGTATGAGCATACTTATAGGCGGTCAAGAAGCGGGCATTGCTTTTCAGTCATGTTCCTCGGGTTCGATGTCTGGTGCCGAATCTAGAATTGACATCATATGCTCCCCCAATCCGCGAGAAGCCCTCGGGCTTCTGTGGGGGTGAGCAATCGCACGGGACCGCGACTCTTGGCCGGATAGTGCTTTGTGTTGCCAGTCACCAGAGTTTGTTGATCAGAGACCGCTGCGGCTTCCAAAAAGACGGTGTCATCGGGATCAGAGGCGAAGATTCCCTTTCTTGCAATGGCGCTGACATGCAGTTGAAACGGCAGGATTGCCATGAATGCACTAACTCTTGCGTGATCGATCCGAAACTTTGGGCGTGAAAGCACTTTCCGGTATTCTGCAATGATGCGGTCCCCGACGACCAGTTGGAGCTGCCTGGCAAGGAGCGAATCAATGAGGTGTCCTGGAGAACCATAAGGAGAGAGAAGCCCTGAAACAATGACGTTGGTATCCAGAACCCATTGCGGGGAGTTGCTCATAGGTTGCTTTTCAGCGTTTGCGGGATTTGCGTGTCAGGCGGATTTCCTCCTCGACCTGCTCCGTCGTCATTTTCGCAGTACCGCTTTCGGCGGCAGCCTCCCGGATGGCCCTGACGGCATGGCGGGCTTTGGCGAAAATGATCTCCTGCATGTCTTCGAGCAAAGTCGCAGGGCTTGTGGGTGTGATGATGCCCATCGGCGTCCCATCTCGCGTTACGACCACGGCTCCATCTTCTGCAAGGTCGGACCAGACCGCTCCGGGGCGCGCCGAGAGTTCACGAGAGGCAATCATTTTCATGCTCGACATATGCTCGACAATTCACTTGCGGTCAAGTGGGAAGAGCGTGTCCTCTGTGATCTTTGAAAGCCTGGTCATTACTTGAAACGCCTGGCTGTTACTTCGTATCCGTTGCAGGTGGTTCATTTCGGTTCCCTAATTGACCGTCGGAGCCGCGGGAACCAGCTTCATCTCGGTCGAGGGGGTCTCTTCCGCCGGCCCTCCAGCCTCTTCCTTCTTTTTCAAAGCCAGAGCGAGGTTTTCTTGGGCGTCTTTTAAATTGGGACCAATGGCCAGGGCCGCCCGGAAGCTGGCAATCGCCTCGTCTCCCCGCCCCTGGAAGTGGAGGGCCACCCCCCGGTTGCAAAGAAAGGTCGGATTGTTCGGACTCTCCTTCAACAAGTCGTCATAAATCGCCTCCCCCTCCCGATATTCCCCTGCCTTTAGAAGCATCGTGCCTAGGTTCATCCGATAGATGGAAATGGTCGGAGCCAGTTGTACCGCGATGCGAAGCTGCGCCAGGGCCGCTTTGACATCGCCCTTCCGCTCCAGCATCGCACCGAGATTGTTGTGGGTCTCGGCCAAGTCAGGGCGAAGTCGAACAGACTCTTGGATGTGCTGAAAGGCCTGCTCGTATTCTTGGCGATCCAGGAGCACCTTACCGAGGCGACTATGCGCCTGCCAGGCATGGGGATTGCGCTCGATCGTGTAGGTCCACATCTCGTATTCATTCACAAAGATGCCGGCATAGCGGTGACTCTGGAGAATCAACAGTGCCAGCAAGGCCACCCCGGCCCAGCGCAGGGCGCGCTCGGAACTCTGACTCGCTTGGGCATAAAGCGTCCCGGCGGCTCCGGCGGCGAGACCGATGAGCCCGAGAACCGGAAGATAGAGAAAATGATCCGCCACCCAAGTGATTCGCATATACGACATGGTGACAAACCCCAAAACCGGAAAGACGGTGATGAGGAAAAACCCCAGGCCAAACAACACGTGCCGACCCCAAGTTTTCCGCTGGCTCCAAAACCAGAAAACCAGCGCCGCCAAGGCCGGCCAGGCCAAAAACATCGCCCCTGGTGGTGGGTCCACTTCCCAGCGCGGATAAATCGGAATCAGGCCAAACGGGAGAATGCATTTGTAGAGATAGAAGAAGATCGCCACGCCGCCGGTGGCAATCCGCGAAAGCATTCCTCCAACCGGAATAGTTTCCGCTCCAATGGCCCGACCAAACTGGAAGTAAATCGTCACCAATCCCATTCCCAGCGAAATTAGAAAAAACGGCACCGACCGAAGAATCTCACTGCGACCGATTCGTCCCCGCTGCCACCAGCAATAGAGCAAGAGAACAAACGGAAACATGACCACGGAGGTTTTGCAGAGGATCGAGGCCAGAAAGAGCCCCAAAGCCCAATAATAATCCGGTTCCCGTTTTTTCTCCTCGAAATTCACCCACGCCATCAGGGACAAAAGCAAAAAGGGCAGGGACAAGGTGTTCTTCAACTCGGAGACCCAGGCCACAGATTCGACCATTATGGGATGGACGCAAAAGAGGAGCCCCCCCAACCACGCTCCGGGAATTTTCATTCGTTGGAGCAGCTTCCAGACCAACAGCGCATTGAGAAGGTGCAAGGCAATGTTGAGCAAATGCCAACCGGTGGGATTCGTCTCATTAAAACGATAAAACACCCACTGCACGGTTGTTTTCAGAGGAAAATAATCCGCCCCGACGGCCCCGGTCCAAATGGAGACCAGTCCACCGGGATCGGCCAGCACGGCATTGGCGGTGACTTCCTGGTCATCATCCCATAACCAGCCCCCATGGAAGACCGGGGCATAGATAAACAGCCCAGCCAAAAGGATGAGGAGAACCTTCCAAGTCGTGCTGCCGGGCTCGGCGGGAGACGAAAGGGTCGGGCCAGCCCGTTCTACGCGGGTTGGTTTGACGGATTTATTCTTTGGCGATGTACGCGGCATACGGTTTCGAAGACCTGATCGACGGTGATGCGCTGCATGCAGACATTATCGCGACAGGCGGTTTGTCGGTTATTGAGAGCACTCACGCAAGGACTACAGGCGATGCCCGCCCAGATCACGTGGCTCCGCGGGGTGGGCGCTCCAAAAAGAGCCGGCGTCTCCGGCCCAAAAAGCGTGACCGCATCAACGGGAGTCAAAGTGGCAAAATGCGCCGGACCGCTGTCGTTGGTGACCAAAACCTCGGACAGTCCATAGACGATGAGCAACTGACGCAGGGTGGTTTTTCCCGCCAGACCGAAAGCGCGCTCCGAACCCACCTGCCGGACCAAGTCTGTCACCTTTTCGGCCTCATCGGGAGCCCCGGTGAAGCCAATGGCGACATCCTCAAATTCGTCCAAGAGACGTTTGGCCAGCGCCACGTAGTTCCCCTCTTCCCATTTCCGGAGGGGGAGAAGATCACTCGCATTGGCATTGAGCAAAATGAGCCGCCGGGCTCCCTTCAGTTTCGTCAGCATGGACCGAATCACTGCGACTTCCTCTGGACCCGGTTCAAACCGCGGCGGCGGAGCTCCCGGCGGAGGCGTTTCCGGAAAGGTGGGAAAATTCCTCCCGTCATAATCCAAGGCCATGACCAGACTGACAAAGGTACTGGAGGTATGGAGATGGGGATTATAGAGCACGCGATGCGTCAGGAGATCTCCGCGATAGGGCCCCTCCCGGAAATAGCCGTGGAAGCCCACGCGCACTCGGGCCCCAGTCAGCCAGGCCAAGGCGGCCGTGGACCGGACAAAAAACTCCATATCCACACAGGCCTCAATCCCCAGCCGGCGAATCTGCCAGAGCCGGGCGAAGCAACTCGTCACCATAGTGACCGGAGATTTGGTCCGGATGGACAAAACATTTTCCGGCGGGACCAGACCCAGCAAATCCAAAATGAAGCGATTTTCCTCAAAGAGCAGGAAGTACACATTCTTGGCTCCGAAGCGGTCCACCGCCCGTCGAATCGCCTCATGGGCCAAAACGGTCGAGCCTTGTTCGGCCAGCTTGAGAAAAACCACCGTCCGTGGAGGGGCCTGGTCAGAGGACGAACGAAAAACATCTCCCAGCCGCCGAAACGCGGTCAGCACAGCGCAAGCGATCACACCCAAGGTGCCATCGATTTTCTGAAGGATCTGTGCGTTGGTGCTGAAGCTTGCCAAAAGAGCCTCCCATCATTCCTATTCCCCCGGAAAACGTCCACCATTTTCCCACCCCCTTAGAAAAGATGCAGGCCGCCGCAACGAAAGTTACGACGGCCTGCTGTTCCCCCCAGAACGGAGCAAACATCTCTCATTCCTAAAATTCCGCCAGCATTATTTTTACTTATTTTTGAACGCCTCGTGTTTCTCTTTGAAAGACAACCATTTGGAGAACAAAGAAATCTCAAACTCCCATCGAAACGACGCCCCAAGGTCATCAAATCTATTGGGATTTGGCAGAATCCGAACGCGATGCGTCCCGAATCGTCTCCACCATATGGACGAGGAAGAACTTCTTGGCCTCGGGAATTTGGCCCTCCGCCTACCGCCCGCGCGCCTGATAAATCACCATCGCTGCCCCCACCCCTTCGGACATGACGAGGATCTGCTTCCCATCGGCAGAAAAGGCCAGCCCCTCCGCCTGTTCGAGCCCGTGACGACGCAAGCCCTCCGGCTTGCGGGCGAAGGCTTGCTCCCAGGTTTCGTTCGTTTGGCGGACAAACAAAAATACCCGGGCGTAGGTCAGCACGGCCGCAAGGTTCCCCTCGGGGTTAAAAGCCAACCCTGTGGACTGGCTCGCATAAGGCCCCTCCCACGGAGCCGCCTCAGGTAAATTGACGATTCCCCGGCGACGCGCCACGACCGGAGCCACCGAAGGCAAGGGGCGCAAAGGCAGCGAGTAGAGCTCCTGCGGCCAAGTGCGCTTCGAAATGAGGAAGATCTCCTTCGACCAGGGATCCACCGCCACCGATTCACAATCCCGGGGTCCCCCTGGATAACGAAATTGGATCTTCCAAGCCGAGCGAATCTCAAGTCCTTGGGTGCTCTCTGCCAACCGGGGCTCGGGGACAATAAACAAGGTGCAAAAATTTCGCTGGGCCAGATTATCACCCGTATCCGCCACCAGAAGATAGGGTCGCCCTTCGAGGGTGAAGGCGTCAAAGTCCTCCCAATCCGTATTGGCCTCTCCCGCCACCCCCACCCATCCACGGCTTTGGCCCTGTCCATCCAGCAGGTAAAGAACCGGAGAATTCCCGCTGTCATTTAAAGCCCAAAACAAACCCCCGTCCCGCCCGGATCGAGCGAGTCCACTAAGTTCCTTGAGCGCGGGATCGGCCGATACCGGACGCTGACGATGGGGCACAAACGATTCCGCAGCTTGACCGTGAAAAGAGAGGGCCACAATGGCCGAGCCAAGGAGAAAAAATCTGAGCATAGGAACGAACAATCGCCAACATCTAGCAAAACGAGAAAAGAAACCGAAATAGAAAACCGACCCCGCGCCTTCAAAACGCCCACTATTTGCTTCATCATTCATCATTCATAATTCATCCTTTTCTTCCATGGCCATTCGCGTTCCTGTTCTTCTCCGCCAAGCTCCCTACGAAGTCATTGTGGGCACCGACATCCTTGCTCGAGCCGGTGAGTTCATCCTCCAGGTTCTTCCCGCCGGGAAGTGTGCGCTGATCACGGATTCCAACATTGCGCCGCTCTATGGAGATAAGGTCAAAGCGTCGTTGGAAGGCGCAGGATTCAAGGTCATTTCTGTCATCGTCCCGGCCGGCGAGACCTCCAAATCGCTCACCCAGGCGGAAGCGGTCTGCGACACCTTGATCGCGGGCGGGCTCGACCGTCACGCCCATGTTGTCGCACTTGGCGGCGGAGTTGTCGGCGATTTGGCCGGATTTGTGGCCTCAATTTATCATCGCGGGATTCCTCATGTGCAGATCCCCACCTCGGTGGTTGCCCAGGTGGACAGCGCGATCGGGGGAAAAACCGGCGTCAATGCCGCACAGGGAAAAAACCTCATCGGATCCTTCCATCAACCCTCTCTCGTGGTGGCCGATTGCGCCACCTTGGAAACTCTGCCCCAGCGCGAATTTGATGAAGGCATGGCGGAAGTGATCAAACACGCTGTCATTCGGGACGCCAGTATGCTCGCCGCCCTTGAGACTTACACCCGTCCGGAGTTGCCAGCCCTCATTGCCCGCAATGTCAAGATCAAGGCCTGCATTGTGGCGGAAGATGAACAGGAAAAAAACGACCTTCGGGCGCTTCTCAACTTTGGCCACACCATCGGTCATGCCATTGAAAATACCGCCGGCTACGGCCGCTACCTCCATGGCGAAGCCATTAGCATCGGGTTGGCGGCGGCGCTTCACCTCTCGGTGGAAAAAGCCGGTCTGGCTCGCTCCGACGCGAATCGCGTGCTCGCCGCCCTGGAGGGATTTCGGCTTCCGGTGGAAATGCCGGCCGACCTCGCCACCAACGATCTTTTGACCGCCCTGCGGCTGGATAAAAAATTCCGAGAGGGGTCGATCCGCTTCGTCCTGACCAAGGCCTTGGGGAGTGCGTACGTCTCGGATGAAATTACGATGGAGGATTTGCGCGGTGCCATTGAGGCGTTGCGAAAATAGTCTGCAGCGAGATTTTGCCCGCCCGAAGCGAGCCGGGATCGGTCGTTAAAAAGGGACCCCCCGCTTCACTCACCACGACAACGCCATTCTTCCAATCCTTGGGGAGATCGTTGTCATTTCGAACAAAGCGGGATGGCCCTCCCCAGACGACCGCAAAGGGACCCGGACCGGTGAACCAGCCGACGGGCCGAAGGCCATCCGCGGCCCGCAATCGCACCAGACCGGCCAACTCCGCGCCGGAGGCATCGCCGTCCGCCCGCACGTCCGCATCAGCCCAGAGATCGACTGCCGGGCCGGACCATCCCGCGCCACCGACCTTTATATTCCGACCGATAAATCCGAGGTTGAAGTGGGGGGCCCCGGGACTGGAGAAATCCGCCCCGCCCTGAAAGACAAATCCGCCCCCGTCGATTTGGCCCCTGAAGGGACCGATCGAAAGATGAGCCCCCTCCCCGGCTAAGAGGCCGTTGACTTCCCGAAACTCCGGGGAGCCGTCCATCGACAAATCGCGTCCTTCCAGTTTGCCTGTCACCTGCAAAGCCGAAAACAACCCTTCCGCGTTCATTTTTCCACGAACAGTTCCTCCAAGATGAGCCTTCTGGCCGCTGAGCCGCGCGATGTCGCGGAGACGGAGTGGCTCTTTGGTTTCGAGTCGAAGATACACCGCCTTATCCGGCACCATCGCCTCAGAAACCGGAGTGCCCGCGAAAACCGCAAAGGGATTCATGGGGAGGAAAATTTCCCCCGTCGCCACGACTTGGTTTTTCTCCCGGAGAACGGCATTTTTCAAACCCAGTCCCGAGCGGGCCAAGGTTGCCGTGGTGGTAAAGCGCCCTTGGCCCCGCTTGAGATCAAAGACGCTGAAATAGACATTTTCCGGAGAATAGGTCCCTTCGAACGATCCCGTCAGCCCTCCCGGAGTCAGGGCGGAAATAAAGTCATCCAAAGCGAGGGAAAAGGCTCCCGAATGCGCCGATCTGGTGCCATCGCCCTCCCAGTCCAAGCGGACCACTCCGCCATCCAGCGGGGAAACCGCCCGTTGAGATAAAAAGTCCCGATACGGTCCGACATCACCGACCCGAGCTTTAATCGCGCCGGAATATGCATTGGGCGATTCCAGCGCGATCGTCCCCTTTGCGTTGAGATGGTCCTGGCCGCTCCAAAATTCACATTGGGTCACCTGCGCCTCGTCCTGGGCGAAGGTCACTTCGACCCGTCCGGACTCGAATTTTTGTTTCCAGAGTTTCATTTCCGTCGCCTCCAGGCTGAGAAACCCCTTCAACCGCCCCTTCCGTCCGCTGAGGGAACTACTCAAACTCATGCGACCGCTCATTTGGTCAAAGGGCGGTCCCACCAAAGCGGCAAGCGCGCTCAGGTCTTTGATCGCGGCGGAGACATTGAGCAAAAATGGGGCCTTGGCCACCGAAGGCCAGGCCTCCTCGAGCGACATCTCGCCGTTGGCGGTGACGGCATTTTCCTTTTGCCGGAGTTCAAAACTATTTAAGACCAAGTGCCGGTGGATGAGGTTGGCCCCCACCGTCAAGGTCTCCCAACCCCGCTTATTCCAAAGAAATCCCTTAGCGGAAATCCGCAGCGAGGCCTGTCCATCGAGCGGTTTTTGGGGGTCGCCACGAAATGTCAGCCGTCCCTCCTGCAAGAGGCCCTCGGCCTCGCCAGGCCATCCCAAGAAGGCGGGAAGCGGAGCCAATTCGATTCCCGAACCCCAGAGGGCCACGTCCACTTCCGTCCCGTCGAAGGTTCCATCCACCCATAACGAACCTTTTTCAATGGCCACCTGGAGGCCAAAAGCCATCCCCCCGAGGCCGACAAACCGGAGGTGAAAATTATCCAGAGTGACGCCTTGAAACAAAGGCAAATCCGCCAGATACAAGATGCCCCCCTTCCAGGCGGTGACGCCTTCCAAGGGGCCAAAATTCTTCTGCCCGTAGGCGGATTCCACCCTCGCGGATTCGACGGAGATCTGGCCCACATTCCGTTCGCTGAAATTGGCCGACAATCCCTTCAGTTCCAGTTTCCCTCTCGTCGTGAGGATCTCCAAATTGACCCGTTGCCAGTTCATCAACTCGGCCCGAAGCGGCATGGCCAGATTTTCCGCTTTCCCGCTGCGAAGATCCACCACCCCGGTGAGGCCATCCACCGTCAACACTTCGACCACCCGGGTTCGTTTCATCAACACCCTCCAAAGGGAACGAAAATCCATTTCGATCCGATCCACTTTTACCGCGGAGCAGGACCCCTTCGGGTCATTCGCCCATATCTCGAGACCTTCCACCACCAAGGGGCCTCCCCGCTCCATCTGGATCGCTCCGGCCTGCCACTGCATCTCCGTGCTCGCCGCCCAGCGCGACAACCCAAAACGCATGCCCGCCACGATCATGGCCGGATGGAAGACCCAAAACGTCAGCGCCACCACCAAGAGAATAATCCCCGCCCGCCAGAGAGATCTCAAGGAACTCGATTTGGACGATTTTTGAGGCAATTTCATATTTGGGTCATTGAAGCCAAGGATTCGCAACCCCCTGAGAGGATCGCAAATCCGACACCCAAAGGGGTCGCATCATTCTTTTTGTCATTGTGGATCACAAGCGCATTTCAAATTTTGGAAGAAATTTGTCCGGCACCCTTCGCTTTGCGCATTTTTGGCTGGAAAGGCTTCCTCATGCCGGCACCACCAAGCCTTCGGCCTCGGCGAGTTTTCTCTGATTTCCATCGAAGGTGAGGACTTCCTTCGCTCCGAGCTCAATGGCTGTCGCCAGATGCAAAATGTCCATCGAGCGGTGGCCCTGCGCCTCGGCGTAGAGTTCGCTCAGACGTTCCGCCGCACTATCCACCAGCGGCCAAGGACCCGGAATGATGACCACCGCGCCGCGGACCAAGTCCGAGTTAGCCTGCGACCGATAAAGAGCACAGAGAAAGGAAGTGTCTGGATAGGCCGACATTAGACCAAATCCTCCGCAAGTTCATCACCCCGCATCGCAGCAACTTCTTCGTCGGTAAAGACTCGAGTCCCCCATGTCGCGCGCAATCTGACCATGATGTCCGGTTTAATGACCCTCTTTCCAGTCACGGCGTGGGCCGACGCGGGCACGAGAGCGGCAATCACCTTGCCTCTCTTGCTGATGTTAATGGATTCCCCCTCGTGGACCCACGCTTCGATACGGGGAAATTCATTGCGAAGTTCTCGGACGGTCGCCGTTTTCATGTGATCCGAAATAGGTCTCACCCCCACGTCCATCAAGATCATTTCACCGCTCGAACGGTCACGTCGGTGGTGCGGGCCTGGGTCTCCAAGGTCACCAACTTTTGTTTTTCCGCCGCTTGGAGAAGCTCACGGAAAGTGGAAAACCCGTGCGCACGTTCATTGAACCCGGGGTTTCTCCGTTTCAAAGCCTGCTTGATCATCGACCCCCAGATGAGAGCGTCTTCCCCGCGCTCTTCCTCCAGCGCCGCCAAGGTGGCGATCAATTGGTCCAGAGCCTGATCCGGAGTCGGGCCAACCGGAGCGTCGCCGGCCTTCGCTGCCACCTTTGCTTTCGGCGTAGCCGGGCGCCGCTGCGGGTTCTTCCGCACCAAGTCATCATAGTACAAGAATTGGTCGCAATTATTAATAAAGAGGTCCGAACTGGAATTGCGCACGCCGACGCCAATGACGGTCTTGTTATTTTCCCGCAACTTGCTGACTAAGGGCGAAAAATCCGAATCCCCGCTAAGGATGACAAAGGTGTCCAGATGTTGCTTGGTGTAGCAAAGGTCGAGTGCATCGACGACCATCCGGATATCGGCAGAATTTTTCCCCGACTGGCGGACATGGGGGATCTCGATCAGTTCAAAGGCGGCTTCGTGAAGGTTCTTTTTGAAGTCCTTATAGCGTTCAAAATCGCAATACGCTTTCTTCACCACGATATGGCCGCGGAGCAAAAGGCGCTCCAGGACCAACTGGATATCAAACGGGGGAAACTTGGCGTCCTTGGCCCCGAGGACGACATTTTCCAAGTCCAAGAATACCGCCATCGTGGAATCGGTCGCTGCCGGAAAGTCACTCATGGCCACAGCCTAGGGAATCTCCCTGCCGCTGGCGACATTTTCCGAAAGAGACCAGAAGAGGAGAAGAAAAAAAACGACTTACCCCTCTGTCCCATCCTCGGCGTGGGGCGTTTTCTCCCTCTCCGCCTGCAACCACTGCACAATTTCCGCCCACTGCGCAGCCAAAAAGGTCGAAAGGCTGTGGGTGCCTTCCGGGTCGATCCAAAGTCGTTTTTGCCCCTTGTAGCCATCATATAATTTCTGCCCCAGCACGGCCGGTACGGTTTGATCTTTCGCTCCGAGGAGGAATGCCACCTGCCCTGGATAGTTAGCCAAGTTTTCGTCCGAAGCAAAGCGGGTGCGGAGAAAGACACTGACCGGAAGCCATGGGTAATGGTATTGCGCCGCTGCGGCCAGGGAGTTGAATGGCGTGACCAAGATGACGCCGGCGATCTGGGTTGGTCGTTCCCGCACGGTGGCGCAAGCCGTCCCGCTGCCGAGAGATTCTCCCAGCAACCAAATCGTTCGCCCGGTTTCGGTCGCGAGAACATCCACGGCCTCACAAGCAGCCGCGGTCAAAGCCGGTTCGGACGGTTGCCCATCCCGACTGCCATAGCCGGGATATTCGAGCAGATAGGTTTTCCAATCCTCGCCCGTCTGCCGGCAAATCTGCCGATAGTGGGCCCGGCCCAAAGCGCTGCCTCCGTTTCCGTTCATGACCAAAAGGACATGGGCCGGATCCCCGTCAAGAGACTGCCATCCGATCATATCCCCCGCCGCATTCCGCCAGGGCGCAAATCCCTCCGCCGCCGCCCGCCGCTCAGATTCCTCCCAAGAAGACCGGGAGGGCCGGAAAATCATCGCATCCTGCTGAAAATACAAAACGCCGCACAAAATCAGGAACCCAAGAGGAATGAGAAGGAGCAGGAAGATCATGATGCGCTGAAGGCCATGAGTCATGGCGCCATCCTGCCATCCTGCCACGACAAACAGCGCTTTGGCCAGTCCGGGCTCCGGCCCACATCGTTCAGCTCCGTTCGGAAACCTTCCTCGTCTCGGGAGACTGGAAACCGGGTGGTTGCGATTTTCAGCATTTTCGCTTTCCCCCTCCCGCCTGAAGCAATCCAGCCGCTTTATCGAGCGTTTCCTGCCACTCGCTGGCCGCGACGGAATCGGCCACAATGCCTGCTCCGACATGGACCGAGGCGGTCCCCTCCTCGAAGACAGCTGTTCGGATGGCGATGTTAAACTGGCTCTCGCCATTGTACCCAAAATACCCGATCGCTCCCGTGTAAATCCCCCGAGGTTCGGGTTCGAGCGCGGCGATGATCTCCAGCGCCCGTTTCTTGGGGGCCCCGGAAATGGACCCTCCGGGGAAACAAGCCCGCACCGCCGCCGGGTGCGAAACCCCCTTGCGTAAACACCCTTGAACGGTCGAAACCAAATGATGGACCTGCTCGTAGCTTTCCAATTTAAGTAATTCAGGCACGGAAACACTGCCATACTCACAAACCTGCCCCAGATCATTACGTTCCAGGTCGGTGATCATGACTAATTCCGCCACCTCCTTGGGCGAAGTGAGGAGATCGAAGGCATTGAGCTGATCCCGCTGCGGGTCAGCCAGACGAGGGCGGGTCCCTTTGATCGGTCGAGTGAGGATTTGTCGGCCTGAGAGCCGCAAAAAACACTCCGGGGAAGCCGACGCGATTTGCGTACCCTCCAAATCCAAAAATCCGGCATGGGGAGCCGGCGAATGATGGCGCAGGGACTCGTAAAACGGCCAGGCATCTCCTGCAAATTCCGCCTTCAGCCGGTGGGCAAGACAGACCTGGTAAATCTCCCCGGCGGCAATGGCTTCCTGGGCCCGCGCCACCATCCCAAGAAACTCCTCCCGGGGCATCCCGGGTTGAAAATCAATCTGCGGGAAATCCGCCCGCAGCGAAACCGGGGAGATTTCCGGGGGATTCTTCCACGATTCGGAGGCGTGAAAGTAAATGTGCAGCTGGTCGTAGAATCCAAACCGAAAGCGACCGTCAAAACCAATCCACCCAATGGCCGCTCCGTCCGGCTCGCCCAAATCCGCTGTCGGCCGGGATCGGGCCACCAGTTCTTCCTCCAAACGCGTCCAATCCTCCCCCTCCCCATTGAGGATGAGATCCGGCTCGCAGGCCAAAAGGGAGATGGAATCATGTCCCGGCAAACTCGAATCCAAAAAAACAAAGCCCTCCCGTTGCCGAAGCGCCCGGGCAGCCTGTTCCGGCCCGAAGGTCTCCTGCCCGGTCGCAATGGACGATGCCTTGAACTGCATAGTCCTGAGAATTTGCCCAAACTTCTGCCTCCGTCGATGTTCTTCTTCTTGAGCAATCCATCAGAGGCTGATTATGTTCGCCTCCTGATGTGGTCATTGTTTCGTTTGCTCATTATGTTTCTTGTCCCGCTGGCGGTTCTCACCGCCCAGGATGAGACGCCCTCGCCCTCCCCTGCGGTTTCTCCGGAGACCCCGGCCCCCTCCCCGGAGACCACCCCAATTTCGGATGCTTCTCTCGTCGCAGACCCCACACCCGATCCCGGTCCTGCCGCGAAGACTCCGGAGGAAGACGTCATCCCCTTGGAATCGGATTCCGGAAGTTCCACGATTGGTGCGCCCTTGGAAACAAGTGACCTTGCCCCTCCGGATCAAGCCATGCCCGATGAGGCCTTCACTTTGCCCAATGCCATCATCCCCGACGAATTGCCGCCCGCCCCCCCTGCCCCGGCGGAAAGCAAGGAGGAAAAGGAACGCCAAGTCGGCATTCTCTACCGTCAAGTTCGGATCAAAGTTGAAAAAAATCCCGACGTGAAAAGCCTCTACGACCAGGCGGGAGCCGCCAAATCGGAAGAAGATCGACGCGCCGCCTTCCGGGAATATTACCGACTCCTCTTCAAGAAGATGGTCGCGGTGGACAAAAGCCTTCAATCCCGTTGCCAGGTGATGGAAGACGCCTACTTGCGGCGACTCGCCCAGACACGTCTCGAGCCCACGATTCCTCTCAATCCTCCTCCGACCCCCGAGCCCCTTAACTAGTTCCCTCGCGGAACCGACCCCAAAAAAATCCCATGCTTCGCGGCTCATTTGAGATGAAAATCGTCACCGGAACGGCTCACCCCCAACTGGTCGGGGATATTTGCAATTACCTTGGTGTCCCGCCCTGCGACACCAGTGTTTCGTCGTTTCCGGACGGAGAAACCTTTGTCAAAATCAACGAAAACGTGCGCGGTCGCGACGTTTTTATCGTCCAACCGACCTGTCCACCGACGAACCAAAACCTGATGGAACTGCTCATCATGGTGGATGCTGCCCGTCGGGCCAGTGCGACCCGCATCACTGCAGTGATCCCATTTTTCGGCTACGCCCGCCAAGACCGGAAAGACCAACCCCGCGTCCCCATCACCGCCAAACTGGTGGCCAATCTCATCGTTGCCGCCGGCGTGGACCGCGTTCTTACCATGGACCTGCACGCCCAGCAACTGCAGGGCTTTTTCGACATCCCCGTCGATCACCTCTACGCCCTCCCGGTGATGATGAATTACCTCCGCAGCCTCGAGGTCAAAGATCTCGTGATTGTTTCTCCCGATGTTGGCGGCGTGAAAATGGCTTCCGCCTATGCTCAAGCCCTGGGAGCCGGACTCGCCATCGTGGTCAAACGCCGAATCAACGCCACCGAAACCGAAGCCGTCACCATTATCGGTGACGTCGCGGACAAGAATGTCATTATCGTCGATGACCTCACCGAGACCGCCGGCACGCTGGTGGGAGCCGCCGGCATTCTCCGCAGTCATGGAGTGAAAAATATTTATGCTGGTGTTTCGCACGCCGTCTTGACAGATTTGGCGGTTGAGCGATTGAAGAGCTCAGAAATCAAAGAGTTGATCACGACTGACAGTGTTCCCGTGCGGGCCGAAACCGGTGCCCGCGTGAAGGTACTGTCGGTGGCCGAATTGCTCGGCGAGGGCATCCGGCGCATCCATGACGATGAGTCGGTGAGTTCACTCTTTGATATCAACAATAAGAAGACCCAATAATTATGGCCAACCAAGTCAAACTCACAGCCCGCCCTCGAGCGGAAGCCGGACGCAACGCCGTTAAAAAGCTACGCGCCCGGGGCGGCATCCCCGCCAACATCTATGGAGCGAAGGACGCTCCCACCAACCTCGAAGTCTCCAAGCGAGAATTGGATCTCATGCTCGCCCACGCAGTTGGCGAGCAGATCCTCGTTGATCTGGAAATCAACGACGGCGGGAAAATCTCCAATCGCCTCTCCCTCATCCAGGAAGTTCAACACCATCCGGTGCGCGGCAATGTCCTCCACGTGGATTTTCATGCGGTCTCGACCACCGAGGAAATCGAAGCCGATGTCGTCATTGAACCTATCGGCGAAGCCGTCGGCGTCAAAACCCATGGCGGACTGCTCCAACAGAACCTCCGCTCTTTGGCCATTCGCTGCCTTCCTCAGCATCTGCCCGAACTCATCGAGGTCGATGTCTCCGCGCTTAATCTCAATGACTCCCTGCATGTGGGCGACATCAAGCTTCCTGAGGGCGTTTCGGCGATCCCGGCTGCTGATTTGACGATTTTTATCGTTTCGGAGCCCACTGTGGCCGAAGAACCGGCCGCCGAATCCGCCGCCGCTCCCGAAGTCATCAAGGAGAAGACCGCCGCCACAGAATCTCCTGCCGAAGGCAAGAAATAACCGGCATCGTGCGTGGAGCAGGCCCCGATCTTTCGGCTCATTGTCGGCTTGGGAAATCCCGGTCGCCAATACGCAGGCACACGCCACAATGTCGGATTCCTTGTTTTGGACGAACTCGCACGAAGGGACACCAGGAAGGCCTTTCATTTTGAACCCAAATGGAATGCTGAAACTGTCTCCACCGAGAACCGCCTGCTCATGAAGCCTCAGACCTTCATGAACCGGAGCGGAGACTCCGTGGCCCCATACGCCCGCTACCATCGGATCGAACCTCATGAGGTTCTGGTGGTCTTGGACGATGTGGCCCTTCCCTTCGGGGACCTTCGCTTGCGGAAATCCGGCAGCGCGGGAGGTCACAACGGTCTCTCGTCCATTATCAGCCAACTGGGTTCCGAAATCGTGCCCCGTCTGCGCGTTGGCATTGGGGGCCCTCCCGGTCCCCTGACCAACCATGTTCTCGGACGATTTTCAGAACCCGAGAATCAATCCCTCGCCCCCGCCCTTCACCGGGCGGCCGACGCAGTATCGCACCTCGAAACCCAAGGTTTCGAAAGTGCCATGAATCTCTACAACCAAAAAAACACCCTATGAAAAAACGCTATGAAGCCCTGCTTGCCCTCGATACCCGCGGCAAGGAGGAATCGATCAAAGACATCATCGACCAAGTCGAAAAAACCCTCAAAGCCGAAGGCGCCGAGATCGAACAGGTTCAACGCTTGGAAAAGCGCGAACTCGCCTACGAACTCAACCACCTCACCGCCGCCTATTTCGTGAATATTATTTTCGAAGCGGATTCTCAAGCCATCACGGGCATGCGTCAGAAATTGAAGCTCGACGAACACGTCGTCTTGCAGAACTATCTCCAACTGTCCGCCAAGAAAAAAGTCGAAGCCGCCGCTTAGGCGCCGGATCGCACTCGAAAACCTCCACTCGAAAATACCATGCCCAGTCTCAACAAAGTCATGCTCATCGGAAACGTCACCCGGGATCCCGAGATCCGGTATACCCCGAAGGGCACCGCCGTCGCCGAAGTGGGACTGGCCATCAATCGGGTCTTTACCCCCGAAGGCGGCGAACGACGGGAGGAAACCACCTTCGTGGACATCACCTTCTGGGGTCGCCAGGCCGAGATCATCGCCGAATACGGCAAAAAGGGCAAACCCCTCTACGTCGAAGGACGATTGCAACTCGATAGCTGGGACGACAAACAAAGCGGCCAAAAACGGAGCAAATTGAAAATCGTCGGCGAGAATTTTCAATTCCTTGGCTCCCGAGGCGACGGCGGAGGCTCCGAAGATGGAGAGGGAGGTCATGAACCGGCTCCCCGTACTTCTTCCCGTCCGTCGTCCGCTCCGGCCTCCAAGCCAGCGGCTCCGTCGCCCTCGGAGTCTGAGGATGACGATATTCCGTTCTGAGTTCATTTCGACTTCCGTCAAAACCCTCGGAGTTTTGGCGAATTCTCTCTTGACCGCCTTCTTCGTCTTTGCTGAATTGGGCTCGTGATCCTGCACCCGTCCAAATTGGTCCAAACTCTGGGACTTCCCCTTGTTTGCTTGGCCATGTTCTCGCTCGGCGGTGGCCATTGGGCGGTTTTGCAGTCGGTCGCTTGGGGGCAAATGCTTTGGGGCTATGTTCAAGATGACGTGCCCGTGGTCGAAGCGGTCGCAAAAACCTTCAATGGCGAAAACCCCTGTGCGCTCTGCACCTCGGTGAAAAAGGGACGCCAAGAAGAGAAAAAAGCTCCGCAGTCTCTCTCTGTTCAAGAGAAAGTGGAAGTCTTCCTAGTCGAGTTTTCCAACTCGCTTCCTCCACGCATCCCTTCCCCTTTCAAATACCCCCACTCTGGCGACACGGACCACTCGGCCCGCCATGACGCCCCTCCCGGTCCCGTACCGCGAAGCACTCTGGCGTAAAGCCACTTCCGCCCACTCTGGGTCGACTTCCTGCCGACCAACCTTTGTTTCGACGGCTCATCGTTCCGAAAAGGAACACCTCTGCCGTCCACCCTGCCAACCTGCCGGTGTTGGTGTCCGGGTGAAACCATCTTTCCGGTCCAACTCAAAATACCAAATTTATATGAAAATTCTTACGACCTTATTGGTCTTCCTCGCGACAGCGCTGGCCACCCCAACCGCACGAGCCACCGTACTCACCTCCATTCCCAGCCCTGGAACTCAGGGCGGGATGATCATGCCCATGATCGAAGTGAACGGCTTCGTTCTCAGCACCATGTTCACGACGCCCTCTCCGCTCCCCCTCCTGGCTTCGCTCGACCACTGGAGCATGGGCGACACATTTCATCCGACGGCCGCTTGGCACCCAAAGCTGGATCCCACCCAGGAAAATGCGCTCTTCGGGAGCCGCTACGGGTTCACCGCCGGAGGAGACTTCCTTCCCGCAGGAACTTCTCTGGGAATCCGTCTCTTGTCCGCCAGTGCCGGCCTCCAGTTTTGGAATTATAGCAGTGGAGACAATCGTTTCGATGAAGTGTTCACCCTCGCCCGACCCCAGGTGCTCTGGGATGGCTCCATGTGGCATGATGTCGTCACACTCCCAAACGCCAGCGCGCCCGGAACCTACTCGGCCTCCCTGGAGTTTTTTGTGGCTGACCAAGACTTCACGAGTGGAACCGGGGCCGTGGATTATGGTGCGACCGCGCTCGGCGCCGGCGATGAACCGGGCGACAACAGCGTGCCCGTCAACCTGAGTTGGACCGTGGTTCCGGAACCCACCACCGCCGTTCTGCTCGGTCTCTCCCTGGCAGGCCTGACCATTTTCTCACGCCGGAACCGAAAATTCCGCATTTCCGAAGAATGAGTACCCGCAATTCCACTTTCGAAAGGATTCGGCGGCCCGATGGAGCCGCCGAACCTCTCCGAAATGGCTTCACTCTGATCGAATTGCTCGCGGTTCTCGCGATTGGCTCGGTTTTGGTCATGTTGGTGGGAGCCACCGCTTCCGGTACTTTGAAGAAAACCGAAACCCTGCAATGCCTTGCCAAAATGCGGACGCTGGGAGCAGCCGCGATCCTCTATGGTCAGGATCACAATGGGGCTTTCCCGCGTAGCATTCACAGTGCCTACGCCGCCAGGGAAAAAAATTGGGTGCAAACCATCGCGCCCTATGTGGGAGACGGCTTGGATTCAACAGCCCCCAATTGGAAGGAGAACTTTAATCGTTTCTACCGATGTCCGGCCGATGCACACACTTCGACCAGTTTTTACAGCTACGGATTCAACGTTTACTTTGAACTGAATCCCGGGAGCGATGACTATGTGGGATCACCAACCACCTGGCGAAAAATCATCCAAGTTCCCCATCCGGCGAAAACTATTCTGCTGGCGGAGGCCTCCCCCATTGCCAATGGAGATCATCTCATGTGTCATATGTGGGAGAGCCTGCTGGCGGCAGATAACGACCTTGATGGCCTCCGCCATGGAAAAACTTCCAACTACCTCTTCGTGGATGGCCATGCCGAGTCCCTCAGAGTGGATGGCACCTTTGATCCGGCCAAAAATATCAATCGCTGGAATCCCAGTCTGGCCGGGGGAGGATAGGCGCGAGAAACTCCAGGTTCAGACAGCCTGAGCCCTAGAGAATCTGACCGGCCTCAGCGTGGCCGGCTACAGGGGCACCCTGTAGCGTTGTCGCCGGGGACGCTGACCCCGGTCCGATGCTTCCAGTGCTGCAGCCCGTCGCAATCGCATTTCAAAAGATCAGGAAACAACATCCCTGTTTCATTTTGCGCATCTTGGAGAAGCGAGTTTTCAAATTCTTTCTCGTTCACCGAAGGAAACAACACTTGGCACGCTTCGTGCTAAGTGGAAAAGCGAATGAAACTGAACACCAAAACACCTGCTGTCTCAACTCGCTGCAAAGGCAAACGCCTCCTGAAAACCCTTGGCTTGGGGACTTGCCTTTTGGCGGGACTCCCCCTGACGCCAACTCTCACCGCTGGTGAGGGAAAGTCTTTCAAGGAGGAGATTATCGTTGTGGAAGAAGTGCAACCCTGGGGAGCTGAACTCACCGCCGGCTGGGACAGCCTTTATATGTTCCGCGGCGTCAATGTCATCCGGGGCGATCAGAACTACGGTTCCAGCCTGGCTTGGACCGATCTTAATACCACCTGGAACATCACCGCCAATGACTCGATCACCGCAGGAGTCTGGCTTGCCTTCGGAGTGGATCGAACCGACTACAAGGAGGTGGATGCCTACATCGGCTACACCAAAACGATCGGAGATCTCTCCCTTGGCTTTGGGTACATCTTCTACGATGCGTTTTCCGGACCGCTCTATTCCCACGAATTGAACTGGAGCGCGGCCTACACGTTCAATCTGCCCAAAGGCATCACCATCACCCCAGGGTTGATCTATTATCTCAACCTCGGACCTGATGCCAACGACGGATACGGAATCGCAGAAACCGGCAGCAGCTTCCTGCAGGCCCGGATCGATGCCGGCATCCCGCTCTACAAGGACATCATCTCTCTTGAGCCTTGGGTCGCCTTCGGTGCCAGCTTCGGATACAACTACCTCGACGATGGCAGCACGCTCACTGGAGCAAACAACCTTGAGCTGGGTGTTTCTCTGCCCATTAAAATCAACGACACCATCACAGTTTCTGGTTACGCCGCCTACAGCAACCAATGGGCGAATCTCGTCGGCACGGAACCCAACACGTTCTGGGGAGGAGCAAAAGTCACTTTCTCCTTTTAAGCGTAGGATCAATCACGCGGAGGGGAGGGCTCCTTCTGCCCACGGGCAGGGGGAGCCTTTCCGCGTTTTGAGAGGGAAATGCGCGTGACTTCGCGCCCGCATCCCGGATATTTCCCCGATGGACGTCTTGCAAACGCTGGGAGTCGCGCTGGGATTGGCCACCTTGGCCGGGGTCAATTTGTACCTGACCGTCTTCGCCTCCGGTCTGGCCATTCATTTCGGGTGGGTCGCCCTCCCCTCGTATCTGACGGAACTTTCCGCCTTGGGCAATCCCTGGCTCGTCAGCATTGCCGGGATCCTTTATTTTCTCGATTTCCTGGCCGACAAAATCCCTTGGGTCGATACGGTCAATGACGCCTTCCATACCTTTGTCCGCCCTCTGGGCGGAGCCGTCCTCGCCGTGTTGGCCCTGGGCGAGGCAGACCCGGCGGTCAAAGTGATTGCCGCCATTTTGGCCGGAGGAGTCGCCCTCACCTCCCATACCGCCAAGGCCGGCACCCGTCTGGTGGCCAATTCCTCTCCCGAGCCCGCCTCCAACATTGGGCTCAGTCTGGGCGAGGACGCCATTGTTCTGGGCGGATTAAGCCTGCTCTACTTTTATCCGATGATCGCCCTTGTCGTCACGCTCGTGGCCCTGATCACGATCTGGATGGTCCTGCCGCGGATGGTCCGCAGCATCCGGGCCACGCTTTGGCTGGCTTGGCAAAAACTCAACGGTCCCCCCGCCGGTCGCGAAGCCGAGGAACTCACCGCCACCATGCCCTCGCAGGTGGAGCGGGATTTGCGCCGGGCCCACGCGAGCTCCGAAACCGTCGATTTTTCTGTCCGCTGCCTGAGCGGCGGAGGGCCCCGCCTGCCCAAAAATCGTTTCGGCTGGCTCGTGCGGATGGAGGGAGGACGTTTGTTTTTTCTCAGTCGCCGCTGGCAGGGTTCTCTTGTCGTCGAGATCCCCACCCCCACCGGGGCCCCCGAACGGGCTTCGCGTTTCCTCTGTGAACGTCTGGCCCTGCCGGGAGCGGACGGAACCCATGTCCTTCTCTTTGAACGTGGACAACGAGTCATCGCCGACCGCATTGCCAGCCAACTCGCAGCGCCCCTGCCCGAGCCTGAGGCCTTGGACCCCGTCTGATCCCGCCGGAATTTGAAGCCATGTTTGGGATGGACGGAATAGATTGGGACCGGCCGGGATTTCTCCTCCTGCTTCCCGTTGCCCTTCTTTGCATTTTCCTCACTTCCCGCCATTCGCTGGTCACCTGGTCGCGACGCCAATGGATCGTCTGTCAGGCGCTCCGCATCGCCGTATTGACCCTGATCGTGTGCGCATTGGCCGGACCGCGCCTCCTTCAATCCAGCACCGAGACGGCCGTCATTTTTCTTCGAGACGTCTCCGATAGTATCTCTCCGGAAGCCAACACCCTGGCTGCTGAGACCATCGCCAAAGCCAGTGCCGGGCGGGACAACCAATCCGCGGTCATCCATTTTGCCCGCACCCCAATCGTGGTGCGGCCCTTTGGCCAACCTCCGCCAGACCCTCTTCCGGTCCCTCCGGCCCAGGATGCGACCGATCTTGCCTCCGCTTTGGAATTTGCCGCAGCTCTTTTTCCCTCCGACCAGCCCGGCCGCATCGTCCTCCTCAGCGACGGGGTGGTCACCGCGGGACGCGATCCCATGGAAAGCGCCGCCTCCCTCGCGGAACGCGGGGTGGAGATCGACACCATTCTTTCGCCCTCATCCTCCCAACCGGAAACGGCCGTGGTCTCGCTCCAAGCCCCATCCACCATCCGCGAGGGGGAGGTCTTTGACCTGACCGCAACATTGCGTACCTCCGAACCCGCCACCGGAGCCACCTTGCGGCTCTACCAAAATCAGATTTTGATCGCCGAATCGCAGGTCGATTTGCCCCCAGGATCTTCGGACGTCATTTTTCCCCGCGTTCAAGCCCTCGGACGGACGGCCCTCTATGAGGTCGAAGTTTCCACCCCGGTCGATACCCGGCCGGAGAACAACCGCCGCCACCTCGTCCTCGCCCACGGCGGTGCCGCCAAGGTCCTCGTGATCGACCAATCTCCCGATCAATCCGAACCCTTGGCTCGCGCCTTGCGGGAGACCGGATTTGAAGTCGAGATTCGGCCAGCGGCCGGGTTGCCCGCGGATTTGGAAGGCCTGGAGGGATTTCATCTTGTGATTTTCAGTGAAGCCTCCGCGGACAATTTTTCCCCCGGAGGGATGAAAACCCTCAGCCAATGGGTGCGGGACTTTGGGGGTGCTTTTTTGATGCTCGGTGGGGAAGACAGCTTTGGAGCCGGCGGCTATTTCCGCACCCCTATTGGCACCATCCTCCCGGTGGAACTCGAACGCCAGGAACGCGAGGAAACCCCGGTCGTCGCACTCCTCGTCATTCTGGATCGCTCCGGTTCGATGGCGGCGCCCGTAGGGACCGAAACCAAGATGGACCTGGCCAACGAGGGGGCGGCCCTCGCCTTGGATGTCCTCCAATCCAAGGATCAATTTGGCCTCTTCGCCGTCGATACCCGCGTTCAGGATGTGATCCCACTCGGGCGAATTAATGACAAATCTGCCGCCTCCCGGCGCATCGCCGCGATCACCTCCGGGGGCGGCGGGATCTATATCTACACCTCGTTGGCCGAAGCCTTTCCCCGACTCCGCGAGGCTCAGGCCAAAATTAAACACATCATTTTGTTTTCCGATGCCTCGGACGCCGAAGAGAAAAACGCCACTGGCTCGACGCGCTCGGGCGGCCCGGCGTCCTCTCTCGATTTGGCCTCGGCCATGTTGGCTCATAAAATCACCCTTTCCGTCGTCGCCCTCGGCAGTGCCCAAGACCGGGACACCACCTTTCTGCGCCAACTCGCCGGACAGGGCGGAGGGCGTTTTTATCTCACCCCCGACGCCACCGCCCTGCCCCGCATCTTCACTTTGGAAACGATGCGAGCCATGGAATCCAGCCTGCGGGAAGAACCCCTCGCCGCCATCCCGCAAGGCACGCATCCCCCGCTCGCGGGCATCGCTTGGAAATCCGCGCCCCCCCTCCTCGGGGCCAATATCACCAAACCCAAACCGGGAGCCGAGGTCCTCCTCGCCGCCGGGAATGGCGATCCGCTCCTCGTCACCTGGCGCTACGGTCTGGGTCAAGTCGCCGCCTTCGCCAGCGATGCCAAATCCCGTTGGGCCGCCGAATGGCTCTCCTGGCCCGGCTATGCCAAATTCTGGGCCCAGACCGTCCGCTCCCTCATCCGCGATGACAACCCTCGCGACCTCGACCTGACGGTGCGCGAAGAGGGCGATCTTTTGGTGATTGAAGCGGACGCGGTGGACCCCTCGGGAAATTTCCGTAATGGCCTCGAGCTCACGGTCTCGGTCGCCCCGCAGGGTGCGCCTCCCGAAACGCTTCCCGCCCGGCAGGTGGCCCCCGGAAGATACCGAGCAACCCTCCCCCGACCCGACGCGGAATCCGCCATGATCGCCGTCGGCGAAGCCGGCGCGCGTCCGCTTTCCGCCACCTGGACGCGCAACTATCCGGCTGAATACCAAATCTCCGAAGCCAAGGCCTCACTTTTGAGCGACCTCTCGGAGCTGACTTTCGGACAAACCCAACCGGCCGATGTCTTCCGTCCCGCCCACCAACCGTCCCGCACCCGGCGGGACCTTTCCTCCTTTCTGCTCGCTCTCGCCCTTGTTTTTTGGCCGCTGGATATTTGGCTCCGACGGCGGGATTGGGCCCCGCAGACCTAAAACCCCGGCCAGAAACTCTTTTCGAATGTCCTTGCCGCCTTTTTCTCCTGACCGATAGCCTGTCCCGATGCAAATTTTGGTCACCGGAGGCGCCGGGTTTATTGGATCCCATATCGTTCGCAAGCTATTGGTCGAGGGACACTCGGTGACGGCGCTCGACAATTTTAGCGATTTTTACGATCCCGCGATCAAACGGGCCAATGTGGCCGCATTTCAAAACGATGCCAATGTGATTGAAGGTGACATCTGCGACGCCGCCCAAGTGCAACGCGTGGTCACCGAAGGAAAATTCGACACCATCATCCACGTGGCGGCCCGGGCCGGGGTACGGCCCTCGGTGGAGAATCCCACCGCCTACATCGACACCAACATCACCGGCACCTACAACCTGCTCGAAGCGGCCCGGGTCGGGAATGTGAAACAATTCCTCTTTGCCTCCAGTTCCTCCGTTTATGGTCTCGCCCGCAAGGTGCCCTTTTCCGAAGACACCCCCTTGCCGCAGACGCTCAGTCCCTATGCCGCCACCAAGCTCGCGGGCGAACACCTCTGCGGGAATTTTTCGCACCTTTACGGGCTCCGGGTCGTTTGTATGCGCTTTTTCACCGTCTATGGCCCGTCCCAACGTCCGGACCTTGCCATCCACAAATTCACCAAGCGAATCGACAACGGTGAAACCATTCAGCAATTCGGCGATGGCACCACCCGGCGCGA
>Ga0222659_1000202_pt1 | contig 43916 bp, 41 predicted proteins | sample AntAcemetagen547_FD_179850 | JGI IMG/M metagenome (GOLD analysis project Ga0222659, IMG submission 179850) | Saline water microbial communities from Ace Lake, Antarctica - #547 | ecosystem: Environmental > Aquatic > Non-marine Saline and Alkaline > Saline | place: Antarctica: Ace Lake...
ACTTTACGGTCTTCCGCGCGGAGGCGGTGATAATTTTCATTCATAGTCAGTTTGTCGTAAAACCAGACTAGAAGTTTTCCCGCCTCCGTACCTCTATAAAATTATTCGCTAGAAGTTAAAATCCGCCCCCACCAGATTCCCCTTCCCTAGACAGTGTCACTTACAACGGGGTTGCATTGACGCAAGCGGTCTATGCAATAGACAACTCCCCACTTGTCTCGGCTGGAATCTTCTACCTCGACAATGTTGCGTCGGATGGAACTCTTCGGATCGAACTGAGTGCTAGCAACGTGGCTAATTATGGGTTTGGTCTCTACGCTGTTGACGGTCTAAAAACCGGGGTGCAGGACGTGGGATCAGGCCGGGATCCTTTATCGGCAGCTACAGTGACGATGACAACGAACTCTGGATTTTTCGTTCAAGAAGCTGCCCGCAACAACCAGACGCTGGCGGGCGACGTGGGAGATGATTACGAAACATTGTACAACTACAGTTCCAACGCTTATCGAGGCTTGTCGCAGTATCAGGTGACTACCGCTACTGGCGATTACCTTGCGCCGATCAATAATACGGGAGTTAATTTCAGGATTGTTGCGACGGCGGCTTTTGAAGCTGTGCCTGAGCCAAGCTCAACCGCACTGCTTGGTCTCGGTGGCCTCGCACTAGTCCTGCGTAGCCGCCGCGCGTAGCCGCAGGCTAGGCAGTCATTGATTTCATAAAAGCCGACCGGTCAACTCCGGTCGGCTTTTTGCTTTCCGTCCATTCGTTTCGGAAAATGGCAATGGTGGAATGCTCATCCACAATCACGGCCAGGGGTGTCTGGGGTAGCGGCCGGCGAGTTCTTTTTTCATCTGCGGGTAGCCGTTTTGCCAGAAGTTGGGAATGTCTTTGGTCATTTGCCAGGGGCGCTGGTTCGGGGCTAGGATGTGGACGAGCAGGGGGATGCGACCGGAGGCGACGGTGGGGGTGGTTTTGGTGCCGACGAGTTGGGCGAGTTTGGAGGAAATGAAGGGATCGTTTTCCGAGGAGTAGGTGATCTTGGCCGAGTGGCCCGAGCTGAGGCGGATCCGTTCGGGGCAATGGGTGTCGAGCAGATGGCGTTGGTGGGAGGAGAGCCAGTCGTTGAGGACCGGCCAGACCGGGGCGTTTTTGATTTCCTTGTAGCTGATGGCGCCGTGGCAGATCTGGGAGACGGCGGCGACACGGTCTTCTTCGGTCCAGGTCGGCAGGCCGAGCTCCGGCATCCACTTTGAGATGCAGGCGAGGCGGTGGGTGAACTGCTCGACTTGGGAGTCCCAGTTTTTCATGACGAGTTCGCCGGAAAGGACGCGCTTAGCGAGGATTTCGGCGGCGTCATCGAGCGGGACATCCTGGTCGGTTTCCTTTGAATCGAGTATGAGGTCACGGAATTTCTTCTGGCGGAGACGGACGACACGTCTACGGGATTCATCGTAGCTGGCTCCATCGACGGTGATGATCTCATCGGGGAAAAGTTCTTCGAGCCATGGGAGTTCGATGGCGGTTGCGAGGCGGAGGTGGGTGATGGTTTCGCGGGCTTCGACTTCGGTGATTTCGCAGGCGACGAAGGCGGCGGCATTGCGGACGCATGATTGTTCGTCGAGTTTTCCGCGGCGGTTACCGACGAGGCGGCAGGCGAGGTTGCCTTGGGAGAGGCGGATGGCGAGTTGGTCGGAGAAGGCGGCTAGAATGGATTTGGCGATGGCTTCGCGGTGTGTGTGGAAATCGATTTTACGCGAAGCGGATTTCGGGAAGAGGGCGAGGAGGCGGGATAAGATTCGTTCGGTGTCTTTGGAGCCACGGGCGTGGATGCCGAGTTGGGCGAGGCGGCGAGGGTCGAAGTGCATGGCTTCGGCGGATTCGAAGGCGCGGTATTCTCCGGCGAAATCCGAGGGGTCGTCGGGGAGGATGAAATCTTTGCGGCCAGTGGCGGATTTGCCTTTGGCGAAGATGCCTTCGCCTTGGACAGTTGCTGCGATGAAGGCGGCCTCGGCGAGGCAATCGTTGTGAAGGCCGGCGAGGAGTAGGCGGGCGAAGCGGGGTTCGAGTGGGAGGGTGGCCATTTCCCTACCGATGTCGGTGAAGTTTCCCTCGGCGTCGACGGCGTGAAGATCGTGGAGCAGGCGTTCGGCTTTTTCGAGGGATGGCTCGGTTGGTGTGTCGAGCCAACGGAAGCTTCGCGGGTTCTGTGTTCCGGATGCTTTGAGTAGGAGGACGGCTTCGGCGAGGTCGATGCGGTGGACTTCAGGGAGTTCGAATTCGTCGCGGCGGGCGTGGTCGGTTGTGGACCAAAGGCGCAGGCAGCGGCCGGGTGCGGTGCGGCCCGCACGGCCAGCGCGTTGGTCGGCGGCGGCACGTGAGATTTTCCGGATGAGGAGTGTGTTGATGCCGCGGCGGGGATCGAAGGAGGAGGAGCGGGCGAGGCCGGAGTCGATGACCGTGCGGATGCCCGGGATGGTGAGTGAGGTTTCGGCGACGTTGGTCGAGACGATGATCTTGGGTCGGGAGGAGGGGCGGATGGCTTTTTCCTGATCGGCAGGGGGGAGGGCTGAGTAGAGTGGGAAGATATCGTAGGATTTCGCGGCGGAGAGATTGGAGATCAGCTCGATGGTGCGGCGGATTTCGTGAGTGCCGGGGAGAAAGACGAGGATGTTTCCGGGATCGGGGAGTGATAGGGCCTCGCGGGTGAGTGAGGTGGCTTGTTCCCAGATGGGGACTTCGCGTTGTGGGCCGGCCTGGCGGTGGTTTTGGGGCGGGCGATGGGGGCGGTGGAGGATTTCCACGGGGAAGGTTCTGCCGCCCGCTTCGAGTTTCCTGACCGGAGCCATGTAGTTGGCGAGGTTGTCGGTTTCCAGAGTGGCGGACATCACGATCAGGCGGAGGTCGCCACGTTGGTTTTCCTGAAGATCCAGGCAGCGACCGAGAGAGATATCGACGGCGAGGCGGCGTTCGTGGAATTCGTCGAAGATGACTGCGGAAATGCCTTCGAGTGCGGGGTTTTCCTGGAGTATGCGTTGGAAGACTCCGTCGGTGAGGTAGAGGATTTTGGTATCGGGTGAGTAACGGGTATCGAAGCGGACGGCGTATCCGGTTTCTTTGCCGAGGGGGCTGTTGCGGTTTCCGGCGACGAATCCGGCGAGCAGGCGGGCGGCCATGCGACGTGGTTCGATGACGATGACGCGGCCGTTGATTTCAGGAAGATCGGCGATGATTCCGGGGACTTCGGTGGATTTTCCCGATCCGGTGGGTGCGGTAAGGAGGATGCGCTGGTTCTTCGACGCGGCCTCGCGGAGTTCGGTTGCGATTTCGTGAATGGGAAGTGTCACGGGGGGAGATTAACCGGATTTGTGGCGGTTCCCATGGTATTTTTGCGTGGGGAATGTGCTAGGAAAAGCTGTATTGATGTGAGGCCCCGAAGGTCTAGGCTGCGAGGTAGATGATCACACAGGCATTCATTTTGGGAGCGGGGTTGGGGACTAGGTTGCGACCGCTGACAGATATTCTACCGAAGCCGCTGGTGCCGCTTTTTCACAAACCGCTGGCGATGTGGGCGGTGGAGGCCTGCGAGGCGGTGGGGTGCGACCGTTTTGCGATCAACACCCATCACCTGCCGGAAAAGTGGGAGGGCTTCGCGGCGGATCGGGATGTGAGGTTTTTCCATGAACCGGTGCTACTGGAGACCGGCGGCGGGCTGAAGAACATTGAGGGCTGGATGGAGGAGGGTAGCCTGTTGGTTCACAATGGGGATATTTTCTCGTCGATGGATCTGCGAAAGCTTGTGGATGCACATGAGGCCAGCGGAGACGAGGTGACTCTGGCGCTTCGTTCCGGCGGAGGGGAGAAGCGGATTTCGCTTGGGGAAGGTGGCCGTGTAGAGGATGTGCGGAGCGAGGTCAAAGGCCTGCCGGGCACGCATGTTTTCACCGGGATCTACTGCGTGAAAAAGGATTTCCTGAAACGCATCCCGGCAGGGGAGGTCATCGCGGTGATCCCGGCTTTCCAGGAGCTTGTCCGCGAGGGAGGGATTGGCGGGGTGGTGCTGGATGAAGGTGAGTGGATGGATCTAGGCGATGTGGAAAGCTACCTCACAGCGCACCGGGAGCTCGCGCTCGAAGAACCGGTGCACTCGGCGGCGGTGATCGGTGAGGGGGTGACCATCGAGAGCAGCGTAATCGGAAAAGGCGCTGTGATTGGAAAGGGTGCGAGCGTCATTGATTCCGTGGTATGGCCGGGGGCTATTGTGTCCGACGGGGTAGAACATAGACGCGAAGTCATCACTTGACATCATGATGTGAAAGCATGATGTTTTGATGTATGAGAACGACGGTTTCGATTTCGGATCATTTGCTGAAAGCGGCAAAAAGGGTCTCGGCAGAGCGAAGGTGCTCTTTGGGGGAAGTGATTGATGAGGCACTGACCGTGACCCTGATCACCAGACCTGGTGCAACATCGCGGCAAAAACCGAGGGGTTTCGTCACGTTTTCAGGCAGCGGCACCCTGCCTGGTGTGGATCTCCGCTCCAACGCTTCGATGGAAGATATTATGGAGTCATGATGAAGCTGCTCGACGTGAATATTTTGGTCGGAGTTCACCGCGAGGACGCGAACCTTCACGTGGAAATGAAAAGCTGGCTGGAAAAGTCGCTTGGAGAGCCTGCCGGGGTTGCTGTTTCCGAGCTAGTGCTCAGTGGTTTCCTCCGGGTCGTGACCCACCCGAAAGTTTTCAGGGAGCCGAGCCCGCTGGCCGTGGCCATGAATTTCGTGGAAGACCTGCGCACCCGTGAAGGAGTCCGCATTCTTTCCCCCGGCCAGGCGCATTGGTTGATTTTCACGGATCTTTGCATAAAGGCGGATGCGCGGGGCAACAATATCCCCGATGCCTATCATGCGGCGCTGGCCATGGAGACGGGATGCGAATGGATCACGCTGGACAGGGGTTTCGGGCGTTATCCCGGCCTGAGTTGGTCTCATCCTCTGAATCAGGGTTAAGATAAAAGCTCGTATTTTGTCTATTATCGCGTATTTTTGGTTAAATGGACAAAATAACAACTTTTAAGAAGCGAAACCCAATCCACCTGATCCGTGAGATCGGAGGCAGGATACGCAAGCACCGGCTTGCGCGAGGGTGGACTCAGGCTGAGCTTGCGGAGAGATCCGGGGTTAGTCTCTCGACACTCAAACTGCTGGAGCGCGAGGGCAAGGGATCGCTGCAGCGGCTCGCGAAAATTGCGGTGACACTCAACCTCGATGGCGAACTGCGCGGGCTGTTTTCCGAACCAACCCACTACGATTCAATGGAGTCCGTGGAGCGAGCCGGCCGCCGCCGTGCTCCGAAATCCCAAACCGCCCCATGAAACTCATCGTCAGATATCGCGGCCTTCCGGATGCGCCGGTTGTCGGTGTTCTTGCCGCTGATGCGCGTGGCCGTGTGTTCTTTGAGTTCGATCCGGACTGGCGGGCGCGGGGACTGGATCTATCACCATTGATGCTTCCTTTCTCTGTCGGCGGATCGCTCACGACCAGCGATCCGGGTTTCAGCCCACTCTTCGGCCTTTTTGACGACTCTCTTCCGGATTGGTGGGGCCAGCGCATCATGCGTTTCCATTTTGAGGAAATGAACATGCCATGGAACGATGTCGGACCGTTGGAAAAGCTCGCCTGCCAGGGATCATTTGCACTCGGTGCACTATCCTACGAGCCGGATCTCTCGCCGAAGTCTTACCGTGATACGATTGCTACCGAGGTCGCCCTGCTTGTGGATTCCGCGAGGCACCTGCTGCGCGGAGACAGTGGCGAGATCATCCCCGCTCTGATCCGGGGCGGCCTTTCTCCCGGAGGGGCGCAGCCGAAGGCGCTGATGGCTTTCAACGGGGATTTTAGCCAAGCCCTTGCCGGTGGCGCTGAGGTTCCGCCGGGGTTTTTCCGATGGCTTGTAAAATTCCAGGTCGATCCCGAAGATCGTCTGTGTAGGGAGGAATACGCCATTTCCCTGATGGCAGCAGAAGCCGGAATCCGTGTCCCGGAAACGAGGATTTTCGAGACCCCGGACGGCGCGGCGCATTTTATGAGTCGGCGTTTTGATTCCGATTCTACCGGTCCGCTGCACCTGCATAGCTATGCCGGACTCACCCACACGCCCGTCAGCGAGTTGATCGACTACTCGGATCTCATCGATCTGACCCGCGACCTCACCGGACGGGAAACCGAGATCGAGGAAATGTTCCGGCGTGCCTTGTTCAACATCGCGATCGCCAACGATGACGACCACTCGCGCAACCACGCTTTTCTGATGGATGGCTCAGGAGAATGGAGGCTTTCACCGGCCTACGACATCAATCGCTGCGGATACGCTCTTGGATCCGGCTTCCGGGCGGCTGGGGTGCTTGGGAAATATTCCAAGCTCGGCCTTAAAGATCTGCGTGCACTCTTCGCTTCACAGGGGCTCCGCAGAATCGATAACCAGATTGGAGCATTGCTCGAAGCATTGAGCCGCTGGCCGGAATTTTCAATGCGGGCAGGGCTTCCGGAGACGGAAAGCTCGTTGCTAATGGACGATTTTCCGGCAAGCCGTTGGTGAGTGGCGACCGAAGATCGCTGCTACAGGGTGGCGATGAGGCGGACGAACTGGCGACCGTATTCGACGTAGGAGTCGTAGCATTGCTGCCAGTCGACGGCGTCGGGATCGGGGGCGTGGAAGACGGTGGCGACGTGGGGTTCGATGGCGATCCAGCCTTTGTAGCCGGATTGGTGTGCGTCGGTGAGTATTTCCTTGAGCTTGGCCTGGCCTTCACCGGGCATGGTGTATTCGGGTTCGACGTCGTCGGAGACGGGATTGATGCAGTCCTTGATGTGGATGTGGGCGACGTGTTCTTTCACTTTCAGCCAGAATTCCATGGGGTCTTGCCAGGGAAAAACGCCATCCATCTCTGTTTTCGATCTGTCGCGTTGGAAGACGGGGTTGCCGGTGTCGAAGACGAGTTTCAGGCCCGGGACTTCCTCGACGAGGCGGAGGGAGTGTTCGGCGGAAAATCCGCCCCAGTTCATGCAGTTCTCGTGGATGGCGGTGAGGCCTTCGTCGGAGAAACGTTTTACGATTTCGCGCAGGCGGCGGAAGCGTTCCTGCTCGTTCTGATCCTTTCCCCATGTTTCCTGGGCGTAGGACATGATGCGGACCATCGGGGTTTTGAGACGCTTCATGCGTGGGATCGCGCGGTCGATCTCGGCGAGGGTGATGGCGAAATCGGAATCGATTTTTTTGCCCCAGTTGCCGATGGCGGAGCCGAACTCCGGAACGATGATACCGGCGGCGTCGAGTTTGTCGGCGGCGGCGTTGAACTCGTCCTCCGGCATGTCGTGGATGTTTGCGTTGCCGACCATGCGGGTGGAGATCGCGGACCAGCCGAGGGCTTTGGTTGCCTCGATCTGTTTGTCGATGTTGCGGGAGGCTTCGTCGGCAAAGCCGGTGAGTTTTTCTGTAGAGAGCATGCGGCGACGCTAGGCTGAAACCCCAAATTTTAAACTTTAAACTTCAAGGAAGAGGAAGATTCAATGCATACTCATCGCTATGAGGCGAAGGAAATCAATCTGGATTCTGCTTTCTGGCTTGGCGGCTGCGGGGTGCGGTCGGGAGAAAGAGATGGTAGCCGAGGATTCCTGGACCGATATGACAGATCACTGGGAGGCGGTGAGCGGAGGTGAGGTGAGAACCGGAGAACCTTTGAGAATTGGCTGGGGGGAGTCGCTTACGGCGGTCAAGTGGGGGGGAGAGATACCCGAACCTCCCTTTGAATTGAAGTTGATGGCGAAGCGTGTGGACGGGACGGATTTCTTTTGTGCTGTGACATTTCCAGTAAGGGAAGGGGATGGCAGCGTGACCTTGGTGGTCGGTGGCTGGGGAGGAGGAATCGTCGGGATTTCATCGATTGATGGTAAAGACGCCTCTGAAAATGAGACTACATCGAATCAAAGGTTCGAGACGGGAGTCTGGTACAAGATCCGGTTGATTTGTGAGAGCGAAAGGATAGCCACTTGGATCAACGGGGAGAAGGTGGTCGATGTGGATACGACTGGAAAAGAGCTTTCACTGAGACCTGGTCCGATTTCGGATTGTGCGCCATTTGGTCTCGCGACATGGCAGACAACGGGGGTGATCCGTAACGTGCGGTGGAGAGCTATTTAGTCAGTTGGCATGTGATCGTTGCGCTCAAGCGAGCGGGTTGATGACTTTAAGGAAGCCAAATTTGAGGAAATCGCTATCGGCGGTGTAAATTAACTTCACCCCGTGCTGGCGGAGGATTGTGGCGATGTGGGCATCGGGGACGAGATTTCCGCGTGTAACGATTCCGTGGGTTGCGGTTCTGTAGTCGTCGCAGAAATCCCCTCCTTTCGGCGAACAATGCCATTTGAACGGTTTGGGCGCAGGCTTCGAGGCGATCTCCTTGCTGAGTGCCTCGGCTAGGAGCCGGGACGCGATTTTCCCGAGTGAACTCTTTTACCGCTTTTGCAGATTTTTGAGGCCGTCCAGGATTGGTTTTTCAAGGTCGAGCGTTGTTCTCATGCATCAGACGATAAGTAGATTCGCATCAGATATCAAGATATCGGATGCGGCGACCGAAGATCGCCACTACATGGCGGATCTGCACCAAGCGAGGGCCATCAGGCAATAGCCGGTGCCGTAGGGCTGGTGGTAATCGTAGAGCGGGTAGTCCCACCATGAGCCGTCTTTTTCCTGTTTGGAAATGATGAGAGCGGCTAGTTTTTCGGCATAGGGCTTTTGTTTTTCTGGGGGGAGGAGTCGGACGGATTCGGTGAAATAGTAGATCCCGTAGTAGTAGAAGTAGCCGGAGATCTGGAAGTGTATGTCGTGCGGCCGGGGGCGTTTGCGGGCGATGGAGAGCCAGCCTTCGCGGGCGAGGAAACGATCGGCCCATTCGATGATGACCTCGTCGGTGATCCCTTCGCGACCGAAGGCGCGGAGTGCGGCGTTGCATGCTTGGGAGCGGGCGAGGGATCCGGCGGGGCGGTTGATATTGGCGCGGGGGCGTTGAATATGGTAGTGCGAGTATGCGTATGATTTATCGGGAAACTGCTGGCGCTTGATCGAATCCAGCGAGGTACTGACGATTTTTTCATCGAGTTTGACACCGATTTTTTCGCGGCCTTCGAGCATAGCCAGTAACACGGTGGCGGAGCTGAACGAGGTGGTGATTCCGGTGGGGATTTTCGAAGTGAAGTCGTCAAATACGTCAAGGTATCCCCATCCGCCGTTGATGTCTTCGAAGCGGTTAACCAAGTCGACCTGTTGCTGGGCGAGGGTTTTGTAGAGTGCTTTCTTCTCAGGATTGGTTTCGCGGGCGTGGAGGCGGACAAGCGAGCGCAGGCCGTAGGCGTGGCCCCAGATGTTGTAGGTGGTTGTCTGGTCTGCGCGGCGGAGTTTGGGCAGGTGTTCGACCGACCATGCGGCGCATTTTTCAATTGCGGCGATGGTTGCGGGGCGGGTGTCGCCGGAGTCAATCAGGCCGGAGAGGGCGAGGCCGGTGGCTCCAGCGCGGTAGGCATCGTGCGCACCGGGTAGGGGGGCGTAGATGTTGATGTGTTTGGTGCGCGTTGCGGAACCCCATGAGCCGTTTTTGTTTTGGTCTTTGACGAGGAAATCGACGCCACGGGTCATGGCTGCGGTGATGGCCTGTTTGGTGGCGGGCGGAAGGTCTTTGACGCCAGTTTCCTGAGCTAGGGCTAACGGCGAGAATAGGATGACGCCGGCTACGGGCTGGAGGATTGCAGAGAAAGATGGCATGGGCGGAATGGGACGGCGACCATAGATCGCCGCTACAGGGCGTGGATGCAAATTTTGTGTTGCGAGCAGAGTTGGGTGACTTTCTCCTTTTCGAGCAACAGGGTTTTTCCAGCTTCGATTCCGATTGCGATGATACCGGCCTCTGCACATGCTTCTATCGTCTGAGGGCCGACAACCGGGACGTCGAAACGGAAATCCTGATTTGGTTTGGAGACTTTTACCAGGACACTTTCCTTGTTGCGCCCGAGTTCGCCGCCGCGGCGAATGCAGGCGTTGGTGCCTTCGAAGGCTTCGACTGCGAGGATGGTTCCGTGGCGGACGACGACCGACTGGCCGATATCGAGGGCGGAAGTTTTTTTTGCGATGTCGAAGCCGTATTCGATGTCTTCGAGAGTTCGTGGTTTGATCGGAGGTCCGGTGACATGGCCACCGGCAGGAAGGTGGTCTTCGAGAAATGTGGTTGCCGGAAGGAGGGTGATTCCGTCTTTTTCAAGTTCCCCGGCAATACCTCCGAACAGGGTCTCGGCATTCCGTTTTTTGATCTTCGCGAGCATCATCAGGATTCGGAGATCGGGGCGAAGGTTGAACAGTTTTTTCGGAGAAATCTGCCCCATCATGACTGCCTCTGTGACACCCTCGCTGAGGAAAAATTTGATCAATTTGGAGAGTTGTCCGACACGGACCCAGCGAAAAGCTTCGACCTGGGGTTCAAGATCGGGCCGGGTTTCGTCCTCAAATCCTACGACTACGAGTCGAGTGGATGGTTCGGCTTTGCGGGCAGCGCGGACGAAAGTCTCGGGATAGTATCCGCTGCCTGCGATGATGCCGATGCTTCGCGGAGTGGACATGCTGCGGTGGAATTTTGTGAAAAGAGGAAGTAGCGGCTGTGGGAATCGAACCCACACTCACAAGGAACTCGATTTTGAGTCGAGCGCGTCTACCAATTCCGCCAAGCCGCCGTTGAAGCGAATAGTTAGCAGTAGGGAGGGAACGGGCAAGATTTAAACTTCAAATCTCAAATCTCAGGATTCAACGGAAAGTGCGGCTACGCCGGATAGGGAGGTAGCCGGCCGGAGGCGCGGCTTTCCCTACTCTGGGACGAATTTAAGTCCGACTCCGTTGATGCAGTAGCGTTTGTCGGTAGGTGTGTCGAAGCCCTCGCCTTCGAAGACGTGGCCAAGGTGGCCGTCGCATTTCGCGCAGTTCACTTCGATGCGGACCCTACCACCGGAAAGATCTTTTTTGGTGTTTACGTTCTGGGCTTTCGCCGGATCGTAAAAAGACGGCCAGCCGCAATGTGAGTCGAATTTCTGTTTGGAAGAAAAAAGCAGGGCTCCGCAGCCGGCGCAGTGGTAGGAACCTTTCCCTTGTTCTTTGAATTCCTTGTAGATTTCGCCGTTAGGAGGCTCGGTTCCGGATTCGCGTAGGATATGGTATTGCTCCGGGGTGAGGATTTTTTTCCATTCCTCGTCGGTTTTCTCGATTTTCCCCGCAGGTTCTTCCGGGGCTGTTTCAAGGATTTCCATGGCTTTCTCTTTTTTTGGTTCTCCGGCTCCGGCGCTTACCAGGGTAAAGGCGCTTGCTGTGATGAAGATGGAGAGGAAATTTCTCATCCCGTTCAGGCGAATTGTTCCTCGACGACCCCTTTGGCGTAGTCGCGATTCATGCGTGCGATGTGATCGACGGAAATCTCTTTCGGGCAGGCCGCTTCGCATTCGTAGTGATTGGTGCAGTTTCCGAAGCCTTCCTTGTCCATCTGGCGGACCATGGAGAGGGCGCGTTTCTGGCGCTCGGGTTGGCCTTGAGGAAGGTGGCCGAGGTGAGAGACTTTTGCTGCGGTAAAGAGCATGGCGGAGCCGTTCGGGCAGGCGGCGACGCAGGCACCGCAACCGATGCAGGCTGCGGCGTCGAATGCGTTGTCGGCGTTGTCTTTGCCGACCGGGATGGCGTTCGCGTCGACCGGGGAGCCAGTGCGGATGTCGATGTATCCGCCAGCGGCGATGATACGGTCGAAGGCCGAGCGGTCGACGATGAGGTCCTTGATGACGGGGAAAGGATTGGCACGGAATGGCTCGATCCAAAGTGTGTCGCCGTCGCGGAATTTCCGCATGTGGACCTGGCATGTGGTGATGCCTTGTTCCTTGGAGTGTGGGACGCCGTTGATGGTAAGCGAGCAGGCACCGCAGATGCCCTCGCGGCAGTCGTGATCGAAATGTATGGGATCGTCGCCTTGCTCGATGATGCGTTCGTTGACGATGTCGAGCATTTCGAGAAACGAAGCCTCCGGTGGAATATTTTCCGCAGGATAAGTGTGAATGCTACCTTTCGAGCGCGGTCCGGTCTGGCGCCATACTTTTAGTGTGAGATTCATTGGAGAGAATGAGCGGTCGTTCGCTTGTTGCTTCTATAGAAGGTCAGGATCAGGTGTGGGGCAAGTAGAAGATTGGCTTGAGAGGAAAGTTAAGGGGGATTTTGTCGTCCTATTCTTTGGCGACCCAGTTCAGGCCCTTTTCTTTTCGCCATTTTCGGTATGCCTTGAACTGCTCCTTTTTCGAAAGATTCCGACGTTCGGAATCTTCGTTTAAAAACTCGTTGAAGGGTGTTCCCGGTTCGACTTCCGCGTTCTGAGGTTCTGCGTCCGGTTCCGCGAGTTTGGAAGAGCGGCTGGACTTGTTGAGTTTGGCGGAAAACATCGCAAGTCTGCCATTGATACGGAACAGGATGAGGGCGATGACAAGTAACAAGAAGACTCCACAGTAGCAGAGTGCCATGATCGCGAGAGGAAACTGGGATTCAGGAGAGGTTGGCATTTGGTTGGTGAATGATCTAACGAACGGTGGAAGACACCTCCCCGTCAATCAGTTTGGTTTTCAGGAGCGTTCCGGGTTGGGTTTCCCGGGCAGAGCGTATGATTTTTCCCTTCTCGTTCATGGTGATTGAAAAGCCACGCTTGAATGCCGAATCAGGGCCGAGTGTGCGGATCATCGTCTCAAGACGCTCAAGACGGCGGGAATGATCCGAAAGTTGGCGGTTTACGAGTTGGTGTAAAATCCGATTCAGGGCAGTGGTTTTTTCAAGTCTCCGCTCGAGAATTTTGCGAGGATGCAGGGCCTTGTGCCTGAGTGAAAGCTCCCGGCAAAGCTGTTCGTTCGAGCGGATGCCGGATTCCGTGCCATCGTGCAGGGCGCTACGTGCCAAATCCAGACGCTGGGTGGGTTCGCGCAGGGAATTGGTAAGGGAGCGGGCGATTCTCTTTCCGGCGTTTTCAAGTGTGCTTCTCAGCTCAGCCACATCAGGTACGGCAAGTTCTGCGGCGGCGCTGGGTGTTGGAGCCCGCAAATCCGCGACGAAGTCAGCGATTGTGAAATCAATTTCATGCCCGACGGCTGAAATAATCGGAATTCTCGAAGCGGCGATGGAGCGGGCGACGATTTCCTCATTGAAGCACCAGAGGTCCTCGAGAGATCCGCCACCGCGCCCGACGATCAGCAAGTCACATCGGGGGTAGCCGTATTTCTCAGGGGCGTTGAGTTTGTCGATCGCGTTGGCGATTTCCCTCTCGTTGCCTTTGCCCTGGACTCTGACAGGGAAGAGAACCGGTTGCGCCCATGGCGCGCGGCGGTTGAGAATATTGAGGATGTCTTGCAGGGCGGCTCCGGTGGGGGAGGTGACGATTCCGATGGTGCGTGGAAAGCTGGGAAACGACTTTTTCCGCTCCGAGTCGAAGAGACCCTCGGCGTGGAGCTTTCGTTTGAGTGCTTCGAAACGCGCTTGAAGGTCGCCCTGGCCGGATCGCTCGGCCTTTTGAACGATCACTTGGAGCTGGCCGCGGGCTTCGTAGACCGTTGCATCCGCAAAGATCCTCGCCTTTGTGCCGTCTTCGAGAGTTTCGGATCCCTCGCGGTTGCGGGCGCTGAACATAGCGCATTGGATTTGCGAGCCTTCGTCTTTCAGAGAAAAATACCAGTGGCCGCTTGCTTGTTTTTTCAGATTCGACACCTCTCCTTCGATCCAAAGTTTGCCGACTCCCGATTCCACGGCGCGTTTCATCTTCCTGACCAGCTCGGTTACCGACAGGGCCTTGGTCTGTTTTTTAGGGATGTCAGAGAAGAGATCCACGCGAGGATTGTCGGACAGGACCTTGTTCTTGGCGAGTATTCAGTTGGTCCGGGCGCGGAAAAGATCATGATGCAAACCCCGGCAGGAATCCGTTACGTTGACATTGTGCGATTCAGCGGACATTTTCGCGCTGTGAACACGATGACCATTTTATTGGGAGCGACTTTCGCCCTGCTGCTAGCAGCGGTAGTGCTGTCGTTCCAGAATATGAACGACGGAGTGAGGAATGCCTCGCCGGACGAACTCTCCCGCTTGCGTAGCCAGATTGATCAACTCCGCATGGACCAGGACCGTCTTCAGCTCGAAAAGCAACTTCAGGACGTGAGGGCGAATCCGGTTCCCCAGGTATCTTCAGCTACCGAGCTCGAAATAATGAAAGCCGAGCTCGCAGCAAAAGAGCTTGAGATCGCAGCTCTCGCGGAGGAGAAAGTCGATGCCGAGCAAAAGGCTGATACCTACCTCGCCGAGGCGGGCCTGATCGGCCAAATTGAGTTGGAAAGAAATGACAATGAACTTCGCCGCGCACGGATGATACGCGATGCCCTGCTCATCGGACGGATTCAGGAGTATGTCACAGACCCTGAACTCGGCGGGTTCACGACGATAGAGATTGTTTTGCCCGAGCATGTGCAGATTGGTTCGATTCTCGCGATCCGCCGCAATACCGGTATTCTGGGCAAGGTGAAAATTACGGATATCACACCGGAAGGAGCAATCGCCAGTCCGATGCCGGGGTTTGGCACGATCGATCCGCAACAGGGCGATGAGTTGATCATTCCTCCTCAAGTTTGAGGCGGAAATCAGCCTCGGGGGTGGAATTTCCGGTGAGTGTCTTTCAGTCCTTTGCTGCTCACGTGGGTGTAGATCTGTGTTGTTGAAATATCCGCATGGCCAAGAAGCTCTTGTATCACACGGAGGTCAGCCCCGCCCTCCAGCAGATGTGTCGCGAACGAGTGGCGGAGCAAATGGGGGTAAACTTTTGAATCAATACCCGCGAGTTTGGCCCGGGTCTTGACGATCTGGCGGATGCGCTCGGGGGTGAGTGGTGATCCGTGGATACCTATGAAAATGTGAGAGGAGGTCCGCCGCTTCACAAGTTTCGGTCGCCCATTGGAAAGATAGTCCTTGATAGCCTGCTGCGCGCTACCACCCACGCGAACCAGGCGGGTCTTGCTCCCTTTTCCAGTAACCCGGAGAAAACCTTCCTCCATATCGAGCCACTCCAGTCTTGCCTCACAGAGTTCCGCAAGCCTCAGCCCTGATGAATAAAACAGTTCGAGAATCGCTCTGTCGCGTGCGCCCAGCGGAACGTCGGTGGGAATGCTCTCCAGCCATTGTTTGACGAGTGCGACCGATAGGGTTTCCGGAAGAGACTGATCCGGTTTCGCGGCGATCAAAGATTCGGCCGGGTCCATTTCGATGACACCGGCTTGCGCCAGCCAGCGGAAAAAGATTTTAAGATGGACTGTCGTCAGCCTCCGGGAAGAGCTCTGCAGACCCTCCGCTTTTCTTTGCTTAAGAAAATCCGCCAGCTCATCGGTTCCGATTTCTCGCAAGGCTAGATTTTTTTCAGAGAGCCAATGACTCAGACTTGCGAGGGATCTGGCGACAGATTGCTGGTATGCATCAGAGAGACCTCGCTCGATGGCGAGGAATTTTATGAATCCATCGATTTTGTCCTGCATCCAGTTTGTTGGTCCTGTGTGGTCCGAATAGGGACATTGATTCATTTTTACAAAATTAACGCGAGGGCTAAAAGCTTCTCCTGTATTCAGGGCTTTGATTTGACGAAAAGGCTGACTCAGGCCAATCTTCCGCCCGATGACAGCAACGAAAAGGGTTCTCTTTGTTTGTACGGGCAATACCTGCCGCAGCCCGATGGCTGAGGCGCTATTTCGAAAAGCCGTGGCAGATCGGGATGATTATTCGGTGCGGTCCGCAGGTGTCGCCGCATCCAGAGGTTCGTCATGCAGTCGTGAGACAGGTCAGATTTGCAGTTTGCTCGAGGCGCCGTTGGAGGGCTTCGGGAGCCAACCGGTTTCCGCTGATCTTCTCAAGGAGGCGACGCATGTTTTCACAATGACCGCCGGGCACCTTGCGGTTCTGGAAGATCATTTTCCGGAATTTTCGGATAAATACTACCTGACTTGTGAGTTCGTCGAACTGCCAGGCAGGGGACTCGGGGCGGATGTGCCTGATCCGATCGGGATGGGAAGCGCGGCTTATCAGGATGTCGCGAAGACTTTGAATCTGGCGATCCCGGCGATCATCACCTACATCGACCAGACAACTCCCCGGAAATAACGGCTGGGTGCGGGATTGCTCAGATCATCCCGAGCTTCATCTTCCCTTCCTCGGTGATCATGTCCTGATTCCATGCGGGATCCCATACGAGTTCCACATTGGCTTCGTCGAGGCCGTCGATTGTCATGATCTTCGCCTGTGCGTCGGCGGCGATGACAGGACCCATTCCACAACCCGGTGCGGTCAGGGTCATTTTGACCTGCACGACTTTTTTATCGCCCTGCTGTTGGATTTCACAGTCGTAGACCAAACCGAGATTGACGATATCGACAGGGATTTCGGGGTCGTAAACGCCTTTTAACTGGGCCCAGACCTGTTCTTCGAGTGGGGCGTCCTTGAGCTTCACCGAGTCCTCATGTTTTTTCTTCTCTTCATCGGGATCGACTCCAAGTGCGTCCGCGTCTTGTGATGAGATCCGGGCAAGCCCTTGTGAGGTGGCGACTGTGTAGGTGCCGCCGAGCCGTTGGGTGATGAATACTGCGGTTCCCGACGGGAGCGTCATCGAATCGCCGCTGGGAATCTGGACTGCGGTCACTTCGCGGGAAAGTTTGATTTCTTCGTGCATGTGCCGAATAAAAGCCAGCTGACCGCCGACGGCAAGGCGCATTCGACCGAAGCGAAAACGCCTGCAAGTGCTTTGAAAGTGACAGATTCACATTACTGACATAGTTTGGTCCTGACAGCATGTGGCATTTCATTTCACAATATTGGAAAGACGGTATCGAGATACTCGTTCTAACGACTCTGATATACCAAGTTTATCGTGCCTTTCGAGCCACCCGCGGAGCTCAAATTCTCGTGGGTCTCGGTCTGATCCTCGTGCTGCTTGCGCTGGTTACGCAGATTTTCCAGTTCGAGGTCATCGGCTGGTTGATCACCCGGTCTGCGGCGGTTCTTGCATTCGCATTGCTTGTGATTTTCCAGCCTGAGTTGAGAAATGCTCTCGCTCGGCTGGGTAGCAGCCAATTTTCTCGTTCTCAAGCACCCGGCGTCTCGCATTCGTGGAGCGCCTTGCTGATGCAGTGGTTCTGCTTTCAAAAAAACGGATCGGTGCGCTGTTCGCCATCCAAAGGGACATTTCTCTCAAGGAGCAACTCGAGACCGGAGTGGAACTCGATGCACGGTTTTCGCCGGAGCTTTCGATGAGCATATTTTTTCCGAAATCCCCGCTCCATGATGGAGGGATGATTATCGCCGATGACCGTGTCGCAGGTGCGGCATGCGTGTTTCCTGTTACTGAAAAGGAAATGAAGGACCGCTCGACCGGATTGCGGCACCGTGCGGCGATCGGACTTACCGAACGCACCGATGCGGTCGCTATTGTCGTAAGTGAAGAAACCGGCAGTATCTCGATCTCTGAAAACGGTTCGCTTCATCGCAACCTAACCGAAAAACAATTCCGCGAGAGAATTTCCGAAATTTTCTTTGACGGACCATCTTCCAATGAAACTGAAACTATCGAAAAACTGGATCGCGAAAATTCTGTGTCTTCTTCTAGCGATCGGGATCTGGTTTCTGATTAAGGGCCATCTCGGCACTTTGCCATCCGGCGGTGACGGATGGTTTTCCAATCCGCCTAAGGCCACTCCCGTTGACGAAGAGACACTTCGGCCTCGAGATTAGGTTGCGGGCAGCTATCTGGCTGCCTCGCGGTAGATCTTTACCGCTACGAAATCCGCGTTCGGGAGGATACGTTTTTCGACTTTCACGTCCACCGATTCCAGTGGGTAGTTTCCCAGCAACAACCCGGCGATGTCGGTGGCGAGCGTCTCGATCAGTTTTCTGGGACGGGCGGCGGCCAGTTCCGCGAGTTTCAGTGAAACCTCGTGGTAATCGATTGTTTTCGCGACCTCGTCCCCGAGGTGCGAAAGCCCTTGCGAGGGATGCATCCAGACACTGATCCAGAGATTCTGGGCGCTGTCACGTTCCTCATCGGGGACTCCGATGTGGGTTGTGACTTCCAATCTGCGGATTTCTATTTCGTCGCGATTCATGTGAGGAGTTTCTCATCAATGACACGCTGCAAAAGGATTTTTGTCGCGGTGTTCAGATCGAGTTCGAGCGCTTCTTTGATCGTGACCCATGCGAATTCCTCAGCTTCTTCATTTAGGGTGACTTCGTGGGTAGAGGTTTTCGCGATGTAGTTGAGCAGGATGAAATGCTCTGGGCGCATGAACTCGGGGGAGTCGATGCTGTCCTGCACCATCACGAAGCGGATGTCTGAAATTTCCAAACCGGTTTCCTCGCTGATCTCGCGGATCAATGCCGTCTCGCTGGTCTCGCCGCGTTCGATTTTTCCGCCGGGAATGCCCCAGAGATCGCTCCATTTGTGGGTGCGGATCATGAGAATTTTTCCGTCACCGTCATGGATCAATGCGCCAACCGTCGCGACTGGGCGGTTGCTCTTGCGCTTGTCGAAAAGTTTCACCAGGACGCCGAGATCCGGGACGGTGATGTCAGGTCGGACTTCCGCCAGCACTTCGGCATGGTGGTAGCCGGTTAAAACCGCGATCGAGGAAATACCGCCGTGGCGGGCGGTTTCGATGTCGTGGGTCATGTCACCGACAAAAGCGGTTTCGTCTTTTAGAAGGCGGTGGGTTTCGAGGATGTGTTCGATGAGTTCGCGTTTGTCCAAGACGCCCGCGTAGGTTTTCTCGAAAAAACCTTCCATGCCGAACTCAGCGAGTTGTTTCGCGAAGGCATCGGCATCCATTGAGGTGAGCACGAACATCCTCATCCCGCGCGCTTTGGCCCATTCGAGTTTCTCGCGGGCATGCGGTAGTACGCTCACCAGGCTGATCGCGTTGTCGAAGGCGGGGCGAAAATGTGCTTCGAGTTCGTCCAAGGCGATGCCCGGCAGGAGTTCTTCGTAGAACTCCCGGTAAGGCAGCCGGAAGCTACGGCGGAATCCTTCCCTATCATACGGGGCGACTCCGTATTTCTCCAAGACCGCGTTGGTGGCCTCAATGACCGGGCCCATGTCGTCTACCAGCGTGCCGGACCAATCAAAAATGAGATTTCTGAACATGATGGTTTATCCGAGGTTGAACCGAATCGAGCGTATGCGGTCGTTTCCGAAGCGCGCTTTGATTTTCTTTAGGAGCTCGGGCTTCATTTGTTCAAGGTGAAAGCGCATCGCCGGCTGGGTGACGCGGAGGACTAGGTTGCCGTCCTTGACGGAAACCGGCTCGGTGTGGGCGCCGATGAAATCTCCTGCCACCTCTTTCCAAACTGCCTTGACCTCCTCTTCGTTGAGATTTTCGGCGAAAAACTGTTTCTTCAGGATGTCGTCGATCCAGTCACCGGCGGAAGAAATATTCCCACCGAGGTCCAAAGGCTTTTCACAGCCAAGCCATTCGCGCAACAGATCCTCGTGAATGCCCTCGCGCCGTTTTGGTTTCGCACTGCCCCGGCGTTTCCTTGGCGCGGCCATGGCGATCACTCGTCTCCGTCTTCGCCGATGGCCTCGACGGGGCAGCCTTCCATGGCTTCGCGGGATTGTTCCAGTTCCTCGTCGTTTTCGGGTTGTTTGAACACGTAGGAGTAACCTTCGTCTTCCGCGCGGGTGAAATTGCTCGGCGCGGTTTCACGGCAGAGGTCGCAGTCGATGCACTGACTGTCGACGTAGAATTTACCGCCAACGTTCTCTTCGTTCTTATCTTCCTTGTCTGCCATGATTTCTAAATTTTTTACGCCCCTTGGATGCAACGGGAGGGCGGTTCTTGCAACTTCAAATTGTTTCGGTGTCAGAAGGTGTTGCTCAATCGTCTCGCTCCAGTTTCCTGATTTTATCACGAATCCAAGAAGGTTCTCTCCGGCAGTCGATTACTGCCTCCACCCAAATCTCAGTTTCCCGGACGGAATAGAAGATTGCGAACGGAAATTTCTTGGAAATTGAGCGATAAAAATCTCCGAATGGTTGCCTGTGGATTCCGAAAGTTTTCAGCAGACTCTCGATGTCGGAATAGAGGTTGGTAATAAAGTAGCGTCCTGCTCCAGGATCCAGGCTCCTGCTCTTCGTAGAAATGGAATCCGTCGATAAGATCACTCTGGGCAGGTTCAAGTATCCTGAGCTTCACCGTATCGCAGCCTCGATTTGCTTCTTTGCGTCTTCCCAATCAATTACACGAATCTCTCCTCGCTCAAGGGCTTCGCGGCGTTCATTCAGGATGTCCTTGTGCCACTGTGGAACCTCGATCTGGTCGGGATCTGCGGAAAGCTCCGACCAGACCGCTTCGAGAAGGTCGAGCTTTTCCTGAAAGGAGAGTTTGCGAATATCTTCCTTCACGATCATGGGCTAAACCTACTCTTCTGTGATGAAATCGGCAACTTCAAATTACCGCACCCGCGCCAACAGCCACGGCAGGAGATCGTCGATGGCGATGCGTTCCTGCTCCATCGAGTCCCGGTGACGGATGGTGACAGTTCCTTTGAGTGCCGGGTCTTCCTCGCCGAGGGTCTCGAAATCAATGGTCACACAGAACGGCGTGCCGACTTCGTCCTGGCGACGGTAGCGGCGCCCGACAGCTCCTCCGTCGTCGTAGAAGACGTTCATCCACGGTTGGAGTTGCTTCTGGATTTCCCTGGCGATGCGGACTTGCTCCTCGTTCTTTTTGAGAAGAGGGAAGATTGCGAGTTTGATGGGGGCCATCGAGGGCATGAAGCGCATGACCGTGCGGACATCGCTTTTACCATCTTTTCCGAGTTCCTCTTCGTCAAATGCCTCGCAGATTAGTGCGAGTATGGTGCGGTCACAGCCAGCGGACGGCTCGACGACGTGCGGGATGAAACGTTCCTTGGTCTCCTCGTCGAAATACTCCAGCGGCCTGCCGGAGCCTTTGGCGTGCACGCCGAGGTCGTAATCCGTGCGGTATGCGACGCCTTCCAGCTCCTGGATGCCGAAAGGGAATTCGTATTCGATGTCATAGGTTTTCTTCGAATAAAACGCACGGTCGCCGTCCGGAACGTCGAGTATGTGGAGTTTTTCGCGGGGGATACCGATTTCCTCGTAGAAGCAGAGGCGGGTTTCCAGCCATTCGTCGGTCAGGCGCATGCCGTCTTCCGGGCGGCAAAAATACTCGATCTCCATCTGCTCGAACTCACGGGAGCGGAAGATGTAGTTACGTGGATTCACCTCGTTGCGGAAGGATTTGCCGATCTGTGCGATACCAAAAGGAAGTTTTACCCGGTTGGAGTCGAGGATGTTCTTATATTGGCAGAAAATGGATTGAGCGGTTTCCGGGCGAAGGTAGGCGATATCGTCACCGGTCGCACCGAAGTTGGTCTGGAACATCAGGTTGAACTGTTTCGGTTCTGTCAGCACTCCGCCGCAGTGGGGGCATGGATTGACGGCTCCTGTTTGAGCGAACTGTTCCGTGGCCATTAATTGGGTGAAATACCATGGATCCATCGGCTGGTGGCGGGCCGCTTCCTCAAGGAAAAAGCTTAAAGTCACATCGGGTGTTCTTACCAAAGCAAGACCGGGAGCGAGTTTTTTACCCTCTTTTCTTCCCCAACGTTTCAAAGTCTCTCCATCCACAGTAACTCCCGCAGGATCGCCGGGATGGGTGACTGTCATGACTGCGGCCAGTGATTGCGCCCATTCAGATTCTGCCACCATCGTACGGAGTTGGTCAAAGCGGACATGCTTTTTACACTGGTGGCACGTGGACATTGGATCACTGAAGCCGCCGATGTGGCCGGAGGATTTCAGGACCTCCTCCATCGTCAGGATAGCTCCGTCCATGCCGAGAACGTCGTCGCGTTCTTGCACGGTCTTGCGCCACCAGTAGTCCTTGAGGTTGCGTTTTAGTTCGGCACCGAGCGGGCCGTAATCCCAGCAGCCATTGAGGCCACCGTAGAGTTCACCTGCTTGGAAAATAAAGCCTCTGCGTTTGCACAGGGAGACAATTTTCTCCATCCGCACCGGGTCCGTAACATCCTTGTTTGCCATAAAAGTAAAATCCCGTTTTCGGGGGCGCGGATAAAAACACAACATCGACCCTGCGGCAAGGCAACATCGTCGATTCAGTCCTCCAAGTAGAACAGGAGGTCGCTGAGGTTATCGAGTTCATCCTGGAGGGTTTGCCAGTCGCGGGTCTCGATGAGTGTGGGGATGCCTTCGAGTTTCGTGCGGATGGTTTCGGCATCGGTGTCGGCGACGCCGCGGTCGAGGAGTTCTTTGGCGCGGCCGCGTAGGCTTTTGGCGGAGGCGATGAGGTTGGCGGAGGACTCGGTGGCGTGGATATCAATGACATGTTCCGGATCTGAATCGTAGGGTTCGGAGCTGGAGGTATCGGGATCCGCGGAGTCGTCTTCATCGAAGAGGGCGGCGAGGTTGTCGCGGGCGGTGTCGAGGTTGATACGGTGCTGGCCGGAGGTTTCGATGGTGACGGATTTCGCGAGGCCGGTGGATTTCTCGGTGGCGGTGACGGTGAGCAGCCCGCTGAGATCGATTTGGAAACGGACGACGATCTGGTTGCCAGCGGGGTATTTGCCCAGTCCTTCCACCCAGAAGCGACCGAGTTCCAAATTCTGTTCGGGGTCCTCACTTTCCCCCTGATTGACGACGACGAGGACTTTTTCCTGCTTGTCCACCATGGTGGTGAAGAGGTCGCTCTTGGTGACCGGCAGGGGGGTGCCGCGGCGGATGAGAGGGACGCAGATGAGCTCCGGGCCGAGGAAGCCTCCGCCGGTGTCTGCGGTGACGCTGTAGGTGTGGGCGGAAATATCGATGAGGATGGCGGGCGCGGGCTGGCCGGCGAGCGCGGCACCCTGGATGGCGGCACCCATGGCGACAACGAGGTCGGGATCGATCTCATGGTGCGGTTCGATGCCGAGCTTGTCGTGAAGGAGACGATGGACGGCCGGGGTGCGGGTGGCGCCGCCGACGAGCATGACCTTGTCGAGCTCGCGGGCGGTGACGTCCGCATCGGTGAGGGATTTCTGAAGGCAATCGAGGGTTTTGTGGAGCCACGGGTCGATGAGTTCCTCGTAGTCGGGGCGTTCGATCTCTGTTTCGAGGTGGTCGGTTTCGGTGAGGTATTCCTCACGGACGCTGGCGAAGGGGGCGTCCGAAAGGGTGATTTTAGCCAACTCCATGGCACTCTTGAGGCGGCGGTGGGCGGCAGGAGGCAGGGGATCGCCGCTGCCGAAGCGCTCCTCGCCGAGCCGGGCGAGGGCCTCGTCGAAATCGTCGCCGCCGAGGTGGACATCGCCGTGGCTGGCGCGAACCTCGACCACGCCTTGCTCGACGCGGACGACTGAGACATCGAAGGTGCCGCCGCCGAGGTCATAGACGAGGAGGGTCTGGCCGGTGGCGGCATCGGTCTGGCCGGCTCCGTAGGCGAGGGCGGCGGCGGTGGGTTCGTTGATGATGCGCAGCACCTCGAGGCCGGCGAGCTTGCCGGCGTCCTGGGTGGCGAGCCGCTGGCGCTCGTTGAAAAACGCGGGCACGGTGATGACCGCCTTGCTGACGGGATGGCCGAGGTGTTCCTCTGCGGCGCGCTTGAGTTCACCGAGGATGAGTGCGCTGATTTCCTCCGGGCGGTAGGATTTTCCGCCGAGCTCGACGGTGTCATCGGTGCCCATGAGGCGCTTGACGGAGAGGACGGTGTTCTCCGGGGCGGAGACGGCCTGGTTTTTCGCGGCGCGGCCGATGACGAGTTTGCCAGCAGGATCGATGCCGACGGCGCTGGGCATAGTGCGCTCGCCGCGAACGGGTATGATTTCGAGCTGGCCATCAATGACGACCGCGACGGTGGAATTGGTTGTGCCGAGGTCGATGCCGATGACGGTGGGGAGATCTGTGTTCATGGTGTGGATGTTTAAAGTTTGAAATGGGAGATTAGGAGACGGGGCGGCGGGAGACGCGGACTTGGGCGGCGCGGATGAGTTCGCCGGTGGTGGTGCGCCGCCAGCCGGGTAGGAGCTCGGCGAGGACGGTGTGGTCGGGCCGGTCGGCGTCGGGCGCGGATTCCACGGCGGTCATGACGGCGGGGTCGAAGGGTTGGCCGGTGGGTCGGAGGCGTTCGAGGCCGGCGCGGGCGAGCAGCGAATCGAGGTGGCTGCGGAAAATACCGAGCGCGTCCGCCTGCATGGCCCATGCCTCGGCCCATGCGGCGTGGCGCTTGCGCGCGCCCGGCCACCAGCCGCCGCCGGGTTCGGGCGGGCGGGAAAATCCGTCCGAAATGCGAGCGAGGCGGTCCGCCATTTCCACCAAGGCGAGCGCCCACTCGCGCGAGAGAGAGTCCTCGGCGGTGCTTGCGGCGCCGCTGCTGCGGACGGTCTTGCGGGTTTCCTCCATCATGGCGGAAAGGGAATCAAGCACGGTGCCGAAGTTCTTGAGCACGTCGAGGGTGCGGCGGTTTCCGCGGCGGGCCTCGGAGGCACCGGCCATGAGTTCTTCGTGGAGGGAGTCCAGGCTTACGTCCGGTTTCAGCGGGGTCAGCGGCTCGTTCTCGATTTCGGATTCTTCTTCGTTGTAGGGTTCCATGAATCAGCGTTTTTTGCGAGCGGGTTTCGCAGTGTCCCGGTCGGCTGCTGCGGCGCAGGATTTCAACAATGCGAGGAAGGGCTTCGCGCCGGGCGGTCGCATTTTGGCGGGTAGCCGCGCGAATTCCTCCAGCGCCTCAATCGGCCCGGTCCGCCGGTCTTTTAGGTGCAGCAGATTCCAACGGTGGCGGTCGCGGGAGGTGCGCAACAGGCTGTAGGCTTCCTGGATTTTCTGAAATTGCTCCGGCCGGTGTTCCGGCGGGTATTTCCGCAGGAGCCGCTGGTAGGCGGAGCGGACTTCGCCATCGCCGGCTTCCGGTGGCAGATCGAGAACGAGATAGGGATTCATGGGAAAAGGTCCATCTGGTTGCCGTCCCCGTGTTTTTTAGAGGCGGATTTATTTGGGGATTTGCGGGATTTGCCGTGGATTTCCTCCATCTCGGCATCCAAAGCATCTGCCAGCCTGTCCAGCATGCTGCGGCCCGCATCAGTCGGTCCGATATCGAAGGGATCATCCGTATCGGCGGGATCGGACGTCCGGTAAGTGCTTGTCATCCGATCGCGCAAGGCCCGGGCACGTGCCAGACAGGCGGAGTTCCCGGATTCTTCCGTCAGGGCGATGACCTTGTCGATTCGCCCGTAAAACACGTTCTGCGGGATGCGGAGAAACGCACGGCTGGATTCGAGCGCCAGCAGGTAGGCGAGTTGCAGCCAAGGACGCGGCATGTTCTCGGATTCCATGACGATTTCGACCTGCATGAGGATGCGGTCCAGCGCATTGCTGAGAAGCTCGCGGGAATCTTCCCCGAGCGCGCTGGAGAGTTGTCCGGTCCGCTCCAGGAAATTCGCCAGATCGACGAATTCCTTGTCAGTCGCTTTTTTTATCATCGTGGCGATCAGCTCGTCCAGGCGCTTCGCAGATCTCTCCCAGGACGCGTTGGACCAAGGCTCAATAGCTCCCGAGAAGTCCGCAAGCGGGAAAAGGCGTGCGAACGCCTCCCAATCTGGCGGGCGCTTGAGGACTTCCCTGCGCCAATCCGCTTCCAAGGTCTTGCGCTTGGGTAGCCGATAGGCTTCGCGCAGTTTTTCCTCCAGGAACAGGCGCTCGAGAGGTGAGGGTGCCAGCTTTTCCGCATCCGCCAAGGCCGCCTCCGCGTCAGCACCGGTCTCAAGCAGGCCTGTGTGCAAGCGGGCGATCCACCGGGAAAGCATAAAATGGGAGGGGGCCAGACTGTTCTCAAGCAGCGGCTCCAGCTCGTCCCAGACGGAGGTGGCGGATTTCTTTTTCTTCAGTAGGGTGATCGCCTGCCGGACCAAGGCAACCGCGATGGAGCATTTGATTTCCCGGTCCAGCGGGTCGAGCTCGAGCGCGGCGCGGAGGGCTTTGAGCGCCTTGGGGTAGGTCTTGCGTGCGAGCGCCTCGTCACCGGCGAGTTTGAGGATTTTTTTATTTGCAGGAAAGTGCTTCACCAGCTCGCCGAGTATTCGGTTGTGCTCCTTGGTATCGCCTGATTTCCCGACGACGGTCAGCAACGCGAGCCACGCGTCTTGGTTTTCCGGATCCGCCTTCACCGCTTTGTTGAATGCTTTGCGAGCGCGGCGGAAATCCTGCCGGTGAAAGAAGCTATCGTCCTGCTCTTCCAGGGTAGTCTGCGTCTCGCCCAGCCACTGCCAGCCGACCGCGTTGCGTTGTGGATCTGAGCCGTCGCGGCGGGACCACTCGGCGATGACCAAGCCCCAGGATCGCTCCAATTCATCAGGCGGGGTGTTCTCGGGAATGCCGATACAGGCTTCCCGGACCACAGTGAGAATGGTGTTGCGTGAATCCAGGCGTGCTTCGCGGCCCAGCGCTTTCAGTAGGTCGAAAGCGTCGTCGGTATCGGCCTCGCTCATGCTGCGGCTGAAGGGCGTGACGGCGCTGGTCAGGAGGGAGGCGAGGCCGGGCCGGTCGTCCGGGAACGCGCCTTTCATGGCTTTGCCCAAGTCCTTGTATGCACGCACCGTTTTGCCCGCTTTACCGGATGCCTCCGCATCGAGAATCGCGGGTCCCCAGGCGGCTGGCTGCCCCGTCGCTGCCAGAAGGAACGGCACCCGCGCACTGATCGGTGCCGCCGGTCCGCGTCCTGGTAAATCGGGATCGAGCACCCGCGCGGCCCGTGCCAACGCGCCCTCCGGCGGCAGATCGGCAAAGCATTTCCGTGCCGTTTCCAGCTCTTCTTCGAAGGCGTGGCGGGCCCCGCGCAGGAACATCCGCCAGTGCCGGAAAAACGAGTCGCGAGGCAGCGTGCGCAGAGCCTCCTTGGCCTTGTCCCAGCTCCCGTGGCCGGTGGCCGCGCAGGCCTCGCGCACAGCGGCCAGCTCTGCGGCTAGCTTGTCCGCCGCGTCGCCCGCGCCCTGCGGCGGGGAAAATGCGCTTGTCACCAGCGTGTCGATGGCCGCCATGTCCTCCGGCGGAATCTGATTCCCCGCAGTTGCCGCACGTAGCGCCAAGGCCCAGGGGATCATCCCTCCGCCTGCCGCCGGTTCCTCTGCGGATATGCTCGGGGAATCGAGTTCTTGGCGCAGTTTGGCGACCATTTCCGCCGGGGCGATTGTCGCGAGATAGTCGATGACCGTGACGGCGTCTTTGATGAGGCCCTTGGCTATCATTTCCCGTGCTAGGCCGGCGTTGGCCTCTACCAGCAGTGGGAGGTAGCGCGGGCGGTCCTGTTTGGTAAGCGCTTTGGCGGCGTCGCGGGCCTTGCGCCACTTGGCATCCCGCATGAATCGCAGGGTTTCTGCGGAGCCGGGATCGTTGGCAAATGGTGTCAGGTCCGAACTCATCACTTCACCTCAGACCCAAGCCAACCCGCCGATGGGTTTCAAGTACAATAACCGAAATGCCGCAAAACAGGCACGGCTTTTTCACATAGAGGTATTGTTGCGGACCAGGTTGGAGGTAATTGTGGGTTTGAGGCAAAAGAGGTGGCTATACTGCCGCGCATCAGGATTTGTGGATTCGTTTCCCCTGTCTTCAAGGCCAAGGGCCTGAGCTATCGCAGCCTGGGGCATCGCCCTAGGTTCCCGAAATCACATGAAATGGAGCCCTGAAGGGGCGGCATAATGAGCGGAAACGTGGCAATTTAGCCAGCCCCTACAGGGCTTTAGGGTGTTTGGTGTCTTATCCTAGGCATCGCCCTAGGCTGCGATAGTGTGCACCTTTGGTGCGGAAGAATCGGAATCAGAAGGACACCCAATTTTCACAAATCATGATGCGCACGAGTGTAGCGATCACGAGGAATCGGATCACTGCGGCGAATCCGGCCCCCCAGAAGGAGAGCACGAATCCGCCGCAGCCCATCCGCTAACCACGGGAATTACGATCATGGAGCGGCAACCATGCCAAATCTGTCCGGGATACTATCTATCACCCGGTGGATTTGATCTATTTTCATGCTGGTTTGATGAGCGGAATTCATTTGCCTCGGAATTATGGGATTTCAGCTCCCGGATTGTCCGCTTTACTCGGAAAGAGACATTGTCCAACCTCCCGCCCCTCACCATGACCGCTTCCGAGATCCGCAATAGCTTCTTCGAATTTTTCGTAGAAAAACAGCACACCATCGTTCCATCCGCATCGCTGATGCCACAATCCCCGGGCCTGCTTTTCACGAATGCGGGAATGAACCAGTTTGTGCCCTATTTCCTTGGGACCGAAAAAGCTCCTTACGATCCAGCACGCGCCACTGATACACAGAAATGCATCCGCGCGGGAGGAAAGCACAATGACCTCGAGGATGTCGGCTACGATACCTACCACCATACGTTTTTCGAAATGCTCGGGAACTGGTCGTTCGGGGATTATTTTAAAAAGGAAGCCATCGAGTGGGGCTGGGAGCTGATTGTCGAGCGCTGGGGTGTGCCAGCGGAGCGGCTTTACGCGACCGTTTACAATCCCGGCGAGGGCGATCCATCGGATTTCGACCAAGAGGCCTATGATCTCTGGGCGGTCCTGTTTGAAAAGAAAGGCCTCGATCCCACGAAGCACATCGTGAACGGAAACGTGAAAGACAACTTCTGGATGATGGGTGAAACCGGCCCGTGCGGCCCGTGCTCCGAGCTGCATGTGGATCTCACGCCGAATGGCGACTCAGAAGGGAAACTTGTGAACCAGGATTCGGACCTCTGCATCGAGATTTGGAATCTCGTTTTCATCCAATACAACGCCGAGGCCGACGGGACTTTCCGCGAGCTGCCTTCGAAGCACGTTGACACCGGCATGGGCTTCGAGCGGGCCTGCTCGCTGATCCAGAACACCAAAGGTTTCACTGATTTTTCCAATAAGCCGACCAACTACGCGACTGATGTTTTTCAACCCATCTTCCGGAAACTCGAAGAGCTGAGCGGGAAAACTTACTCGGATATTTACCCGGAGCCCGGCGCGGATCGCGGGGCATTTTCCGAGGAGATGAAAACCGCAGTCGCTTTCCGGGTGATTGCCGACCATTTGCGGACTCTTTCGTTCTCCGTCGCTGATGGAATCATGCCGGGGAACAACGGCCGGAATTATGTGCTGCGGCGTATTCTGCGTCGCGCGGTGAGGTATGGGCGTCAGCTCGGTTTCTCTGGCGACAGGCCATTTTTCGGAGCGCTTGTCGGCGCACTTGTGGGACAGATGAGCGGCGTATTTCCAGAGCTGAAAAGCCGCGAGGAAGCGGTTAGAAAAACGCTCGAGAACGAGGAAGCCAGTTTCAACCAGACGCTGGACAGGGGACTGAAGCGTTTTGAAGACGAGGTCACGGGACTCAGAGCGGGAGAGCTCTCCGGGGATGTTGCGTTCCAGTTGTATGATACCTTTGGTTTCCCGATCGATCTCACCGAGCTCCTTTGCTCCGAGCGTGGGTTGAAACTGGATCTGATGCGTTTCGACAAGCTGATGGAACTGCAGCGGAAGAAGGCCCAAGCTGCCCAGAAGTCGAGCGTCGTTCGCGCTTTGGATATTTCCTCGGAAGCCGTCACTGAATTCGTCGGCTTTGAGAGCGATGAAACCGGAGCGACGATTGTGGAGATTCATCCACAAGGTGATTCGCTGTTCGTGATTACCGATAAAACCGTTTTCTTTGCGGAAATGGGTGGGCAGGCAGGTGATAGCGGAATGCTTGCGATTTCAGGAAACGAGATTCCGGTCGCTGGGACCCAGCAGATCGGGAGAGCCCGGGCGCACATCGTGGACGCTTCATCGGCTCTCAAGGTCGGCGACAAGATCACGCTTTCGCTGGATACGGCCCGCCGCCGCCCTATCGAAGCTCACCACACTGCGACTCATCTTCTCCACTGGGCGCTGCACGAGGTCGTTTCCAAAGACGCGGCTCAACAAGGGTCTTCTGTGGATGAACATCGCCTGCGTTTCGATTTCAACAGCGCAGCTCTCACTCCCGAGCAGATCAAACAGATGGAGGAAATGGTCAACGGCGCGATTAAACAGGGCATGAAGGTTTCATGGACCGAGGTTGAACACGCATCGATCAAGGATCGCAAGGACATCATGCAGTTCTTCGGTGACAAATACGGCGAGTTTGTCCGCGTGGTGGAAATCGGCGGAAAAGCGAACGCTCTGGACGGATACTCGATGGAACTCTGTGGCGGAACCCACGTCCGCAACACGTCGGAGATCGGCCTTTTCAAAATCAAATCAGAAGGCGCGATTGCATCCGGAGTGCGCCGGATCGAGGCGGTTTGTGGAGATGCGGCATGGGAGTATTACAATGAGGCGGTGGAAAAATGGGATACGGATCTCAAGGCTGCCCGTGAGAAGCTCGATCAGGCCAATACACGTCTTGCCGAACTTGGTGAAGAGCCTGAAATAGTAAATGAATTTCCGCATATCATGGGTGCGATGCTCGTCGAACGTGCTGATATTTCAGAACTCAATGCGACCTTTGAACGCGGCATGCGCACCCTTGAGGAAACTCAGCAAGGAGCCATCGAGGCAGAAAAGCGGATCAAGAAAATCCAGTCTGCTCAAGCTGCCAAACTCGCTGATGAAGCGCTCACCGATCTGATCGCGAAGGGCGACCCTATCATCGAAAGTTTCGAATCGGACGCCTCATTGCTCCAGGAACTCCAGAACGGCTTGAAGAAAAAGAACTTCGCCGGACCGGCGCTTCTCATTGTCGATGACGGTGAGAAACTCCACCTCGCAGTGCACTGCGGTGCGGATGCCTTGGCAAAAGGCCTCAAAGCCGGCGACATCCTCCGTGAGCTCGCTGCGATTGCCGGCGGCAAGGGCGGTGGCAAGCCGGATCAGGCACGCGGAGCGGCACCTGAGCGTGCGAAACTCGGTGAGATCAAGGCTGCTGCTGCAGCGAGGTTCTGAATTACGGCCTGCCTATGGGTTGTTACAGGCTGGAAGCCGCTGCGGAGAGTCGGATGGTTGTGAAGCGCGTTCATTGAAAATTACCGCGTCGCTCCTCGTCCCTCATCCGGTATTTTTCTAGAGCGTCGCTCATCAGCGGCCTTCTTCTTTCGGGCGATTGGAGACGACGATATCATCATCCGTGTAGATCTCGCGGTCAGGGCCGGGCGAGCGGATTTCCATGTGATCCTTGGAAATGAAATGAAAGAAAAAGGGAGATTTCCAAGCGTCGAGGAGTGCGCCGTTTGCCGCGAGACGGGGGTGGGACAGGGGGAAGATGGCAAGCCGGTCCGGATTCGCTCCCATCAGGGCGTTCATGATCTGTGGGTTGTCTTCACCGGATGGAAAGGCTCCGAAGTGGGAGCGGTAGGAATTGAAAATTTCCATCAGCAGGGCAGGCTCGGCGGCCAAGCCATTGGGATCGTCGCCAAAGGAAACCGCCAGCGGGTGCGACGGGTCTTGCGAGAGCGTTTCCGGGCGGGGAGGTTGCTGGGCGATATCGGCAGGACCGATTCGCGACTTTGACGTATCCGGGCTGATAATTTTCAATGGAGCAGGTGCACGGGTTTCAGCGGGTGTAAGATCCCTGGGCGGAGATTGCTTTCCGAAATGCCAGGAGACCGCGACTAGAATCAGCAGACCGAGAAGAAGGGAGATTGTTTTTTTGTTCAAAGCATCAAACTCATTCAGGCTTGCATGAAGCCCAGGTCGGGGTTGGCGAAGCGGCCAATGTTCGGGAGAATGAGTGGTAGATCGCTCTGGGCGACACCGAACCAGCGGGCCAAGGTGGCTGCCATTTCATCCGTGGAAACTTTGGGGATCCATGAGCCGCGCGAGCCCGTGTCATCCGGGCCATTGCTCTGAAGAATGGGCACCTGGCCGTAGAGTCTGCCACCATTGACGGCCCCACCGACGATCATATGGTGACCGCCCCATGCATGATCCGAACCTTTGCCGTTGCTGTTATACGTCCGGCTGAAGTCGGATGCGGTGAACAGCGTGACCTTGTCGCCGATGCCGAGTTGCTCGGTGTGGGTTTGGAAATCCGCGACTGCAGAGCTGAGCTGGCCGAGAAGCGCGGCATGGTCCGTGAGCTGCGCGTCATGGGTGTCGAACCCTCCGAGGGCGGCGAAGAAAATCTGGCGCTTCATGCCGAGCGCATTTCGCGCGTGTATCATACTCAGGATCATCCGCAACTGGCCGGCGACTCGGTTCAAGTTTCCTTCCCCATCCTGACTGTTCGGGAATGTGCCGATGTCGGCGGGAAGAGGGTTTCCGGCGATCGCGGTCTTGAGAAGCGCGTCATTCTCGATTCCGCGATTCATGGTATTCGCGTATTCCTGCTCGAAGACATGGCCGTAACTGCGGCCGAGTATGTTCTCGTTTGCCGCGAACATTTCTTTCGTGGGCGACCAGGTGTAGCTGGATCCTGTCAGGCCGATGCTGCCGCCAGGAGTGACGTGGTATTGCTGAACCTCGTTGCCCACTTGGAAAAAATTCGAGCCGGCGATGGAGACGTTCATCGAGATCGCCGCGCTGTTGTTCAGGTCTTTGAGGTGATCGGCGATTCGTCCTCCCCAGCCGATTTTTTTATTGGTGTCCGGCACGGATGTCTGCCACTGCACCTGTTGGTCATTGTGGGAAAAAAGGTGGGGAGGGATCGCGGCTCCGCCTGCTTTATACTCGGCTTTGGTGATAGGCGCGACAAGCGTGCCGACGTTGCAGACCATGGCCATTTTCCCTGCTTCGTAGAGCGGTTGGAGCTGGGTCATCGAAGGGTGGAATCCGAACTCGCGCCCGTCGCCACCCGGATTGGCGATATTGAGAAGTGTCTCCCGTGGGAGGGCCAGAATACCGCGCTCTGCGGCATAGGTCGTGTGTGAAGCCAGGTCCCGGGGAATGAGGATATTATTCGCGTCGTTTCCGCCAAAAAGGAAAAGGCAGATCAGGCTTTTGGAATCATCACCGGCGGGGATGCCTTGGGCTGAGAGCGTGGAATTGAAGAGCCGAAGTGTCCCCAGTGCGGACATGACGCCCGTCATCCCAAGACCCGCACAGGCGGACTGGCCGATGAATTCGCGGCGTGTGGTATTTCGGTTTGAACTTCTCATGGTGGCTACCTTTGTACGAAATATTCCGGGGAGTTGACGGTGAGATACAGAGCGACCTTTACCCGTTCCTTCTGTCGGGCCTCGGTGTAATCGAACCCGATCGGAAGGCTTGCGAACGCTTGGAGAATTTCCGCCCGCAGGGAGGTGCTCATTTTTCCGAATAGAAGTCGGTCGTCGAGGTGGTCGATGAGGCTTTCCTGTGCCAGTTCCGGCGTGAGGGTGGGAGTATCGAGTATCGCGATCAATGAGGTGTAATCAAAGTTCAGGTATGCATTTGCGGTGCCTCCGGGGACTTTCGCGGAGGTGTAAGTTCCCCAGTTGATCATCCCAAAGCTGTGGTTCGCCTGGCGCATGGCGTTGGTTTCACCAAAAATCTGAAATTCCGGCGAGAGCAGTCCGCTGCGTGCGATGGGGCCGGGATTGGAATAAACGGGCTGGAAGAAATTGAAGACCGAGGGCGAGAGCAGGGGCGCTTGCTCCGGGATGGAATACTGGAAATTCAGGTAGTAACCCGGATCGCTGACGGACTCCCGGGGAAGGATGGAAGGGATAACACGGAGAATTCTGCTGAAGCGGAGAAGTGGCTCTGCGGGCTTTCCGTATGAGAAGGTATCGGTGACTGTGGGCGACCGTGCCTCAAAATCCAGAAGGACAGCGCGGATCGTGGCTCCGAGGTTGCCACGGGTGCCTGTGCCATCATCGTTGAAAACAGTCGCTACGCGGTGGATGTATCCGGGGCTGGGGTTTGATGTGACAAATTTCTGAATCAACTGCCGTGAGAGGAACGGCCCGACGTTGGGGTGATTGAAGATCGTATCGAGAGCGAGTTCGAGGCGGGCGGTGCCATCGGTTCCGGCAGGGATGGTGACGCCACCGAGAATGGTGCGGTCTTCGGTATCGTGGAACTGTGGGTAGAATGTCATTTCCCGGAGAGGATCAGTTCCGTAAAGGAACCAGCCGTCGCGGGAGGCAATATCGCCGTTACTCCATTGCGGCGGGGACAGGTCGTCATAGTGCGGACCAAAGCCTGTGAACATGTGTGCAAGTCCTACGATGTCATCCTGCGTGTAAGTCGGGACCGGCATTCCTTCCGCGTTCAGGATAAGGCTGCCGTCGGTATGCATCATGTTCAGGCCGACGCTGAAAAGCTGCATCGCCTCGCGGGCGTAGTTTTCATCGGGTTCGTGGCCGGTGACGGGATCCGGTTTCCTGTTACGGATCATGCTCAGGTAGGTGCCCATCATCGGCGAAAGGGTCACGTCCTTGAGAAGGTCACGGTAGTTGCCGAAGGCATTTTCCAGCAGCATGTCGTAGTAAAGAGTGGTGCCCTCGTGTTGGCCATCGAGGGCGCCGAACTGGGAGATCACAACAATTTGGCTCAGGGCCAGGGCCATGCGCTGGCGGAGCTGGTCGGGAGCGGTGAGAGCGTGTTGCCACCAAGCTTCGTTGCGGGGTGATTGCCAGCCGCCGTTCGTATCGCCCGCAGCGATGAGTTCCGAGCGGCGCGCCATCATCATAGGGTTGTGGAGGGTGGCGGGGAGGGCGAGTTGGGCATCGATCCACGAGGCGAAAGTCGTCGTCTGCAGGGTGGTCAGATCGGCGGACGAGGGGCCGAAGGTCGCTTGTGTGAGGAAGCGCGCGGCATCGCCGGTGTCTGCCGCAAGGGAGGGCGCGACCGGAGGCGTGGGAACAGCTGGCATGACTTGCCAAGCGGGAGTTGGCAGAAGCTGGCCGGTGATTTCAGGCTGTGAGCTCCCCGCCGTATTGATGCGAACCCAAAGAGTCCCGGAATCCAGTTCGTTGAGAATCTGCTCACGGGTGAAACCTGCGACTGGATCGAAATCCCAAGTCACGCTGGAGGACAAGCCGGAGGGGAAGGTGTAAACCGTCGGCCCGGCGGTGCCTGTGGATGAGCTGAAGATTTCCGCCGAGCTGAAATTCTCCGAGAGGCCGGTGAAGGTGAGCGAGGTTTTTGAAGTCAGGGAGTTTCCCGTTCTGCGGACCGAGGCGGTTCCGCTTCCCCCGGAGATTGAGCCGGATTCCGGCCGAAGCTGGGCGATGTAAAGCACATCCGCTGCATCGTCGATGGTGAGAGTCGCACTTGAAGGGCTGCCGAGTTGGTAATCACTTCCAGCGGCCAAGGTGATCATCACATCTTCCGGCGGCTCGACCACGCCATCAGCGATGGGGAAGATGGGAATGTTGACGGAGCGGACTCCGCCGGGAATATTGATCAACCCTGACGTGGCTTGATAGTCCGTTCCGGAAACGGCGGTTCCGGAGAAAGAGTAGGGGATGGAAACCGGAGCGATTCCGCCTGAACGGAAGATGACAAACTCTCCCGCCTGCAAGGTCGCCTCATACCCGCGCGGAGAAGACACTCCGACCGTTACCGTGCTGGGACTTGCAAGCGTCTGGCGGGCGGAGACCCCATCCGCGAGCCGTGGGATGCTCGTGGGCGAAGTCATGTTCAGTCCGAGCACGCTCTCTTCGTAGTCGCTGACCCCATCGCGATCGGAATCCTTCTGGGAAAACTCCAGCCGGAAGAACAAGCGCCTGCCGCTCGCTTGCAGATCCGCGATGGACTCTCCTGTGGATGAAATATTGGGCGCGGCGATGGTTTCGCGGGCTCCCGCAGCCATCGAAGGCCGGTTCCACGCGACATGCAGATGGTCCCCACCAACACCCTCCTGATGCAGGATTTCGAAGTAGTAGGCCGTTCCGGCCGTGAGGTTGATGGGTGCTGAAGTTTGTTCGGGATACTTGTCCCATTCGTTCGCACCCGTGTAACCTGTCACACTGGCTATTTTTGATTTATTGGCAGGGTTCCGGTCGGTGGAGAGAAAGAATTCCCCCCGGTCGTCGCTCGCGATTTGGAATGTGTAAGCGCCGGTTTCAGGAGCGATGATGTAGCCGCGTATCCACTGGCCGTATGAGCTCAGGTCGGGCGAGGATTGTGGAATGTGCAGTTGGTTGAGGCGGTCTTCCGAGGTAGGGGGAGTGGTTCCGTTGGTGACGTAATCTGTCAGCCTTGAGAAGGTGATTCCCACTTCGTCCCAGCGCGAGCGGAAGACCCCACCCGTGGTGAATGTGTTCGCGGGAATGAAAGCGACGCGCGCTTCCGTGCCGGTGCCGATAATTTCCGGGCCTATCGGATTCCAAGTGGTGAGGTCTGAGGAAACGAGAGTCTGATAGTGGATGCCAGCAACGGTCGGCCAGCAGGTTGTCACGACCTCCTCTGCGTCGATCAGGACCTGATCAATTTTTGGATAGCTTGAGGAATCCCGCGGATCGGTGCCGCCCAGCGATTCATCAAGATTTGAGAGTCCGTCGCCATCCGGATCTTCAGAAGCAACGAGTCCGGAGCCGTGGGCTATTTCCCAAACATCGCTGAGGAGATTGGAGTTATCATCAATCTCCGCCATCGACGCCAGAGAAAGCGTCACAGCGAAAAACATAGTTTTCGAGAACGATAGGAGGTGGGAGTACACTCTCATGAATAGAATCAAAAGTAGATCAGAACTCGAAGAGGAAAGCAAGATTTCGATTCATCGACGGGAATAGTCTTGCATGAGGGAAGCCGAGCGGGCTATATGTTATAAGGTAAATTTCATCGGTTCTACACATCGAGATGCTTTCTATATGACTTTTCCCCAAAACCATTCAAATCTGCTTTTAATCGATGATGACGAAAATCTGACACGTTTGCTGACGATCACTGCCAAGAGCAGAGGTTGGAGACCTGCCGTTGCGGACAACGCTTTGTCGGGGCTTTCGCTGCTGAGCGAACATATCAAAGCCGTGGTTCTTGATTACCAACTGCCCGATGCTAAAGGCATCGACGTGCTCCCCAAGATACGTGGGAAATTTCCCAATGTCCCGGTCATTATGTTGACCGGACACAACGACGCGGAGACAGCCGTTCACGCCCTGCGCGCGGGAGCCGACGATTACGTGACCAAGCCATTCGACCTTGAGCATCTTTTCACAGCTATCCACGAATCGATCAAAAGGAGGGGTCAGCAAATTCGCAGCTACAAGCCTCAAGAAAGGCAGGACGGAAAGCAGAAGAACATTGCGCCGCCTGTTCTCGAAAGCAACAACCCCGCGATGAAAGCCCTTTTCGCGAGAGTTGAGAAAGTTGCCGGACTTGACATAACCTTGCTCCTGACGGGCGAGAGTGGTACGGGAAAAACTTACCTCGCCCGCAAAATACACGCCCTCAGCGGGCGGATGAAAGAGCCTTTTATCCCGGTGAGCTGTCCGGCCCTGCCGAGCGAATTGCTTGAGTCCGAACTTTTCGGCCATGAAAAAGGCGCGTTCACCGGCGCGACCGCCGCGCGCAAAGGTCGCTTTGAGCAGGCATCCAAGGGAACGATTTTTCTGGATGAAATCGGGGATCTTCCTCATGCGCTTCAGCCGAAGCTTCTGAATATTCTCCAGGATCGGGAGTTCTTCCGGGTCGGGGGCAGCAATATCCTCAGAACCGATGCGCGTGTGATTGCCGCCACGAATGCGGACCTGCGGGCGAAAGTCATGGACAGAACGTTTCGTGAAGATCTCTTTTACCGTCTGAATATCGTAGAGATACGCATGCCCAGCCTTGGGGAGCGTTCTGAGGATATCCCCGCGCTGACATTGAAAATTTTATCCAGAATAGCAGCCGAGCGCGGCGTCGGCCCTTGGGAAATCGACGATGAATCCCTTGCTCTTATGGCTTCGGAATCCTGGCCGGGCAACATCCGCCAACTTGAGAACTTCTTGGAGCGTACGACCGCTTTCGCGGACGGTGAAGCGTTACATCAGGACCTGATCCAATCAGCTCTCGCGCTCAGGCAAGGGCAAAGGAAAGCCCAACCTTCCTCGGCGCGCGCCCATGCCGGTGCGGCAAAGCCCATGACGCTGCCGGAACTTGAGAAAGAGCAATTCATGCGGGCCTACCGCGATTGCTCCGGCAAGCGCTCTTCTATGGCAGAGAGGCTTGGGATCTCGGAGCGGACGGTATACAATCGCCTCGCACGCTATGGGCTGAAATAGAATTTCAGGCGTGCCAAGCTGCAATCGGCAGCATCGGCTTCATGAAGAAGTTGCAGATTTTTCAGATTCATCTCAGGGAAAGATTCAAGAAGTGTGGCCTTGAAGCCCCGTGGTTTCTGGTTTTTTTAAAAAACTGAGAATCTGGCACTCAGTTTGCCAAGTAGTTGGTTGCGGTCTATCGCAACCAACTGCTGCATACCCATGAAAAAGTCATCGCCTATCAAAGCTGGCAGCCACAGGGTCCTTTTTTCAAAAATCACATGCTTGCTGGCAATATCCCTATTTACCGCCTGCTCACCTTCGCTGAAGACCACCCGTGTGCAGGTCAGTTCTGGACGGAGCGAAGTATCACTCGCTGATCGACTCAATCAGGATATAAATTCCTACCGTGCTTCGAAAGGCGGAGCTGCGCTGAAAAGACATCAAGGTCTCGATGCCATCGCGCAGAAACACTGCGAATATCTGGCATCGCAAATCGGAAACGGTGGGTTGACTGGAGGCAGCGCCAACCACGATGGTTTTGATGGCCGAGTCCTTGTGGCCCGCCGTGTCCACCGATTTTCGATGCTCGGCGAAAATGTCGTAGTGTCTACCAACCATTCTTCGGCACACCTTCTCAAGATACTGGCTAAATCAAAATCCCACGAACGCAATATGCGTGACAAATGGACACATATTGGAATCGGAGTGGTCACGACACCAAGCGGCGTGGTTATTTCAACTCAGGAGTTCGGCTCCTTTCAGAATATTACGGCTTCTGGAAGCGAGGACAGTTTGAATCAGGCTTGGTAGCTTGTGCCTGGGTCTCATTTAACCGGCAGTGGAAAGAGATGGCACTTCACGGGTGTCGGGCTATTTTCGGAGCAGTGTTACCGGAAATACTCACAAACGTACCTGGGGGGAAGTCCCTGGAATTGGGGCGGCGGCTCGGGGAGGTGGAGTGCCGGAATACGACCTATCTAGGGGATGACTGGCCGATTTTCTGGGAGAAGGCGGAGGGTGTGAACGTGTGGGATGTGGATGGGAACCGGTTTCTCGATATGACGAGTGGTTTCGGGGTGGCGGGGATGGGTTATGGTTTCACGGGTGAGGCGTTGCGGGAGCAGAGTGTTTCCCTGATGCATGCGATGGGTGACGTGCATCCGGCGCGGGTGAAGGTGGAGCTTTGCGAGGCACTTTCGGAAATGACTTTTGGAAAATGGGAGGGGACGAGAGGGAAATGCTTGTTTGGGAATTCCGGATTCGAGGCGGTGGAGGCTGCTTTGAAAACGGCGGTGCTGGCAACTGGGAGGAACGGGATTCTTTCGTTTGAGGGCGGGTATCATGGTTTGGGCTACGGTGCGCTGCTGGGGCAGGGGATAGGTTGGTTCCGGGAGTCTTTCGAAGGGCAGATGGCGAAGGTGACGCAGCGGCTGAGGTTTCCGAGGGAAGGTGAGGACTTGGAAGTTTTCAGAAGCGATCTGGCTAAAGTGGATGGAAGCGGGATCGGCGCGGTTCTGGTCGAGCCGATCCAAGGACGTGGCGGAATCATTGTGCCGCCGGAGGGTTTTATCAAAACACTGAGGGATTGGTGTGACGAAGTGGGGGCTTTGCTGATTTTGGATGAGATCTATACAGGATTCTGGCGGACGGGGAAGATGTTCGCTTGCGAGTGGGAAGGCGTGGTGCCTGATCTGATCTGTCTGGGAAAGGCGCTGAGCGGCGGGTTTCCGATCTCGGTTTGTGTGGGTAAAGCCGGAGTGATGGATACTTGGCCGAAGAGTGATGGAGAGGCCCTGCACACGAGTACGTTTTTGGGAAATCCGATGGGCTGCGCGATGGCTATCGAGGCTTTGAGGAGATACCGCGAGTCCGAGACCGAAAGAATGGTGAATGCAGCGACTGAAAATCTGCTGAATGCGTTGCGAGGGTTGGAAGAGATGGATTTTGTGAAGGAGATTCGTGGAAGGGGACTGATGATGGGCGTGGCGACCGACAGCGGTGAGCGCGTGATCAATGCAGTGAAAACCATGCTCCGAGGGGGCGTGATCGCCTTGCCGGACGGTCCTGAAGGGGATGTGCTGGCGTTGACTCCTCCTTTCGGGATCGACGCAGAGGAGGTGGATTTCGCTGTGGAGGTGGTGAAACGTGCGCTTACGAATTCGTGAACAATCCCAGTCATCGCCCCTTGCCCTGATGGCGGGTATCGGCTAGCTAATACGGGACACCAGCCCACCCACTCTTTTGCTGCACTTAAATCCGACACCTCTCACTCTATGGCTTGGCATCATCGCACTGCTCGGGGTGGCGTTTCTTTGCGTCGTTTCCTGGAGGCGCAGCCCCCATCCCGGAAGGACGGCGATACTGGAATGCCTGAGGTTTTTCATCACTGTTCTGGTGGTATTATTGCTCTGGCAGCCGGAGTGGCGGACAACCATCAACCCGACCACGAAGCCGAAGATTGCCATTCTCTGGGATGATTCGCGATCCATGAAGACTCTGGATGCGGAGTTGCCGGCGGTGCTGTTGGACGAGGGAGAAAGAGGTGGAGTTGTCGCCCGCTCGGTTTGGGTGGAAAAGGCGCTTGAATCGGATTTGTGGAAGCCGCTCAGTTCGGATGGTGCCAACGATGTTTCCACAAAACCTTTCGCGAGTCCTGCGAAGGAGGGGCTTTCGGGAACCGATCTGAGCACTCCGTTGTCAGATCTTCTGGAAAGGGAAGACAATCTCCGCGCGGTGGTGATGCTCAGCGATGGCGATTACAATCTTGGCGCTCCTCCGGTTGGCGCGGCGCAGAAATACCGCCTCCGGGGAGTGCCGATTTTCACCATCCCGGTGGGAAGCGAGACACGCCTGCCGGATCTCGATCTGCTTACGGTCACTGCTCCGACATACGGGATTGTCGGCGAAAACGTGCAGATACCATTCACGATCCGCTCGTCGCTTGACAGGCAGGTGAGGACGATCGTGCGACTGCGCGACGAAACCGGACGCGAGCGCACCAAAAACATCGTGCTGCCACCGAACGCCGAGACCTACGATTCCATCCTGTGGCGTTTGGAGAAAGAAGGTTCCTCTACCCTGACACTTTCGCTTCCGGTCGAGGACGGGGAACTGGTCTCCGAAAATAACTCGCACAAATTCACGATCGCGGGTCGGCCCGAGCGGATCCGGGTATTGGTCATCGAGACTTTGCCGAGGTGGGAATATCGTTTCCTGAGAAACGCACTTTCACGGGATCCCGGTGTTGAACTTTCGTGCCTCCTGCTGCGGCCGGAGCTGGGCCCCGGGGTTGGGTCGGACTACATCGAGAAATTTCCCGAGACGCTGGAAGAACTTTCGAAATACGACGTGGTTTTCATCGGGGATGTGGGGATCGGTCCGGACCAGCTCACCGAAGAGCAGGCGGAGCAGATCCGCGGATTGGTTGAGAATCAGGCATCGGGAGTCATTTTCATGCCGGGTCCGCAAGGGAATGAACTCACATTGTTGGATTCGGCGTTGTCCGACCTTCTGCCGGTGGTTCTGGACGAGGATCATCCCGAAGGATTTCCAGAAAATCTGGCGACACCCCTGAACCTAACCACGGAAGGAAGGGCCTCGCTGCTGACGATGCTGGGTGATTCCGAAGAAGAGAATCCCGAGATATGGCGGCGGCTGCCGGGCTTTTTCTGGCACGCGCCCATCGTGCGGGCCAAGGGCGGGACCGAGGTGCTCGCCGTGCACTCGAACCGCCGCGGGCCATACGGACCGATTCCCCTGCTCGTCACCAAGACCGCTGGGAGCGGGAAAGTCCTTTTCATGGGAATTGATTCCGCATGGCGCTGGCGCCGGGGCGTTGAGGATCTCTATCACTATCGTTTCTGGGGCCAGGTCGCGAGGTGGATGAGCTATCAGCGGAACATGGCCGCCGGCCAGCGGGTGCGGATGTTTTTCACGCCTGAACGGCCCGAACCCGGAGCGACCGTTACCTTGAAGGCCAATGCCTTCGACGCGAATGGCGCGCCGTTGAAAGATGGCACCGTGAGTGTCGATATCACTTCTCCGAGCGGGACGACACGGCGTATCGAGTTGGAAAAAAATGAATCCGAATGGGGAGCTTACTCGGGACGTTTCAAGATTGATCTTCCCGGCGAGTGGAAGCTTCGCGCGATCACGGAAGGAGCGCCGGACCTGCCGACTGAGACCACGATCATCGCCCAAGGAGTTGATATCGAAAAAACCGGGCAGCCGGCGCGACCCGGCGTGTTGGAAGAAATTTCCCGGGTTTCGAGAGGCCGCAGTATCCTTCCGGACCAGTTGCCGGACCTGATCCGGGACATCGACGCCTTGCCTGAGCCAAGACCGCTTGAGAACCGGATTCCTCTGTGGTCGCATTGGGCGACGCTCGTGGTTCTCGTTTTCCTGCTCGGGGTCTTCTGGGCTGGCAGGAAGCTGAACGGGGCGTTTTGATTTCCGTCTCCGGGAAATCTTGAAAATTGACAAGCGAGCATGTAAAACGTAGTTTTACAGCATGATCAAGACCATCACCAGAGTCGGAAACTCGCAAGGAATCATCTTCGACAATGCGATCATGGAACTGGCCCGCCTAAAGGTGGGTGACGAGGTTAACGTTGAGATTCATCCCAACAGCGGAGCGATCACCATCATGCCTAGCAAGGTGGCTGTCATTGGCCCTGAAAAAGCGGGTGCCGCCGCCAAGCGCCTGATCGGTAGGAATAGCGAGCTTTTCAGGAGGCTTTCGTGAGCGATTCGCTGAAACACCCTTCGGTCGATGCAGTCATCGCGATCCATGCCGAGGTTCTCGCTGCGCATGGCGGCGGCACCGGGATACGCTCGCGAGAACTGCTTGAATCGGCGGTTGCAGCTCCACAAGCGACGATGATGGGCGCTCCGCTCATCTCCGAACCCATAGAGGTCGCTGCCGCCTATTTATACTACCTTTGTAGTAACCATCCATTTGTGGACGGAAAAAAACGTGTGGCTTTGGCTACGTGTCTGGTTTTTCTCAGTGAGAACGGTCTATTGGAAAATGAGGAACTGGATGCAGACGACTGGGAGAACCTCACGCTAGCCGTCGCCGCCAGTCTGCTGACCCGCGAGCAAATCACTGAGACGCTGCGGAAACTGCTTTCCTGAGCATCTTTCGCTTCAGGGCGTTTGCTTGGCTGGTCTATTCTTGGCAGGGGGTGCGGTTTTGATGATTTTCACCGATTTTTCGCGATGATCCCGGTAGTAATCGAAGGCGTCGTTCAGGGAATCAAACCGTTCGAAGGGTATCACGGCGAGCAAGGCGTTCCTCAATAATGCCAGGTTTTTGGCACCCCTTGGATTTCTTTTCGGTGCCCGATCCTCTCTCCAGTAGGTGGCGTCCCGTTTCCAGTGGTTGAAGTTTTCCACACTCCAGTGCTCCCGGATGATTTTACCGATTTGAGCGGCTGTTTTGCTGCCGTATTCATGGGAGGTGCCAAACAGGCGGACCGACATTTCGGGCTCGGCTCCTTCTTCGGTCGAGCGGTAGATGCGCGTGCATTTGATGATCTGAGCGATGTGTGGAAACGGGCTGACTTCGATGTCCACCGCCACCATGGTGATGTCTCGAATCTCGAATCTGCCATGGCCGCGCTCCAGCTCTCCCACCAAGTCCACGGGGCGATCCTTGAGAA
>Ga0222659_1000204_pt1 | contig 43397 bp, 30 predicted proteins | sample AntAcemetagen547_FD_179850 | JGI IMG/M metagenome (GOLD analysis project Ga0222659, IMG submission 179850) | Saline water microbial communities from Ace Lake, Antarctica - #547 | ecosystem: Environmental > Aquatic > Non-marine Saline and Alkaline > Saline | place: Antarctica: Ace Lake...
CAATTTGGTGCTCATTTGGCTTGACAACAAGAAATTGAAAGTACACTCTTGGGAAAGTGCTTTTGAGTTCTTTTCGTTTGGCCAAAATCATTTTTGTTCCCTCAATTACCTTTTCAAGTTTCCCCTTTTTGCGGTAAGATTCGTAGACATCTTGAGTCGTTCCATCAATGGAAATGATCAATCGATTCAACCCTGACTTTACGATTCCTTCGGCACTCTTTTCATTGATGAAATGCGCGTTGGTGGAAGTCGCTGTGAAGATTCCTCTGCTATTCGCTTTGGAAATCAGCTGATTCATGTCGGGGTGAATAAATGGCTCGCCTTGAAAGTAAAAAGTGAGGTAGACCAAGTCTTTTCCGATTTCATCTAAAAGCTGGTCGAGCAATCCTTCTTTTAAATTTCCCGTGGGCCTGGTAAACTGCTTTAAACCGCTAGGACATTCTGGGCATCCCAAGTTGCAAGCAGTAGTCGGCTCTACAGAGAGCGCGATAGGCATTGGGTGCGAAACAGGAGGGCCAATAAGCCTGCTGCCGCGAAAGGATCGATACAATTTCCACGCATTTTGGAAACGACGCCTTGTCAGGTGCTTCAGTAAATAGCTCGTTTCATGAAAGTCCGCTAGCATTATTTGGCAAAGATAGACCTCATACCTCAGCTGTTTACCATTCTATATTATATTTGCTCCTCACTTACGCCAAGCAATATATGTGGGAAAAAACAGCCGGGATTATTCTGCGCAATCGAATTGCGTTATTGGCTGTTGTCGCGGTAGTTACTGTTTTCATGGCTTTTCAAGCACGAACAGTGACGATGACTTACAAGTTCGGCGGGATTCTTCCCAAAGATGACAGCACTCAGGTAGAGTATGACCGTTTCACTGATCGTTTTTCTGAAGACGGAAATATTTTAGTTCTTGGCGTACAAGGAAAGAATCTACATACTTATCCGACTTTTTCGAAGTGGTATACCCTTGGTTACGACCTCAAGGCCATTGATGGGATAGACAGCGTTTTCTCGGAAGCGCATCTCTACACCTTGAAGAAGAATGCCGAAGAAAAGAAATTTGATGTTCGAAAACTGGTGCAGCGACGACCTGAGTCCGCTGAAGAAGTAGACAGCCTCAAAAAGCAAATCAACAGCCTCCCCTTTTATAGAAACTTACTTTACAATGATTCTACAGGCGCGAGCTTGATGATGCTTTTCGTTAATCGAGCAGCATTTAATAGCAGCAGACGAATTGAGGTATTGGAGCAAGTGGAAGAAGTGGTTGAAGCATTTTCTGATGATACGGGACTTCAAGTTCACTTTTCAGGATTGCCCTATATCCGAACTAAGCAAACGGCTAAAATCAAACAAGAGCTCGGAATGTTTGTCGGCCTTGCCGCTGCGGTGACTGCACTGCTCATGCTCCTCTTCTTTAAGAGTTTCCGGGTCATGTTTATAAGCCTTTTGGTTGTGATCATAGGCGTGATTTGGTCTGTTGGAACAATAGGTTTATTGGGCTTTCAGCTGAGTGCATTGATGGGGCTAATTCCTCCATTGATTATCGTAATCGGTGTGCCCAATTGTGTTTTTCTGCTGAACAAATACCACAAGGAATACCGCCTCCACGGGAATCAGATTAAGGCGCTTAGCAGGGTAATCCACAAAGTGGGTAATGCTACATTCATGACCAATGCCACTACGGCAATGGGTTTTGCGACTTTCATATTTACCCAAAGTTCAATTCTTCAAGAGTTTGGTATTGTTGCTTCGCTCAATATTCTAGGTGTTTTCATTCTATCGCTGATCATCATTCCTTGCGTTTTCAGCTTTATCGCCCCGCCGAGAGAACGACATGTTGCGCACCTTGACCGAAAGTGGGTGGATAAGGCAGTGTCGATCCTTCACGGATTGGTAAGCAACCACCGCCGAAAGGTTTATATCGGCACCATCTTGATACTCGGGGTTTCAATTTATGGCGCCACTCTAGTTAAAGCAACGGGAAACATTGTGGACGATTTGCCAAAAGACGATAAGATCATTACAGATCTCAAGTTCTTTGAAGATAATTTTGCCGGGGTAATGCCACTCGAGATATTGGTCAATTCACTTGACAGCAGTCAAGTCACCAAGGCCAAAACTCTTAAAAAAATTGAAAGGCTCCAAAAAACGCTGGAGGCGTACCCAGAGATTTCACGGTCGCTTGCCATAACTGATGCCATTAAATTTGCCAAACAGGCATACTACAACGGTTTGGAAGATCGATACAGTTTGATTTCCAATTACGAAAGATCTTTCGTAGGTCCTTACCTCAGAGGTAATGAGTCTGACGCAGGTAAGATTTCAGGGATGTTCCTTGATTCGACTCAAACCGTTACACGTATTTCTGCTCAGATTGCCGATATCGGTACTACCGAGCTGGACGCCCTTATGGAAGACCTCAAACCGAAGGTTTACGAGATTTTTCCGCGCGACGAATACAAGGTTACCCTTACGGGAACGAGTATAGTTTTCTTGAACGGGACCGATTACTTGGTGCGGAATTTATTTATCAGTTTGGCCATTGCGATTTTTGTTATTTCCATTTTGATGGCCCTCTTATTCAACTCTGCTCGAATGGTGGTCATTTCACTGTTCCCAAATTTATTGCCGCTTCTGTTTACAGCGGGGTTGATGGGGTATTTTGGCGTAGCCATTAAGCCTTCTACTATTTTAGTGTTTAGTATCGCCTTTGGAATCTCCGTCGATGATACCATTCACTTTCTCTCAAAGTATCGTCAGGAATTGAAAACCAGATCGTGGGATATTCGAACCTGCGTTTTGAATGCCGTCACCGAAACGGGGGTGAGCATGATTTACACATCCATCATTCTCTTCTTTGGTTTCTTGGTTTTCACTGCTTCCAATTTTGGTGGAACCGTGGCCCTCGGAACACTGGTGTCGGTAACACTGCTGGTAGCTATGATTTCCAATTTGGTCTTATTGCCAAGTCTGTTGCTTTCGTTTCACCGCAGCTTGGTTACCAAGTCTTTTCGAGAACCATTTTTGGAAATCATCAACGAAGAAGAAGACATCGAGTTGGAGGAACTGGAGATTCGAAAATCGGAGTAATCACAAAAGCTTTACAAAAATGAAAGGTATTATTTTAGCTGGAGGCTCAGGAACCCGACTCTACCCACTGACTATTTCGGTGAGTAAGCAGCTTATGCCTGTCTACGACAAACCGATGATTTATTATCCTTTGTCCACCCTCATGAGCGCTGGGATTAGCGATATCCTTATCATCACTACACCGCATGACAATGAAAATTTCAAGAGACTGCTAGGGGATGGCAAGCGCTTGGGATGTAATTTCACTTATGCTATTCAAGAAGATCCGAATGGCCTTGCACAAGCATTTGTGATTGGCGAGGAGTTTATTGGCGATGGCAAAGTAGCCTTGATTCTTGGCGACAATATTTTCTACGGTCACGGTTTGCAAGAGCTGCTTTCAGAAAACAATAATCCCGAAGGTGGAATCGTATACGCATACCACGTTTCAGATCCTGAACGATACGGCGTCGTGGAATTTGACGAAGAGATGAAGGCTTTGAGTATTGAAGAAAAGCCTGAAAAACCCAAATCGAATTACGCGGTTCCAGGCCTCTATTTCTACGACAATGATGTGGTAGAAATCGCCAAAAATTTAAAGCCAAGCGCACGTGGTGAATACGAGATAACCGATGTCAACAAAGCTTACTTAGAAAAGGGTAGACTGCAAGTGTCAGTGATGGATCGAGGCACGGCTTGGTTGGACACAGGAACTTTCTCTTCCCTCATGGCTGCTGGTCAATTCGTTGAAGTCATCGAAGACCGTCAGGGATTAAAAATCGGTTGCATCGAAGAAGTCGCCTTCCGAAAGGGATTTATTAGTGCCAGCCAACTCAACCAAATAGCTCAACCTTTTGTTAAAAGCGGGTACGGACAGTACCTGCTCAATTTGATTAAATGAATTCCAAACTCGATCAACTGCGATCCCTTCTCGACTCCGAGATAGCCAGCTACACTTCCCAACTACCGGAAGATAATCTGCACACTCCTATAAAGTATATTATGTCCTTGGGAGGAAAGCGCATTCGACCATCTTTGGTTTTGCTCTCCGCAAATGCCTTTGGCGGTTCCGTTGAGAAAGCAATGCCAGCAGCATTAACGGTAGAAATATTCCACAATTTCACCTTGGTTCATGACGACATTATGGATGAGGCCCCTCTGCGAAGGGGCAATGAAACGGTGCACCAAAAGTGGGATACGAATACCGCGATTCTCTCAGGCGATGCTATGGTGATCGAGGCGTATAAGCAATTGGCCCTTTGCGGAGCCGAAAGACTTCCCGAGCTCTTAGATTTGTTCAACCGTACTTCGGCCGAGGTCTGCCTGGGCCAGCAGTACGATATGGATTTTGAAGAAGAGGAGGCCGTTACCGAAGAGCGATACATCGAGATGATTGGTTTGAAAACAGCCGTACTATTGGGCTGCAGTCTTCAAATGGGTGCCATTTTGGCGAATGCTAGCAAAGAGGAATGCGAAGCTATCTACGCTTTTGGAAAAGCTGCAGGTATTGGTTTCCAGTTACAAGACGACTATCTAGATGCTTTCGGAAATCCCGAGAATTTCGGGAAACAAGTAGGTGGCGACATTATAGCCAATAAGAAGACTTACCTCATAATCCGAGCCTTACAAAAAGCATCGGATGAACAAAAAAGAGAACTGGAAACCATTTATTTCAACGGGAAATTTTCTGATCCCGTCGAGAAGGTTGAACGTGTCCTTGAGGTCTTTTTGGATTTAAAAGTCGATCGAGATATTCAGGATAGAGGCGACGAATACTTCGCGGAAGCGAAACGTCAACTGGACAAAACCAATTTGAATCAAGAAGGTCGGGAACAGATGGAAGGCTTTCTCAAGATGCTCCACACCCGCAGCTATTAACTCTTATAAATTGCGCTAAGGGCATCGCGAAGAGTACTGTACCGAAAATCAAACCCTGCTGTTTTTATCTTTTCTGCAGAAGCGCGACTTCCCTCCAAAATCAATCGGCCCATTTCACCGAAAACGGCTTTAAGTGCGAATGAAGGAACATTGGGTATCCACAAAGGTTTTTTCAAAGCTTTGGCCGTCTCCTTTGTCAAATCTGCGTTGGTAACATGGTCTCCGTTTACGGCATTGTAAACTCCCGAGTAGTTTTCTTTTTCAATCGCTTCCAGGTACATTTCGCATAGATCATCGATGTGGATGTACGGCACCCACTGATCTCCTGATCCCAACGGTGCTCCAAAACCAAATTTTATTGGCTGCGCGATTTTCTCCAGAGCACCTCCATTTTTAGAAAGAACGATCCCCGTTCTCAGTTTCACCACTCGGCTTATTTCAGAAAATTGGTCGGCCGCTTCCTCCCAAAGCACGCAGCATTTTCCGATAAAGTCATTTGAGGGAGAATCGCTTTCAGAATAGATGGTTTCCGTTGTGTCCAATCCGTAGTAGCTGATTCCGCTGGCCGATACGAATACCTTTAGTGGTGGATTGTGCTCTTTCGCCTTTTGGTAAAGAAGATGGGCAGATTCAACTCGACTATCTATGATGATTTTCTTTTGCTGCTCCGTCCATTTACCATCGGCTATACCTGCTCCCGCCAAATGGACAATTGCCTCAACCCCTTCTAAGGCAACATCGTCCATCTCTCCTTTGGAAGGATTCCAAACGAAAGTCGCAACTTTATTATCTGATGATTTACTTCTGGATAGGTGGCTGACGTCGTGCCCGTTCGCGACGAGCAGTTTTGTCAATGCAGAACCAATAAGGCCCGTTCCACCTGAGATAAGGATTTTCATAAGGAGCTAATCTAGCGAATCAATCAACCTATAAGGATACTTAAAAGTTTTATCGAACGATCGGTTTACGCATCTTTTGGTAAAAACAAAAAAGGCCCGCGATTAGGCGGGCCTTTGAATTAGATATTAAATAGAATCTATAGAACTGGAATAAGCACAGCGTCAATTACGTGCACTACTCCATTTGTTCCCTGAACATTAGTCAATACAACTGTAGAAACACCATCATTTGCGTCGGTTACAGTTACTGTAACATCATCAGCAAGAATCGCGATTGTGATTTCTTGAGAATTCACAGTTGCAACTGCACCAGGAGTGATGTCTTCTGCACGAACTTGCGCGGCAACAACGTGGTAAGTAAGAACAGAAGTAAGTTGTTCAACGGTAAGTCCGTCTACAGTTGATTGGATAGCCTCAAACGCGCTGTTTAAAGGAGCAAACACTGTAATAGCTTCAAACCCTTCTAAAGTCTCAACAAGATCAGCAGCTACAACAGCTCCAACCAAAGCGCTTAGATTAGAATTGAAAATAGCGTGGTCAACAACAGAAGGTAATTCGAGAACACCATCGATTTCGTGTATCACACCATTTGTAGCGAAAATGTCTGCTGCTACAACTGTAGCGCCTTTTCCAGATCCACCATTTACCAATACAGTATTGTTTGCTGGCTCAGCTAACAACGAAAGTGGGTCACCATTTGGTGAACTCGTGCTTGATGTTGAAACGTAAGTTTGAACCGTTACTGCCGCCGCAGGTATTTCAGCGCCGACAACATGGTACAATAACAATTGAGAAATTGCATCTGCACCCAATGCTGCTGCAGCCTCGTCAACACGACTACCGTCATTATTGTCGTCGGTCAATCCTGCTTGGTCAAAAAACGCGTTGAATGCATCGTTATTCGGTGCAAATACTGTCATAGGGCCATCAGCGGCAACTGCATCAACCAAACCAGTGGCTGTTAAAGCTTCTACTAAGATGCTAAACTGTGGGCTGGCTACTGCCAATTCAGCAATATTCTGTGTTGGCCCTGCTGGTGGATTTACTTGTGGATCTTCGTCGTCATCGTCATCGCAAGACGTCATTACTAATGTTAAACTTAAAAATAGAAAAAATGAAAATTTACTCAGGTCTTTAATCATGGATTTGTTTTTTTATGGATTTAAGATTCACTTAACATAGAGGCATATTGCTTGTTTAATTTCTCCTGTTAACAAAGCTTAATAAACTGGAATCTCAATCGTTACAATGTCAAGGCTTTCAATCTCTTCTTTGGTCGTTGCAAACGACGTTATGTGCAGAAGTCTTAGGCCTTTCAGGTTTTTTGCCTAGCGGGAAAGGCCAACTTTAAAAACTCAAACACTTGGATTCCGGAATGAATTTTAAATTATCCTATTTCTCCATTGTTGTCCTCTTCCTTGTGGGCATGCAAGATGTTTTTTCGCAAGATCAGTCCTTCATCGATTTTTGGGACAAGGATCAAAAAGTGAAGCGTTCCGAAGGACTTTATCGTCGAGGATTGGAACATGGAACTTGGAAATATTACTACAGCGACGGCGCCATCAAGGAGCACTCTGACTTCTTTTTAGGTCGACTCAATGGACCCGTGAAAAGGTTTTATAAGAATGGTCAATTGGAAACTGAGGGATACTTTGATTGGGATAGACCAGATAGTTTGCTGCAGTCATTTTTCCCTTCCGGAAACCCCAAAGAAAAGGGATACTATAAGGAAGGAATGAAAATGGGAGAGTGGAAGTATTGGTACCCCGACAGTATTTTGAATATGGTTGAGTTTGTACATAAAGAGGACAGTGTCGAGCTGATAAGCTACTTTCTGTCTGATGGAGAGGCGGCCGTTGTAGATGGATCTGGATTTATGGAAACATTCTACTCGGATGGCGAGCGGAAGAGTAAAGAGGCATATACCAAAGGATGGATGACTGGTGAGTCAACTACTTGGTATCCCGACGCACAAAAACGAACCAAGGGATATTACGATCAGAGCAAGAAGGACAGTACATGGTTGTACTATTTTTCCAATGGCAATCTTTGGAAAGAGACTCATTTTGAAGAGGATTCGCTCGATGGACTGTTTATTGAAAATTTTGAGAATGGTGAAGCTGCACTTACAGGTCAGTACGAGATAGGTCTGAAAGAAGGGGAGTGGCAATTCTATCGCGATAGCGGTTACATGGAGATGAAGGGTCATTTTGTCGAGGGGCTACAAGAAGGTCAGTGGATATATTATTACTCCAACGGTCAAGTTCAGTACGAAGGCGAATGGCAGAAAGGAGAGAAGTCGGGTGAATGGATCTTTTACTATCCGAATGGAAGCGAGTGGAGAAAAGGTGATTTCCTAAAGAACAAACGAAATGGAAACTGGACCACTTGGTTTGAAAATGGAAAAATGTTGCAAGAAGGCCCATACGTCAACGGACTTGAAGAGGGCTTATGGAAATCTTGGTACCAGTCGGGTTCCCCAAAAGATGAGGGGAGTTTTGAGTCGGGAAAGTTAATTGGGAAGTGGAAAGGGTGGTTTCCGAATGGATCGCCCATGTATGAGGGGGCGTGGCAAGGCGATGAGAAAGTTGGCAATTGGAAACATTACCATGAAGATGGAACGCTTGAGGAAAATGCTTGGTACAAGGATGGAAGCTTTAATGGTCCCTATTCCGAATTCTCTGAACAAAACATACCGATTAGAGAGGGCGCTTATCTAGAAGGTAAGCCCGACGGCAAATGGATTTACTATTTCCCAGAAGGAGGAAAAATGAGAGAATCAGGATACCGCAATGGGAAACAACACGGCAAATCCGTGATCTATCATCGTCAGGGAGGGCAGCCTGAACTGGAGGAGATTTTTGAGGAGGGGAAGAGAGAAGGCATCTCGACATCCTTTTCGCCACGTGGCAATGTGATTACCAAGATAGAATACAAGAACGGTCGGAAAGTCAGAGTGGTAGAAGACAACCGAATGAATCGATAGCACCATTGATTTTCAGGAAAAATCATTACATTTGCAGTCACAAAATAAAAGAAACTAAATCGAGGGGCCGAAGCCCCTCTTTTTATTGATTACAAGCGATTACAAGTGATTACCGAGAACACCATAAGAAGTTTAGTAGCCGAGAAGATCGAGGGAACGGAATATTATATCCTAGAATTGGATATTAAGCCGGGTAATATTATCAAGCTAGAGCTTGAGAGTATGGGTCCCGTTTCTATACTAGATTGTGTGGATATCAGTCGTCAAATTGAGCACAACCTAGATCGGGAAGAGGAAGATTTCTCTTTGCAGGTAGCATCGCCAGGAATTGATAAACCCTTGAGAGACCCGCGTCAGTATATCAAAAACGTGGGAAGAAGCTTGGAGATAAGGCTAACAGAAGGAATAGAAGTGGAAGGGGAGTTAATGGCTGCTGACGAAAAAGGTATCAAGCTTCAAACGAAAAGAAAAGAGCGGGTACCAGGGAAAAAGAAGAAAATACTTATTGAAGAAGAATTGGATCTGTCTTACACCGAAATAAAGCAGGCCAAAATCAAAATCAATTTCAAATAACAGCACATGAGCAATGTAAATTTGTTCGACTCGTTCACCGAGTTCAAAGAGTTTAAAAACATCGATCGTGAAACGATGATGCGCATTTTGGAAGATGTCTTCCGAAATATGCTCATCAAGAAACATGGTACGGATGATAACTTCGACATCATCATAAACCCAGATGAGGGTGACTTGGAGATTTGGCGTAACCGCGAGATCGTTCAAGACGGTGAGGTGGAGGATGAGAATGCACAAATAGCTATTTCTCATGCCGTAAAGATTGAACCTGATTTTGAGGTAGGTGAAGAAGCTACGGAAGAAATCAAGTTGGATCACTTCGGTAGAAGATCCATATTATCGATGCGTCAAAATCTTGTTTCAAAGATTATTGAACTCGAAAAAGATAGCTTATACAATAAGTACATCGCAAGAGTCGGCGAAATCATAGCAGGAGAGGTTTACCAAGTTTGGAAACGAGAGATTCTTTTGCTTGATGATGAGGGAAATGAATTGATCTTACCTAAGTCGGAGCAAATTCCTAGTGACTATTTCAAAAAAGGAGACACGGTTAGAGCTGTTGTTGCCAAAGTTGAGATGCGCAACAACAATCCAGTAGTTATCTTATCGAGAACTGCCCCTGAATTCTTGGAGCGTCTATTTGAAATGGAGGTTCCTGAAGTTTTTGATGGATTGATTACCATCAAGAAGATCGTACGCGTTCCTGGCGAAAGAGCCAAAGTAGCTGTTGAGTCTTACGATGACCGCATTGATCCTGTAGGAGCTTGTGTGGGTATGAAAGGTTCTAGGATTCACAGTATTGTTCGTGAATTGAAAAACGAGAATATCGATGTGATCAACTACACGGCGAATGATCAATTGCTCATTCAGCGTTCATTGAGCCCCGCCAAGATTACTAGCATCAAAATAGATGGACGGAAAGCGGAAGTATTCTTAAAGCCAGATCAAGTCTCACTTGCCATTGGTAAGGGAGGTCATAATATTAAGTTGGCTGGAAAGCTAACAGGTTTCGAAATTGACGTTTATCGCGACTCCGAAGGAGAAGATGAAGATGTAGATTTGGAAGAGTTTGCAGATGAAATCGACAGCTGGATCATCGACGAATTGAAGAAGGTTGGTTTGGATACTGCCAGAGCAGTGCTGGATCTTGCTCCCGAGGAGTTGGTTAAGAGATCTGACCTGGAAGAGGAAACCGTCAAAGAAATAATGAAAATTTTGAGCGAAGAATTAGATTAGAGCGTAGTAACGCTTTTTTTTAACTTCGCAGAAACCCCGATAATTTTATATGCCAATACGCGAAGCATCGGTACGACTAAGTAAAGCCGCCAAGGAATTTAACGTTGGAATTCAAACCATTGTTGACACTTTAGCGGACAAAGGTTTTCAAATAGAGAGCAAGCCCAATGCTAAAATTGAGCCTGCTGCCTATGAAATTCTAGTAAATGAATTTCAAGACTCAAAGCAGCTTAAGGAGAAAGCTAAAACTGCTGGAAAGGTCACGGCCAATAAGGAGACTGTTACCCTAGAGAGAGAGAAAGAAGAGCGCAAAGAAAGGGAAGAAGACAAAGAAGAATTGCTCATCAAAAATGTGCAAGGCTCTACTGATGATATCTTCAAGACCGAGGTAAAAGCGAAGCCTGGTGTTTCAGTGGTTGGTAAAATAGATCTGAATAAGGACAAAAAGCAAGAAGTTGCGCCTCCTAGCAAAGAAGACAAAGTAGAAGAGAAGGCTGAAGCTAAAGTCGAAGCTAAAGTCGAGGAAAAGGTTGAGGCCAAAGTCGAAGTTAAAGTCGAGGAAAAGGTTGAGGCTAAAGTCGAAGACAAGAAAGAGGAGCCTGTAGCTGAGGTTGCTGTAGAATCCAAAGAGGAGAAAGCAGAAGCTGCACCTCCTGTAGTAGTAGAAGAAGAAGTTAAGCCTGTAGAGCTCACAGCCGCTGAGAAAGCAGAAGTAGAGAAAAAGGCAAAAGCACAAAGGGAAGAAGACAATACCATTCGCACCAATGTCCAGAAGCTTACCGCACCAACGGTAATTGGTAAGATCGATCTTCCGGAGAGAAGACCGAAGAAAAAGCCAGTTATCAGCACTGACCCTGACAAGGATACCCAAAAAGGTAGAAGAAAGAGAAAGCGTCTGCGCCCAGATAAGGTTGATGTAAGCAAGCCCGTCGCGAACAAAGCAAAACCCAAAAGACCTGGTGATCGCCGTGAGGTGAGCCAAGCCGATATTGATAGAGAGTTGAAAGAGACACTTGCCAAACTGCAAGGTGGATCTGGAAAGAACAAAGGAGCTAAGAACAGAAGGCTCAAGAGAGATGAGCACCGAACGCGTGCCGAAGAGAAACTCCAACAAGAGCAAGAAGAGTCTAAACTTCTAAAGCTAACAGAGTTCGTGACTGTAGCCGATTTGGCTTCGATGATGGATGTAAGTTCTAACGAGGTTATCTCAGCCTGTATGTCATTGGGGATTATGGCCTCGATCAATCAGCGTCTCGATGCTGAAACCTTGACCATCATTGCCGAGGAGTTTTCTTTCGATGTTGAATTTACCTCTGCCGATATTCAGGAGGCCATTGAGATGGAGGATGATAAACCCGAAGATCTCGAAACGCGTGCACCTATCGTTACCGTTATGGGGCACGTAGATCACGGTAAGACTTCGCTGCTGGATTACATTCGTAAAGAAAACGTAATAGCTGGTGAAGCGGGAGGAATTACCCAGCACATTGGAGCTTACAGCGTTGAGGTAGGCGAAGGAAAAAAAATCACATTCCTCGATACTCCAGGTCACGAGGCGTTTACTGCCATGCGTGCTCGTGGAGCGCAGGTTACCGATTTAGCCATTATCGTAATAGCTGCTGATGATGACGTGATGCCTCAAACAAAAGAGGCCATTAATCACGCACAAGCTGCGGGTATCCCAATGATTTTCGCTTTTAATAAGATTGATAAGCAAGATGCCAACCCTGAGAAACTTAAGGAACAACTGGCGCAGATGAATATTTTGGTCGAAGACTGGGGTGGTAAATACCAAAGTCAAGACATATCAGCCAAGAAGGGAACCAATATTGACGAACTTCTCGACAAGGTTCTCCTTGAAGCAGAACTCTTGGATCTCAAGGCTAATCCTAATAAGAGAGCCATTGGTACTGTGATTGAATCTACCCTTGATAAGGGTAGAGGTTATGTTACTACTTTGCTCATTGAGGCTGGAACCATGAAAGTTGGCGATGTTGTTTTGGCTGGTCAATACACAGGACGTGTGAAGGCCATGATGAACGAACGTCATCTAAGCATCAAAGAAGCTGGACCCTCAGCTCCAGTATCCATGCTTGGATTGAGCGGTGCCCCAAATGCGGGTGACCGATTCCACGTAATGGAAGACGAACGTGAAGCGCGAAATATTGCTACAAGACGCGAGCAATTATTGCGTGAGCAAGGTGTTCGTACTCATAAGCACATTACTCTCGATGAAATTGGTCGTCGAATTGCGATAGGAGACTTTAAGGAACTTAATGTGATCATTAAAGGTGACGTGGATGGTTCTGTCGAAGCATTGAGCGATTCGCTACAAAAACTTTCTACCGATAAAATTCAGGTAAATGTGATTCACAAAGCTGTGGGTCAGATTACCGAAAGCGACGTTCTTTTGGCAACTGCATCTGATGCAATTATCGTTGGTTTCCAAGTACGTCCATCGAGTGGCGCAAGACGAATTGCAGAGAAAGAAGAGATACAAATCAAAATCTACTCTGTTATCTACGCCGCGATCGAGGAGATCAAGGATGCCATGGAGGGAATGCTCTCGGCTAAGATCGAAGAGAAGATCGTTGGAAACGCCGAAATTCGAGAAACATTCAGAATCTCAAAAATTGGTACCGTTGCAGGTTGCTTCGTGACCGACGGAAAGCTGAGTCGAAACAATTTGATCCGCGTAATTCGGGACGGTATTGTGGTATACAGCGGAGAACTGGGAAGCTTGAAGCGATTCAAGGATGAAGTCAAAGAGGTGACTAAAGGATACGAATGTGGTTTGAACGTAAACAAATTCAACGACATTCAGGAAGGCGATGTCATCGAAGCTTACGAAGAAGTGGAAGTGAAGCAAACGCTCGCCGACTAGTCCATTTTTGAATCTTCCTCTTGCAATGGTTCATCCTTTTCTAAGGAAGGCAATTCTATTTTATCCTTAACCAAGTAGCATCCTGGATAGTCAGAGTCAATCTCATGCTTGAGTTTTTCTCCTTTAGTTCGAGTGCGGAAATCACCCACCCTTAGACGGAAATTTGGAGCCAAATAGGAAATATATGCAGGAAGCTCTGGGTAAGACTCGGTGAATTTTGCTTTCTGATTTAATGCTTCTTTTCGCTTGCCAAAGAATATCTGAACGCGGTAGCCATCTTGAAGGCTGGGATAATCTCTTTTGAGGTTGTCTAGATCTGTAATTCGCTCATCTTCAATGATCGTTATCCTTCCAGTTCTATTCTTTTGCTTTAATGAATCCTTGTTTGAGTGGTAATCTCTGGAATAAACGCGTTCATTTAATTGAGCATCTTCATCTTGGCCGTGAGTCGTTGAAATCCAAAGAAGCGAACTAAGAAATAGGAGTAAAATAGTTTTTGACATGCTTTTAATCATAGGGCAAATTTAAGACCATTATTTTCCTTTCGACGCAATCAAACGCAATTCAGGGTTGAGTCAAGATGATAGGGTTCTTGTTTGAGGCCACTTTTGACAATTGACGCGCTTATTTAGAATCATTTTAAATTATTTATAGCCTTGACAATTTCAGCACATAATGAGGACAACGATACTCCTTTGTCTTATTTTTGCGGAAAAATTTGCGGCTATTTATCTAAGCTCAATTGTAGATATGATGCAGTTTTCAGAAAAGATGAGAAGGTCTTTTAATATATTTTTGTCAGCCCTCGTAGTAGCGGCTATTATAGGAGTTGGAGAGGTTTCTGCCCAAGATGGCGAGAAATTATTTAAAGCAAATTGTTCATCTTGTCACAAGGTGGACCAGAACATGACGGGCCCTGCTCTGCAAGGAGTTGAGGAACGCTGGGCTGGCAATGAAGAATTGCTTTACCTATGGATTAAGAACCCGAATGCAGCCCTCGAAACAGGTGATTCTTATGTGAAGAATCTTTACAATGAGTGGTTCCCGAAAGGTGGTTTAATGCCAGGTCAGGCAGTGAACGATGAGGAGATCACAGCTATTTTGGCCTACGTAAAAAACTGGGTACCTCCTGTTAGAGAAACTCCTGTTGACGGTGATGCTTTGGCCGACGTTCCTGTTGAGAGAGGTCTCGACACCACGTGGCTATTGATTGTACTGTTCATCTTGCTCATCTTAATTTTCTCTCTATGGAGTGTTCGTACCTCATTGAACAACATCCAAAACGCCATGCGAGCCTCAGAGGGAACGGAGATCGAGGCGGAAATGTCCTTTGCTACGAAAGCAAAAATCTGGTTTTTTAAAAACAAAGTGTTCGTTTCAATTCTCAGTATTCTGTTCGTTGTTTATCTCGCTGTAAGCGGTTATGAAGCTCTCATGGGAATCGGGGTCTACCAAGGATATACGCCTGAGCAACCCATTGCCTTTAACCACACACTCCACGCTGGTGAGAACGGAGTGGCTTGTGTGTATTGCCACACTGGGGCATTAAAGAGCAAGCATGCTGGAATCCCCTCGGCAAACATTTGTATGAATTGCCACAAGGGAATCAACCAGGGAAGAAACGATGAAGGCACCGCTGAAATCATGAAGATTTATGAGGCAGTAGGCTGGGACATGGATAATCAGGAATACACTGGTGAGGAGAAGCCTATCAAATGGGTGAAAGTTCACAACCTTCCTGACCACGCTTACTTCAATCATGCTCAACACTACGTTGTGGGAGAGATTGAATGTCAAGAATGTCATGGTGAGATTCAAAAAGATTATACTGTTGCTGGACAATATGCGCCACTCACGATGGGCTGGTGCATCAACTGTCACTTGGAAACTGAGGTGAAAATGGAGGGTAATGAATATTACGACGAAATCCACGAGCGCCTCAAAGAGAATGGCAAAGAAGAACTTAAAAAATACTTGGAAGATGGAACCATTACCGCCAAAGAGTTAGGTGGATGGGAATGTGCCAAGTGTCACTATTAATTAGCTGAGAAAGGTAATTATGGCAAAAGATAAGAAGTACTGGGTAGGGCTTGAGGAGCTTCAAGAGAACCCAGAGTTCATTCAGAATAGTAAGAACGAATTTGCCCCAGAGCAATCCGTTGACGACTTTTTGTCAGAGACTGAATTGTCAAAGACATCGACCAATCGACGCGATTTTCTTAAGTTTTTAGGGTTTAGCGTTACAGCAGCAACTGTGGCAGCCTGTGAAACTCCAGTTATTCACTCCATTCCATACGTGAATAAGCCTGAGCAAATTACACCTGGTATTCCTACTTATTATGCGTCTACCTACTTTGATGGTGTTGATTATGCCAGCATCATGGTTAAAACACGCGAAGGCCGACCTATTCACATCAAAGGAAACACGAAGCACGGACTGAACAATGGAGTCCTAAATGCTCGGATTAATTCCTCTGTTCTCAGTCTTTATGACGGTCAGCGATTGCAGGCTCCTATGATTGATGGAGAAGTAGCTGAATGGTCTATAGTTGACTCTAAAGTGTCAGAAGCTTTGCAAACTGCAGCTGACAAAAACGGGAATATTACTCTTTTGATGGGGACTAGTATTAGCCCATCGAGTGAAAGGGTAATTGATAATTTTAAAGCCAAATATGGCGAGGAAGTAGTGAACGTAGTGAGCTATGACCCTGTCTCATTATACGGAATCAGAAAGGCCAACGAAATGACTTTCGGGAAGTCTATGATCCCATCTTATGATTTCTCTGAGGCTCGCACCATTGTGAGTTTTGATGCTGATTTCATGAACAACTGGCTGCTGCACACAGAGTATGTTTCTCAGTATGCCAAGAACAGAAAGCCTACAGGTGACTGGATGAGTAAGCACTTTCATTACGAAGCTAGCTTGTCACTAACTGGTTCAAACGCTGATGTGCGCGTGCCACTGAAGGCCTCTGACGAGGGAAGAGCCTTGGTAGCTCTTCACAACGAAATTGCAGGAAAAACGGGAGGGTCTTCCGTTTCGGTAAATACCGACGATCTGCCGATGAATGCGATCAAAATGACCGCTGATGAACTTATTGAAAATAAGGGGCGATCATTGGTCATATCAGGAAGTAATGATCCAGATAATCAAGCGGTAGTTAATGCAATTAACACGCTGCTTGAAAACTATGGTAATACGATAAGTACGACCAAGGAAATTTTTGTTAGTCAAGGAAATGATTCTGATGTAGTTGCTCTTGTCAATGATATGCAGCAAGGAAAAGTTGACGTGCTACTCATTGGAAGCACTATCAACCCAGCATACTCATTGCCGAATTCTGATGCTTTCCGAGAAGGATTAGGTAAGGTAGGAACAAGTGTTTCTTTTGCTCTTTGGCAAGATGAGACGGCCACGCTTTGTAATGTGATCAGTCCTGATAATCATTACCTCGAGTCTTGGAATGATTTTTATCCAGCAACAGGACACTACGCGCTTGCGCAACCTACAATTGGAAAATTATACAACACCCGCCAATACCAAGAGAGCATTTTAGCTTGGACAGGTGATACCACTGAATACCGCGAGTTCATTAAAGGTGTTTGGCGAGAATACATGTCAGGACTTGGAGCAGAAGGACTGCTGTTTGATGACTTCTGGTACAACGCCGTAAGAAATGGATCAGTAGATGTTCAACTTTCCGAAATGGTTGAAGTTCCTGAACTGAACATGAATGCTGTTGCTGCTTCTGCCCGAAATTCCGCAAAAGTAAAATCCGTCGAAGGATACGAAGTGATAATGTATGCAAATACGGGTATCGGAGATGGAGCGCATTCTACCAACCCTTGGTTGCAAGAAATGCCAGATCCAATCTCCAAGGTTACTTGGGACAATTACATAGCTATGAACCCTGCTGATGCTGAGTCAATGGGATTCAATATGCACTTGGGGCAAGAGCTTCCAGCATCTACCGCGACTGTAACTGTAAATGGGGTTAGCGAAACGCTTCCTGTAGTTCCTCAGCCAGGCCAAAAGCAAGGTACAATAGGTATTGCTTTAGGTTACGGTAGAGGGGCCAATGAAGAAAATATTGGAAAAGCTGCATACCGAACCAAGCAATATGGTGGGTATGATATGGATGACGATGGCAAGAAGATTCCGATTGGAACCAATGCTTATCGCTTTGTGAATGTGGCCAATGGACACATGAACTACTTCGTTGGCGGAGCCACAATCGAAGCGGCGGGAGGAGAGTATCCGATTGCCACAACTCAGGTTCACCACACCATTATGGGGCGTGATTCTGTTTTAAAAGAAACTTCACTTGCCGTTTTCAAGAACGAATCACAAGACGCTTACAATAAACCTCACAGACTCTTGGTCCACGAGGGTGGCGAGATGGTGAAGAAAGATGTAGATAAGATTGATCTCTGGGCAGATCATCCTGTAGAAGGGGTGGGTCATCACTGGGGAATGGTCATCGATCTTTCCACTTGTATCGGATGTAGCGCATGTGTAACCGCTTGCCATTCTGAGAACAATGTTCCCGTAGTAGGTAAAGATGAGGTAAGAAGAGGAAGAGATATGCACTGGATGCGTATTGACCGCTACTACTCATCTAACATGAGCATGGAGAAAGGTGAAGAAATGGGTTTGGGTGCTATTGATACTTATCGCGAGATGGAGGAGCCCGAATACGCTAATCCGACTACCACATTCATGCCGATGATGTGTCAGCACTGTAACCACGCGCCGTGTGAAACGGTTTGTCCAGTTGCGGCGACTACGCACAGCAATGAAGGGTTGAATCAAATGACTTACAACCGTTGTATCGGGACACGATACTGCGCGAATAACTGCCCTTTCAAGGTCCGTCGTTTCAACTGGTTTAACTACAAGGCATACGATAAGTTTGCCGAGGTGAATCCTTCGCAAGATGCGACCGCCCGCTTGGTATTAAATCCTGATGTTACCGTTCGCTCGCGTGGGGTAATGGAGAAATGTACCATGTGTGTTCAGCGGATCCAAGGAGGTAAGCTAGAAGCTAAAATGGCAGGAAAGCCTGTTCAAGATGAGCAGATTACTACAGCTTGTGCTGAGGCTTGTCCTACAAATGCTATTACTTTTGGAGATCGAAATGACGAAGAGACCAGAGTGAGAAAGGCAGAAAGTGACAAAAGACATTATTACGCGCTTGAAGAAATTGGAGTTCGCCCTAGTGTGAGCTACAAGGTGAAAGTGAGAAATACAGAGGTTTAAAGAAACTACTAGATTATGCACAAAGAATCTGCCATAAGAGATCCGCTGATATTAGGTGATAAAAGTTACCACGATATCACCGTTGATGTGGTTGGGCCTATTGAGAATAAGGCTCCGAGGGCATGGTACATTTTAATCACCATTGCAGGACTTATTGCTATTTGGGGATTGGGATGTGTCGTTTACCTTATCAGCACGGGTATCGGCGTATGGGGTTTGAATAAAACCGTAGGCTGGGCGTGGGATATCACCAACTTTGTTTGGTGGGTAGGTATTGGTCACGCAGGTACATTGATTTCTGCTGTGCTATTGCTTTTCCGTCAGAAATGGAGAATGGCTATTAACCGCTCCGCTGAGGCAATGACAATTTTTGCCGTAATGATGGCTGCTCTCTTTCCTGGTATTCACATGGGGAGAATTTGGCTGGCATACTGGGTACTTCCATTGCCAAACACATTCGGATCACTTTGGGTAAACTTTAACTCACCACTACTTTGGGATGTATTTGCGATCTCGACTTATTTTAGTGTTTCATTGGTGTTCTGGTACATTGGTTTGATTCCTGATTTCGCTACTATTCGAGACCGGATGACGAACCCCTTGTCAAAGAAGATTTACGGACTACTTAGTTTCGGCTGGTCGGGTAAAGCAAAACAATGGACGCGTTTTGAAGAAGTTTCTCTGGTCTTGGCTGGTTTGGCAACTCCACTTGTGTTCTCCGTTCACTCTATTGTATCAATGGATTTTGCTACCAGTATCGTTCCTGGATGGCACACTACCATTTTCCCTCCTTATTTCGTATCGGGGGCAGTATTCTCTGGATTTGCAATGGTTCTTACACTGCTGCTCATCATGCGGAAAGTGATGAAGCTAGAAAGCTACATAACCGTCAAGCATGTGGAGTATATGAACATTGTAATTATCGTTACGGGTTCCATTGTTGGGGTAGCATACATAACCGAGCTATTTATCTCATGGTATTCAGGAGTTGAGTATGAATCCTACGCCTTTATCAACCGCTTCAGTGGGCCTTATTTCTGGGCGTACTGGGCTATGATGACTTGCAACGTAGTGAGTCCGCAGTTGTTTTGGTTCAAGAAAATCAGAACGAGCTTTTTGGCGACCTTCATTCTTTCTATCGTTGTAAATATCGGGATGTGGTTTGAGCGATTTGTAATTATTGTAACATCGCTGCACCGTGACTACGTGCCTTCAAGTTGGTCTATGTTCTATCCTACTTGGGTCGACATAGGAATCTTCATTGGAACAATTGGAATTTTCTTCACTCTTTTCCTATTGTTTGCAAGATTCTTCCCAGTATTGGCTTTGAATGAATTAAAAACGATCCTGAAAGTATCAGGTGAGAAATACAAAAAAGAAGATCACTGATGGCTAGCACAAACAAAACAGTGAGGGTGATTCACGCCATGTTTGACGATGACCACCGTATTTTAGAAGCCGCGAAAGATGTCGTAGCTCGAGGTATTCGTATAAAAGAGGTTTATTCCCCTTTTCCCATTCACGGACTTGATCCCGTTATTGGAATCAAAAGAACGAGGTTGGCAATTGTAGCTTTCATGTTCGGAACTACAGGATTGGCACTAGGGCTCTTGGGTATGTGGTATTTCATGATTGATGATTGGCCAATGAACATTGGAGGAAAGCCGAGCTTCTCGCTGATGGAAAATATACCTTCATTTGTTCCAGTGGCATTTGAGTTCACGGTATTGTGTGCAGCTCATGGGATGGCCATTACTTACATGATTAGAAATGGAACCTTGCCAGGAATGACTGCTGTTAATCCTGACCCAAGAACTACGGATGATAAATTCGTAATGGAAATTACTAGCGAAGAAAATCCTGATATGACCTCTGAAGGATTGAGTTCTATGCTCAAGAATGCGGGAGCGATTGAAATCAACGAAAAAGAAATTGCGGTATCATGAGAAACGCATTTGAAAAAATAGTGGTAGTTGTTATGACTCTTTTCGCGCTTTCTTCTTGTGTTAGGCAAGAACAAAGTCCTGGATACGAGTATATGCCAGATATGTACCGAAGCCCGGCAGTGGAAGCCTACGTCGATTATGGTGAGGTGAGAGACACTATTCGCGATCCATACAACATGACACTTTCTGCTCGGAAGCCCGTAGCGGGAACTGTCCCCATGACGTCGAATGTGATGAACGACATGCCGTATATGATTCCCAACACTCAAGAGGGGTATCAAATAGCAGGTGCAGTTTTGAAATCACCATTTCCCCAAAACGAGGAGTATGTCCAAATGGGGAAAGAAATTTTCACGAGTTTCTGTGTACAGTGTCATGGTGCTGAAGGTCTAGGCAATGGTCCTGTAGTAGAAAATGGAGGCCATCCTGCACCGCAAGCATACAACGGTCCATTGAGTGAATTGCCCGAAGGAAAAATGTTCCATACTCTTACTTATGGTAAAGGTGCAATGGGATCACACGCATCACAATTAACGAAAGCTGAAAGGTGGAAGGTAGTTGCTTACGTGAAGCATCTCCAGAAGTTGGGACAAGAGGAAGAAGAGGAGAAGACCGAAGAGACTTCGGATATTAAAGGATAATAAAATTTAACGAACCTAATACAACCCGGAGGATGAACTTCGTATTCTCAAACAGAGCCAAAATCATATCCTACGTGCTAATAGCTATTGGCGTGTTGACCTTGATTTTAGGTTTTCTATTCGATCACAGTGAACACCACGGAAGATTTTGGTCCAATGTTTTGATCAATGGCTTTTATTTCCTAGCCATTTCTTTGGGCGCATTATTCTTTTATGCACTTCATTTTGCCACTGAAACAGCTTGGGCGGTTTCGCTAAGAAGAGTGATTGAGGCTGTTTTTTCTTTTGTGCCAATTGGTTTGGCGGTTGTGATGGTAGTCCTCTTGGCTTCTAGTTTCCACCTCAACCATATTTACCATTGGATGGATGAGGCGGTTCATGCAAAGTTTGTAACTGAAAATACAATTGGATCTGAGCATCCCGAATTCTTTGCTTCAATGGAAGAGGCTGAAGAAAGCGGTGCTGTTTTCATAGCCAATGTTGAATATGATCCGCTTATTGCCAATAAATCACCATACTTGAACCTGCCATTTTTCTGGATTAGGACGCTTCTTTACGCCGTTGTTCTTACCATGTTTGCTAGATGGTTCAGAAAGCGATCTCTCAAAGAAGACGAAGTAGGTGGAATAGAATTGCATTTGAAAGGATACAAGAGAGGGGCTCTTTTCTTAGTCCTCTTTGCTGTTATTTCCAGCACCATGTCTTGGGATTGGTTGATGTCTATAGACATACACTGGTTTTCTACCCTTTATGGATGGTATGTATTCTCGGGAATGTGGGTTTCTGCCATGAACGTTATTGTTGTTTTATCACTTTACCTCATTTCAAAAGGGTACTTGAAAGATGTTAACTCCAGCCACATCCATGATGCTGGTAAATGGGTATTTGCCCTTAGCTTCCTTTGGTCTTACTTGTGGTTCTCTCAGTTTCTTCTGATTTGGTATTCAAACATCCCTGAAGAGGTTACTTATTTCATTACTCGAATCGAACTCTACCAAATTCCATTCTTTGGTATGTTTATCATCAACTTTATTATACCAATGTTGTTATTAATGTCGAGAGATGCGAAAAGAAGTCCGCGTTTTTTGATTGTTGTTGGTACTATAATTTTCATTGGACATTACCTGGATACTTATATGTTGGTTACTCCAGGAGTCTTATTTGAGGACTGGCATTTTGGTTGGTTAGAAATCGGAATGTTCCTGGGATTTACAGGGTTGTTTATTAATAGAGTTCTTAATGCATTGACAAAGGCTCCATTGATACCGCAGAAGTCACCATATTTAGATGAGAGTTTACACCACAGCATTTAATTAGCATAAGAAAAGATTATGGAGAAGCTTCTTTTAGTACTGGTGGTGATTTTAGCTGTAGTTGGTATAGCCCAAATTGCCAAAGTATATCAAGTTTCCTCTGAGCTTCAGAAGCGACGGGAGGAGGATATTTCACCTACGGCCAACAAGATGAATGCAAACCTCTGGTTGGTATTTATGGTTGCGTTCTTTGGGTTTTTCATCTGGCAGTTTACAGAATACAGCGATTTGTTATTGCCTCAAGCCGCCTCCGAACACGGTGTGGCTGTAGACAAGCTGTTTTATGTAAACTGGTTGATTCTTATACCTGTTTTTTTTATAATCAATTTTTTACTCTTCTTCTTTTCTTGGAAGTACGTTCACAACAAGAATAGAAAGGCGTATTATTTTTCCCACAACAATAAACTTGAGTTGGTTTGGACTATTATTCCAACTATAGCGCTCGCTTTCTTAATTATTTACGGATTGCGCGTATGGAATGAGGTAACTGACGAAGCAGATGAAGATGCTCTCGTGGTGCAGCTTTATGGGAAACAGTTTGATTGGACCGCACGATATGCAGGTCCTGATGGAAAGATGGGAGAGTCCAATTATCTTTTAATTACTTCCCAAAATCCGTTAGGTCTCATTACAAATGAGACCATTGAGGCTAGAGTTATAGAGCTAAAAGAAGGGATCACTAAAACAGAGAATAAATTGGCATCTGAGATTATGCCTGATGACAAAGCAGAAGATTTAGAAGATCGAATAGGTGCATATAGTCGTCAAATTGCTAAAATCTTGAATTTTAGGGAGAGCACCAACGATTTGTCAACAGCTTACGATGACATTATTGTAAAGGGAGAATTTCATCTACCGATAAGACGAGAGGTTTCTTTCAACATCAATGCGCGTGATGTTCTTCACTCGGCGTATATGCCTCACTTCCGAGCGCAAATGAACGCAGTACCTGGAATGACTACAAAATTTGCATACAAGCCCGTGATTACGACGGACTCGATGAGAACTATTTTAGATGATGCAGAGTTCAACTATATTTTGCTTTGCAACAAAGTCTGCGGGTCGGCGCACTACAATATGCAAATGAATATTATCGTAGAGTCAGAAGAAGATTTTCAGAAATGGCTAGACGAACAAAAGCCTTTTGTAGAGCCTGAAGGTATCAAGGCCACAAAAGAAAGTGAAGAAGAGAAAGTTGTAGAAGAAGATGGCCAATTGGCCGAAAAAAATGGAAATTAGAAGCTTATGTCAGCTACTGTAGAAGTACAAGAAGCACATGCTCATTCGCATGAGCATCACCACGAGAAAGAGAGTTTTGTAAGTAAGTACGTGTTCTCTCAGGATCATAAAATGATCAGCAAGCAGTTCTTGATAACTGCGATCTTCATGGGTATTGTTGCCATGATGTTGTCGGTTTTTTTCCGCCTTCAGCTGGCCTGGCCAGGAGAGAGCTTTGAGATCTTGAACTACTTTCTAGGAGACCGATGGGCACCCGATGGTGTCCTAGATAGAAATATGTATCTCTCACTTGTGACGATTCACGGTACCATTATGGTATTCTTCGTTTTGACAGGAGGATTGAGTGGTACGTTCAGTAACCTTCTCATTCCACTGCAAATTGGTGCGAGAGACATGGCTTCGGGTTTCTTGAACATGCTTTCTTACTGGTTTTTCTTGGTCTCTAGTGTCATCATGCTGTCGTCACTTTTTATTGAGACAGGTGCTGCTAGTGGCGGTTGGACGGTATACCCTCCATTGAGCGCATTGCCGCAGGCAATGCCTGGTTCGGGACTGGGAATGACGTTATGGCTGACGAGTATGGCCATATTTATTGCGTCATCACTTCTAGGTAGTTTGAATTATATCGTGACTATCCTAAACCTCCGAACAAAAGGGATGAAGATGACACGATTGCCATTGACAATATGGGCATTCTTTGTTACCGCTATTTTGGGTGTTTTGTCTTTCCCTGTTCTATTTGCGGCGGTTTTACTCCTAATTATGGACAGGTCGATGGGAACTGCTTTTTACCTCAGCGATATTTATGTTGCAGGTGAGGCGCTCGATCCTGTAGGAGGAAGTCCTATCCTCTACGAACACTTATTCTGGTTCTTAGGACACCCTGAAGTATACATTGTACTGCTCCCCGCCTTAGGAATTAGTTCTGAAGTAATAGCTACAAATTCTAGAAAACCAATTTTTGGATACCGAGCAATGATTGGATCGATCATGGCTATTGGGTTCCTTTCTTTTATCGTTTGGGGACACCACATGTTTATGTCTGGAATGAACCCTTTCCTAGGGTCTGTATTCGTTTTCACAACCTTATTGATTGCCATACCATCAGCGGTTAAAGCTTTCAACTACATCACGACTATCTGGAAAGGAAACTTGGTATTCACTCCTGCGATGCTTTTCTCTATAGGATTAGTATCAACATTTGTGACAGGTGGTTTGACAGGAATTATTTTGGCTGATTCAGCCCTTGACATAAATGTCCATGATACCTACTTCGTTGTAGCTCACTTTCACATTGTGATGGGGTTATCAGCCATATTCGGGATGTTCGCCGGAGTCTATCATTGGTTCCCGAAAATGTTTGGTCGAATGATGAATTCGAAGTTGGGGTATATGCACTTCTGGATGACGATTGTCGGTGGGTATGGAGTATTCTTCCCAATGCACTTTGTTGGATTGGCAGGCGCACCTCGACGGTACTATCAATATACCGATTACCCTATGTTTGAGGGGGTATATGACTTGAATATACTCGTTACATACTTTGCGATTTTTGCGGCTTCTGCCCAAGCAATATTCCTTTTCAATTTTTTCTGGAGTATTTTCAAAGGTCAAAAATCGTCCCAGAACCCATGGAAGTCGAATACATTGGAATGGACGACACCAGTGGAGCACATACATGGAAACTGGCCTGGAGCAATTCCAATAGTTCACAGATGGCCTTACGATTACAGTAAGCCTGGTAAAGAATTGGATTATGTTCCTCAAGATGTCCCTTTAACGGAGGGAGAGGAGGAGCATTAGGCTGTTCATATTTTATAAAATTGAAGGGCTCGCATTTGCGGGCCCTTTTTGCATTTTCACTGTATCTTTGAGTTCTATATGTCAGATCAGTTTGATTTAAGGGATTCGTCCTCATTTACAGATTCAGACCTTGAAAAAGTTCTGAGACCCAAATCGTTTGGAGACTTCCAAGGTCAAGACAAAGTTTTGGAAAATCTTCAGGTCTTTGTCACGGCCGCCAAACGGCGTGGCGAATCGTTGGATCACGTTCTACTGCATGGCCCTCCCGGTTTAGGGAAAACGACACTGGCAACGATCATCTCGCAAGAGTTAGGAGTAGGGCTAAGAGTTACTTCAGGCCCTGTGTTGGATAAGCCTGGAGACTTGGCGGGATTGCTTACTAATCTGGAAGAGAACGACGTTCTCTTTATTGATGAAATTCACAGACTTTCGGCAATTGTAGAGGAGTACCTCTACTCGGCTATGGAAGATTTCAAGATTGACTTGGTCATTGATACAGGGCCAAACGCAAGGTCAGTAGAGATAGAATTGAACCCTTTTACTCTTATTGGGGCTACTACGCGCTCAGGCTTGCTTACAGCGCCTCTAAGGGCTCGTTTCGGAATCAATAGTAGATTGAGTTACTACACCGCAGATGTTCTCGCAGGTATCGTTAAGAGAAGTTCGGAGATCCTAAATATTCCAATTGAAAATCGGGCAGCACATGAGATCGCCAGGCGATCGAGAGGAACTCCTCGAATTGCCAATGCCTTGCTGCGTAGAGTCAGAGATTTCGCCGAGGTAAAAGGTGATGGGGTGATTGATATGAAGATTGCTCAGTCATCGCTCGAAGCTTTGGATGTCGATACTCACGGTCTAGATGAAATGGATCACAAGATTCTATTAACTATTATCGACAAGTTCAAAGGTGGGCCAGTTGGGCTCGGTACAATCGCTACAGCAGTAGGTGAGGACTCGGGAACAATAGAAGAGGTTTATGAGCCTTTTTTAATTCAAGAGGGATTTTTGATGAGAACGTCAAGAGGGCGTCAAGTTACAGATAGTGCTTACTCGCATCTTGGCAGGCCAATGAATCACGGCAGGGAACAACAAGGGCTTTTCTAAAGAAAAAAGCGCCTCAGAGAGAGGCGCCCATTGTAGATTCAAATACTTCCATTATTACTTCATGGTATCCAGCGCCAAAGGTTGCTAGGCACCATGTCTTCAGGAGAATGTGCTCATTTGGCTTTAGCCAATTGAGAGATTTCCTAAGTTCCTTCTTAAAGAGTTTACGATCGAAACTTACTTTTTGAAGGATTTTTTTACTTAGTTCCAGCATGTCCTTATTCTTTTGGTGCGATTAAGATAAGAACTAAACGTTAAATGAGGAAGGTGCGTATATGGCTTTTCGACGTATTAACATTTTTTTTAGTTAAATGGCAATCAAAGTGTTATGCCTACACTTAGGGCTAATTAATTGAATAAGAAAGGAATATTCCAACTACAGTATTGAACTGTCTACCGATGAGATTCTGTGAAACTCCTGAACCCTTGGATCTTATAGGTAAAAGAGATTGATCAAATCTAATTTCGGTTCCTAGGTTATCCGAAAATTGATATTTGGCCGAAAGAATCAATGAAAAGTCGACTGTGTTGAATTCGGGAGTATTTGCTATTTCACCTTCAGCATCTTTCTCTTTGGAGGACATAAGGAATCCAAAACCAGGCCCTCCTAAAAGGGAGATTTTTTCGTTGTACTTATACTCTATGAGCACAGGTACTTGCGCATACAGAAGGGACATTTTGTATTCTGTGATATCTCCATTCTCAGGATCGGCAGCTTTTCTGCTTCCTTTTTGCAAGAGATTAATCTCTAATCGCCAGTCAAATTTTTCGTTGATGAAACGCTGGACACCTAATCCTGCTGCAAGATTCAATTTATCAAATCCTTGTAAGCCATCGCCACCGACTTGGCTGGCATTCAGCCCAGCTTGGATTAAAAAAGAAAAGCCTTTTTCGTCATTTTCAGTTTGTCCCAGCAGAGGAATAGTCAATAGTAGAAATGCGAATGCTATTAGTCTCATGATAACGGTGCCTTTGCGACTGCATATACCTCTCGTGTAATCGAATTCTGCAAAAAGGCGAAGAGGTAACAGTTTTCTACAAACCATTCAGGATCCAATGTTGTGTTGAATTTATAATACAAAGCTTCATCATCAGACAGAGAAAGCTCAGGAGTAATGACGGTTTGACCTGCGCTGCTATTTATATATCCCCTAAAGACATGTTGATGTGAGAATGGATATATGATGTCGCTCCCATCTTTTTGGCCTTCGATAATGTCATTCTCAAAAAGACCAACAATTAGATTCCAATCTTCTCCAACATCTGACAATTGTCTGAGCGCCACAGCGAATGCTACCTCGCCGTCACCTACCAAAATAGAATCGGCGATGACATCTACAAACCCTCTTGCATCTTCACTCATGCCATCTGATACACGACCTGCCCAATCACCAGCAAATTGCGGTGCTCCTGAACCAAAATCTTTTCTATTAACTAGCCCTTGGGGAAGCGAGAGTATGTCATAATCGTCGGCTAATGCCTCACCATCTTCTGTTCTAAAGTCTTTTGAAAAAACAAAGTCCGGTGGCATTGGAGCAATGTCAGGCGCCGCAAAAAAGGTCAAAACATGGTACCCAACTACTACTATTCGATCCCCCCATTGTTCTTGTAATAGATCTGCTGTGGCCAGTGCGGGTCCACAATTCTGGCATTTATAACCAGTGAAATCTTCAAGAAGGACAGTTGATTCGTATGAATCAAAGAAAGCAGAACTATATGTGATTACACCTTCCGTGGTTCCGAGATCTACCACAGTATCCAAATATGGACTATCAGGTTTATCACATGACCAGAAGAATAGGCCTACTAGTATAAATAGTTGAAGTCTTTTCATCATTAAAAACTGCTAGTTAAGCTTATTGTCAATCCATTGGAGGCTGGAACTACCCTACACACACCTCCAACACAAAACACTCCTGCTCGCTGTCTCCCGTAAGTTACAGAAATACGGTTACTTCCGTTTATATATCCCGATGAGACGACTGGAAAATTGAATTGATCACCATCGGCATTGCCATAATTGTATTGGTTTACTACTGATAAAAACCAGTGAGGTGAAACGGTATACTCTGCAACAACCGCGAACCAATCTTGTAAGTGTTGTTCTGTAAAAAGGGCTTGTAGCTCAAACCGCAGATTGTGGCCTTTTTTTATCTTCCAGCTCCCTTCAAACGCAATTAAGTCAGCGAAAACCACACCTTTTGTAGGGTTATTGTTGTAGTCATATGCCCCCAAGACAACATCGTTGTCGTATTGGATATACATATACATCAAGCTGGCTTTGAATTTTTTGGAAACTCTTCTGGTAATCTTTGCATTAAAATCTTCGTAATACGTATCATCCCCCCAACTGAATAGAGTGGGTTCAATACCTTTTCTATTTGCTTCAAAATCATCGACTACTGGAAAATCAGGTTCTTGAATATGAGTATAACTCACTTCTAGTTTTGTCCCGTATCGTCCACCCAAAAGGCTCTTTTTGGGAATGTTGTAGAATAGATCACCTCGGAAGGAGACTTCTCCATTTGGTTGTGTTGCATAGGGGTAAAATTGAGCCAATAATGTTGTTTGAAGCACTGAAGTAGGTGGAAGATAGTTGATCCAAGAATCGAATGGTCCTGAATTCCTTTGACTTTGAAGTGCCATATTTGACATTGAGCTGGCCGTTAGACCAATTCCAAAACCCTTCTTAGAGTAGTTCGTGTTCATTTGCAAGCCCTGCCCGTATTGGAAAATACCCACGGAGGGATCAAGTGAGTCTGGGATATCAACTATGTTGCTATTAAGCGAGGATGGGTTAGTCGAGATATAGGCATATTCACCACCAATCTGAAAACCGCCTCTTTGATATTTAAGTCTTACCGATCCTGACCCAACATTTTCGGGGAAATCATACACGGGATCCCTGTTCTGCTCGTACTTACTTACAAAACTTCCACCAATTGTCCATTGACCTTTGAAGTTTATGACGGAGTCAAGCAATTGGTTGAGATTAAATTCAACATCAGCACCTCGCACAATTCCATCACCATTCTGGAAGCCGTTATCAAAGTTGAAACGTTGTTTACCATAAAGTCCTTTAATGGTGACTCCGTCGATAGGTCTCGCGACCACACGAATACCGTCGAGTGCATAATCTACTCCTAGCCCTCGATCTTCCCAAGTTCTTAAGACAAGTCCAGATCCAAACTGTTCGTAGAAATTTCCAACGGTGATCTCTAATTTGTCCCCATTGTATTTCGCATAACGGTATCCAATGCCAGTACCCTCCCAAGGAGCTCCTGCAGGATATCCGACAAATGCAGGTAAGTAAGTTTCAAATCGAACGCCTGTTTCAAACTTCCCTTTCGTAAGAATGATGTTACCAAAGCCTTGAAGTGCTATTTGTTCGTCGGGAACCACTGCTGCAATGGCAGAATCTTCTTGGTAATATTGAGCCTCTATTGAAAAGTTACCTCGAACTTGAAGGGGGTTTTGGCTGTATGCCTGATTCAGTCCAGCTAGGAAAAGTATCAGGGGGAGTATCTTTTTCATACTTCAGATTCTCAGTTAAGAAGACCAATAATCTTTTCGAAGAGTTCATCTTCATCACCAGGAGCATAGTTGTTGTGCTGGTAGACAATATTTCCAGAACCGTCGACCAAAAAGGTATGAGGAACGTTGTTTACGCCCATTGATCTCTTGAAGTCTTGATTTTCATCAATGTAGACTTCATAGTCCCAAGAGGATCCATTTATATATGGCAACACTCTAGACTGACTGCGCGCATCGTCAATTGAAATAGCAATCAACTTTACACCTGTCTCATCAACCCAATCCTCGTATACCTCAGCAATATTGTTCAATTCCTTCTTGCATGGGGCGCACCATGTAGCCCAGAAATTGATGATCATCGGCTTACCATCATTATTGAAATCTGATGTATTGAATGATTTACCATCAAGTGATTTGACTGTGGCTGACGGGATTGTTTTCTTCACATCTTGAGCAGAAACACTTGAGATGAGCAGAGCAAATGATAGAGCTAAGAGCAGGTTGTATTTCATACTTTATTGAAAAAAAAACGTTCGCAGCCTAAGCTGCGAACGTCATTGATAATTAATCGAATATTAGTTGTTCACTGTAAACTTGCCTACTACTCGGCCATCATTTACGTTCATGTTCATGAGGTATAATCCTTGGCTATGACCTGAAAGATCAATCTGCTGTAAACTATATCCAGAAGGAAGAACGCCTAAATCTTTAGAGATTACTAAACGTCCAGTAAGATCGAGAACATCAAAAGAAACTCTTTGAGACGATACAAGATTAAACTCAACATTAAGAAGTCCGTTCGTTGGATTCGGGAACATGGTAAAGTCTTTAACAGAACTTACATCATCCACACTTAGAACGCCGGCTGCAAAATTCTTCGCTTCTTCAGCGCTGAAAGAACCTCCTTCTAGAATTGTTTCGCTAGTACCGAGGTCAACAACGTCGTATGAGCCGTTTCCGTATTGGCAGCAGATTCCATCACCCCAGTAATCATAGATTTCGAAACTGTAGCATTCAACCCCCGCAGGTATAGTTACCGGAGTATCATAAGTTTGGTTTGCACTGTACGTGCCAGTAGCTTGTGTTGGAGCACCTGCACCAACACCTATGTTTGTCGTTCCTACCCAAGTGTTTCCACCTTCGGCAATAACATTTTCATCTTGATCTACGATTCTCCAGTAGGTTTCTTCAGCGTAATTATCTGTAGTGATAGAGACTTCAATTTCAGTTCCAGCTTGAGCTACATTAGCTATCGTTGCCTCTACTTCATCATTTACAGCATTTCCATCTTCTTGACCATTGGGGTTAGAAAGAACGACTACCAAATCCTCTGCTTGAGCTGTTGGTGTTGCAATTTCCCCGAGTTCAACTTCTTCAGTTTCGAAGAATTCAAGAGATCCAGTCCAGTTGATCGTGTTAGACTCTCCTGCAATTGTGTACTCAATGTCAAGACTAGTTAACGTTTCACTACCCCAGTTTCTAATGGTAACACTAGGGCTTACAGTTGGACTGCAGTTTTCTCCAGCAATATTATTGATGGATAATCCAGCAGCATCATATTCTGCTTCGGCAATAAATTCGCCAGTAGGAGCATATCCAGCTTGTAAAACCTCTTTAGTGTTGTCGTCTTGAATAAAGACAACAACCGCTAATTGCTCAATGTCATATATATTAGAAAGGTCCCAAGACTCAGAAGCTAAAAATTCATCTCCAGAAACATACGAGCTTGCCATTGACAAACCGTTGGTACCTGGAAGAAACTTCTTCATTACGTTGTAGAAGTCGAGTTCTCCGTTTGAACCTGGAGCTTGGTCGAAAATGATTGCTTTTTCAATTACAACTATTCTCATTCTCAAATCTCCAGATGCATCTTGCGTGCACGTTGCAGTTGCGTTAACATTGATCTCGCTATAAGAAACAGTAAAGTCAACGTCAATGTCAAAAGAAGCAGACAGTGCTGAAGCATCATCAAATAATCCTTGACTGAAAGCTCCAGGTGCACCGGCATATGAAGGGCTTACATCAGGTATAACCCCATCAATTGTTGCGGTAGGAACTCCATTTATCCCATAATAAGCTAGACGCGCATTCGCTTCATCAGGATTGTGCTCGTGCATTGGGTCAAAACCAGGAAAATACCATTGGTACTTAATAGAAATAACATTGTCCGTATTGTTGTCCAGCAAGGCATTGAACGATGGATTTTGTGCAGCACAAGGGCCACAACTTGCGTTGGTTCCTTCTTCTGAAAGCACTAATCTTTCTGATTGCGCAAAAGAGAATGTTGTTAATAAACATACGATCGCACTTAGGTAAATTTTCTTCATAGTTGGTTTAATTATGTCTTTAGGCTAATGTACTGCTTTTGATCGCAAATTATTTCTTTATGTCAACCTCTATTGAAGTCCCAAACACAACTGAAGCTGGCTCCTTTCCTTTCTTATACACATATAACTCAAGAAAACAGGGTGATAAGGAGGATTCTATGCTCATAAATGGTGGCTAATGGATTGTTTTTGTGTGAAACCTACGGTAATTGCTCGCACACTTTAGATTGTCTCTACGGTTCTAAATCTTTACTTTTGGTAAAAATCAAGCACATGAAAAAACTATACGCCATATTCATCGCGGTTCTTATCGGGGCATCCACTTTTGCTCAAACGGTAATAGAGCCCAATGAAATTGCTGTTGAAGGCATTACGGTGCAACAATCAGATGTTGTAGCTAATGCGGTTGTGATCAATCAATCTTCTGAACAGCAATTCTATACTTGGACACGTGAAATCATAGACATCACTCCAGAGTGGTTTACTGCCGTTTGTGATGTGAATTTATGCCACGGCCCTGTTGTGGGTGATGCGACTTTTAATTTGAATCCTGGACAAGAAGGTACTTTGGATGTGCATGTTTATCCTAGTGGTTTCGAAGGAGGTGCCATTATTAGTGTTACTGTGAGCAACGATAATGATCCCGAGGACACTGACAACGCTATGTATTACTTCAATCAGGCACTTTCAGTATCCACAACCATTACCAATGCCCTCAAAATCTACCCTAATCCTGTCGTTTCTGAATTCTTTATTGAAGGAGCAGGTGACGTGCAGCGAATTGAGATTTACAGTATCTCTGGTAAGCTTGTCAAGCAAGTTCAATCTTTTGGACAAGGATCAGTGAATGTAGAGGGTCTCGGTACAGGAAACTACATCGTTCGCATGTGGAACGATTCAAATGTTCAACTTTCAACGAACGTTTTGACGGTTCAATAGAATGGAAATAAGCTCTTTGAAGCCCGCAGTAGCGGGCTTTTTTATGTGCTTTATTTTCCTGTCGAGGTCATCGAAGGTTCCAGGGTCGATCAGAAAAACAGCTGCATTTTTTGGTGCCATTTGCGCCAAGCCCGCTGCAGGGTATACGTTTAGAGACGTTCCTATTATGACTAGAATGTCAGATTGAGTAACGATGTCAATTGCCAGATCCATGGCAGGCACCATCTCTCCAAACCATACAATATTTGGCCTTAGCTGAAATCCTGAAGGACAGAGATTTCCAAGTCCCAGTCCTTCAAGGGGCATTTCAGCTATATAACTCTCATTGCCGGAACTTCTGCACTTCGTGAGTTCTCCGTGCAAGTGGCATACTTTTGTGCTTCCTGCTCTTTCGTGAAGGTCATCAACATTCTGAGTTACTATGCTAATGTCGTATTTCCCTTCCTTTTCGAGCCGAGCTATTGCCAAATGTGCTTCATTTGGTTCTACAGTTTTCAGCTGTTTGAATCTCATATTGTAGAAATCAAGAACCTTCACAGGATTGCGCTTAAAAGCCTCAGGAGTAGCTACATCTTCTATTCTGTGGTTCTCCCAAAGTCCTCCACTATCCCTGAAAGTATCAATACCGCTTTCGGCGCTCATTCCTGCTCCTGAAAATACGACTAGCTTTTTCTTGTCCATGGGCTTTTTTTACTGTTAGGTATTTATACTTTTACGCACCTTTGAAAATTACGGTTTACTAATCTAGCCGATTCCGATTGAATAGACGCACTACTTCCCACCTATGTACGAGTACATAAAAGGTCATATCACCTTTAGAAATACCTCTTACTCCGTTATCGAGACAGGAGGAATAGGCTATGTCTTCCAACATAGCCTCAGCACCTTTGAGTCCCTCGGGAAACAAAACGAGGTGCAAGTTTTCATGCACTTAGCAGTTCGCGAGGATGCACATGTTCTATTTGGCTTTTTTCAGGATTCTGAGCGTTTGATGTTCAGGCATCTCATATCAGTTTCTGGAATAGGTCCTGCCTCTGCCATTGCTGCATTATCGGCAATGCAACCGAGTGAATTGCAAGAGGCGATCTTTTCAGAAGATGTAGAGACTTTAAAGAAAATAAAAGGCATAGGAGCAAAGTCTGCTCAAAGAATCATAGTTGACCTCAAGGATAAATTGGGTTCCCTCGAGGTGAATTTTGATAATTTTAGTGGGTCGAGCAATACCGTGCGATCGGAGGCGTTAAAGGCTCTGCAAAACTTAGGTTTTGATAGACGGAAAGCACAAAAAATTATAGATGAAGTGCTGAAGTCAGCGGATGAATCGATTGGAATTGAAGATTTGATTAAAAGAAGCTTGAAGAGCTTATAGCTCTTCACCATATTTTGAGTTTGCGGTTTAACAACATATTGCGCCTATCTGCGTTAGGTGCGCTAATCTTATTGGTTTGGTCTGTAAGTGCTGAAGGTCCTGCGTTTACCGCAAAAGTGGTAAACCTTCCCGAGCTTACGGTTATGCCCATCGACTCCCCGGAGGTGGACTTAATATACCCGATAGAAGATGGCGTAAATCCCTTCGGCGATAATGGTCGGATCAATCTTACTGATCCGAGTAACATGAATAATGTTATCGAATACGACCCTGAAACAGGGCAGTACTACTTCTATAAGCGTATTGGGGACAATATAGATTACCGAAATCCCACGGTAATGACTTTCGATGAGTACATGGATTACGTGAACAGTAATTCTGTTAGAGACTATTGGGGGGAAATACAAGCGGCAGATGCAATGGCTAGCGACGAAGAGGGAGGTCCCGATCCTTTTAGACCTAGCATTCAGGTAAATAGCAAAGCGTTCGATCGAATTTTTGGTGGGAACACTGTAGATATAAGACCGCAAGGTACAGCTGAGCTCACCTTTGGGGCCAATATCAATAGCAATGAAAATCCTCAGATCCCAGTAAACCAGAGGAGGATTACTACATTCAATTTTGATCAACGAATTCAGCTTAACGTGGTTGGAAACATTGGTGATAAGCTGAAGCTTAGCACCAACTACAACACGGAAGCTACCTTCGATTTTGAAAACCAAACCAAAATTGAGTACACTGGTTATGATGACGAAATCATTCAGAAGATTGAGGCGGGTAACGTTAGTATGCCTCTCAATAATTCCTTGATCTCTGGTAGCCAAAGCCTTTTTGGTATTAAAACCCAACTCAAGTTTGGTCGGTTGGATATAACCACACTTTTTTCTCAAGAACGAGGTCAAAAGAAAGAGATCAATGTGCAAGGTGGAGCTCAAACTCAGGACTTTGAGATTTCGATCGATAACTACGAGGCCAATCGTCACTTCTTCTTGAGTGGCTATTTCCGCGATAGCTACGACCGCGCCCTTCAAAATTTGCCAGTTGTAAATTCAGGGGTTCAGATTACGCGTATTGAAGTTTGGGTAGTAAACCAAACAGCCAACGTGGAAGAAACACGTAATGTGATCGCGTTTACCGATCTGGGTGAAGATCCTGAGTATATAAATTCTGAACTGCCCCTTGAAGTTGGGGACAATCCATTGAATAATTTTCCTGACAATGGCCAGAATAGTTTGTACAGCCAGATGGCTTCAAATCCTCAAATTCGAGGATTTTCTCAGTCCTCTCAGTCTCTCGCTTCTCTTGGATTGATCAATGGTCGGGACTTTGAGCGTCTTAGCAATGCGCGTCAACTTACGCCCAATGAGTACACGTTTAACCAGCGTCTGGGATTCATCTCTTTGAACCAATCACTGAATAATGCCGAGGTACTTGCCGTGTCCTATCAATACACCTTAAACGGGCGAACTTATCAAGTAGGAGATCTATCCAATGATGGGTTTACATCTCCAGATGCGCTATACCTCAAAATGCTTAAGTCTACCGTGGTAGATGTGCGCAATCCAATGTGGGATTTGATGATGAGAAACGTCTATTCACTTGGCGCTTATCAGGTGAATAGCCAAGAATTCATGCTAAATGTATGGTACAATGATCCAGAAGAGGGTATAGATGTGCCAGTGATTCCCGAGCCACAGGTTCAAGATATCCCACTTCTTCAGATTTTCGAGATGGATAAACTGGATCAAAACGGCAACCCTCAAGCCGATGGTCGATTTGATTTTGTGGATCTGGCTGCTACAGAAGGGGGTACCATTAATGCCCAGAATGGACGGATATTCTTCCCTGTTGTTGAGCCATTTGGTTCACACTTGAATACTGTTTTGAAAGAGGCAGGGGTGGATACACTTCAAAGAGAGCGAATTGTATATCCGCAGCTTTATGATTCGACGAAAATCGTAGCTCAGCAGAACTTCCTTTACTTGAACCGATTCAAACTGAAAGGAAATTACCGTTCAGCCTCTTCGGATGAGATTGCTTTGAATGCGCTCAACATACCTCAAGGGGCGGTGCAAGTGACAGCTGGTGGAGTTCCTTTGATTGAGAATCAAGACTACACCGTAGATTATAATTTGGGTCGAGTAAAGATTTTGAACTCTGGACTTCTCGAGTCGCAGACTCCAATCAAGATTTCGGTAGAAAGCAATACGCTGTTTAGTATCCAGACCCGAAGGTTGATGGGCGCTCGATTTGATTATCGCTTCAATGATAATTTCACTTTGGGCTCAACCATCATGAACCTGAATGAGCGACCTCTAACGCAAAAAGTGAACATTGGTGATGAGCCAATGAACAATACACTTTGGGGGTTTGATGCGCGGTATCAAGATGAGTCTCGATTTCTAACGGACATGGTTGACGCACTTCCTTTCATCAACACAAAAGAGTCTTCCAACATTGATGCTGCCATGGAATTTGCGCACTTAATTCCGGGGCACAACAAGGCCGTAGGTAAAACGGGTAGTGCCTATATCGATGATTTTGAAGGAACCATCTCGTTAATCGATCTACGAAATTTCGCTTCTTGGGGCTTGGCTTCCATACCTCAACTGCAACCCGATTTATTTCCAGAGGCCTCATTAAGTAATGATCGCCTGTTGGGATATAACCGAGCTAAATTCGCTTGGTACATCTTGGATCCTCTGTTCTTTAGAAATGACAATATCACCCCCGACAATGTCAACGGTGAACGCCACTACCAGAGGGAAGTCACGGAAAATGAAGTTTTCCCTGATAAGGAACTCCCTGCTGGTACCCCTGCGAATATTGCTACTCTGGATATGTCTTACTTTCCGAGAGATAGAGGGCCCTATAACTACGATGCTGAGTCAACGCCGCCATTTTCGGCGGGTATTGACCCACAAACAGGTGAGTTGAACGATCCCGAATCCAGATGGAGTGGTATTCAAAGGGCCATTAACACCACAGACTTTGAACAGACCAATGTTGAATTTATCCAGTTTTGGGTAATGGATCCATACAACGCTGATAGCCGTGATTTTGTGGGTACTGAGGGTAATCCGCGTGGAAAGCTTTTGGTCAACATTGGTAACGTTTCGGAAGATGTTCTCCGAGATGGTCAGATGAGTTTTGAGAATGGATTGCCGCTCGATCCCGCAAATCCAAATGGCCTTCTTACAGATACCACAAATTGGGCGCAGGTGCCGCTAACCCAAAGTATTGTAAATGCTTTCGATAACTCAACCAACTCGAATTTTGCTCAGGATGTTGGTTTCGACGGTTTTAGTGATGCAGGCGAGCGCATCTATTTCGAAAACTATTTGGCGCGTATTACTGCCTTGCCTGGTGTTACTGCGGCTGTTATAGCAGAGGCCAACGATGACCCTTCTTCCGATAACTTTCGCTTCTTTAGGGGTTCTGAGTATGACGCTCAACAGGCTGATATTCTGGAGCGATACAAGGATTTTAACGGTTTTGAGGGAAACTCTGTAACCACCCAAGATAGCCCTGAGGATTATCCGACGCAAGCCACGACTTTACCTACTTCGGAAGATATTAACCAAGATTTAACTCTTGGTGAAGCTGAATCATACTACCAATATGAAGTTGATCTTCCCGATCCACTTGTTGAACCCTCTGCTTGGCAAGTAGGAAACAACTACATCACTGACGTGGTGAATGGTGTTGCTCCTGACGGAAGACAGGTTAGATGGTATCAATTCAAAATCCCCGTTCGCGAAGGGAAATCATTTGGAGGTATTAGAGACCTGCGATCGATTCGTTTTATGCGGATGATCACCACTGGATTTGAAACGCCTGTTGTGCTGCGTTTTGCTCGTTTGGAATTAATTCGAGGAGAGTGGCGGCGATATACCGATGAGCTGCGCCAAGGAGAATTTATTCCTGGTCCTCCAGGAAATACAGAGTTTGATATCCTCGCAGTAAATATTGAAGAAAACAGCACGCGGGTTCCCTTGAATTATGTCACTCCGCCTGGTATTTCGCGAGAGATTGATGCTGGTACCGCAAATCTTCGAAGCTTGAATGAGCAGTCTTTAGTTCTTCGCGTTAGCGAGTTGGAAGATGGTGATGCTCGATCAGCATTTAGAAGCACTGAGCTCGACATGCGTATGTATGGAAATCTCGAAATGTTCATTCACGGAGAGACGTTGGATGAAAACAATCCGCTGGGATTTGGAGATGTTTCAGTCTTTGTCAGACTGGGTACTGACTTTGATCAGAATTATTACGAATACGAAATCCCCGTTGAACCTACAGATCTAAATGCTTCCAGTACGCCTCAGAATATCTGGCCGGAAGAGAACAATATGAAGATCGAATTTGATCGGCTTCAAAGCGCGAAGAATTCAAGGAATCAATCTGGATTTGAACAGAGCCGAATCTATGAAGAGATGGATGGTAATCGAAGGATTCGCATCAAAGGAAATCCCGTCTTAAGTTCTGTTCGTACCGTTATGATTGGGATAAGAAACCCCAACTCAGCAGATAATATTTGGGCTGAAGATGACGCACTACCCGAGAGTGCTGAGATATGGGTGAATGAGCTGCGACTTACTGATTTCAACAATGAAGGCGGTTGGGCAGCACTCGCAAGAGTGAATGCGCAGCTTGCAGACTTTGGTAGCGTTTCCCTTTCGGGAAATATTTCTACCCCAAACTTCGGATCTCTGGAAAGCCGAGTGAGTGAGCGGCCACAGGAGCAGTCAATGGGCTATGATGCCAACTCGAATCTGGAATTGGGTAAGTTTCTTCCAGAAGAATCAGGAATAAAAGTCCCCATGTTCATTGGTCAATCCGAGCAAATTGTAAGACCTCGATTTGATCCTCTTGCACCTGATCTTGAAATCGACGAAGTAGCCGAAGGACTCTCTCAAGACGAAAAGAAAGATCTTAAGAAGCGATCTCAAACCTACACGCGGAGACGAAGTATCAACTTTACCAACGTAAGGAAGGAACGAACCAATCCCGATAAAAAACCTCAGCTATATGACATTGAAAACTTCAATGCCACATTTGCCTATAGCGAAAGGGCGTTTTACGACATCAATACCGCATTTGATAACCAAAGACAATTTAGGTTAGGTCTCGGATATAACTACAATGCCAAGCCCAAGAACATCAAGCCTTTTGCCACTAGTAAGTTTCTGCGGAAGTCTGAATATTTGGCATTGATTCGAGATTTCAATTTCACATTGATCCCGAAATCTTTCTCATTTAGGTCTGAAATAAACAGAACCTACAGCGAGCAACAGTTCAAAAATAATAGCGACGTTTTTAATTTTGAGCAACCTATTCTGTACACCAAAACATTTAACTGGAATAGAGTTTACGACTTGCAGCATGACCTGACGCAATCTATCCGTTTAACTTACAGCGCCAATAACCTTTCATTCATTGACGAGCCAGAAGGCAGGGTTGATAGAGAAGATAGGGACTCTTACAATCAATACCGCGATACGATTTGGGCAAGTCTCACTCGATTTGGTGAGAACGTCACCTTCAATCAGAATTTCTCTGCTAACTATCGAGTGCCAATCAATAAGATTCCTATTCTCGATTGGATAAGCACGGACGTGAGGTACAGCGGAAGCTATAATTGGCAACGCGCACCATTTTCTCAGGACACCTTGGGTAACGTTATTCAGAACTCCAGAAATATTTCGATAAACGGTCAGTTAAACTTCTTATCTCTATATAACAAGATTGGTTACTTCAAAAATGTAAATCGAAAATTCCAGCGCCAGGGAAGAGCGGGTGGAAGATCGCTTTCTCAAGGATCAAGTCGAAACCGCGGTGACAAAGAGAAAAAAGAAGGGGAAGAAGAGGAAGATCCGGAGAAAAAGGAAAAAGACGAAAACGAAATAACGGTTCTTGATTATTTTGCCAAGCTGTTGATGAGTGTCAAGAACTTGAGCATTGTATACAGCCAGAACGAAGGAACATTGCTGCCAGGATACAACCGAACGTCAAACATCCTCGGGATGGATCCTGGGTTTAACGCTCCTGGAGTAGACTTCGTTTTTGGACATCAAATTGACAATTTTAATCAGCAAGCAGCTCTCAAGGGATGGCTTGTGGAAAATGAATTCATTAACCAGCAATACCTCCAGACCTATACTGAGGATTTCAACTTGCGTTTAAATCTTGAGCCTTTACCAAACTTGAGAATTGAATTGACCGCTCAAAGAAGCCAATCCGCTAACGACGGATCTTTCTTCAGATACAATCCGGATCTTCAGCAGTATTTGGAAGAAAGTAGATTTGAAACGGGAAGCTTCAGCACTACTCTAAACGCTTGGAGTACGCTCTGGACCCAGGATGTAAACAACATCAGCCCAACTTTCGAAACCTTCCTTGAAATAAGGGATGATATATCCAATCGTCTTGCCCGAGAGACGGGGCTTTCCGAGCCAAACTCAGGTCTCGAAGGTGCCTATGCCGATGGATTTGGCCCAACATCGCAGCAAGTAGTTGTTCCTTCCTTTGTTGCAGCTTATACTGGGCAAGATGCACAAAGTGTCAATTTCTCCATCAGTGATTACACCGTTTGGGATGCGATTAAAAACCCCAACTGGTCGGTCAACTATGATGGCCTTTCGAAAATCCCTGCGCTTAAGAAGATCTTCAGAACGATAAATATTTCGCATGCCTACCGCAGCACATTTAGCATTAGTAATTTCACTACCAACTTAGCATCCGGAACGAACACAGATGGCACCCCTGTTCGAGACAACTCTATCGAAGAGAACTTCATTTCAGACACTCAAATCAACGCGATAACGATCAGCGAGCAATTAAGTCCCTTGATCAGAATAGACATGACTTGGCAAAACTCACTGATCACCAATTTTGAGATCAATAAAAACAGAGTTTTGGCTTTTAGCACAACGAATTTTCAGCTCACTGAAAATAGAAGCGATGAGATTGTTTTGGGTCTTGGTTACCGTTTTCCAGATGTTGAGATCAAGTTGGCAGGAAAAACGAGAAAGAGCGACCTTAATGTGAGATTTGACTTGAGTATTCGAGACACAGAAGTGATCGCAAGAAGAATGGAAGAAGGCACAAATCAAATCACTTCAGGTCAAAACCTGCTGTCTATTAAAACAGCCATCGACTACGTGATTTCAGATAGACTGAATATCAGGGCATTTTATGATCACCAGATCAACGAACCAAAAGTTTCCATTTCATTCCCTACATCAAACATAAACACTGGTGTATCTTTGCGCTTTACATTGACTCAATAAACAAAGGATAATGAATTTTCCAGCTGAATTAAAATACACTGAAGACCACGAATGGATTAGGATAGAAGGCAATATTGCCACTATAGGAATTACTGAATATGCTCAAGGCGAATTAGGTGATATTGTATTCGTTGAGATCGAGACAGAGGGTGAGGATTTGGACTCTGCAGAAGTATTCGGAACCATTGAAGCAGTCAAAACAGTTTCTGATCTTTTTATGCCCATGGCTGGAAAAGTGCTAGAATTTAATAAGGAACTCGAAGCCAATCCTGAACTGGTAAACGAGGATCCTTACGGAAAAGGATGGATGATAAAAGTTGAATTTGATGGTGAGTCAGACTTATCACAACTATTAGATGCCGATGCCTACAAAGCGCACACGGCCTAATCAGCTTTCGTGGTTAAAAGCATACTCGGCGGCTCTCTTATGGGCCGCCTTTATTCTTTTATTGATGTCCCTTCCGGGGGAAAACCTTCCCGATTTTGACATCTGGGCCATAGATATTGAAGACAAGTTAGCTCATGTAGCTGTCTTCGGTTTGTTGGTCATATTGATGGTTTGGGGGCTGAGCCGACGTACTGAACTATTGACCAGAAAAGCTCTCTGGATAGTCTTTCTTATTGGTACCTTCTATGGAGGTGCAACCGAAATATTTCAGGGCTTAGCTGTCCCTTCAAGGTTTGCGAGTGTCCTTGATTTTGTGGCAGATACGGTAGGATCTGCATTAGGCACAGTGTTTGCAATTTGGGTTTTCAATAAACTCCGCAGATAAAAAAGCTGAGTGGCCACAAAGCGGTTTTTCTGTTTAAAAACCGTGTACTATGCAGATCAAAAAATCGCGCGAACTAGAACTCGAACGCAAAAAACCGACCTTATTCTTATTGGGCCTTGCTGTAGTATGTGCCATTGTTCTCTCAGCATTCGAATGGAGAACACCAACTGAGGAAAGAACTTCCTCTGATGACTTCAATGATGAAATCCCCATCTTTGAAGCGACGCTTATTCCTCCTTCTTTCAGGGAAAAAGAAAAACCTATTGAGAAAAAGGAGAATGTAAAAAAAGAAGTTGCCAAAACTATTATTGACCAATTTAAGTTTGATGAGA
>Ga0222659_1000209_pt1 | contig 42554 bp, 31 predicted proteins | sample AntAcemetagen547_FD_179850 | JGI IMG/M metagenome (GOLD analysis project Ga0222659, IMG submission 179850) | Saline water microbial communities from Ace Lake, Antarctica - #547 | ecosystem: Environmental > Aquatic > Non-marine Saline and Alkaline > Saline | place: Antarctica: Ace Lake...
TTAAGGGGGTGGTGATCATGAAAATAATCAGGAGAACGAAACACAAGTCGAGCAACGGGGTGACATTTAACTCTCCCAGAGTGTGGAGGGCATTGCGATTACTGTAGCGACGCATGATTAAAGCGGGCGACGGATTTCCCGCAAGCCGTGTTCGACATAACGGTGCTCAATTTCGGAGGATAACTCCCCGGCAAAATTCTCCGCCTGGACGATCATCGACCGCACGCTGGTGACGAGAAAGTTATAACCGAACATGGCGGGAATCGCGACCAGAAGCGCGACCACGGTGGTGATCAAAGCACCGGCCACCCCGGGGGCCATGGCCGCAAGGTTGGCATTTCCGGCCTGGGCAATGCCGCCGAAGGCGTCCATCACGCCCCAAACCGTTCCCAGCAAGCCAAGAAAGGGTGCGCCGCTCACTGCCGTGGAGAGAATGATCATTTGCGATTCAAGCTTCAGCCCGGCTTCGCCAATTGCCCGCTCCATGGCGGACTGGACCGACCGCATCTGCGCCGGGGTGATTTTTTCCGCATCTTCCAGGCGGGCCCGATAGGTCTCATCGACCTCCGTGGAGCCTAACAACTGAAAACAAAGTTCAGCACATCCGGCATGGTAAATCTCAAAAAGCGGCGATCCATCAAAGAAGAGTTCCTGCTCGTAGATCCGCAGCGGGGTCCGGTCCTGATGAAATAAGGCGGAGAACCGTTCCGACTGACGTCGCGCGAAGGTGAGAAAGCGAATCTTCGTCACCATGACCGACCAGCTGAAAATCGAGCCCAGAAAGAGGACCAACAAGACGGCCTTGCCTTCGACGGTGGACTCGACAAAGGCATAAACCAGCCCGGAGGCCAAAGGTAATGCAGGAGCTAAAGCCGTAATCACAAGCCTGGGACTATTCACCATTTCGCGCACTTTCGTCACTAATCTTTTTGCCCCCGCCCCCGATCCCAAGTATGAAGGACGCCCATGACCCACCGATTTCTCCCGCTCGTCGCCGTTCTGGTGCTGCCCGCCGCCCTGGCTATTTCCTCGGCACCGGCTCAGGATGCACCCCCACGGGACAATCCCTACGATGTCATCGGCAAGGTCTTTGCACCCTTCTGGAGTGTGCTTCTCGCCGCCACGGACAGCCCTAATAAGGCCTGCACCATGACCATTGTCATGACCGAAGTGACCGGTCGTTTGCCCAAAGAAATGGCGGGAGCCACCATCCAGGCGGCGGTCGAATTCCCCGACAAGGTGAAACTGACCGCTCCGGTTCTCGGCGAAGCGGTCACGGTCTGTCGCAACGGGGATAAGGTTTGGGCCCTGCCCGGGGCCAAGGTCGAATTCCTCCTGAGCAAATTCGAGATCAAGCCTCGCCAAGCCCGCAAGACCAACACCCCGATCAACCTTCCCATCACCCCCCAGCAAGCCATCTTCCTGCCCGCCATTTTTACCATCCTCAATGCGGACGTGGCCGAAGTGCAGGAATTCAACGGCGAGAATTGCCGGGTCATCACCGCTGCGCTGATGCCGGAATTGGCCAAAGCGATCAAATCCGAAGGATTTCGAGCCGAAATGTGGGTCGCCCCCGGATACGAACCCCGCCGGTTCAAAATCATCCAGCCTGATTTCACCGCCACGGTGGAAGTGCAAAATCTTCGCTTCGGCCCCTCGCTCGTCCCGGCCACCTGGGCCCCACCGGCGGACACGACCGACATTTATCGGACCTCCTCCGACCACCTGGACGCGATCCTCTTTGTGGTCATGAACTCGCTGGAAATGAAACAAAAGGCTTCCGTCTTGAAAGAGGCCACCTCGCCCGCAACGGCTCCGGCCGCTCCGAATGCCACGCCGCTGAAGGAAGAGTGATGGCTCCTCCGCTTAGAAACCGCCCATGAATTCCCGACTCCTCATTCTCCTGATGTTCCTCATCGGCCTTCCCCTCATCTGGGGCGCCTTCACCTACGACGCATCCAGCCGCGCAGCCATCCACGAAATCCAGGGCCCCAAGTGGAAAAAATCTACCGCCCGAACATTTTATTCTAAGGTCCGTCGCTATGGCGACTGGCCTTGGCTCATGCTCGCAGGGGGAATCGGTCTGGGGGCAGCCACGCTCGCTCAGAGCCGAAAATGGCAACGCATCCTCATTGCGGCCATGTTGGCGTCCACCATTGCCGGATTGACCATCAACATTTCCCGGCTCACCACCGGACGCACCCGCCCCGGCGCGGACAAAAAGATCGACCAAGGATTTTATGGCCCTTGGGCCAATGGAAAAATCACGATTGGAGATCCCTCCTACAACTCCTTCCCCTCGGGCCACACCGCCACGGCCTTTGGCTTCGCCGGAGTGATTCTCTTTGCCTCTCCTTGGCTGGGCCTGCCTGCGATGGCTCTCGCCGCCCTCGTCGCCTGGGCCAGCATGATGGTCGATGCTCATCATCTCTCCGATATCACCGCCTCCACCCTCATCGCCTTGGCGATCGCCTGGTTCTTCTGGCGCTGGGTGGAAAAATCCGGTGACGAAGCCTGGGAGCGACTAAAAAGAAAGCTCCAAGACTTACGGAAAAGACGGAAAAAATCCTAGCCCCGGCTCCGACGGGTTTGGGTACGACATCCGGCTCGGGTGTCCTCCTCGGCGGCCCGCCGAAAAAAACGTCAGAGCAAGGTGGAACTTGCCCCTCCGGACGATTTGATTTTGACGGCTTCCGCTCAACCCGTAAACTAAAGCCTCAGTTTTTCCCGACCCAATTTTCAACATTTCAAGCCATGTCTAAATCTCCCACCATCATCTACACCCTGACCGACGAAGCCCCGGCCCTCGCGACCTACTCGTTGCTCCCGGTCATTCAAGCCTTTGCCAAATCCGCCGGCGTCACCGTGGAAACCCGCGACATTTCCCTCTCGGGTCGCATTCTGGCTAATTTCCCCGAGGCCCTCTCGCCAGAAGAACGCATCGACGATGCCCTCACCGAGTTGGGCGCGCTGGCACTCTCGCCCGAGGCGAACATCATCAAGCTGCCCAATATCAGCGCCTCCATTCCACAGTTGATCGCCGCAGTCACCGAGTTGCAGAAGAAAGGCTATCCCCTCCCCGACTATCCGGAAACTCCCGACAATGATGCCGAGCGCGAGATCAAAACCCGTTACGACAAAATTAAAGGCAGCGCCGTCAACCCCGTCCTCAGGGAAGGCAACTCGGACCGCCGTGCCCCCAAGGCGGTGAAGGAATATGCCCGCAAGCATCCCCATTCGATGGGGGCCTGGAGCCGCGATTCCAAAACCCGGGTCGCCACCATGGGCCGGAATGATTTTTACACCAATGAGAAGTCGGTCACCGTTCCTGCCGCCACGACGGCCCGGATCGAATTTGTCGCTGCCGACGGGAGCGTCTCGGTTTTGAAGGAAAAAACCCCCCTCCTCGAGGGCGAAATTCTCGATGGCACCTTCATGAGCCGCCAGGCGCTCGTCGCTTTCCTGAAAGAACAAATGGCCGCCGCCAAGAGCGAGAACATCTTGTTTTCACTCCACCTCAAAGCCACCATGATGAAGGTCTCCGACCCGGTCATCTTCGGTCATGCCGTCAAAGTCTTCTTCGAAGACGTGATCAAAAAACACGCCGCCACCCTAACCCAGCTGGGGGTTGATTTTAACAATGGACTTGGAGATTTGATCTCCAAGATTGCTGATCTTCCGGCCGCAGAAAAATCCGCCATTGAAGCCGATCTCCAAGCGGCCCTCACGGACCGTCCCGCCCTGGCCATGGTCAACTCGGACAAGGGCATTACCAATTTGCACGTGCCGAGCGATGTGATCGTCGATGCCTCGATGCCAGCCATGATTCGTACCTCCGGGCAAATGTGGAATCCCGCCGGCGATCCCCAGGACACCTTGGCCGTCATTCCAGACAGTTCCTACGCCGGCATCTATGAGACCACCGTCGAATTTTGCAAAGCCCACGGCGCTTTCGATCCCCGCACCATGGGGTCTGTTTCCAATGTCGGACTCATGGCCCAAGCCGCTGAGGAATACGGTTCCCACAACAAAACCTTCGAGGCCCCGGCCAACGGCACCGTGCGGGTGGTGGACGCTTCCGGCACCACCTTACTGGAACACCAGGTGCAAGAAGGCGATATCTGGCGCGCCTGCCAAACCAAGGACGCGCCCGTTCGCGACTGGGTCAAATTGGCCGTCAATCGCGCCCGGGCCACCAAGATGCCTGCGGTTTTCTGGCTCGATGCCAACCGGGCTCACGACGCCGAGCTTCTCTCCAAGGTCCACCTCTTCCTCAAGGAACACGAGACCACCGGACTCGACATCCGCATCCTTCCACCCGCTCAGGCCTGCCAGTTCAGCCTCGAGCGCCTCAAAGCGGGCGAAGACACCATCTCGGTCACCGGCAATGTCCTCCGTGATTACCTGACCGATCTCTTCCCGATTCTCGAACTCGGAACCAGCGCCAAGATGCTTTCTATTGTTCCGTTGATGAACGGAGGCGGACTCTTTGAAACCGGAGCCGGCGGCTCCGCTCCCAAACACGTCCAGCAGTTCGCCGCGGAAAATCATCTCCGCTGGGATTCGTTGGGAGAATTTCTCGCGCTGACCGCTTCATTCGAACACCTGTCCCAATGGTTCGACAACCCCAAGGCCGCTATTCTTGCAGCCACCTTGGACGAGGCCACCGGAAAATTCCTCAATACCAACAAATCGCCATCTCGCAAGACGGGCGAAATTGACAATCGCGGCAGCCATTTCTATCTCACCCTCTACTGGGCCGAAGCGCTCGCCGCCCAAGATTCCGACGCCGCCCTCAAGGAACAATTCCAACCCCTGGCGGAAAAGCTCATCGCCAACGAGGAAAAGATCGTCGCCGAGTTGCTTGCTGTACAGGGTCAGCCCGCAGACATCGCCGGCTATTACCGCCCGGACACAACCCTCACAACCAAGGCGATGCGCCCCAGCGCCACCTTCAACAACCTCCTCAAGACGCTCTGACAGCATTTCTACTTATTAGCTAGAAATAGTATTAGCCTAAAAACGGCAGTTGAGAGTTTATGGATGACCGTTGATGGGTGGAAATCAGCGGCATTCGCCGTGAATGGGATCCAACTGCCGGGTGATCGACGTGATTTGCTTTCAGTTGCTCTTTTGCTTACACTCGGAACCAACAACTGCCGTTTTTAGGATTAGTCGTCAGCAGGCGCTGGTCATTGGTTGCCCCCAGGCCAAGTGGAATGAAGAGCCACCCGAAAAAACATTATCCGGGGCATGTGTTCGCCCCTGATAATCTCAGTTTCCCTCCTCACTCGCGCGGCGAAGCCGCGCGCTACGCCCGCCCGATGCTGGTGTAAGTCAAACCGGCGGACCGGACCGTTTCCGGATTGAGGAGATTCCGACCGTCGAAGATCAATGGCGTATGCATGACCTTTTTGAGGTCTTCCAAATCCACAGCCGCAAAGTCCTTCCACTCGGTGGCGATAATCAGGGCTTCCGCACCTTGGGCCGCTTCGAGGGCTGAGTTCGCCAACTTAGCTCCTTCAATCAGCTTGTACTCGGTCGCTTTTTCCATCCCTTTGGGATCGTACACGGTCACGTCGGCACCCTCGGCGACGAGGGCGCGAACGACATCGATGGCGACAGAAGAACGTACATCGTCCGTGTCGGGCTTGAAGGTTAATCCCCAGACGGCCACCTTCTTTTCCTGCAAGACCCACAGGGCGCTCCGGATCTTGGTCAAAAAGCGCTCCCGCTGAGCCTCGTTGATCTTTTCAACTTCCTTCAACAAAGTGAAAGGCACTCCCAATTCATCACTAATGGCAATGAAGGCGGCGATGTCTTTGGGAAAACAGGAACCTCCGTAACCGATGCCGGCATTGAGAAAATTCCGCCCGATGCGTTTGTCGCTGCCGATACCGGCGGCCACTTTTTCCACGTCAGCCCCGCTCGCTTCACAAATTTGCGCCACCGCATTGATATAAGAAATCTTCAGGGCGAGGAAAGAATTAGCGGCGTGTTTAATCAATTCGGCCGAGTTGATATCGGTGACCAAAACCGGAGCCATGAAAGGCTCATAAACCTTCTGCATCAGCGCCACCGCCTTTTCGCTATTTCCGCCGACAACGATCCGGTCAGGATTCATCAAATCAGAAACCGCACAGCCCTCGCGAAGGAATTCAGGATTGCTGACCACATCAAATTCGGCTCCGGTCTTGTTATATCGACGGATGGTCTCGGCCACTTTTTCTCCGGTGCGGACGGGCACGGTGCTCTTGTCCACGATGACCCGATAGGTTCCCGCCTTCAGAACCACGGCGATCTCGCGAGCCACCTTCTCGATGTAGGAAAGATCCACGCTCCCATCGGGTTGCGGAGGAGTCGGCACGGCAATGAAGACGACGTCGGATTTGTCCACGCCCTCTTCGGTGCTGGTGGTGAAGTGCAACCGCTTTGCGGCCACATTTTTGTGGATCAATTCTTCTAAGCCCGGCTCGTAAATGGGGATCTTGCCCTTCAGGAGCATATCGATCTTTGCCTGATTGTTATCCACGCAAATCACTTCGTGACCGACTTCAGCGAAACAGGCCCCACTAACGAGACCAACATACCCAGAACCAATAATACAAAGCTTCATGTAAATTTATAGAGTTGAAAATTAATTGCCGCTGGATCCAGGTTCGAGCGGCGAAGTGCCGGCATCGAAGGCCAGAGGCAAAGTGACTTGAGGAGCATCCTTCAAGGTTAGAACAAGCAAGACACCCATTTCGGTGTCGCCACCCAGGTTGTCACGCACCTGAGCGCCAAACGAGGCCACCCAACTGGAAAGATCGCGATGAATCATGTAGCGCTGATACTGGAGCACGTTGGAGACGTATTCGTATTGTTCGTAAATGCTGAAGCCCCAGTTTTCATTGATGCGCCAGTAGGCGAAAAAGTCGAATTGGCTATTGTCAGCGAAAAATTCATTTCCATCAATATAGCGATGTCCGATCCGAAGGCTCAAATCGCGGGTCGGCATGAAGCTGAAGCCGGTGTTGACCTCGGCGAAGCCCTCGGTAACGATGGGAAGCTGGGAATCGACGTTGATCGCAAACCAGTTTACGGGCTGGAAACGAAAGTTGTTAAACACGTTGGAAACGTCGCTATCCGAGTAGGGATTGTCGAAGTTCACATCGAGGAACGAATCGATCGTAAACCACTCAAGGGTATCCTCATTCCGTCGTGTCTGAAGACGGTTGCGCATACCCAGGCGGACAATGTTCCAAGTGTCGATCGAATCAACGGCGGTGAACTGCGGAAAATCAAGCGGGAGGGGCTGGGTGGAAGGCACCACCCGGTCAAATTGGAGAATGTCCTGAGGGCTGTCCCCCATGTTGTACACCATCGAATAGTTCATGTAGGGCTGGGCGACGTGACGGAGACCGTCCAGTCCCAGCCATCGCGACTGCACCCTCTCGTAGGCGCGAGAGATCTTGGTCGAAACCTCCATCCCCAGATTAACCACCGGGCGAAAAATAGCCCCGCCACTCTGCAGGTCCGGGGTGGGAGAATTCAAAGGGGTACTTTCAATCGAAGGCTGAGTGATGGTTTGGGGAAGTCCGGTCACGGGATCGATCTCCATGGTTTCATTACCGCCGAAATCCTGAAATGTGCCGCTCTTATTGTAATAGGTGAGCCGGAATCCTGCCCGAGGGGTGAGGTTCAACCAGCCGAAGAGCTGCGAGGGATAGGTGAGTTGGTGAAAGGTGTCGAATCGACTGGAATCGTAATCCGGATAGTCGAATTGATCAAACTCCGGCCCCACGCCGAAGGCCCGTTTGTAGGAGCCGACACTAGTTTCGCCGTCATAATAAACTGGCAACCCAAAGAGACGATGTTGTTTGAAATCGAAGACCAACTCCGGCAGGCGTTCGGTTGTGTCCTGGAAGTCGTTGATCTGCCAACGTCCGAGGAGGTTGAGGGTGTAAAACTCATCCCACTTCGTCACGGCTATGTAGGTATCAGGCTGCGGGTCAACCCGAAATTCGCTCGGATAGAAATCCTCGAGAAAGTCCACGTCGCTGAGCAAATTGACGTCGGCAGTGACATAAATATCGTCGGTGAGAAATAACCGTTGTTTGAAGGTCACGCGATAGCGGCCCTCTTCCCCGGATTCGACAGGTTCCCCGGGTCCCCCCACGATGCGATCCGGCTGGGTATCGAAGGCATAATAGGAAATGAATTCGCCATAACTACGATCTTCGAGACCGTATTTCATCTTGGCATCAAAGCCAAAAGCCGGACCCAATTCCGTCCGATAGTCACTCCGCACTTTGGCGATCAGTTCGTTCCCCGCTCCGATAGGAAAACTATATGCGGTCAGGAGGTAGGCGCCCCAGCGGGAATCATAACCAGGCAAGAACTCGTAGCCAGTGTTGTCGATGTTGGCGTAGATGTAGGGGAACCAAAAAATTGGGGTCTGACCGACATAGACGGTCGAGTTGGTGAAAATAACGCGGCTATCTGGGTAGATGCGCATGCCCCGGGCCTTAACGTGAAAATCCGGTTGGGAGACGTCGTCCGTCGTAAAGATCGCATCGGTGAGCCGAAATTCCCGCATCGAAGGTGCCCGCAGACTGAAAGCCCGGAAGGCAAATGGATAGTGCGCCCCTGAAAACTCCAAAGCTCGCATCTGCTTGGTCTCCAAATTGAACAAGGCCCGCTGACCCGTCAAAACGTCGGTCGGAGTATAGAGACGGACATTTCCCACCAACAACACGTCGCGGGTATCAGGGTTGTACTCCGCGTAGTCACAGTAAATGCTGTAGTCCCCGAAATGGATTTGCACATTGTCCTCCGCCACCGCGACGCCCCCTTCGAAGCGAGTGTTGCCGTCAGCGGTAATTTCCACCGGGACATCGCCGAAACTGCCAAACTGGGCCAGGGCACAAACAGCCCCGGCCAGCCAGACAGTGACAGCTACGAACAAACAACGATCTCTCATGAGTGCAGGCAGGCTATTTTGCCCACTCTCACTGGCAAGAGAAAACTTCCCCAAAACCATACATCCCGAAACCGGTTTGCCGCGAGCCTCGAAAAGGGTCTACCGGTTTTTCTTCTCGCGGTCATCGGCACTTCCCGTCACCATCTCGAGCTCGTTTTACCATGAAAATCCAACGCGCTCTGATTTCCGTCTCCGATAAAACCGGCATCGTCGAACTCGCCCAAAACCTCCACCGCCACGGCGCGGAAATTCTCTCCACCGGCGGCACCGCCCGAGCTCTCGAAGAAGCCGGCATCCCCACCCGCGAGGTTTCCGAATTCACCAGCTCGCCTGAGATCATGGATGGCCGGGTCAAGACGCTCCATCCCAAGATTCATGGCGGGTTGCTTTTCCTCCGGGGGAATGAGGAACATGAACAACAGGCCAAGAAACACGGCATCCACCCCATCGATATGGTTGTGGTCAACCTCTATCCCTTCGAAGCCACCATCGCCAAAGGGGACGTCACCCTGCCGGAAGCGATCGAACAAATCGACATCGGCGGCCCATCCATGATCCGAAGCGCAGCCAAGAATTATCAATCCGTCACCGTGGTCACAGATCCCGCCGACTACGCCGCGATCTGCGAAGAGATGGACGAGGAGAACGGCGGCACCGGTCTGGCGCTGCGCGAACGTCTCGCCATCAAGGCCTTCACCACCACGGCGGCCTACGATCGCGCCATTTCCGGTTACCTCAATCATGAACAGGAAGCCTCCGCCATGTATCGACTGGAAACCCCGCTCGAACTCCGCCTCCGCTACGGCGAAAACCCCCACCAGCAGGCGGAACTCTATGGCGAATTTAGCTCCTACTTTGAAAAACTCCAAGGCAAGGAACTTTCCTACAACAACATCCTCGATATCAGCGCTGCTTCCGGCCTGATCAGCGAATTTGGCAAACCGACCGTCGCCATCCTCAAGCACACCAATCCCTGCGGAATCGGTTCCGACCCCGATTTGCGCAAGGCCTGGGACGTGGCTTTTGCCACCGACAAGCAAGCCCCCTTTGGCGGCGTCATCATTTGCAATCGGCCTCTGACCGCCGCCCTTGCCAAGGCCATCTCGGAAATCTTCAGCGAAGTCATTATCGCCCCGGATTTCGAAGCGGATGCCCGCTCAATTCTCTCGAAAAAGAAAAACCTCCGTCTCATGCGACTGCTCAAGCCACTGCCAGCCACCCGCCGCGACATCCGATCCGTCGCCGGCGGACTTTTGGTCCAGGACGCCGACGCAGCCGACATGCCAGAACTTGAACACAAAGTGGTCTCCGCCCGTCCGCCTTCGAAGGAGGAAATCGAAGCGATGGAATTCGGTTGGAAAGTCGTCAAACACGTTAAATCCAACGCCATCGTCTATGCGAGCAAGGACCGCACCCTTGGCATCGGGGCTGGCCAAATGTCCCGGGTCGACGCCTCTCGCATCGCGGTCTGGAAATCGCAGGAAGCCGGGCTTTCCCTCAAAGGGAGTGCCGTTTGCAGCGACGCATTTTTCCCCTTCCCCGACGGGCTCATTGCCGCCGCCGAAGCCGGGGCCACCTGCGCGATCCAACCCGGGGGGTCCATCCGGGACGAAGAGGTCATCAAAGCCGCCGACGCCCATGGAGTCGCCATGGTCTTCACCGGTTTGCGGCATTTCCGGCATTAATTTTCACCATCCCGCGCAACTTTTGGCGACCAGGTCGGTTTCATCCCCTATGAACAAAGATGAGGAAAAAGATGCCTTGTGGGATCTTCTCGGTCAGGTCCGGGAACCCACGGTTTCGCCCTATTTTGCCCGCAACGTTCTGCGCACAATGCGTCAAGACCAAGCGGCCCGCAAATGGTCGTGGCCAAGCCTCCTCCGGTGGGTTCTCCCGGCCTCGGGCGTCGCCGCCGTCCTCATCGGCTGGACCGCACTCCAGTGGAGACAAGACCAACAGGAGCAAAAAGAATTTGCCGCCACCTTTGATGCCGCGGCGGAACTTTCCTCCCTCGTGGTTGTGGGTACCATGGCCCCGTGGATGGATGTGAATTGATCCGAGCGAGTTGGTCTCACTCCAGCGAGGGACGCGTGTGCAGCCTCCGGTATTCGCGTGGAGTCATCGCCATTTCCTGACGAAACTGGCGATTAAAGTTAGCCAGATTCTCGAATCCGCACTCGCCGGCAATCCGGATGATGGAAGCATCAGCCTCCGAGAGGAAACAGCAGACCTCCCGGATCCGTCGCGCGTTTCGATAAGAAACAAAGGTCTGGTTCGTCATGCGCCGGAACAAACGGGAAAATCCATTGGGAGTCAGTCCCGCCACCCGAGCCACTTCCGAGAGTGGAAGCGGAGCCCGAAAATGGTCCTCGATGTAGTTGGTGACCTCTTCGAGACGGGAGACGAATGGAGGAACCCGGCGGCGGGGCTCTGTTGCTGCGGAGAGCGAGACGGCTCCGGAATGGACCCCCAAGCGCGAAAGAAAATCGACCAAACCCAGCCAGGCTGACAACCCCAGCAATTTGGTCAGGCCGGGCAACCGGCCCACCAACCCTTCCACGTCTTGAAATTGGACTCCACCTCCAGCTCGGCGGAGAAGGTCCGCCACCACGGAAAATTCGGGCCGGGTCAGCAACTCGGGTGGAAATTCGCGAAATTGAATCACCACCGCTTCATTTTGCCGGGAATCCGCATCGGAGATCCATGTATGGGGCAAATGGGCTCCCAAGAGCACAAGTTCCCCCGCACCATAGGCTACCGCCTGGGAACCAATCAGCCGGCGCCCATGGCCGCGCCGAATCCAAGTCAGTTCGAACTCGGGATGGTGGTGCCAATTCCATTCGAAGGTGCGCTCGCGACGAACAAATGCCGTCAACGACTGACGGGTTCGCTCAAATCCTGGCGGTTCAATTGATGGCTTCATAGCTGATTTTCATCATTAATTGCACAATTCCGCATCTTTAGTATGTATTTTTGCCAAAATTCGCAAAGCCTCCTGGTCTCAGATGCGGTAGTTCTCCCCCCATGAACCCACACCCCACAGAAAGCCTCGTCCCTCGCCCCACCCTGCCTCCGCTGACCGGACTGTGCAGTTTTGAGGAAGCCACCCGACCGGGATTGGCCGTCGCAATCTGCGTCTCACGCCTGAAGCGATTCCATTATGCCTTCTGGCGTTTACATCAAATCACGATTGCCCACATTGCCTCCGAGCCTATTTATGAACTCAAGATGGCTTTCAGCCGCCACGGATTTCTGGCTGCCGAAAACGACACCAATCTGCGCAACCGCATCGGCGAAATGCGCGAGCCGCCCCTCGGGCTGGAAAACCTCCCCCACCCGGCCCTGGGCGTATTTTTTGACGAAATCCTCGCCACCCCCTCCACGCCGGAACGCCTGATGGGACTGTATGAAAAAGCCTTCCCCGCACTGCGGGAAGCCCTGCTTCGCTACCTCGCGGAAAGTCATCCTCTCGCCGATGCGCCTTCGATCAGGTTGGCTCGATTTGCCCTCGTCGATCTCGACGACATTTGCGCCTACGGCGCCCAAGCCGTCGCCGCGCTGGTGACGCCGACAGATCGCACTTCTGCCGCCCAATGGATCAGCCTCCTCGACATTGGCCTTGCCGCCGCTGGAGGACTCGATGGCAGCGGAAAATCCACCGGGGGCAATGAACCGACCCGCCACTATTCGTCGCAGCCGTTCGTTTACGAGGGCGAGCCCCACCGCGACGATCGCTTCCCCGATCCCTTCAACATGGGCGTCAATGCGGAAGCTTTTCTCTACGATGACGCCATGCCGGCCGACGCCAAGGTCCTCATGATGTTTTACAAACGGCTCCGCGAAATCGATGTCCCGGAAATGATGTCGAGCATCATCACCGAGACCAAGGGCAAACCCTGGCGCTATCACCGCGACATGACCCGCCAACTCTGGGATGAGGCTCGCCATGCCATGATGGGCGAAACCGGCTTTGTCAGCCTCAGCCTTCCCTGGGATCAGCTGGTGATGGCGAACTTCACCTGGTCCCGTTGCCTCAACCTCCAATTGACGCCGAAGGAACGTCACGCCGTCCTCTATTTTATCGAACAGGGACTGATGCCCAAAACCGGCAAACGCCATGAATGGGAAGTGAGCCAGGAGGCCCAAAACCCTCTCGCCACGACTTTTCAGGACTTTGATTGGGCCGACGAAGTCCTTCACGCCCGCATCGGTCGGGACTGGTACGTTGCCGACATGCCCAGCGCCGCCGAAGCCATCGCCTACGGAGATGCCTGCTGGAGCAAGGTGATGCTCGATTGGGTCCAGTGGAAAAAAGACGGACTGACCGATCACCGCAATTGGTGGCCGGACCTCTACCAGGCCTGGTGCGGCGCGCGAGGCCTCAGCCCCCACCCCAAAGCCCTCGCTTTCGAGATCTCCTATGAAACTCAGCGGGCGGACTTGCAGGAAGTCGTGGCGTCGCCGGGGAAAAATTATTAAGAAAAAATTTTCCGCCCTGAGACGCACTTGACCATCCCTCCACCTCGACCGATGATGGCGCTAAGTTAGAGGCACTTTCCATTTTGGGGTCTTGGCCGAGTTGACCGCAAAATTGTCATAACCTTCCCCCATCCCTCTCTGTCCTATTTCCTCCGTCTTCTTGCCTTCCTCAGCGCAACCCTACTGAGTGCCGGCACCACCGTGAACTCCAACCCAAATTCCATCGCCCGCTCTGACGATCCAAAAGCCGTGGTCTCCCCCGTCGTCCCCACTCTCATCGTGGACGGCATCTGGGGTTGGCATACCCGATGGGACCGACTCCGTCAGAAGATCGAAACAGACGTAGGGCCTTGTCAAATCTGGCGCTATGACAGCAGCGGCCGACTTACTCTCCAAATGCTTGGAGCCCGTCTCGCCGCCGATCTCAGGGCCTTGGACGGCCCCTTCAATGCGGTTGGCTTCAGCATGGGCGGACTCATCATTCGGGAGGCAATGCGACAAGATCCTGATCTTCCTCTCCAGCGCGTGGCCTTTCTCAATTCCCCGCACCGGGGCAGTCTCGCCGCCTATTTTCTTCCACTGGCAGCGTGTAGGGACATGCGACCGGGAAGCCCGTTTTTACGTCGCCTCAATGCCGCGCCCTGGGACCACCCCACCCTGGTGTCGTGGTGCCCGGGAGATCTCATGGTCCTGCCTGGCTGGTCGGCCCGCTGGTCCCGGGCCACCCAAATTGTCCGGACCGACATCCCAGCTCACGATTGGCCGGTGATCTCCGGCACGCTTCATCGCAAAGTAATTCTCTTCCTCAAGGCTCCCTAACCTGAATAGCACTCGTTTAAGCGTGAATTCGACGGTGCGCACGAGGGGCAAGTTCCACCTTGCCCAAAGCCGGGCAAGGTGGAACTTGCCCCTCCAAAAATCAGAACGTTACCAACCGAGGATATAGGAAAAAATCAGCGGCACGACGATGGTGGCGTCGCTTTCGACAATGAACTTGGGGGTGTTTATCCCCAATTTTCCCCAGGTGATTTTTTCGTTGGGCACCGCTCCGGAATAACTTCCATAGCTGGTGGTGGAATCACTGATCTGACAAAAATATCCCCACAAAGGAATCTCCGGCCGCTGCAAATCCTGATGCAACATCGGAACCACACAAATAGGGAAATCTCCGGCAATGCCGCCGCCGATTTGGAAAAATCCGATCGACCCCAACTCCCCCATGGGCAGCGCATTCTTGGTGTACCAATCGGCCAACTCGATCATGTATTCGATCCCGGTTCGGACCGTGTGCACATTCTTAATATGTCCATTAATACAATGCCCGGCAAACATGTTGCCGAGGGTGGCGTCTTCCCAGCCGGGAACAATCATGGGGAGGTTTTTCTCGCAGGCCGCCACCATCCACGAGTTTTTGGGATCGATTTGATAGCTCTCCTTTAAGGCCCCACTGCGGATAATCTTATACATGAACTCATGGGGAAAATAGCGTTCCCCCGCCTGATCGGCTGCCTCCCATTCCGCCAAAACCACATTTTCAATCCGGCGCATGGCCTCCATTTCGGGAATACAAGTGTCGGTCACCCTGTTCATGTGCCGGTTCAGGAGAGCCTGCTCATCCGCAGGGGTCAAATCACGATAGTTCGGCACCCGCTCATAAGAATCATGGGCGACCAAATTAAAAACGTCCTCCTCCAGATTCGCGCCCGTACAAACGATGGCATGTACCTTGTCCTGACGAATCATCTCCGCCAAGGACAGCCCCAACTCGGCGGTGGACATCGCGCCGGCCAGGGTCACAACCATCTTTCCACCCGAATTCAAATGCGTCTCATAGCCTTTGGCTGCATCGACCAAAGCCGCCGCGTTGAAGTGCCGATAGTGATGCTGAATAAATTCGGAAACCGGGCCTTTTTTCATGGTCGCAGAATCCTATCTGTCCACGTCCACTCTGCAACTTCCTTTGCGTGCCGGAATGTTTCTGCTATCTGATACCTGATGTCCGGGAATCTTGCCCTCGCCCATGCCGTCGGCGGAGATTTGAAAGCCCGGGTCGAACAACACCGCGATCCCTCCCGGATTGACCATGTCTGGATCCGGATGCAGGCCGGAGACGCCGGATCGGTGGAGATTTCCATCAACACCTCGTCTCGACGCAATCTCCTCGCCGGATTCGATCCCCGGGTTCGCGTGGGTGTGATTTCCCGTCCTTGGGAAGAACTTCCTTCCCGGGGCTTCGATCCCTGCCCGCGCTTCGACTATTCCGAACAGGAACAAGACGCCAACGTCTTCTTCGAACACTTCGAACACTTCGAACGCGAAGCCTTGGAGGAGTTGCTCATCGCCACCACGCACCGGGCCTATTTGCTCGAGGCCTGGGGAACGCCCTATCAACACCCCCAACACCCCGGCCTCCACCAAATCCATTCCCGACGGGCCAGTTGCGCCGTCGCCGAAGACATTCGCTTTCATGACGGCGCCCTCCGCTTCTATTTTCCCGCGGATAATAAATCGGCGCTCTTCCTCTTTAAATTCTGCGGCCAGCCGTGAACGCTCCATTGGTTCCCCCCCAACGGCGGAGGCTCCCGTTTCTGCCTCCGCTCGCCGCCGCCGTGGTCGGCGTGTTGGCGGCGGAGTTTCTCCCCCTCTCCACCTCGATGGGGCTCGCGCTCGCCACCGTCGGCGGAATTTGGTTTTTTTCCACCCGTTCTTCTGCCGCTTTTCTTGGATTTTGCGCCGCGCTTTTTGCGGTCCTCCACCTTTGGCAATCGCGGGAGTCACCGGCCGCCCAGCTCGCCGCCCAGCTCGGAGCGGCCTCTCCTGTCGTCACCGCCACAGGAGTCGTCGCGGGCGAAGTCCGCTCCTTCGCAACCCGAAGTGCCTTCACCATCAAAGTTCAGCACCTCCAACTCAACCGCACGAAAATCACCGCTCCCCTCCGCCTCGAAATCGACTGGCCGGCCGCGGCCCCCTCCCATGGCGACGTTATCGCGGTGACCGGGGTTCTCCAAAATCTGCCACCTCCCCGAAACCCCGGGCAGTTCGACCGTGCCGCCTGGATGGCTCGACGCGGGGTCTATTCCCGGATCCAAGTGGCCCACGCCAATGACACTCAAATTCTGGCAACCTCCCAGGGCAACCCGATCCTCGCCGCAGCCTTGCAGGCCCGGGATTGGATGCGCCGGACTTTGACCCGCGGACTCAACGATCCTCTCGCAGCCAATCTGCTCGTCGGCATGACCCTCGGGGACACGACTTCCATGCCCGAAGCCCTCCGGGAGAACTTCCGTGGCACCGGTACCTTCCACCTCTTTGCCGTCAGCGGATTGCATGTTGGCATTCTCGCAGTCCTCCTTTGGACCGTCTTCTCCCTCCTGCGTATTCCCCGCCCCTGGGCCGCCGCGTTGATCATCCTGATTCTTTGTTTCTATGCTTTGATCACCGGCCTCAAACCCTCCAACTCCCGCGCCACCCTCATGGCCATCATCGTCCTCGTCGGGCTGATGGGACGCCGTCAGCCCGTCCTCTTCAACAATCTCCTCGCGGCGGCCTTTCTCATCCTCCTCGGCCAGACCAATCAACTCTTTAACCCCGGATTCCAACTCTCGTTTAGCGTCGTCGCCGCGATTTTATTTTTCGAACCCCGGCTGCGGCGGGCCTTCGCCCGTCCCTTTCAAAGCGATCCCTTTCTTCCCCCACAATTCCTCACCTCGCTGCGACGGCAGGGGCAAAACGCCGGGCAAAAAATTGCCGCCCTCGCCGCCGTCTCCGCCGCCGCCTGGATCGGGTCACTTCCCCTCACCCTTGCCTATTTTCATCTGGTTTCTTTCACCGCCATTCCCGCCAATCTCTTTGCCGTCCCGCTCGCTTTTGCCATCATGGCCGTCGGGCTCCTCTCCCTTGGAGCCGCCAGTATCAGCGTCTCGCTTTCCCTCATCTTCAACCAAACCAATTGGCTCCTCGCCCGCCTTCTCATCGGGGGCATCTCCAGCCTTGCCTCACTGCCCGGTTCGTTCCTCTACCTCAAGACCCCGGAAATCCCGAAACCCAGGGCCGAAATCGTGGTCTTCGATTTTGGATCCGGCGGCGCCTCGTGGTTGTCTGTGCAGGGCCGTTCCTGGCTTTTTGACACCGGACCGGCCTACCGTCACGACTCCGTCCTCCTGCCATTTCTCCATTCTCAAGGAATTCGCACCCTCGATGGTCTCCTCATCTCTCACGGCGATGCCGGCCACATCGGGAGTGCCACCACCGTCCTGACCACCTCTCCGCCCCGGCGGATCGTCGATTCGGTCCTCGCCGACCGCTCGTCGCATCGCCACCGCTTCCACCAAACCCTGGCCCAACTCGAAATCCCCAAGTCCCTTCACCGCACCGGTGACGTCCTCGCCCTCAGCCCCGACGCCACGATGCATGTTCTTTATCCCCCGGCCGGACTCTCCCGGCGCACCGCCGACGAAAAAACCCTCATCGTCCGGGTGGACATCGAAGACCTCCGCATCCTCTTTCTTTCTGATGCCGGCCTGGCGACCGAACGCTGGTTGCTCGCCCACCAACGAGCCGAACTCCCTTGCGATATTCTCATCCGCGGCGCGCCCCGCAGCGGACCCTCCGCCGACCTCAACTTTCTCACCGCCGCCCACCCCAAGGTCGTCATTACCACCGCGGCCCGCTTTCCCACCAGTGAACATCTTTCACCGGAACTCGTCCGCCGCCTCCAGGCCGCCGGGATCGTCCTCTTTCGTCAGGACCAATCCGGGGCGGTCACGATTAAAGTTTCTTCCCCATCATGGCAGGTTTCCGCTTTCCTCACCGAACAACAATACATCCACCTCCGCAAACCTTCGCCGTCCGCACCCCCTTCTCCGATCCCTTGATATTTTGAAACCCAAAGTTCTTTTCCAAGTCCGCAATCTCTCAGTCCGCCGCGGATCCGTCTCTATCCTCAAGTCCATCCATTGGACCGTACGCCAAGGCGAACATTGGATTATCCTAGGCTCAAATGGCTCCGGGAAAACATCCCTCCTCAAAGCCATCACCGGGTACATGACCCCGACCAGCGGAGAGATCACCCTCCTCGACGAAGAATTTGGCGATTGCGATTGGCGCGAACTCCGTCACCACATCGGCATCGTCAGCAGCAGCATTTCGCATCTCGTCCACGACGAGGATGAAGGGCTGGAAATTGTCGCCGGCGGCAAACGCGCCATGATCGGTTGCTGGGGGCGTGTCACCACCGAGGAAAGGAACCAAGCGGACCGACTCCTCCGCTCCCTCCGGGCGGCCCACACAGCCACCCGTCGATGGGAAGTTCTTTCCCAAGGCGAACGGCAGCGCGTCCTTGTCGCCCGGGCGCTCATGGCCGATCCCTCCATCCTCATCCTCGACGAAGCTTGCGCTGGACTCGATCCCGTCGCCCGGGAGCGTTTCCTCAAAGACCTCAGCCGTCTAGCCAAAAAGCCCAAGGGTCCCGCCCTGGTCTTTGTCACCCATCACGTCGAAGAAATTCGGCCCGCCTTCACTCATCTCCTCGCCCTCCGCCGCGGTTGCGTCGCCTACGAGGGACCCGCCGCCGCAGGCCTGACCACGCCGACCCTCAGCCGGGTCTTCGAGTCTGCGGTGACTCTCCGCCGCTCCGGCCAGCAGCTTCGTCTGGAAATTTCCTGACCGCTCCCGCCACTTTCACTTTCACTTTCACTTTCACTCGCGGCGAAGCCGCGCCGCACTAGCGATAATCAGGCAGGAATTCCTTCTCGGCTTTAAACATTTCCAGCGTCATCGCCCGAATTTGAGCCGGGCTGCAGATGGCCGCCGAGAGAGGATCCAACATGAGGGCGTGAATGGCCGCTTCTTTGCTCCGTTCGATCACCGCGGTCGCGCCCAAATCGAAGACACTCATATTGGAAACGCAGAGACCCGCCATTTGGGCAGGCAAGGCGCCAAAGCGCGTCGGATTAATCCCATTGCGATCAACCATACAGGCCACTTCCACGCAACCATTGCCCGGCAAGTTGGTGATCAATTCGCCCTGGCCGGCGACCGAGTTCATCACGTTCCCGTGAATCCGGAAGGGAGAATCTTTCTCCCGCGCCTCGATGATCCAACTGGCATATTCCCAGCTCCGGTCCCATTGAATCGACTCTTTCCCGCTCAACATGGCGGTCCGCGAAGCGTCCGCAGTTTCACGCCATGTCGGCCAATTGTCGGCATAGAAACTCGATCCGCCATGGTAGCCGTCGCGGGAATATTTTTCCATAATCGCAGCATCCGTTCGATAATACGGCAGATACTCGGAAAGGTGTCCACTCGACTCCGTAATAAAGGCCCCAAACTGCAACATCATATCCTTCCGGACCAGATCCATGGCGTCCTCGGGATCCGAGGGCTTTCCGGCCAAATCCGCCCGAGCCTTCGTTTTCAAGAGAGGATACAAATCCTTCCCAAAGTGACGCAGCTTCACAAACCAAGCCAGATGGTTGATCCCCGCACAGGCCCATTCCATTTCGTTGATCGCGATTCCCGCCCGCTTGGCCAGCAACTCACTGGTACCCTGGACCGAGTGACAAAGCCCAATCACCGAAACCGGCGAGGTCCTTGCCGCCGCCAGACACATCATGTTCATCGGGTTGGTGTAATTGAGCACCAAGGCCTCCGGACACAGACGCTCTACGTCTTTCAAAACCTCTAGCCAGACCGGGATCGTCCGCAACCCCTTGAAGAGCCCGCCAGGCCCGATGGTGTCGCCGATACACTGGTCGATCCCATACTTCAGCGGAATGTCATTGTCGTGGCGGACACAATCCAAACCGCTCACTTCGATACAATTGACCAAATAGTGGGTTCCTTTCAAAACCTCCCGCCGATTGGGACTCGCAACCACCGTCCATTTTTTGACCCCCAGCTTTTTGATCAATTTTTCCACCAGATTCTTCATCGTGCGGAGCCGCGAAGTGTCGATATCCACCAGCGCAATCGTGCCTCCCAGCTGTCCGGGAATCCGCAATACATCATTGACCAGACGCGGGGTGAAACCACTCCCTGCTCCCAACATGGTGATTTTGATCGGACGTTGAAAATCACCACGCAAACCCTCCATCGCCGCGCTCTTGGTGTGTTCGGTGTGACCTTTCAATTTTTTCGATGGTGCTTTTGCCATGGCGGAATCCTGCCCGGTTCCCCGAAGCATCCAAGAAAAAAGGTGTGATTTTCAATTTACGTTTTGTGATATTTAACCCATGCCTTCTTGGTCAGACCTTTCCGCTACGCTCGACAGCCCCGACGATCATTCTGCGCCCGGTCGTTCGCCCAAAAATGCAAAACAACGTGCAAAGATGGGGCTGAAGTCCTCCGGGTGATCACGGAGCCAGGCTTCGATCTGGGCGCGAGGAAAAAAGGCCCCGGTTTCGACTTCCATCGGAGCAAATCGGAACGGACCTTCGTGGCACCCGTGATACACCTCGATAAATTCCCATCCCGTATCCTCGCCACTCGGCAACCTCCCGATCGCAGTCAGTTCACATTCGATCCCGATTTCCTCCTGCAGTTCCCTCTTGGCTGCCTCGAGGTAATTTTCCCCGGCATCGACGTGCCCAGCGGCGGAAGAATCCCAGAGGGCGGCATTCCGGTCCTTCCAAATCGAACGTTTTTGCAGAAAAAGCTCGCCAAGGGCATTGGTGATCAGGATGTGGGCGGCGCGATGACGTAAGTTATTCACATGGACCAATTCCCGTGGTTTGGGGCCCAAAACCCGATCCTCTTCATCGACCACGTCAAACAACTCGGTCCCCGCCTGCGCGACTCCGGGAGCGATCCGCCGCACGAGGGTCTCCCATTGCCCAATCGAGAGCGCCTCGGCCCGGACATGGACGTCCACCCCGAGTTCCTCGCAAAGCCCGCTCCAGTCTTCCTTCAAGGCCGGCAGCAAGTTGCGCAATTGCTTCCGGCGTTCCGAAAATCCCCGCCGAACCACCTGCTCCAAAACCGCTTCATCACACGGGACCACTGCCGACACGGGCTTGCGGAAAAACCGCACCACCGCCGAGGCCACGCGAGGCTGCGGGAAAAAGACCGAGGGCGGAAGTTTTTTCAAATATTCCACCGTCCATCGCCGGGACGTGCAGACCGTCATGGCCCCATATTCTTTCGTCGCCGGGGCGGCATTCAGGCGGGCCGCGACTTCGTGCTGCAAGGTGAGAACAAGCATTGATGCGGGTGAGAGCGCGGAAGAGAATTTTGCAATCAATGGTGTGGACACATAATAGGGCAGGTTTCCCACCACTTTGACCGGCCCCTTCCCCAACAATTTGCGCAGATCAAACTCCAGGGCATCCAGGTGGAACAGTTCCACCCGGGGATGACGATAGGTCTTCTGCAACCACGCGACCATGTTGCGGTCTTTTTCAATCAATGTGATCGTGGCGCCCGCCTCCAAAAGTGGACCGGTCAAGGCCCCCAGTCCCGGCCCAATCTCGACCACATGATCGCCGGGTTGCAAATCCAACTGCGCAACAATCCAACGCGTCAGATTTTGATCGTGAAGAAAATTTTGTCCCAAACTTTGCCGGGGACGGATCTCCAGACTACTGAGCGCATGATGGATTTCGGTAAGAGTCACTGACTTGCCTTAATTGATCTCCGATCAATTCACAATTCTTCCCTCACCCTCATTCCCAATCACACGACGATTCTTCCCAAGTTATTCACAATGGGAACAAATTATTGTTGCCTAGACGGGAGCATTCCCGAATCCCACGAATTTTGATCCCCGACACGGGACGAATCCGCACTTGTGACCGCTCGCACTTTCCGGCACTCTCCTCGCCGAATTATGAAAAAGTCCGGTTGCGCTATTGTTGTCCTCTTTCTCGTGCTCTGCGCGAGCCTCTTCGCCAATCTTCTCCTTTTTCTTGCCATGGCGGGAACCGCTGGGGGGGGGGCGTTCACTTCAAGTGGAGTGGAAAACCTGCCTCGTTTTGAGGAAGTCCTCCTTGAAGAAGGGGATGACACCGAGGACAAGATTGTCGTGATTCCCCTCACTGGGATTATTGCCAATGGGAGCCCCGGTCAACTGGGCGAAGACATGGTGACGGATTTCAAGCGCGCTCTCGACCAGGCAGAGGAAGATCCGAAGGTCAAAGCAGTCGTCATTTCCGTGGATAGTCCCGGCGGAGAAATTACCGCATCGGATGTCCTCTACAATCGATTGAAACAATTCACCGAGAACAAACCCGCGGTCGTCTATTTCAACTCCCTGGGAGCCTCCGGGGCCTACTACACAGCCTGCGGCGCCGACTACATCATGTGCAACGCGACCACCTTCACCGGCTCAATCGGGGTGATCATCTCCACCCTCAACTACCGCGAACTTTTTGGGAAAATTGGCCTCGAATCGGTCGTCTTCAAGAGCGGCAAATTCAAGGACATGCTCAATGGAGCCCGGGAAATGACCCCGGAGGAAAAAGCCTACGTCGAAGGTCTAGTCATGCAGGGTTATAACCGCTTCGTCGGTATCGTCGCCCAATCACGGGGCCTCGACGAACAAGCCTTGCGCAATGGCGTTGCTGATGGACGAATTCTCAGCGGCACCGATGCCCTCGAGGCCAAACTGGTCAACCAACTCGGCTACATCGAAGATGCCTATGCCAAGGCCCGGGAATTAGGCGATGCTCCCGACGCCGAAGTGGTCGAATACAAATATGTCATGACCTTTGCCTCCCTCCTAGGGATGTTCGGAGAAGCAAAATCTCCCTCCATCAAAGTGGATCTGCTGGAAGGCGCCCCTCGCCTGCAACCCGGGCGGGTTTATTTGCTCCCCCCATTCTTCGCCCCCTGATCCGCCGGGCAATCTTTCATTTTGGGCTTGGTTCTTTCCGGTATTCTGGCGATTGGCAGCGCGGCCTATTACCGCTACCTGGGACGCCACGCCCGCACGGCTCCGCTCCCGTTTGATCGGTTGGGATTCCCGGAAGCCGTTCTGGCAGGGATTCTTGTGCTTTGGTTTCTGACCAACCTGATGGCTTCCCCCGGGGCGGAGGTTACGGTCTCCGCCCAGCTCCTTATCGCCAACGCCCTCCTGGCCTTTTTCCTCGTCACCGGACTCGTTAGCTTCCTCATTGTTCGCTCTCATTCTCCTCTGACGCAATTTGGCCTCACTCGGGCCGGTCTCCGCCGCAGCCTGCCCGTCGTTTTCCCCGCTTTGGTGATGGCCCTACCGGCCATTTATTTCATCCATGCCCTCAGTTTTCACTTCCTGGGAGCCACCCCCCAGCCCCTTCTTGATTTTCTAGCCCGCAGCGCCGGGACCTCGGACCGCCTCTTGTTGATCTTCACCGCCGTGGTCGTCGCTCCGATCTCGGAGGAATTGATTTTTCGTGGTTTTTTATACGGAGTTTTCCGCCGCTACGGAGGCCGGATTCCCGCTCTCCTGCTCAGCGCCGCCTTGTTCGCTGCCATTCACGCCCACCTTCCGGCGGCGGGCGGGCTGTTCGTTCTCGCCCTGGCGCTGACTATTGTGTACGAATCGACGGCCTCGCTCTGGGCCCCGATTTTGATGCACGCGCTTTTCAATGCTCTCACCGTCATGACGACGTTACTTTGGCCGAACCTGATGCAATGAAAATCCGGGACCTCGATGAAGACGGTTTTCTGGAGATTCTCCTCAAAGGTCTTCCCACGGGACGGAATCTCATCGTCGGACCCGGCGACGACTGTGCCGTTGTCAAAGCACCCGGCGGCCGCGAGTTGCTGCTGTTGAAAACCGACTGCGTGGTGGAAGGCATCCACTACCTTCCGGATGATGACCCTGCCCGGGTGGGCCGCAAAGCAATCAACCGGGCCATCAGCGACATCGCCGCCATGGGCGGCGAACCTCACTATGCCCTGGTGACAATTTTTTCCCCTCCGGAGGTTCCCGTTGCGTATTGGAAGGCCCTCTACGAGGGACTTGGGGCCGCCGCGGAGCGTCACTCCATCGGTGTCGTCGGCGGAGAAACCACCCGCGCCCCGATGAAGGCCGTCTCGGTCAGTCTGGTCGGAAAGGTGGAAAGCCAACGGCTTCTGCTTCGCTCCACGGGAAAACCCACAGACCGTCTCTTCGTGACCGGGACCCTGGGCGGATCGCTCGCCGGCAAGCATTTGGATTTTGAACCCCGCCTGGCCGAAAGCCGCTGGCTCGGAGCGCACGGACATGCCCGCGCCATGATGGATCTTAGCGATGGCCTCGCCTCGGACCTCCCTCGCTTGGCCGCGGCCAGCCAATGCGGATTCGTCATCGACTCGACGGCCATCCCCCGCAACCCCAGACGGACCCTTCATCAAGCATTGACGGACGGGGAGGATTACGAACTGCTTTTCGCCACCCCGCCTCGCTTGGTCGATCGCCTCCGCCGGGGCTGGGAAAATGCTTTTCCAAAACTGCGATTGACCGAGATCGGACATCTCTGCGAACCCGGGTCCTCCTTCAGCTCCATGCCCCGCGGATTCGATCACTTTTTTAGTCTGCCCGCCAATTCTTCCCCATAATCCTCAACGGACCATGATTAAGATTAAATATCACCCTCCGGGAACCGCCCCGGCCACTCTGCACCCTCAGACCGAGGATGCGGCCAAGGCTCCGATCCTGACTCTGACCCAGTACGACGAACACACTCTGCTCGAGAAAACATATCCAAATCTTTCCGAATTAATGAACCAATTCGATCCGGCCAAGGTCAATTGGATTCATATTTCCGGACTGGGCGATGTCGAATTGCTTCAGCATTTGAGTCATCATTTTCGTATCCACCCCCTCGCGCTCGAAGATGTCCTCAACACCACCCAACGTCCCAAGGTGGAACACTACGATGACCATTACTTCATCGTCAGTGAAATGATTTATCCCCTTGAAAATGCCCGCATCGCCGTGGAGCAACTTAGCCTTTTTCTAGGCGAAAACTTTCTCATCACGCTCCGGGAAGATACCGGTCCTGATATTTTTGAAATTGTGCGTACCCGGCTCCGAAACGGACGAGGAAATTCGCGTAAAATGAAGGCCGACTACCTCGCTTATGCGCTCCTCGATACGACCATTGATCAGTTTTTTCCTATCCTCGAAACCATTGGTGAAAGCATCGAAGACATCGAAGAGGAACTCCTCAGCAAGCCGACCAAAGCCACCCTTCGCAGCCTCTATGAGAACAAGCGGTTTCTCCTGCAACTGCGGCGGGCCGCCTGGCCCCAACGCGAAATCCTCAACACCCTGATCCGGGACGATACGGGACTGATTTGCCAAGGCACGCAGGTCTTTCTCCGGGATTGTTACGATCACAGTATCCAGATCATCGATATTCTGGAAAACTTCCGTGAACTCACCGCCGGCCTCATGGACGTCTATCTCTCCAGCCTGGGCTTTCGCACCAACGAGATCATGCGCATCCTCACCGTCATCTCGGCTATTTTTATTCCCCTCACTTTTATCGCAGGCCTCTATGGCATGAACTTCGATACCACCTATCCCTTCAATATGCCGGAACTGGCCCTTCCCTTCGGATATTTCATTTGCCTCGGCATCATGGCCTTAGTCGCTCTGGGGATGGTTTTGTTTTTCAAACGCAAACATTGGCTCTAGTGACCGTTCTTATACTCACTGCCGGTTTCGGCGAAGGACACAATGCCGCCGCCCGCAACCTCAAGGAGGCCTTATTGGCAGCTTCGCCCGGGACCAAAGTCCTCGTCGTCGATGTCTTCCTCGACGGTGTCGGTTGGCTCAAAAAGCAAGCGCCCTCGGTCTATCTCGCGACCATCGATCATGCCCCTGCGCTCTGGCGGCTCTTTTATCAATTGATCGACCGGACCCCGGTCGTCTCCTGGCATATCGGAATCCACCGGCAAGCCGCCGCAAGGCTGGAGGCCCTCCTCCATGAGCACCAACCGTCCGTCGTGGTCTCGACCTATCCCGGGAACAATCATTTGCTCGACTATGTCTGCCGCCGCCGCGTGAGCCGCCCCTTTACAACCATCACCGTCGTCACGGATTCCCTCACCATCAATTCGGTCTGGTACCGCGCCCATAGCGACCTCTTCGTCGTTGCCAATGCACCCAGTGGCGATGTACTTCGTCAAGCCGGAGTGCCGGACGATAAAATCCGCGTCGGCGGATTCCCGGTCCCGCTGGTTTTCAGTACGCAAAAAGTTGACCGCCCGGTTCCGCCCCCAGACGGCCGCTGGCGGGTTCTTTACCTTGTCAACTCTGATCGGAAAAGCGCCCCGGCGATTGTCAGCCGCCTTCTCGATTGCCCCAATCTTTCGCTGACAGTGGCCGTGGGACGGGACGAGGCACTGGGAGATCGCCTCCAGAAGTTGGCCCAAGACCGACCGATCGAGATCCTCGGCTGGATTCCCGGACGACTCCCGGCCCTCATGGCGGAGAGTCATCTCCTCATCAGTAAGGCCGGAGGCGCCACCGTCCAAGAAGCCCTCGCCGCGGGAACTCCGATCATCATCACCAAGGTGGTTCCAGGCCAAGAGGAAGGCAACGCCCAACTGGTCGTAGAGCAGGGAGCCGGAGCCCTCGGCCTTTCTCCCGAGGCTATTGGCGACGCCGTGGAAAAAGCCTTTCGCGAGGACGGAGCCCAATGGAAAGCCTGGCACACCGCCGCGAAATCCCTCGGCCATCCTGCGGCGTCACTCGAAATCGCCGACCTCATTTTGGAGTCGAGTCAATTATTGTTTCCCCTCTGAATTTTGCCCTATCTTGCCTCGAAAAGAAACCGATCCTTTGAGCAAAAAAGCCCAACCCCAACACGACCCCGGAGGAAAAGTCCGTCCCGCCTGGCCCCCCGACTCCACCGTGACGGCCGTCTTTTCCAAGTGTGAGCGATACCGATATGAACTCCGGGAAATCTGGGACCCGGCCAAGCCACTCGTCCTCTGGCTGCTGATGAACCCCAGCGTGGCCTGTCTCGACAATAGTGATCCTACGCTCCGCCGGACGGGAACCTTCGCCCGAACCTGGGGCTATGGCGGGCAAATCGTTTGCAATGTCCATGCCTACCGGGCCACAAATAAAAACCGACTTCTGGAAGTGCCGGATCCCGTCGGACCAGAAAATGACCGCACCATCCGAGAGATGGCGACTCAGGCCCAGACCGTTATTCTTGCCTACGGTCAACCTCCCAAATCCCTCCGCCCTCGCGGCCCCGAAATCGTCGCCCTCCTCAGCCGCCATAAAAACCTCTGCCACCTGCGGTTGGCCCAAGATGGCACTCCGGTTCATCCGCTTTATCTTCCCGCGACGCTCCAGCCGCAGGCTCATTGCGTAAGGAGTCTGCGGGCGACCGAAGCCTGGGAATGGGGAAACCCTACATCCTGAGATTGCCAGAGCATTCCCCCTCCACCGTGCCTGCCTTTAAAAGACGAGAAGCGCCGTATCTTCAAAGACAAGATGACCACCATGGCTACCATCGACCGACTTGTGCATTACGCCATCATTCTGGACTTCGACGGCAGCAGCCTGCGAAATGACAAAACCTATTTGAGGGCGTTGGAGTCCATCTTAAAGGAAGCCGCCGTCGGGGTTCTGCTTTTCACCTCGGATGATCCGTCCGACAAAACTCTCCAGGGCGGCACGCTTCCGCATATCGTAAAAACGGTGAATTTCGGATCGCGAGCGGCGGCAGCTTTCGAATCCCTGCGCCGCCATCAACCGAAGGGTCCCCTCATGTGCATGGAGTTCTGGGTGGGATGGTTCGAGCACTGGGGCGGCCCGCGCCAACTGCAGGAACCGGAGGATGGGGCCACCGCCCTCGACGAGGTCCTCACTCTCGGCGGCTCGGTCAATATTTACATGATGCACGGCGGAACCAAGCGACCTGCCGACCCCATCCCTCGCGAACGAGTTTCCCGTCCCCCAGCCCGCCGGGCAGTGTCGCAGTCTCAATCCCAGCTCGACATTCTGGTGGAAAATCCCGGGCGCACCAACCATGGCGGGGAGGGAGCCGAACGCAAGGGAATCCTCGCCGGAGTGCGGTTTGCAGCCCAGTTGTTGGCTGGGAAATTTATCCCCTGGCGCTGACCACGCTTCCCCTTATGTCTTGGAAATCCGCCAGCGGCGACAGTGGACCGACCTTCTATCGAATGACCTTTCCGGTCGATACCCCGCGTGACACCTTTTTGCGGGTCACCGGCGGCCATGGCTTCGCCTGGATCAATGGATTTTGTCTGGGTCGATATTGGAATATCGGACCCCAGAAATCGCTCTACGTGCCCGCGGCCCGCCTCCGCGCAGGGGACAATGAATTGGTCCTTCTGGAAGTGGATCGTTCCGAAAAACCGCAAACCGTTTTGGAAGCGTTTCCGCATTGACCGGGGAGAAACATTCTGAGTTTCTGCCTATTCGTCTTCAACCACTACCAGCCATGAGACCCAAAATCCTGATCACCGGTGCAAGCGGTAAAGTTGCCCAGAGAATCCTGCCTTTTTTCCCAGACGATTTCGACCTAGTGCTCACGGACCGTCAGGCCGCTGAGATCCAGGGTCGAAAAATCCATGCCTTGGACATCACGGATTATTCCGCTGTCCGAGCTGCCATGGAAGGCGTGGACGCAGTCGTCCACTTGGCCATCGTTTCCACGCGAGAGGTCGTCCGGGACAAGCCACTCTTTGATACCGATGAAGGAGCGGAATACCTTCGCTTCAATGACTTGGCGATCGATGTCAACGTCCGGGGCACCTACCACCTTTTCGAAGCGGCCCGGGCCGCCGGAGTGAAGCGGTTCGTTTACGCCAGCAGCATGACGGCATTGATCGGTCTGCCCCGGTACTCCGAGTTTCATGATGACCTCGCACCCCGCCCGTCCAATTTCTACGCGGTCACCAAAATCTGGGGGGAAAATCTGGGAGAATATTTTTCCCGCCGCCACGGTCTGACTGTTTATTGTTTGCGCTTTGGACATCCGGTCGGACAAAAATCGGATCTCCAAGATTGTATCAAAAAAAACTTAAATCCTCTGCTGGGTCTTCTCGTTTCCTCCGAAGATCTGGCCGGCTCGGTGGTGGCTGCGCTCACGCACCAAGGCGGTCCCGCCTTTGGAGCCTATTCCATCGTCTCGAACTGCGCAGATTCCCAGATCGATTTTTCCAAGGCGGAGGAAATCGGCTGGAGCCCGAAATCGCAGACTGAGCCGGTCGATTACGACTGTTGAAAGAATGAGAATTGCCGTCATCGCCACCGTTTGGTTTCCCTTTTCCCACGCCGACGTGATCGTTACGCGCTGGATCCAACCCTTCCCCACCGATGCTAAGAACGGCTGGCCGGGATCGGACTCCACCATTGCCTCGGTCTTTCTCGAACAGACTCCGGCCAATGACATCGGCCGCCAAATTTGCGCTACCCATAGGATCCCGATCACGGAAACGATTCGGGAGGCCTTGACTCTGGGCAGAAAAAAACTCGCCATCGAGGCCGTCTTGTTGATTGGAGAACACGGGGACTATCCCAGCAATGAGTTTGGCCAGAAACTCTATCCGCGAAAGCAGATGTTTGAGGCCATCACCGCCGTGTTCCGGGAAACCGGGCAAACCGCCCCCGTCTTTAATGACAAACACTTAAGCTGGGACTTCGAGCATTCCGCAGAAATGATCGCCACCGCCCGCGAGCTAGATTTCCCTCTCTATGCCGGCACTTCCCTGACCCATTGTCCTTATGATCCCGGTATGCCCCTCTCTCCGGGAGAAAGTGTTTCCGAGGTGTTGGCTTTGTTTTTTGAAGATCCTGAACATTATGGATTCCACAGCTTGGAGTTCGTCCAGTCCCTGATCGAAAGACGTCCCGGCGGCGAAACCGGGATTGAATCCCTCCGCTACCTGGACAATCAGGCCGTCCGAGACACTCTGGCCAGCGGGGAAATTCCTCATGACCTGCTCCTGAGCACCCTGGTCCGGCTCGGCTATCCCGACGAGCGGGACACCATTTCCTTTGTCCTTTCCCGGGCCGAAGATTTGGTCGGTTATCAACTGAAGTACCGCGATGGACTGCAGGTCACCCATTTAAGAATCCCCAAAGTGGTTTCAAATTGGGTCGCCGCGGTGCGGACGACGCAGGGAAACATTCGTTCCTGCAAAGTCTCCAGTGGCGGAATGACGGAGTTCTTCAGCAACTTTGCCTACCTTAATGCCCGAGTGGACGAGTTTTTCCATTCTCATCAGCCCGCCAACCCCGTATTACGGACCCATCTAGTCGCTGGTGCTCTCCAACTCGCCTTGCAGGCTCAAAAACAAAGCGGTCAATGGATCAAGACTCCCTCTTTGGCCGTGGCTTATTGAGGGGCCTCGCCCATCCGGGTAGTTCTACGATAAAATCCGCACCTCGAGAATCCTCGCTTGAGGAACTCCTTGCGTTTCGGAAACGGAAATGCGCAGAGAAGGGGTGGTGACGGGTTCCTCCCAGCGGTGTCGGCGGAGACGTTGATAATTGTCATCCTCTGAAACCAACGTCCGCCAACCTGCCGCGGTTTTCACCGCAATTTCATAACTTTTGACAGTTTCCGGAGCGGGCCGCCCCCAGTGCATGCGTTCGTTGACGCCCCGGGCCAGGCTAAACGTCAGCAACCGATGCAGGCCAGTGTCAAAGGTGATTTGCACGCTGCCAATGGACACCGGATGGGGCCATTCGAAGGCCAGCCAGGCGGGCAGTTCGGGTTGGCTGATCCAGCGATGGAAACCCACAGTCGCACGATCCGGAGCAACTCCGCCTTGACCATCCACGCAGCGGGTTATTCCACTGATGACCTCCTCCGGGCCGGCTCCCGGTTGTGCAGACGAAGCCGTGATCGAGGCGGTTCGGGCGTGATCAGCCGTCCCCTCATGGCGCACCCCGATGAGGAAACAATCATCGCTGAGCAAGGCTTGTTGCAAGTCTCCAAGCCGGTGGCGGTCCTCCACCAATTGGTGAGGGGTCAGACCATGGCGGACACAAAGAGCCGCAGCCGTTCCCACTCCCTGCCCGATCACGCTGCAGGTGGCCATCACGCGGGTCGAAGCAAAGGCAATATGGGAGGCGGAAATATTTCGCCCCGCAAACAGGAGATTTTTGATCTCTTTGGCCACGCAAGCCCGCAGGGGAATATCATAGAGAAACGGCACGTCCGTTTGCTCGCATGGCGGTTCGTCCACCGCATCGACCCCTCCCGGCGGATGGGTGTCAATCGGCCACCCTCCATAGCCAATGGCATCCTCCCAGGCCGTGCTTCCTAGAATATCCTTCTCGGTCAGCGTGACGAGTCCCACAAAGCGGCGACTTTCCCGCTTGCCCGGCAAAAACCCGCACCAGTCGAGAGCCCAGTGCGACGCCCCATGCTCGCCCCCATTTTTAATATGGTCCCAAACCCCCAGCAAAATCTCCATCAGACCGTCCCGGATAATTTCATTATCCCGGATCGTGTCCAGTTCGCCGCCCCATTCGATCCACCAATAACCGTACTCGAGACCCAGGTCGAAACCCGCACTGGCATGGGGACGCCATTTGAGATCGGCTTCGGTAAACGGACGCGACCAGGCGGGGGCACGAAAGGGCATGGGGCGATCATGCTTGCGGGCCATGAACAACAAGGTGGACCCAAGGGTTTTTCCATCGGCTTCGGCTACGGCGAGCGTTTCCCCAAACTCAGAAGCCGCCTCCCGGCCATGGCGAAATTCCGCGCCCGCTTCGAAGCCGAGAACACCGTCACCGGTACAATCCAGAAAAATGGTCCCGCCGATCTCGAATCGATGCCCCGTGCTCGGACGTTCCGCGGTCACTTGCCGAATCAATCCTCCGTCCACCTTGGCATCTGTCACCGAGGTATTAAGCAAAAGTGTAAGATTGGGCTCCTGGCGGCATTTGTCGTAGAGAATCAAGTCAAAGACGGAAGGAGAGAGCTGGGGATTTGTCACACAGGCCTCGAGGCGAATTTCCTCGATCAAACCTCCCTCTCTCGCCTCCACCGCCATGGCACGACTCCGCTTTCCCAGCACTCCGTCCGCTCCCACCGCATGCATGCGAACCTCACTGGAAGCATTGCCTCCAAGAACAGGCCGATCCTGAATCAAAATCACCCTGGCCCCCGAGCGGGCAGCGGCAATGGCGGCGCTGACCCCCGCCATCCCTCCGCCCGCGACGAGGACGTCGCACATGAGGGTTTTTGTTTGAGAAAATTTCATAAGATTACTGAGTGGAACAGGTGAGGGTCACGATCGTCCGCTTGAGCATCGACGAAGAACCCCGGACCCGCAAGCGTGATGGCCAGTGAACTGACCAACCTCCGTGACCGAAGTAAAAAAAGTGGTTTGGAGAAATGGATCTTCGAGCAGTTGTCCCAACCGCATCATATAGAGGGCGTCCTTGGCAGGAATAGCTTCATCGCAGGCTTCGAGAAAGTCTCCCGGCGTAAACATGCGCACGGCCCGCATAGGTGTTCGCCCCCTATAGGGTGAGGTTGGCCAATCCATTTTTGGTCAAAGCCCGATTGGCTGTCGTCTCCCCGATGCCTCTGGTGACCAGGATATCGCCGTAACGCGTTTCTAATGGCTATATCTCCCGTCAAATTTGCATTCAGCGCGAGCGTCTGCGTCTGCGAACTGAGATTCTCAATATCTAAAAAGAGGAAAATCTCATTGCCCCCAAGGGTGAAGGCCCCCGCATCGGCTTGGAAATGAATACCAGAAACAATGGCTGGACTCAAATCATTGCTCGGTATCAGCCGGGGAGTGCCGGAGAAGTAAATCGTGGGATAATATTCGCCTGCCGCGGTCCAGCCGACCCAGTTGAGTCTGGCACTCCGATTTCACTGCGGTGTTCCCTGTTTCAAAAGTTCGGTAAACGCCCCGCGCACAAAGGCGCGTTGATCCGATGCGTAGGCACGAATCCAGTCCGGAGAGCTTAGATTCAAATGGCGATACGTCCTACCCAGCACGAGATGCAACTGCCACAGATGATCCTGACGCGTGTCAACACCCCAGGATGTGGCCTTTGAATATTCGGCGCCGTTAAGGGTTTTCCAAAGCGAACGCGTCGGCGGCAAAAAGCTTTGCTTCCCGGTGCCCGCGCTTTGCATGCTTTCAATGAGCGGGAGCACAGCACCGCTGGAAATGCCTCGCTGCACCAGACGTTCCACGGTTAGTGCGATCATCGTGATCACGTTGAACGGCAACGGCTTTTCCAAAACTGCGAGTAAAGTCGGCAGACAGGCCTCCGTTCCGCACATTCGCAAAAGCACCATTGCCTGAAGCCAAAACGGAATGGCTACGCATTGACTGTAAGCGCCCGTGTTCTCTGCGTCGTTTTCATCAAGTCCCGTTTCCCGATTTTCCAAAGCCCGCAGCAGACGCGACTCCGCCCGGGTGTCCGCTTGAAAAGCAAGAATGGCAGCGGCATAAAAGGAGACCGCTTCCGAGGGCACCGCCAGTCGCTCGACGACCGCCGCCACCGATCCCGTATCCCTGGTAAGATGCCAAAGGTATAATCCATTTTCGCCGCGGTCGAGGCGGTCCAGCAAGTTCCCTAATGCAGGGTCGACTGCGGTGCGCCGTGAGGACATGGCGCCGCTTTCCCGAAGGAGCTGCTGCAATTTTTTTAAATCGACATCGCGACTTTCGCAATGCGCTTGAACACACAGGCTGGCAGCTGTTCCGGCCACTTCGCCGAGCCGTTGCATGTCACGCTGCATCCGCACACAATACGATGCATCCAAAGAAATACCGGCCGCCCGGCAGGCCACCCACGTGTTGCGCAAACCCTGCGGAAGAAGCATTCGGTAAGGGAGTTCGACGCGCACCGGATGATCGAACCCGCGACAAACCCAGAGGTAGAAAAGCACCTCGTCCGATTCGAATTCGAGATCCGTCGAATGATTATCGACATGGGCTGCGGCCTCACCCACAGCATCCTCAAAGCGTGCAGAGTCGATGAGATCTGCCAATTCCAATCGCAGGTCCGTGGTTATCTGCCGGGACTGACGAATCCCAAGCAACGGAGCCAGAATGAAAGGTTTGTCCTCCGTCGGCCAATCATCGTGCAAATGATGGGCCAATCCTTCCAACCGGGCGCGCGTCAAATCCTCCGGATCGGTCGGATCCACCCAACCAGCATCGTAAGAAATGATTCCAATATTGAAAACCCCATCGGCCTCCTTGATAAAATACGCGACCTGGCTGTAGGGAAGTGTGCGACTGTCACCAGGCCGACCCATGGAAAAAGGCACGCCTGCCAGTGCGCAGAGATCGCCATCTCCCGTGCTATCGATAAAGGCCTTGGCAACAAAACGGGTGAGCGTTCCGCCCGAAGCGGCCACCAGCGAAGTGATCCGACCATCCCCGTCCTGCTCGGCACCGCACAATAATGTTTCTCCCTGAAACCGTGCTTCCGCATCCCGGAACAATGTGGCCAATGCAATTTTTCGGGCCTCATGATGCCACGTCGCCGATCTGACAATCCCACCGAACAACGCGGAAAGTTCGTCCGTGAGATGATCGATCTCATCCTGCAATCCGCCGCTTAATCCGTGCCAATAGGTGCTGATGCCGCCGCCCGCCCCGATCCCACCGGCGAAGGGAGCCAATTCCAAGGCAATCGTCGAATTGCCCCGGCGCGCGGCAGCCAGCGCAGCCACCGCTCCCGCAGTGCCCGCCCCGGCCACCACAATCTCACTGGTCACCTCAGTCCGTGTTTCGGGAAAAATTGGGTTCGTTGATGAAAGCGTCGGTTCACTACCGGGCAAGGATTCGATGTTCGCAGCCGCACGAACCCCGAGCCCGAATCGATCTGCCAAAGAAACCACACGACGCCCCGTCCAAACCGGACTAACCACCAGAAGGTTTGGCGGCACCATATCACAGCAAGCGCCTTCCGAGGCATCGGGATAAACCGGGTAGGCCATACTGGAGCAATGACTGAGAAGAAATTTTCCGCCCGGTACGGCGGCATGAAACTCGCGCACCAACCCCGGCACCAGGAGCGCGAAATCTCCATGCTCAAATTCAGGTCGTTGCACGCGAAACCGCCGCTCACTTTGTCGGGCCGCTCCAACGAACCGAAGGGAAGGATGCCCCTCGCAGAAGGCATGAATTTCCGCATCCCGGGCTTCCCACTCGAGCGCCTGAAAAACGAGCGTGTCAAAACTTTGTGCGGACCGTTCCGGCGTTTCTTCCAGGGTCGTCAGGGATGCGAACACCCCCTTCTCCGTCGTGTCCAGCCAGCGCCGTCCACACACCCGGCGAGCCCCGGCCTTGGTGGCGATGGTGACGGCAACCAGCCTTCCACCTTCGATTTCAACCGCCACGGGAACGGCGTGAAGCAGGAACGAAACACGATCTCGCCATGCCTGAATTTCCTTCGCCGCAGCAGCCTCGGCAATGGCACCCTCCAGCCACTGTTCCCGGATTCCCTCGCGGGCGGAAAGGTTTTCATTGAGCCATTCGCGCCACGCGGGATGCTGGTCGCAGTGCCCGATGTCATTCTCAAGAGCGCGCGAAATCTCCCATAATATTTCTCCGGAGGGATTCAGCCACGCCACCGTTTTTCCCGAGGCAAACAAGCTACGGACAGCGGCGAATCCGATCAGTCCGGAGCCGATCACCACGACGTCATGAACGCGGTCGAAGAGGGAAACAAATCCGCTATTGGAAGGAGTCTTAGGCATAATTATGTGGGTTTTTCAAGTTGCTCAGGCCACTCAAATGGCGTTGGCGGCATTGACGGAACTGGCTCTGGCATATTTAAAATCAAAATCCGTGTCCTCTTTGCCCGCCTTCAAGCGAAGTGGTTTCTCCTCAAGCTCAGCAATGCGCTGCGCGGGATCTTTGAGATGATTCCACAGGGCCTCATCCAGCGATCCCAAGCGCGAGAGCAATCCGGCATAACGACGCTCGAGCACATCCCATCCAAACGGTTTGCGCCATTCCATCCAGATCCTGCGATGGATGCGCTGCAATTCTCCGACGGCTTGAATGGTGGCGGGAAGGACATCATTCACCAGTTGCTGCAATCGTGAGTGATCACCATCTTGATAGGCTGGACGAACCTCCCGGTGCAGAGTGGATTTCAACGCAAGCGCCCAGGCGAGATGGTGAGCGAACAGGGCGTGCTGCGCGTCCGGACTGTTGGTCGGATACGATGCGAGTTGCGCGGCAAGCTGCCGGTAATGTTCCGGCACGGGTTCGGCAATGTGGGCTTCCAAAAAGCCCAGAAGCGGATCATGCCAAAGGATCCATTTTCCAAAATTACCAAACGACTCCGTCACTGGCCCCAGGGCTGGTATTGAATCCACCCCGCTTCCAAGCATACACATTTTCCAACTCCCACCGCAGCTCGCCAGAAATGCCTCCTCCAGCACATCTTCCTGCGGAGCTTCACCACGTGCGCACTCAGCAAAATACTGCACGGCGGGCAGCATAGAGAAAGGATCGCACTCCGTTCCATCATCGCTCCAAAGCGTGACAAACGCTTCCCGCAATCCTGCACTACGCGCTGCGCCCATGCCTCCGGCAATGGATGCAAACGCCAGTGGATAATGTGTCCAAAACCGGTTCCAACTCCACGCTCCGGCGGCAAGCACCGGTTCTTTGCCGAGATCACGATGCCGGGCAATCCACTCGGTATAGAACTCCGAAGTCCAATGGTAGTAATCCCAGTATACCAGCGTCACATCCGACGGAATCCCCTCTGCCACGCCTTCGGGGATCTTCGAATCAACGTCATAATATCCATCGGTTTTTGAGCCGAGCCGGAAATACATATCGCTCCAGATCAGGGGTTGCAGACCCCGCGCGCGGCACATTTCCGCCACCAGTTGAAGATGCTCATTCAGCACGTCAAACGGACGCCGCTCTCCGTTCTCCCGGCGGTAGCGACCGAGGGCCATGCCGTGCGCTTCATCCATTCCGATATGAAGTCGCCGGGAACGAAAACACGCACTCATGGCGTCGAGCATTTTTCCGACCAGCACCTCTGTGCGAGGATCGCCAACCATCAACACCGCAGGCACATCGACGAGATCGGCGTATTCAGGCCATTGCAGAATCTGCTCGAGGTGGCCCAGTGTCTGGATACAAGGAACCACTTCCATTCCGAAAAGCGCAGCATAGTCATCCACCTCGCGAAGTTCGGCCGGAGAATAACGTCCGCGAAAATATCCGAAAAACGGCTCGTCTTCGATTCCATAAACATCCTCCAAATAAAGCTGGAGGGTGTTCAGCCCCATAAAGGCAAAAGAACGAATCATTTTTTTAATCGCAGGAACTGTAAAAACGCCATTGCGCGAGACATCAAGCATGACCCCAAGCGAAGTAAAAGTGCGATCCTCCCGTGTCGGGGACGGACAACCGGCCCGAACCCGCGCGAACGCACGAAAAGCATCGCAGGGTTCGCCATATTCGATTACGCCCGTTTCCTCATCCTCTTGATAGCCGAAGCCAGCAAGCCCCGGGGTTTGTTCGAACCTGAGACGGACCGCCATCTGACCTGCCTGAGCGCAGTCTGTCACATGTGCCTGCAACTCCCGAAGGGCGGACTCAACAGGGCCGGCGCATTCCCAATCGATTTCCACTGGCCGTATCGAAGGACTTTTCACGCGACGAGTCATGAATTAAAAGCCATTAAAACAACAGGATGCTCTTGATACGAATTTTTAGATTTCCCACCGGCACCGTTTCCACTCCATGGATCACTTTGCGTGGCACAGTGAGGTAGATGCCCTTGACGGCATTCGCGGTGGCGGCCGCCGGACCGTCTTCTCTGACCCAGTCATAATACGGAAAGGTGATGAAATTCCACCCGTCAAAGTTCAGCTTACCGATGGATGGCCAGTTGAAGTGGAGATTGGAATTGTCCGCCCAGGGGCCCCATGGACGGGACTTGATGATGTCGATCTCTCCCCAGCCTCCGTTGCCCTTTACCCAAATCCCGGCATTTTTTGCCGTGGTTGGTACTGGAGTGGTGAGATGCAGATACACATACTCTTTCTCCATATCCCACTTCAGAGGGCCGGTGGGCATCAACTCGATCTCCAGGCATTTACCCATCTCGGGATCTTCCACCTCACGCAACTCAAACTCTCCTTCACGTAGAAAGTATTCATTCGTTTTGCCCGGGTTTGAGACGATAGAGATATCTGTAAGACTCTCCAAAGGAATTACGGTTTCCACATTTTCCGGCGGCCCCGGATCCCCCGGGAAGCTGGAAGCACCGGCTGTGGCACTCTGGAGCTGATTCGCAGAGCGCAGGTATTGCACTGCTTCATCTGCTATCAGGCCAATCGATCCCTCTTCCAACGTCCGCTCTTTTCCGTAAAGCGAGGTGAGCACGCGCGGACCTCCACCGGCAAAGTCCAAAGTGACTTCCCGCGTACCGCGAACGTTCCAGATGGCATACACCCATTGGTCGTCTTGCTTAAACTCCTGAACATGCAGCATCGTCGAGCCGGTCGGCACAAACTGCTGAAACTCCGCCCGGTCCAACACCTGGGTTAAGATGGCCACCGCTAAATAAGCCGGTTTCGGCGCCATGGTGGGATACCGATAACACAAGCCCCCGTTCGCCCAGATGGATTGATAATATCCGCTGCTCACATCGTTCAATCCGCCAATGCTGATCGTATCCATCCCGTAACCCAATGCGATCAGACCATCACGCACTTTCCACTCGGCCTGGCGCTCAAGCCCAAGGCGCTCAGTCATGCGTCCGATCCACTCGGTGGTTGCGGTGATAGGCACATCTCCATATCCCATCTGTCGCGCAACCTCCCGAAGATACCACGCGGAATGAATATTGCCGAGCACCGGACTTTCCGGTGTCATAGTCTGGCCGAGATCCTCCACCGCGATGGTGTCGATGTATTTGCGCGGGAATTTCTGGCGGAAAATTTCGCCGACGAGGGCCAGGCTGTTACCGTCATTTCCGTATTGAAGTTTAATTTGCGGGAATTTCTCCCGCATCATTTTTGCCATGGCATCCAGGTATTGCATGCGTAATGGCCAGCTTCGATTCCACGCTGCCTGATCTTTCTCAGACCACCGATCATTTGCTACGGTCTCTCCAGCTTCGCGCTGCATCAGGGCATCCGGCGAGTTCTCGTCTGCAAATCCCTGATTTTCCGGGCGGGCGGGCTCCCCCCAGATTTCCGTGGGAAACGGCGCGCCATTAGGTCCGCTTTCATGGAAGATATTCATTCTATCAACCGAGGGCCATTTTTCGACATGATCCCGAATGCCGGCTTCCAATTGATCGATGACTTCGGGCAATGTTTTCTGGTGACTGCCAAATAGCTGAAGCGTTTCTTTGCCTCCATTGGGAATGCCCCACTCGATCGTGGATTTTGTAATGCCATACTTGATGCTTTCACTCTCCGGCATGTCGTCCATCAGCCAGCAGCGCCGAATCCCCAGTCGCTGAAGGAGCGGACCGGCCTCGTTCAATTTGACATCGCTCCTTTGATTCTGCGCAAACCACCATCCATAATATGGAGATTCCAGTCCGGCGGTGCGGGTATCTGGAGGAAGCATGACAAACGAGGTGCGTGAGTCCACCAACTCATCCTTCCCGCGGAGCAAGCGAAACCGTACTGCATACCATCCCACATCTTCGGTGATTGGAACCTTCACATCTTCCGAAGCTCCGGCCACAAGACTCAGAGATTTTTGACCGGTGGAGACGATGTCCCCCTCCATGTCGGCAAAATCCCACACAACCAGATAGTCACCAGCCTCATCAGCTTTCACTTTGGCTATCCATTCCGGCTTGTCGGTCTCATAAAATACCTGAAACCCTGTATTAGCACGAAGCACCAGTGTAGCCGGACTCTTCTCCAGCAAGATGCCAAAGACTGCTGCGGAACTACTGAGCGGGGCCTCAGCCTGCTTGAAATAATCGTAGCTTTTGAAGTCACTGGCCGTCGGCTGCCACGAACGTTGAACCAGGCCGGTGGGAGGAGGAAAAGCATCAGCCTCATCCACGCGGGCAAGAGGTTCCATTAACTCGATATCGAGATATCTGTGCTCATTACCAACATTGGGTGAGCCCATTTTATCGTCCACAAGCAAGTCCTGGATCAGCCCGTTTTTAATGGGCACATCCACCAGCCAGAGCGACATAGGCTTCCCTGAGCCGGGCACCATGACGGTCCCGACTTTCAATGCATTGGGGTTGCCGACAGCATCTTCCATCGGCACTTCCACTATAGTATCTGCCATGGCGTTTCCGCGGGTCTGGCCATAGCGCGTGACGCGGAATGTGAATCGATTGGCACCAGCCTCATCTGGATCAATCGCACACAGCACACGAGCCCGCCAATACGTTGCGAGTGGCACACTGAAAAGTCGCTCCCCCTCCAATCGATGCGAAACATGCCGCCGCCAGAACGCACTTTGCAGATCATCAAATATCAATCCCCGAACCTGCCCCATTCCCGCGATCTTGACACCGGACACCGAGGTCCCGTCCAGTGCGCGAAATGGCTCTGGCACCCGGGATGGATCGGAGAATGCCAGCACTCCTTCGATCCGCTTTTCAAACGGAGTCATTGGCTGCATTGGGAGCACGAGCGGCGTTGGCGGACGATTCGCCTCGAGGCGAATGCTTTCCACTGCGCTGCCTGAACGCAGATCAACTTGGAAGTCCACTGCGGTCGCCGACCATCCCAGATTTCGTAAATAGTGGCCATCCATCCAGATCTCGATCTCGCCATCTCCCGTCGGGCGCATTTCCAGTGTGAACGAGTAATCAGCCGCATCGGGCATCAGTTTCCAACCCTCTCCTCTCACCTCGGCCATTTTCGGACTGAGCATGCGTAGATTTGGCCGGACAAAGTAAACACTTCCGCCGGAATAGGAAATACCATGGCGCGGCAGTTCGATCCCACCACTTTTCAGATCGATTGGCTTCAAGATCATCGGCAGTTGGGAACCACCCATCGGGATGAATTTTTTATTCTCATCCAGCAAGCTGATACGGATCCCATCCGGCCCCAGCCGGGCTTTTATCACAAAGGCCGGAGTCTCCGGGGCGATGGGGCCGGAGAGACTGACCGAATATCCCGCATCCGAGGGAAGGGCAACCAACCAGCCGTCCACTTCTTCATAATTGCCGGTGATTTCCGTCTCGGGGGGCAAGGACACCGCCCGGGCAGTCACGGGAAGAACGGGGCAAAACAACAACAGGGACAGGAGGGCGGAGAGCAGACGATTCATGGTTTACGGATTGCGGCTTAGGGTTGGCTCAATGCAGGAAAAATGTCCCCGGCTGTGCGCAGCGAAAAGGCTCCTGGCTCCAGCGGGATCACCTTATTACCGTTCTCATGATGCAGGACAAAATGACGGGGATGTGTGAGGTCAATATTCTGGAAACACAGATGCCCGCTGCCGGGAAAATACGACCAACTGATGTGATTGCAATTTTCACCTCGAGTTCCGTCCTCGTCAGTGATCCAAAATGTGCCGCGATTCAATTTTGCGATGTGTCGATAAACGTAGCCCGCCAGGCCGGGAGACTCAAGCTCTGCACCAGGGCCGTAGTCTGCATCGGTGGCTCCCGGATAGGCCCACGTATTGAGGAAATAAACGGTGCCATTTCCATATTTGCGGCGGAGAAGCACTGGACGCATTTGCTCGTCATCCACCGCAAGCACTTCCATAGCGGGATCGATGATTTCAATATCTCCCAGACAGACACTCAAGATGCCAAAACGACGGGGGAATTCGAATCCCAGCTCACCATTTCGATCCGGTGCGCTTGCCCAATAAATGCGGCGGCCTTTCCCCACAACCCGCAGCCCACAAAGCCGGGAGAAGTCCCCTTGATTGATCAATTCCTCAACGCCAAAAGAACTGTAGTTGCGCGTCACATTCGTCGAAAGATGCGGAAGGCTCAGAAACAAAGTGCCCCCGCCCTCCACGTAGCGGCAGAGCATCGCATACTGTTTATCCGATGCTGAGTTCCAGCCGGCAAACATGAGTGCCTTGTATTGCCTCGAAAGAAAATCACCATCGATCTGATCCGCCGCAAAACTGGTCACATCGACCTGACCGTGCGGGGTGCCGGAAAGAAACAGATTATGCCATGGCGCAAGCACCTGGGGACGCGGAAAAAACACACGACTCACAATGTCCCAGG